>Ga0070741_10014853_pt1 | contig 13360 bp, 14 predicted proteins | sample Coa_R1_4_FD_66440 | JGI IMG/M metagenome (GOLD analysis project Ga0070741, IMG submission 66440) | Surface soil microbial communities from Centralia Pennsylvania, which are recovering from an underground coalmine fire - Coalmine... | ecosystem: Environmental > Terrestrial > Soil > Unclassified ... | reverse complement strand
ATTCTCTTGCGCTCAAGTCGATTCCGCAGTAAAACGCCATAGAAGCGGCCTCCTTTGTTTTAAAGATATTTCTCGCGGGCGATTATACGCCCGTGAGGCCGCCTCTATTGAGTATCAACGAAATGATAGCCGCAATCCGCATGCCCATATCCGGTCTGAAGCACAAACTTCCGCTTTAGACTGCCTTTCCACGAACGAGAAACCTCAAAGACTACGTCGCATCCGTATCTATCTTTTGATAATCGTCCTCGATCAGTAATACGCAGAACTCTTCCGGCAAAGATGACGCTGGACTGCTCTTGCTCTCGTTTGACTTGGGACTCGAATGTTTTCGCGGGCTCTGGGAGGCAGTGACAACCGAAAGCGGGCCGCGAACTGAACACGATCAACAGGAAAAAGAAGCTGGCAATAAGTGTACGTTTGATCATTTCAATCTCGCCGTACTGCGGAACAATGTGGCTACATGTGTGGGACGTAGCTGCGACAGGGAATCGATTTCGTAACGTGCTTGAACACTACTTCCTGTGTGCCGTCTATCTCTGCAAGAGAGTACGGCGTCAATTCCTGAATTAAGGTGAGCCTCGCGCATCCGGACTCAAATTGCTGCTCTTCGACTGTCACCACGATTTCGGTTTTGTTTCCCGTACGAGCACGTTGAGTCGTCAGGCTCTTAACACGGACTCCCTGCTCAAAGCCCGACTGCGTCTTGGTTCTCACAAAGATTACGATGTGCGTCTGGAAATCCATTTTGGGAAACGATGAATCAAAGCCCAACCCCGAACACGCCGTTCGACACTATTTCGTCCCAAACAGCACGGAAAGTATCGGCGTCACGAATAACCTGATCTGTTGCCTCTGTTTTGCCTCGTTCGTAGCCTTCGTTCAGAACTTTGAACCGGAACGGTTTGGCAGGCGCATTTGACAACATGACCGCCAAGAAAAGGAAGATGCTCAGCGCGATTTTTCGGTCCATAGTTACGACGCCTGCTCTTCGATAAGATTTCCGCGGTGAGGCTGGCAGAAGTACTCAGTCTACCGCAGAAGCAAATGGTCTCGGGTATACTTTGCCTAACGGCCATATCCGACTCACAAAACGACAGACTAATTATAGCCAGCAGCGATGGCTCACCTCACATAATCTTGTCCCGAAATCATAGTTGAACATTTCGATGTCTTCGCTGAACCTCTCGGCCACAATCTGCCTGGTCTTCGCATCATAAGAATTGGAATATTTTGCAGCTTTACGGACCCGTTGAAGCCAGGGAAGTTCGATATCACCAAGCCCAATTTTTTCTTGAACAATTTTGAAGTCCTCGGTCAGGCGCTCGAAACGGCCGATGAAGTCTACAGCAATCTTGCCTTCTTCATTTGTGACGAAGGTGTATTGAGACCGGAAGTGACCGTCTGCTTCTTCATCCGGTATTGCCGCCACGGCCGCGACAAAGTCTTCGAAAGTCATTCCAGGAACGAAGGCTTCAAACCTTGCCAGGCAATTAGCCACTCCCGGACGAATGGTGAAATAGGTGTACCCGTCGACTTCGCCGCGAATCTTGTCTCGATAGCAAGAGACCAGCCGATCCCACGGATTGCGAACGAATGCAAAGGTAAACAGGCCAGGGAAGAGCGGTCCTGAAGGATTTGAAGACTGGGCTGTCGTTGGCCACGGAATCTCGTGAGGATTGCCTTCCGCTGAATCGAGACTAATGCCAAGAACCGCCGCAAGAGCCGTCTTGATGCTTGTGCAGGCGACCTTTGGCGTTTCGATGTAGACGGCTCGGTAACGCTCAAGAAAGATTGTGTCTAGTTCGTATCTCATTAGTTGCTCCTGTTGCTTTGTTTCGTCGAATTAAACGAACAACGTAGTCAGGTACTGTGGAGTGCGGCTAGTTCTCGCCGCTTTGGTCGTGGCGACTTCTCGCCACAAAGGAAGGAATCTTCCTTTTGAGTCGACAAGTCGGCTCAGGTGAAAGCGGTAACAAGTTACCGCACTCCATAGCGCTTAATTCATTTTGGAGTTGTTTGTGAAGTTGTGCGAAATGACCTGGTATTTTTAACATAACCGGCCGGAAATAAGAAGAGATTGGCACGCGGATGACACGGATGCGATGGATTTTCGCAGATGTGAATCCGCAATGACCCGCTTTGATCCATCAAAACCGCGTACTATGCGTTCGATAACTTGATAGCCGTTCAATTCCAAACGGACATTTGAGTCTGATAACGGTGTTAAATTTTCGGTATGCAACAACCGCCAATTCTGGACGGACGAAGCGGAAAACGAAGTTTGGCCAACAGGTGTCACACGAGTCACAGCTCAATAACTACTTTGTTATCTATGAATAAAACTGTGACACCCGGTGTGACACTGACGTCACAGGACCGGAGTTTGGGCACGTGATGTCACGCGGCTTAACCTGAGGCACCCCGTACAGCAGGCTGCCAGCCGATTGATCCTACCGCAGAGCGCAACCAAAATCGGCAGCCTGCTGTACGGCGCAGAATTGCTTTGACAGCGGGCGGCCGCATCTCTATAATTCGCACTCTTGACTTGAGAGTGCTAATCTAACAGGTTCGCATTAACTGATTGAAAGGAGTAGAGTAAATGTCAAGCATTCGTCCCTTACACGACCGTGTAATCCTGAAACGAATCGACGAAGGTGAACAGATTCGCGGCGGTATTATCATTCCCGACAGCGCAAAGGAAAAGCCTCAGCAAGGTGAAGTCATCGCCGTCGGCAAAGGCAAAGTCCTGGACAACGGCACAACAATCGAACCATCCGTCAAGGCTGGCGACCGGGTCCTGTTCGGTAAGTATTCCGGCACAGAGATCAAACTGGACGGTGAAGAGTATCTGATCATGCGCGAAGACGAGATCCTTGCGATTCTGGAAGGCCAGGACGCTTCGGCCAACAAGAGTAAAGGCAAAGGCAAGTAGAAATTTAAAGACAAAGCCCAACCATTGGGAGGAGAAATTAAATGGCAAAACAAATTATTTATAGCGAGCATTCACGCGCGGCTCTGTTGAAAGGCGTGAACCAGCTTGCCGATGCGGTGAAAGTAACCCTCGGACCAAAAGGCCGAAACGTGGTCCTGGACAAAAAATTCGGTTCCCCGACAATCACGAAAGACGGCGTGACTGTTGCCAAAGAGATCGATCTGAAAGACCCGCTCGAAAACATGGGCGCGCAGATGGTGCGCGAGGTTGCGTCAAAGACTTCGGACATCGCCGGCGATGGGACGACAACGGCGACTGTGCTGGCGCAGGCTATTTATCGTGAGGGAGTGCGAACCGTAGCGGCCGGCGCGAATCCAATGGCGCTCAAACGCGGAATCGAAAAAGCAGTCGAAGCTGCCGTCGAGCACATCAAGTCAATGTCGAGACCGGTGAAGGGTGACGCGATCACTCAGGTTGGAACGATCTCGGCGAATGGCGATGCGACTATCGGCGGCATTATTGCCGAAGCTATGGGCAAAGTCGGCAAAGATGGCGTTATCACTGTTGAAGAATCGCGGACACTCGATACTTCGCTGGACGTTGTCGAAGGCATGCAGTTCGACCGCGGTTACCTGTCGCCTTACTTTGTGACCGATCCGGATCGGATGGAGGCGAACCTTGAAAACGCTCTTATCCTGATTCACGAAAAGAAGATCTCTTCGATGAAGGATCTGCTTCCGATTCTTGAGCAGACTGCTCGGCAGGGAAGGCCGCTCTTGATCATTGCCGAAGATGTCGAAGGTGAAGCGCTGGCGACATTGGTCGTCAACAAACTGCGCGGCACGATTCAAGTGTGCGCGGTGAAGGCTCCTGGATTCGGTGATCGCAGGAAAGCGATGCTGGAAGACATAGCGATTCTGACCGGCGGTCAGGTAATCAGCGAAGACCTGGGAATCAAGCTGGAAAGCATCCGCGTAGATGATCTGGGCAAAGCGAAGAAGATTGTCATTGACAAGGATAACACTACGATTGTCGAAGGCTCCGGCAAACAGAAGGACATTCAGGGACGCGTCGGAACGATCCGCACCCAGATCGAGAATACGACCTCCGACTATGATCGCGAGAAGTTGCAGGAACGCCTTGCGAAACTGGTCGGCGGCGTTGCGGTGATCAAGGTCGGTGCGGCGACTGAGACTGAGCTGAAAGAAAAGAAGGCTCGTGTTGAAGACGCTATGCACGCTACACGCGCAGCAGTGGAAGAGGGAATCGTGCCAGGCGGCGGCGTTGCGCTGCTCCGTGCATCGAAGGCTCTCGACAAACTGGAAACAGAGGACTCCGACGAGAAGACCGGCATCAACATCGTTCGTCGCGCATTGGAAGAGCCTCTGCGACAGATCGTTGCCAATGCTGGCCGCGAAGGCGCGGTCATCGTCGGCCAAATCAGAGCAGAGAAGAACGAGAACATGGGCTTTGATGCGGCCAGGGAAGAGTTCACCGACATGGTCAAGGCCGGCATCATCGATCCGGCAAAGGTTACCAGGTCGGCTCTGCAAAATGCTTCGTCGATTGCCAGCCTGTTGCTGACGACGGAAGCGATGATCGCGGACATTCCTGAAGAGGATAAAGCTCCGCCGATGCCTCCTGGTGGTATGGGAGGAATGGGCGGCGGCATGGGCGGCTTCTAATAGGACGAAGAATGAATCGGGGAAACGGAGACGCGGAGAATCGGTGACGGTCACCGTGTCCCCGGTTCTCCGTGTCTCCGCGTCGGGTTCGATTTACTTCAAGAACATTAACAGCGACTGAAAGATACCTACAAACAAACCTATCAGAGCTCCGAACCAGACTATTCCTTTGATTTCGTGACCGGCTGTTTCCATTATTAAGTCTTCGATCATTTCATTCGAGAATCCACTCAAACGGCGCTTCAGAATATCGTAAAAATTCAGACGTGTGCTGAGAGTTGAGACCAGCTTTGTTAAGGCGATGTTTGAATCCGGACCGCCGTCTTTGAAGACAGCTTCGGGAAGATGGAGCATGGTCGATTCGATTGTCTCGCGGACATAGAGACTGGCTTCGACTTGCGTGATCAATTCGTGTAACGAAGCGTCTACAATCTTCCGGATGAAAGGCATTTCGATGAAGAAGTTCGCTACTGTCCGCCTCACCATTCCGTATTCGTGAAGTATCTCGCGGTCGATGATGTCGCGCAGCTGTACGGCCAGTTGCTGCTTGATCTCAGAATTAGACCTCAACCGTTCAAGACTCTGGCGAAGATGAAAGACCAGCGTATCCATGACATCGGTTCTTTGCGATGTCGCGTGATACTGTTGCTTGGCGATAGTTTCGATCTCTGCCTCTAATCCAAGTTGCATCAATTCGTCGGTGATTGTCTCAACGGTTAACAGGCGCTCGGCGATGACGCGGGAGAAAGCGTCAATGAATACGACCCGCTCTTTCGGCAGCATCCCGGGAGTGAAGGGAAGGCGTTTGCCGAATACGTAAACGGCCTCGTGCGGCCGGAAGATCATCTTGACCGCCAGCCACGCGGCGCCGTATCCGTGGCAGGTTGCAATCAGAAGCGGACTCAGTCTAAACGCCCAATCGAGTATCGTCACGAGCAATGTGACCTTTCGAACCAGAATCGCGATGACAATATTAATGGTAACTTGCACAGTGTCAATAATTCGAAGCGGCAAGTCTACTGCAATCGCCTTATAGGCGTCCGCTCCCATAAGAAATGTCTGCGACTCCTATTTATCTAAACCCCTAATACCTGTAATCTGACACTTCAGCCCGTTTTAAATCTTTAAGGTCCACGCTACGCACTCTGAGATTCATTGCAAAAAGGTTGAGCCGATTTGAGTAAGCCCTTAACTCTCTTGGTCGAAGATACACCCACTCACCGTAGAATCCTGAGCAGTTTTCTGGAACGAGAGGGTTTTATTGTTTACGCCGTCGACAGTTGCACAACTGCGTTGAAGTTTTTAACCCAGTTCAAACCCGATATCCTTATCACGAACCTGCACTTGCCAGAGATGACTGGTATCGAGCTGATCCAGCGGGTACGAGGCGTCAAACATCTGACCGACATACCTATCGTCGCAATTAACAACTCGCGAGACATACCGCGCACAGACGCCTTGAAAGCGGGCGCCACCGCGATCCTGCGAAAGCCGATCGATCTGGCTCAACTAATGAAGACACTGATCAAAGCTTGCGGCGACCGGCTTGAGAAAGAGCCTGATCTGGAATTAGAGTCAGTAGGTTAACCGACCCTCTCCTCAAAAACGTCATCGAAAGAGAATGCTGGTCCGACGACCAGTATCAGCCTGATGTCTTCCTGCCCGGTGTTTTCCAGGGAATGAACGCAATTGACCGGAATATAGATGGCGTCGCCGGCTTGAACCTCTTTCCATTCGTCCGCTACTCTCATCCGACCCGAACCGCTAATCACGTAATAGACCTCTTCGTGAGTTTTATGGTAATGCGGTTTTACGGCTTTGCCAGGAGGCATAATCTCTTCGGCAAGACTACAACGCGTTATTTCTGAGGTGGATCGGTCGATTAACGGAGTAATCTGAGTCCCGTGCGGACTGGTGATTCGTTTAGCAGTTTCGCGATTGACAATCTTCATGGTCGTCCAATAATGATAGAATTCAGGTCGCCGTTATGACTCGGCGGCTCAGTCTATGAAACCTAAAACCAAAAATCAATTCGCCATCGATTTGCTCGGCAAAGAGCGTGGCAAACGGCTTACAGGTCGAACGGTAACGTTCATTAATTCAGAGCTAGTCAAGCGTTTCGGTCCCGGCGGGCGACTGCCCGGCGCGGAAATCGGCAAGCTAGCCGAAGAAATAGGCCTGGAGGTTGATTTGATCGACCTGGCCGGATTTGACGACGATCAGCGCTATGAAGCGGCCTTCGAACACCTGCTGAAATTCGATAGTCTCGCCTCCGCGAAAAATTCAATTGAACAGATCGACGCCTTATTCCGCAAATATAAGGCAGCAAACGACGTTATCGGGATGAATAAGGCAAAAGAAGTAGCTTTGCGCGGCAAAAAATGGGCTAGCGTCGTGTCAAAGAACAAAAGAGTCAATCCCGCCAAACGAGCCGAAAAAGCCGAAATTGCCGAATGGTTTTCCGTCTGGCTGCGTACTCCAGACCTCTTTCAAACATGGTCAGAGCTTCGTCAAACCCAGTTGATTAAGGAAAACCCCGATTGGTTTCTAAGTCCTGATAATACAGAGGATCCAGCCGGGACTTCCTGATCACAGCGCCTGTCGCCCATTTGATTTTCACAAATTGCTCCCAGCCTTATTCTTCGGCTAATACCAAATGTCATCAGTTCCGATACCAAATAATAGGCGGAACTTTGTTTAAGCGATGTTGATGAGCGAAACCACAAAATATAACCTCAGCACCCAGCAGCCGTTGCTCCTCCCGGTGCGCAACGAGCGAATCGATGAGGTCGCGATGTGGGCTCGCGCGCTTCTAATTTATTGCCGACCGAACCAGTTAATCCGACGCGGCGGCTCGAATCAGGATTACAACGCTGTGCCGGAAGCAATGGTTATACGCGAATCACTGCTGATGATGATCGGGCTCTGCAATCGCGTGATATTCGAGCTCAACTCGCCAAAACCTAAAGACCATAACGACACCGAAGATCTGCAGAATTCTTTTGCCAGATTAGCCTCACAATTGCGGACACTTCGCGAAATGATGGGTGGACTGTCGCATCAGGATAACTTTACACTCCAATCGTTTTCATCCGTTGCTCGTGCGATCCGCCGTGAATTCCTGGAATGCCCGGTACTGAATGCCGAGCTCGTCAGTACTCCAATAGCTGATGCTCCCCCGACAGCAGCCAAAGTCATTCCGGCGATCAAGGAGACGTTGCTGGGCTCGATCCTGGTAGATTGCAGCGGAATGCTGTTCTATAGTCTGAGAGTTCTGCAGGAGATCGAGCGTCACCTGAACCGCGACGGGATACTGAAACGCTGCCTGCCATTGTTTGCTCTCGTCCTTGATTGCTGCCGTCGCAGCGTGGGAGTAATTTCCCGCCGAATCGTCGAACGTCCCGGACTTCCGGATGACATCAAAGACGGAGTCGACGCCGCCGTCTATTGTCTAGAGCTCGAAGCCCGAAAGGTAAGCGAGCACGAGCTGGTCGGAGTCGCATCGCTTCGCAACACGATCGAGCTGTACGCGCATATCGAAAACGCGAACGGAATCCTGCGCGACGCCATTCAACAAGCGATAGTCGGAATGTTCAGCACGATGGCCAAAGGTTTGAATGGCGAAACGATCTTCCCGACATTCTCGACAAAGCTGGAACAGTCATTCAAATTGCGCGATGAAATCTGGCGACTGCTGGCGCGCGTGAAGCATTTCGAGCGCGAGCCTCAACCGGCCAGAGTCAATCGCCTGATCCAGGCCGTGATGGCCTTCAGGGAAGATTCCCTGAAGTTCCTGATGTTCAAAGACTGGGAGCTTTACTACAATCTTGTCGAAGAACTTACGGTCGCACGTTCATTGCGAGAGTTACTGCAGGGGCTTCACAAATTCGGAACATTTCTTGAGACCTTGCTCGGCCAGATCAATCTGCGAGCCGTTCTGTTGAATCATCCCTTCGATTATCCTGAAGTCGCTATTGAGGACTAACCAGCGTGCAGGCATCTTGCTTTCATGTAGCCCGGACATCCTGTCTGCGTCCATTTTGAAGGTAAGCGCTTTCGATTTGCCGCGCACATTAGTGAGAACACAGACTGGAAGTCTGTGCTACATGTAGCGTAGGCATCTTGCCTGCGTTCGTTTTGAAGGTGAGTGATTTCGATTTGCCGCGCACATTAGTGAGAACACAGACTGGAAGTCTGTGCTACATGCTCAGCGTCCACCATCTTCGGTAATGATGCCATCACGTGAGCACATTAGACCATCCGTGGACAGTTTGACGAACTTTGCTGTTTTCGTGTCGATCTTCCAGGCGGCTGTTGCTGAAAGTGAATCCTTTCCTTCTTCATTATTCAGGATGGCGACGACAGTACCGGGTATCTTAGTACCGTTGGCCTGACATTTCCCGATCGATTCCGGCGATTTCTTTGAATGCGCAGGGACCTTTATAGTGTCTCGAATAATCGAGCGACCATCGAGGAGTAACATATATTCATCGCCGCAAATCCGCCAGGAACTCGAGAATAACTTATCCGCTATTTCATCTCCTCCCAGGTCCTTAAGACCTAAGTCAGTATGCTTTTTCTCAATTGCTTCAGAGCTTCCATTTCCAATCTTCCGGCCGATCAATGTTTTTGTAATGTCAGAACCGCACTGAATGCCGGTGAATTGGTCCTGAGGACTACCGGCCACTATAAAGGTTAAAAAAACGACCAGAGATGAGGTTAGTGCAATCTTTTTCATAGCGACACTTGCTTTCAAAAGACGAAATTCGACAATGGAGCAGTGGATAGAGCTGTCCTATTGTCTTCAGGTTGATTGGGCAATCACGGATACGGTCAAGCAATACTTACAGAGAACGAAATATAACGCGACCTCGCCAGGAAAGGAAGCATGTTTTTCGGACGGATCACTGAGTAGCCTCGAGCCGAATCACTAGTCCGCGATTTCCTATGACCCAAATGTGCCTGGCATCGACTGCAAATAATTTCGTAATCAAACTAAACCTCTCCCGTTTCTCGTCATTGCGATAGATGACATTCCAGTTGCTACCGCCATCGGAAGATGACAGAACAACTCCTCCAGGTTCTAGTTCTCCGAACCTCTTAGGGGGATATGGGGTGCCTTTGAGGTACTTGAGATTGCTTCTTGGAATCAATCCGCATGCTAAAACCTGTTTGTTTGTTACAAATGTTGCATCGGAGATAAATGCGTTTAGGTTATAAACGGTCCATATATTATTCCGATCTTTAACCCCGATTTTCCCATGGCTTGGATAGCGGCCGCCGACTACCGATAATTGGTCACTATTGGCGCTACCGAGACGACTGAATCCTCCTTCTGGGTTAAACTCAAAGGGAACCTCTAACCTTCGCCAATTCTGTTCGCCGTCGTCAGCTTTAAAAATATCCCCACTAGACATAAGCACTGTCGCCCCGCGTTTCCCAACAGGGACTATTCCAACGGTGATGTCATTCAAATAGCGATAGTCTGCCCGCCTGACTTCGTTAAAATTAGAACTAACATCTACCCAATGAAGTCCTCCATCAAAAGTGTGGAAAATCCGAATGATTGAATGACTACTGGTTATGTAGTCCGCAGTGGTGAACCATCCTTCCTGTTGACTACTAAAAGACACTCTTTGAATTTGCGTTGCGCCTTCATAATTCAAGCCCCAAGTCAACCCGCCATCTTTCGTCTGCATAAGCCAGAAATGATCTAGTCTGTGATCACCACTGATGGGAGCCCTGCGTAAGGCAATCCAACCGGCTAGGGCGCCGGTAAAAAATATGTCTTCTACTATGCTATCTTCGGGGATCTTGATTGACGCCGATTCCCAGGTTTTTCCTCCGTTCTCCGTTTTATAAAGCGCCTGTCGTCCACCTACCCAGCCATGAAGTCGATCAAAGAAATATATAGAATTCAAATCTTCTTTGCCATTCATTCTCATGGCCAGAGCGTCCCAGGATTTTCCCGTCGCCTCGGTAACGGTACTTGTTATCTCATTTATGCCCTTTGGCTTGTTTTGCTGGAAAGCAACTATGGAGCATATTACGTTTTCAGAGCCCTGACCGGTACTTCCTATAGAACACAGGCATATAGCAATCAAAATCACAAACAATCTGAGTGGTTTCATATGTTCCTCGCTGCTATTTCACGGTAGGTGATTTAGCTTGTCTAGCACACAGCTGACCAATGCGTAACCGGAATCTTTATCCTTAGCATTCTTATCGCCTATGTTTTGATGGGTGATTGCTGCAATAGAATTCCCAAGTTCATGGATTTGGGCATCCATGTCACAAGTGTCCGGTTTAATTTTTCCGAATTCCGTCCAAGCTGCACATCAGTAAGAAATTAACTCCTCTCGGAAATCTAAACGATTTGAATTTTTTCGGTCGTTTTTGCCATACTCTCTTTGGTCTGACGCCCAAAGGGAGAATGGTTGATGAATCAGGGAAGAACGGTCTTTTCTCAAATTATGGAGTACGTTTCTCATAATGAATTCAATCGTTGTGTACAGCGTTACCACTCAAACAAAAGCGTCCGCCGATTTACTTGCTGGGATCAGTTTCTCGTTATGGCATTTGCCCAGCTTACCTATAGAGAAAGCCTGCGCGATATTACCGTCTGCCTCAATGCTCAGCAGCGCAAGCTCTATCACTTGGGTCTCAGTCACGCGGTAAAAAGATCAACTTTGGCCGAAGCCAACGAACATCGCGATTGGAGAATCTATGCTGACCTTGCTCATTCATTAATCGATATCGCCAGACCGCTCTATGCCAACACTGACATCGGTCTTGAGATCGAAACTGCCGTTTACGCCCTTGATTCAACCACCATAGACCTCTGCTTATCACTTTTTCCCTGGGCCAAATTCCGCAAAACCAAAGCGGCAATTAAGCTTCACACTTTGATCGATATCCACGGATCTTGCTTTCATCGATATTACCCACGGGAAATGCCACGATTTGAATGTTCTGGACAATCTCCCCGTTCAACCCGGAGCATTCATCGTTATGGACAGAGGCTATATCGATTTCGCCCGTCTCTTTGCTCTGCACCTGTCGCTTGCCTTCTTTGTCATCCGCGCAAAAGAGAATCTCAAATTCAAACGGCAATCATCGCGTCCGATTGATTGGTCCACTGGTCTGAGAAGTGATCAGACAATCATCCTGACAGGACCCAGAGCAAAGGATCGATATTCTCTCCCGCTGCGTCGCGTGACCTATTACTCAAAAGATCAAGACAAGCACTACGTCTTTCTGACAAACAATTTCACCATCGAAGCTCTCACGATTGCCGACCTTTATCATAAGCGATGGTTGATTGAGTTGTTCTTCAAATGGATCAAACAACATCTGCGAATCAAGCAGTTCTTCGGCACTTCCATCAACAGCGTAAAGACTCAGATATGGATTGCTATCTGCGTTTACCTGTTGATCGCCATCCTCAAACAGCACCTTGGACTAGAGGATAGTATCTATACCATTTTACAAGTCCTGAGCGTCTCGCTTTTCGAGAAAACGCCCGTCCAGAGCCTGTTTCGGCGACCTGCCCAACCATTTTCACAACCCTGTTCCTCTAAACAGTTGGATCTATTCGACATCTAACCGGACACTTGTGTGATACGATAGCAAGTTGCTAATATCAATCCCGACACAAAACCACAAAGTGTTAACTAGGGAAAGGGCATCGACATTTGCGATAGTTGTTCTGTCGCATTCCGGGCACTCTGTTACTCCGTGACGGTGATAATTAGCGCAGTGCTTTTAAGTTTTCCTGTAGCCGTTTTCAGCTTTGACACACACGGATCTGCGGACACTATAACGTGATCATTCTCAATTTCGGCGGTAATTGTGTATTTTCCCGGCCTTCGCAGTCCCAAACAGCCATCACCCCAGTTGACGAAAAGATTTTGATCAAACGCGCCTTTGCCCCAATCAATCTTGCCATTGCCGGCTTCGTGGTCCAGCTTTTGTCTTTCTGACACATATTTTGAATATTCGTCATTACAGCAACCGGCCAGCAACTGATATGTATTGGGCAAGATCGCATTTGGTTTGAGCACTTGATAATCGCTCCGAAATACCGCCCCGAGTATATATACAGAGATCCAATACGGATCTCCGCTCCAGATTCGTTTGTTGCTGTGACCGTCAGGTTGTAACCTGTAAACTTGCTAAAGAAAACAGGTCCATTAGATCTGTTCAGAATTGCCATATCAATGCTAATCATTTCGTCAATTCTATACGACGATTTTCGGGAAATGAGCTTAAATGCTGCTACGTTTGAATAATCGATTGCATTTGGAGGATGCTCTTCAACACCGATTAAATCACGTTTGGTTTCATCCTCTCTACACTCATTGGACTGACCTAAAACTGATCGATGTGTGAAGATCGACATGGTTACCATCAAACCTAAGACCAAAACGGTTTTCATATCCAGTCCTCTTGCATTGCCGCCAGCTCTCGCTGCGTCACATCAGGTGTTTGTATTCGTCGGGACCGGCGATGTTGTCGATGACGAATCCCATCTCAGCGAACGCCTTGCGGATGCCTTTTTGTCGCATCGTGCTGACCAGCTTTCGAAATGGATCGACATAGAAGAATTTCTTCTCTTCCGCTTCGTTGAAGGCCTTCTCTTTGGCCAACGCGTCTTTATCATTGAAGAGAAGGTAGCGACCCGGTGAGTAACTCCAGTCTATCTGTTTGTCTCGCAGCATTCTTGAAATGACTTTGCGTA
>Ga0070741_10014852_pt1 | contig 13360 bp, 8 predicted proteins | sample Coa_R1_4_FD_66440 | JGI IMG/M metagenome (GOLD analysis project Ga0070741, IMG submission 66440) | Surface soil microbial communities from Centralia Pennsylvania, which are recovering from an underground coalmine fire - Coalmine... | ecosystem: Environmental > Terrestrial > Soil > Unclassified ... | reverse complement strand
CCGGTCCGACGCCTCCGGCTGGAGGATCGGCGGCAACGGAATCGCCCTGGGCGGCACCCCTTGGGGACTCTTCGTCAGCAAGCCTCTTGTCACCGCAGTCGGCCCGGAACAGGTCAGCGGATACGACACCATCAAGTATGCCGTGGATACGACCCATCAAACGCCACTGGATAAAGCCGCCCTGCTGATGGCCGGCCAGTTGAAGGATTACAACATCACGGGCAACGCCTGGGTGCTGAAAGATGCCAATTGCGTTCTCCAGTACGACATCAACTTCGAAGAAGACGGCAAAGATGGAAGCGTGAAGAAAACGCATTATGAAGGAACTGTGGCGAAGAAATAGCGCGGGATGATGCGGATTCCAATCGCATCCCTTGCAGGAATCCGGGAGGAGATGGCACATGGCCGGGGTTTGCAGGAAATGCGGAGCTTCCCTTTCCGCCGGGCAATTGTTTTGTGTTGCCTGTGGAGCGCAGGTTAGTGGAGTACCGGCGGAGCAGTCCGGGCGCTACTGTACCGGCTGCGGTTCTACGCTCGTAGGGGGTGCGGGCTTTTGCGTAAAGTGCGGCGCGCGCGCCGTCTCCCCTAATGCAAGCCCGGGAACTGCCTCAACTGCGCCCCAGATCGCGGCTTCCACAGCGGATGTTCGACGATCGGAAGTCCAGCCCTCGCCGGGCAAGCCCCATAGCTTCGTATTCAAGCTGGTTGTCGCTGCTGTTCTTCTTTTTGCCGTGGGGGCGGTGGCTGTCGGCGTCGGGTTGGGATATGTGGCCTACGTTGCGAAAAAAAGATTCGCCAAGGTCGAGCAATCCTACAAGCACGACGACTTTGCGGGCATGGTTGCCGCGGCCACGGGACAGAGTGACAAGCCGCAGCCCCTTCCCGATTGGAAGCCTGCGCCGGCGGAGGTCGTATCATCGGCCGCCGGTAAGGTTCCGCTCCGCGTATCGCTGCGCCTCATCAATGCGGGAACCGACGCATTGCTGGGAGATTATGAGTCGGTGTTCGAAATCAATTCGCTTACCCAGCAAGCAGTGCACATTAAGGCCTCGCAGCAGTTTCCTCCCGGGCAAGGATGGGCACGCCTGCTCGGAGGAGGTTCTGACAAGCAGAAGCTCAATAACATCAGCTGCGGCCGCACAATCTTTCGCGCTGATTTGCTGGACTCGGCCGAGACGGACGGCTATTTCTGCGTCCAGGGAAGAGATGAGAGGCACCCGGGAACGACCGCCATGGGGTTCTCGAAGAGAACTCTGAACGAACTCAGGACTACAGGGCAGGCCGTCTTCACCTTTCACGAAGACCCGCTAAAGACTATCTTCAAGTCCATTAAGAAGACCATGGAGTCGGGCTCCGATTCCAGCGCAAGCGACAACGCTTCCATGGAATTGTTGAATAAGCTCATGAGCCTCTCGCCCGTGGCAGGCGACAGCCAAGCCATGCAGACCACCGCCGTGAAGTGCACTCTGCGCCGTGAAGGCAATACCGATCTCGCGTTTCCTGTCCTGGTAAACGATCAGCCCGCGCAACTGCCTGTGATGCACGTCGTCTGCAAACCTCCGGACAGTGACAACGAAGCTCACATGTATGTCCTGGACGATCCCGAGAACGCCCTGGTGATGTACATAGCAGGGACCCGGGGCGGCCACGAGCAGATCATCAAGATCTACTGGGACGCCGATACTCCCAGCGGGAACGGACTCGCGCAAGAGTTGGAGAAAAATGGCCGGGCGAAAGTGTATGACCTCTATTTCGATTTTCGCAAAGATGTCTTGCGTCCTGAATCACAAAAGGTCCTGACCGAGATTGCGCAAGTCATGCGGCAGCATCCTGACTGGAAGCTCAGCGTGGAGGGGCACACCGACAACATCGGGGGAGACGCCTTCAATCTGGACCTCTCCAAACGACGCGCCGCGGCCGTGAAACAGGCCCTGGTAGGGCAATTTCACGTCGCCGCCGATCGGCTGAGTACCGATGGCTTCGGCGCATCGCGCCCTGTCGATACCAACGCTACGCTTGAGGGCCGCGCTCGCAACCGGAGGGTTGAACTGGCCCGGCAGTAGCCGGACTGTACGCCTGCAATCGTTGGCGCTTCCGCATAAATATATTTCTGCAACATCTACCCGATCTGCATCTTGGCCCGCCTCAAGTGAACCCACAGAGATCAGTCAAACGGGGCGCAGCTCGGCTGCCTTGAGGAAGCCAGCCGTTGTCACACACGTCACCAGCAGCCTGTCGCAGAACGAAGCATACATAACAGCTGTCCTGAAGAGAAAAGCGATGTTCGACTTTACACCACGATGACAAACAGTGAGTGTGCCGGAAGTCTCAACCATTACAACCTAACATCGTTGTTAGACGACTCAGCAGTTTTTCGAGCAGATACACAGACTTACTAAATTGCGTACGAGGTAGACGTACGTTATTTCGAATTTCATATTAGATGGGACCCCGGACGATCTTCTAAACGCCTGAACCACTTAGTCAGTGACAGCCGGTATGACTGTGGAATTCGACGTGCCATTAGGTATGTGCTTCAGATGGCATGCCCCTATACATAACAACTGATTTTGTGGAGGAGAGAATCCATATGCGTTGCAATTTCAGATGCTTGTGCAGCGTTAGCTTCGCTGTGCTAGCTGTTCTGTTGATGTTTATGATTGCAGCTCCGTCATCAACAGCGCAGACACAGTTCGGTCAGCTAAGCGGTTCGGTCAGCGATCCGGCGGGAGCCGTGGTTCCGCAGGCGAAGGTCACCGTGACCAATGCCTCGACTGGACAATCGCAGACCGTTCAGACCAACAATGAAGGCCTATTCACCGTCGGCAACGTGGCGATCGGCCAGTACACCATTGCCGTCGAGAAGGAAGGCTTCAAGCGCACCACCAAACAAGTGCGGGTAGACATCGCTCAGAGCGTGTTTGCGCCTGTAGCGTTACAACTGGGCACCACCAGCGAGACCGTCGAAGTCTCAGCCGCGACTACCGTTGTGAATACGGTCAATGGTGAAGTCTCGCGGGAAGTGACCGGCGCTGAGATCAGCAACATGCCGTTGCTGACCCGCAACCCCTATGCCTTGCTGTTGCTGGCGCCGGGCGCCGTGGATACGCAGAACGGCAACGGAGACGCGAACGGATCCGGCGTAGCCGTTGCAGGCAGCCGTACAAGATCAGTGAACTACCTCCTGGACGGCACGGAAAACAACGAAACCTTCGCCACTGGCCCGGGCACCCTGGTTCCGGTCGATGCCATCGAAGAATTCAAGATCCAGGCCAACAGCATGACTGCCGAGTTCGGGCGCAACAGCACCCAGGCTAACGTGGTAACGAAATCCGGGACTAACAAATTCCACGGAGCCGCCTCGGAGTTTTACCGCGGGGCCGCGCTCTCCACCCAGCCGATCGAAGAAAGAGTAAACGGCATCCCCAAATCCAACTACGTCCGGAATGTTTTCGGAGGGGCTTTGGGCGGACCGATTATCAAAAACAAAACTTTCTTTTTTGGAGCGCTCGAGGGCACCCGGGTGCGCAGCACCGGCCAGAATTTCTATTACGTGCCCACCCAGAATTTCTTTAATGCTTCATCGCCGGGCATGCAGTCTTACCTCACGGCGGGCGGCGGGCTGCCGACTCCCCGCCTCTCCGACGTCATCACGGCCGGAGATATCAATACCTTTGAAGCGACCAATGGCCTCGCGACCGGCCCTCTGGTAGATGCCAACACGGGGATTCCTATCCCGGCCGGCACCCCGCTGTTCCAACGCACATTCGACAGCGTTCCTATCGATGCCGGCGGCGGAGTCCAGCAGAACACCTGGTCCGTGACCGGCAGGGTCGATCATCGCTTCTCGGAAAATACCAACCTGTCCGGGCGGTATGCCTGGTACCGGCTGGAGTATCCGGTGGGCGCGAGTTCGGACTCGCCCTTCTCGGATTTCAACACCCCCTACACTTTCCGCAGCCAAAACGGAGCCCTCGTCCTAACCCACAGCTTCTCCCCGACACTGTTCAATGAAACCCGCATCGCGTACAGCCGCACCGAGCCCAATGCTCCGCTAGGCAAGGGCAGCGTAAATGAAATGTGCCTGCAATACGGAAACCTGACTTCCTTTGGCACCGGCGATGCCATGGTGTTTCCCGGCTACCTGCCGACCTCATGCGGCGCCTTCGCTATTCCCAGTGGAGGACCGCAGAACAATTACAGCGGCTACACCGGGTTTACCTACTCCCGCGGACGCAACATCTTCAAGTGGGGCGGGTACGCCAGGCACCTGCGCGACAACCACACCTTCGGTGCTTCCTCCAACGCCTTTGCTTCGAGTTCCGCGATGCAGAGTCTGTTAAACGGGCAGATTGACAGCATCATGTCGCTGGCCATCGATCCCCGGGGACATGTCCCCGGAGATACCTATGACCCCGCCGTGGATGGACCGCTGAAGGCGCCCAGCTTCACCCGGCACTACCGCTACAACGAAGTGGCTTTCTATTTTGAGGACCAGGTCAAGCTGACCTCGCGGTTCACCCTCACCGCGGGACTGCGCTGGGAATATGACGGCGTGTTGCACAGCCCGAATGGTGAGAAGTACCTTGACGCCAACCTCTACCTGGATGCTGTCGGGACAACCGCGGCTTTGACTCCGGGAGGCAAGAGCCTCTTTGATCAGATCCGCGATGCTCGTTTCCAGCGTACCGGCAACTTCTTCAACCAGGACTGGAACAATTTCGCTCCCCGCGTCGGTTTCGCGTGGGATGTGACCGGCAATCAACGCACAGTCCTCCGTGCCGGCTACGGAGTCTACTATGACGCGAACTTCGGCAACGCTCTCTTCAATGCAATTCAGAACCCGCCGAACTATGCGGTTCTGAATCTGTTGCCCGGACTGAACTCAGACATAGGTCCCGTACTCCCCAACCAGTACGATTCGCTTCTGCAGATGCTGGGAGGCGGAGCCTTCACCGTGAAGAGCTCGGCTCGCATGCTCAACCGTGACATGGTGACGGCGTACAGCCAGGAATACAACGCGACCCTGGAGCACGACATCATGGGCAAGGGAATCTTCGCCTCTCTCGCCTATGTGGGATCCAAGGGCGATAAGCTGTACTCCCTCAACAACCTGAACCAGCTCGGTTCCTGCATCATGGAGGGGAATTGCAACGGCAATCCCTTCGCTCGCATTAATCAGACCGGCTTGTCGGGCATGAACCGCCGCGCCAACGAAGGCTGGTCGCGCTACAACTCATTGCAGGCGGAAATCAAGACGCGGGAGATCGGGCATACCGGCCTGCTGCTGGATGCCGCCTACACCTGGGCGCATAACATCGACAATGCGACCTCGTTCTTCAACGACAGCTCCTCCGCCAGTTTCAATGGGGGCATCGGCTTTTCCAACCCCTACAACCCGTCCGGGGATAAAGGTGATTCCGACAACGACGTCAGGCACCGGATCTCCCTGAACTACCTCTGGTCGATTCCCTGGGGCAAGAACGCCTCCGGAGTCGTAGGCGAAGTGCTCGGCGGATGGCAGTTGGCAGGAATCTGGTCCGCGCAGACCGGAACGCCTTTCCCGGTGTTCGAAGATTTCGGAGCCTTCGGCGACCAGTGCAGTCAAACCCAGACCAACTCCTGTTTCCCGGTTGTAGCCGGTCCCCTGCCGGGGCAACAGCATGAGAGCACCTTTACCGGTCCGAACCGCCCGGTGCTGTACGATCTGGGCACCTCGCTGGAGTCGTTGGATGATTATTGCGGCGGCGACCCGGTATGCGACCAGACCAATTACTACTTCCGGCCCAGTGGATTGTTCTTAAAGCGCAATGCCCACTTCCGGAGTCCCGGATACTGGAACTTTGACGCCTCGTTGCTGAAGAACTTCAAGCTCCCGAAAGAGGGCATGTCTCTTCAGTTCCGCGCCGAGTTCTTCAACCTCTTCAATCACTCCAACCTGTTCCTTTATCCGCTGACGACCGACATCCTGTCCGGCCAGATCCTGGGCCGGCGAGGTGTGCCGCCAGCCCATGAATTGTTCACCGGCATTCCGGATGAACGCCGCAACATCCAGCTCGGATTGCGCTTAACGTTCTAACTGAATCACGCGGCAAGGCCCGGGATGTATCCCGGGCCTTTTTCTTTGCCTTACCAAAGCTCAGTAACCTTGAATTGGAGGAATTGGCGGTAGCGACTGGCGTCGAACCACACCCGCGACAAGATTGCACGCCACCATAGTTGAGGTGAACGGGCCCAGTACTGAGAACCGGACTCACGATTCTAGTTGGGTATAGAAATTGGAGTAGGAAGCAATATCGCTGGTATACTCCGCGATGCAGGTGAGGGTGTATGGCCTCCTCGCAAGTCTTCTCGCCCGTTGCTCCGGCCGTCTTCCAGCAAACCTCCTATGCCGGACTTGGCCGTCGAGTCGCGGCCCATTTGATTGACATACTGATTGCCTTTGCCGTCATGATGGCTGCGTCGTTTTTCATGCGGTGGCTTCGCGCGTTAGGTATCTGGACCGTGCCTGCTCCTCCCTCAGGAGAAGCAGATCCCATCGCACTCTGGCACCACATGGGCGCTACCGATAAAGCAGCGTTTATCGTCTGCTTCATCGTCACGATGGGACCGTTTTACTTGGGTCTTTTGCAAGCATCAGCGTGGCAGGCAAGCATCGGCAAGCGGTTCCTTAATATCTATGTGACCGACACCGCAGGCAGGCGGCTAGGTCTCGGGCGCTCACTCGCGCGCTCATTTGCGAAAGCCTTTTTCAATGTGTTCTATATCGGACTCGTCAGCGTGGCGACCATGATTGCGGCCGCCAAGAAGCAAGCACTGCACGACTTTGCGGCCAACACTGTCGTGTTGAATGGGCGACCGTCAGGCAGCGGCTCGCCAGAGCCATGGCGCTTCGTGGCGGGCTTTGGAATTCAATTCCTCTGGTTTGTTTTGACAGTGCTCGCAGTGTTTAGGACGGGGTAGGGTGTACCAAAGATGGCGAGCGATGGTTGTCATCGAGTGGTCGCGACTTTCTGACCAACTCACCGGTCGAGCACCGAGATCGAACGACCAGGCTGAGACAGATGACCCTTAACGAAAATTCTCCACCAGCATGATGTCGCTCTCGAGGGAATCGACGCGGGTGTAAATGATTGACTTACCATCCGCCGCGACATCAAACCCGGCTGCGACAAATGCCATAGGACCGATGTCCAGCATGCCGACTTGCGTCTCTTTACGAGTGGCGAGATTGAACACTTTCAGCAGTGTGGGAGTGATGTCGTAACTCAGCATCCAGATTGCATTGTGCTTCAACTTCCATCCCATGAAACCGGAAGGACAATCAACCACGCGAGCTTCATTTTCGCCATTCAGGCTGCTGTTCCAGATCGCGCCCCCACGGAAGTAGTAAATTGATTTTCCGTCCTCGGCTTCGAAAACGCTGTTGGCGGCATTTTTCGTCACCTGGACTGCCGCACCACCCTCAGCCGAGACCTTCCAAACCTGCTGCGCCCCTGCGCGATCGGAGATGAAGTAAATCCAGCGACCGTCACGTGACCAAGCGGGTATCTGATTGTCATAAGGCTCGGTCGTCAGCCGACGAGGCACGCCTCCTTCGGCGCTCACAACGAAAATATCGCCGTGCCCCTCTAACCGCGAGTCGAAGGCGATGAGCTTGCCATCAGGAGACCATCTGGGCGTGCCAGTATCCGACGATGCCTTCATCGAAGTCAGTTGCACAGGATTCGAGCCGTCCGCGCCGGAGACATAAATTTCATAAGATCCTGACCGGTTAGAAGCAAACGCCAATCGTTTCCCGTCCGGCGAAATCTCCGGTGACGAGTCTTCCCTTGTGGAAACCGCAATCTGATTCGGCGACGCATGTCCAGTTGTAGGGATTGACGTACGCCAGATGTTCGTATCAGCCTTGTAAATGAGGAACGCGAGACGGTTGCCGTGTGGCGAGATGCTCACCTCAGTGGCATTCTCACTGTTGAACGGCACCGGTTTCACAGCGCCGCCTTCAGTGGAAACCTCAAACAAGCCTGAAAGTGTTCCTCCCGTCGAGAACACAATCCGGCGGCTATTGGCAGTCCAAGCCATTCCTGATATTCCAGCCTGCTGTGCTGGAAGCACCCTTGCATTGCCTCCCGAAACGGGTGCGACACAAACCTCCGCCGAGAGATATCCCGAACCGCAGGCAAATGCAATGTTCTTCCCATCAGGCGAGAAAACCGGTCTCGATACGAAATGCCAGGTGCCCATGCGCACATTCAGAGCGCGTTTTTCGCCGCTGTCGACTGAAATGAAGAAAATACCGGGAAGCGAACTGCCCGGCGCGGTGGCCTCAGCGACCACCAGGTATTTTCCGTCAGGAGACCAATCGAGACCTCCGGCAAACTCGATCGGGTTCGCGTTGGCGATCTTTCTTTCAGTGCCGCCGAGAGCAGGAATCGCGTAATATGCCGCCCCGCTTGCATCCACGCGACCAAACGCAATGTATCGCCCATCGGGCGACCAGGCGGGACCGGCAATCCAGTAATCCCCAGGTTTAGAGTGCGTAATCTGCAGGGGCGAGCCGGCTCCAACAAGCTGGACATAAAAGTTGCCGACGTTAAGCTTCTTGTCCGTCTCATTCTGCCAATTGAAAACGACTTCATTCCCATCCGGTGAAAGCGCTACCGCGTTCTTGACGCCGGGAGAGCTGGTCAACGGAATGACTCGCAAAGGCGGGCCGGAGTATGTCTCCAGCGTATGTGAATAGACCCATGCCGCGATTCCCAATATTACGAACACGGCTGCCACGCTCGCGATCAAGGCCCAGGTGGGGATCTTACTTTTTCTTCTTTCTGCCGCGTCTGTGGCTATCGCACTGTGGCCGGATGTCGTGTCGCGATGCAGGCGTTTCAGATCAGCGCGCAGGTCGGCTGCAGTTTGATAACGCAGGCTAGGATCTTTTTCGATCAGCTTGGTGATGATCTGGTTCAATCCTGCCGGAAGAACCGGGTTTACTCGCTCGGCTGCAGGCGGATTACTATGCAGAATTGCGTCAAAGATCGCGGCTGATGTCGTGCCGCCGAATGCCTGCCTGCCAGTCGCCATTTCGTACAGTGTGAGTCCCAGCGAGAAAAGATCGCTGCGCGCGTCGAGCGGCTTGCCCAGCGCCTGTTCAGGCGACATATAAGCAACGGTACCCAAGGCTGTGCCGGGACTGGTGAGGTTCGGGTCGTCGAGCGTGGCCTCGGCTGCGACGGCCCCCCGGTCTGCAACTTTCGCCAGACCGAAGTCCATCACCTTGGCGTGGCCGCGCTTAGTGACGAAGATATTTGCCGGTTTGATGTCGCGATGGACAATGCCTTCGGAGTGAGCCGCATCGAGGGCGTCGGCAATTTCGATGGCGAGCGTCAATAACCGTTCGGCTTCGAGCGCCTGGCCGGTGATCATGTACTTGAGCGTGATGCCATCCAGAAACTCCATCGCGATGAAGGCGCGGCCTTGCTCTTCGCCGATGTCATAAATTGTGCAGATGTTGGGATGATTCAGCGCCGAGGCCGCCTGAGCTTCACGCTGAAACCGCGCCAGCGCAGCTGGATCTTTCGCCAACTCGGCCGGAAGGAACTTCAGCGCGACAAAACGATGCAGGCGCGTGTCCTCAGCCTTGTAGACAACTCCCATACCCCCGCCGCCAAGCTTCTCGACGATGCGGTAGTGCGAAATTGCCTCCATGTCCATAAGCTATCTTCAACGAAAGTTTGTCGAGGATGGTAGGCGGAAGCAGGAAGCAAGTCAATGTCAGCTCGTAACCAGGCGACCACACGATCGCAGACGCAGCGGAGATGCGCAACAAGCGAGGGGACGGATCGGTCGGACGAGTGCCCCAACGATTAGAAGCAAGCCCCGCTTGGAAAGCGCAACCCCCACACGCCAGCGAAATGGCGCTCTTCCACGGGTGCATGCCGGGGTGCGCTCGATACCTCGATCGTCGTACCGGTCAGCGGGACACGATCACTTGCTCAACAGGAAATCAGGGGATCGCAGAATTCATGTTGACATTCCCAGAGAATCCACTACCATATGGTTGTGGATCGATTGGGTACAACATTTGCCGCCTTGTCCGATCCCACCCGGCGGGCGATGATCGAACGGCTCTCACGTGGGCCTGCTTCTGTGCATGGTTTGACGGAACCGTTTGCACTCTCGCAGCAGATGATTTCGAAACATATTGCCTGCCTGGTGCGGGCGCGGATTGTGACTAAGACGAAGCGTGGACGAGAGAGTGTGTGCACCCTTAGGCCGGAGGCGATCAAGACAGTCAGCGACTGGGCGATTAGCTATCGCCGATTCTGGGAAGAGAGCTTCGACAAACTGGATGTGGTTGTGAATCAAATGAAAAAAGCGGAGGTTAGAGATGACAAAAAACACGGTTAACGAGATTGAGCGGATGGTTGTCACCAGAGTTTTTGATGCCCCACGCGAATTGGTTTGGAAGGCGTGGACAGATCCAAAGTACGTGATGCAATGGTGGGGACCGAAGGGTTTCACTGCGCCTGTTTGCAAGATGGATTTTCGCGTTGGCGGGAAATTTCTCTGCTGCATGAAAGCACCGGATGGGCAGGAATTCTGGAATGCGGTTGAATACCACGAGATTATTCCGTACGAGAAGATCGTTTCCTTGATGTACTTTTCGGACTCGAAGGGAAACAGGATTGATCCTGCGCAGCTAGGAATAGAGCATGAGGCCATAGAGGGTGCGTACGACGTGACCATCTTTGAGGATCTGGGAAACGGCCAGACGAAACTCACCTTCATTGGAAATGAACCCATGGAGAACGCGAAAAATAGCGGTCAATTGGAGGGCTGGAACCAGATACTCGATAAACTTGCTGCAGTTGTTGCGACACTAGCGCAGGCGAAATAAGACGAAAGTTTTGACTGTTGTCATGCACGAGAGATAGCTGAAGGTGACGGGAGGCTGCTTAGTTCGGGCTTCTCGTCACTAGTCGCCGGTTCGGATAACTGACCTTGGCTCAACTGTTGCTAACAAGCCATTACACACAAATCCATGCCCACACTAATTAGATCAGTCTGAGTCAGCCTGACATTCGCTGATTTTGACCTTCTCACAGCTGTCCGCGTTCTGACCGGATTGGACGCCTTTTGAGCATAGAACTATCACGTTTCTATCTCACCGCTTAACACGGTCCACCGGGATGGCACAAAGATCCCTCCGACCGACGACATCCGAGAAACGTATCAGCGAGCTGCCCCAGTGCGCTACACTCTCCGACATGCACCCCCAACGCAGGGATTTTATGAAATGTGGCGCTCTCTCGGTTCTAGGTTTAGCTGGCCAGCGTGTGCTCGAAGCTGTTCCCTTTGCCCCCGATCTATCGATGCCGGCACAACCAATCGGTCAGTCCGCGGGTGGAGATGTCAGCGTAATCGGTTTATATGGTTCATGGGCTGCTTCGTTGAATGGGGGCCGCTTGCCCTCCTTTTCGTTCCGTAACGAGCGCTTTGCTAACGTTGCGGCTTGGCGCGAAGCCGCACGGAAATTCGCCATGGAACGGATGGCCATCCCGGCTATTGGGAGTACACCCAAGATCACGATCAAGAATGAACATGTTTATGACGGCGTACGCATCGAAGAGCTCTCATGGCAGTTACCGTACGGACGACCGACCGAAGCGCTCGTTCTTCGACCGTTGAACGCAGCGGGTAAACTTCCTGCCGTGCTTGCGTTTCACGATCATGGCGGAAATAAATATTTTGGCAAAGCCAAGATCACCCGGACTTCCGACCAACAGCACCCGCTGATTAAGGCTCATCAGAACGAATATTACGAAGGCGTAGCCTGGGCAAATGAGATTGCGAAACGCGGTTATGTTGTCCTTGTACCTGACGCTTTTCTTTTTGGGAGCCGACGAGTAATGCTGCAGGATGTGCCTGAACATCTGCGCAACGGATTCAATGATAATGATCCTGAAAACCCCCTCAATATCGAGAAGTACAATCAGTGGGCTGCTCAGCATGAGCATGTGATGGCGAAATCATTGTTCAGCGCCGGGACTACATGGCCGGGAGTTTTCTTTGCAGAAGACCAAAAGGCCTTGGATGTATTGTGTTCCCGGGATGACGTGGACGCAGGTCGCATCGGCTGTGGCGGATTGTCAGGCGGCGGATTGCGTACAGTATTCTTGGGCGGGCTCGATCCGAGAATCAAAGCCGCGGTATGTGTCGGTTTTATGACAACCTGGAAAGACTTCCTTCTGAACAAATCTTTCACTCATACCTGGATGGCTTATGTACCCTTGCTTCCAAACGAGTTGGATTTTCCCGAAATACTAGGATTACGCCTGCCGCAACCCACATTTGTGCTCAATGACGAAAATGATGACCTGTATACTCCGGCTGAAATGAGAGAGGCAGAACGTGTGCTGAATGATGTCTACGAAAAAGCTGGAGCCCAACGTAATCTGAAAGTCTCTTATTACCCCGGCCCTCATAAATTCGATAAGAAGATGCAGGCAGATGCATTTGACTGGTTAGACCGTTGGCTAAAAGCATAAGTTTTTGCGAGGGAGGAACTATGGGCGCTCGGATGTCACGTCGCGGCTTTTTGAGAGCAGCAGGAGGAGCGGCGACAGCAATTCCCCTGGGTTCCATTGCCGGATCGGCAAATGAAGAATTTCGGCTAGACGAGCCCTCTGCGCCCAGCGCTGGTGATCGCATCGTGGATATTCATGTCCATTTTGACGAGAACAATCCGAATTTCATTCGCGATTTTGTGGCTGTAGCGGAAAGGATCAACCTTACGGCCTGTCTGCTCACGCCATATTCTCACCGGGTGCAGGTGGCAGAGGCGGCAAAGCAGCACCCAAGACAAATTGTTCCATTCGGCTTCATTGATCTAGATGCAACTGACGTTCTGTCGCAAGTTAAGGATTTTCACGAGCTCGGTTACCGCGGGTTAGGTGAACTTGAATTTGTGAAAAAACCCTATGTCGACCCCTCCTATCTGCCGGTTTACGAGCTCGCCAACGAATATGGCTGGGTATTGCTGTTCCATACGGGCATTGTCTTGCGTCGAAGCGTCGATCAACCGGAGAACGTGGCCTCTCACCGCATGCGAGCGTTTTATCTCGAGGAGATTGCCCGACGTTTTCCGAAGTTGACCGTGATCGGCGCTCATTGCGGTAACCCTGAATATGAGTGGGCCGCGGAAGTTGCGCGCTGGAACCCGAACGTTTTCTTCGACCTTAGTGGTTCGACGTTAACGAAGATGAACACGCGACTGGAAGAATTCAAAAAGTACTTCTGGTGGTCTGGTCAGGGAGAATGGAAAACGCAAACGCCAGCCAACGACCCAAGTGCGTTT
>Ga0070741_10014851_pt1 | contig 13361 bp, 12 predicted proteins | sample Coa_R1_4_FD_66440 | JGI IMG/M metagenome (GOLD analysis project Ga0070741, IMG submission 66440) | Surface soil microbial communities from Centralia Pennsylvania, which are recovering from an underground coalmine fire - Coalmine... | ecosystem: Environmental > Terrestrial > Soil > Unclassified ... | reverse complement strand
GGGAACCCGCCCTGCGAGGATCCGCTCACCTGTGAGCACGGGCGCGAGCCGCTCGAGCACGTCGAGAACGTGAGGCGCTGGGCCGCCGAGCGTCAGGCCCCCGTCTGAGGACTGCGGCCGCGCCCACCCGCGCCCGCGCCGCCTCAGAGCTCGTTCAGATGCTCACGCGCGAGCCGTGTGGCCTCCTGGTAGACGTCGCGAACGGGGACGGCCGCCTCTCGCGCCACACGTGCGCAGTCCTCGAACTCGGGGGCAACCGTGATGGGTCGCCCGTCGAGGTAGCCGACCTTCACCGCGACCGTGCCCCACCCCGTCTCGACCTTGATCGTGTCGCGCGGCAGGGCGCGCTTGCCGACGGGCGAGGATCGCACGCCGAGCGTTCCGGTCTCCCGAAACAGGATCGCTTCCATGGCCTCGGCCTGCCCGGGCGAGCAGAGCACTCGGATCGTGGTCGCCGGCCGACTCTTCTTCATGACGATCGGCGTGAGCCATGCGTCCTGCGCGCCCGCCTCGAGGAGCCGGTCGAGCACGTACTCGTACAACTCCGGGCTGAGATCGTCGACGTTGGTCTCGAGGAGGACCTCGTCCGACTGGGATGGGGCCGAGGGGTCCTCGCGGGTCGCCGCGGACTCGCCCACCAGGACGCGGAGGACGTTCGGGAACTCGAGCCGATGGGACCCGGCGCCGTAGCCGACGGACTGAATGCGCATCGGCGGGATCTCACCGAATCCGTCGGCCGTCGCCGCCAGGATCGCCGCGCCCGTCGGGGTCACGAGCTCCACCGGAACCCCCTTCGAGTACAGGGGCGCCCCGCGCAACAGCTCCAGCACGGCCGGTGCGGGGATGGGGAGCGCGCCGTGCTCCGTACGCGTCATCCCGAGACCCGTGGGGATCTGGGACGCGAAGACCCGCTCGATCCCGAGCTGCGTGAGCGCGAGCGCCGTGCCGGTGATGTCCACGATCGAATCGACGGCCCCGATCTCGTGAAAGGTCACGAGATCGACCTCCTTGCGGTGCACTCGGGCCTCCGCCTGCGCCAGTCGCAGGAAGATGCGCTGCGCGAGTCGGAGAGCCTCCGGCGGAAGGCTGGCGGCATCGAGCAGCGCGCGGATGCTTGCGTAGGTGCGGATCACGCCGGCGGCGGCGACCCGTACCGCGACGCGCATCGCACGAATCCCCTGGTCGTCGACTTCCCCGATCTCGAGCTCGAACGGCTCGAGCGGAAGCCGCTCGAGGTCGCGGCGAAGCTGCTCGGGGTCCGCGCCGGCGTCGAGCAGCGCACCGAGCGCCATGTCGCCGGAGATGCCGGCGAAGCAGTCGAAGTACGCGATCCTCACGCCGATGCTCCCGCCCGCATGATGCGGTGGGCGACGAGTGCGGCCCCGAACCCGTTGTCGATGTTCACCACGCAGACTCCCGGAGCGCAGCTGTTCAGCATGGTCAGCAGGGCGGCGAGTCCTCGGAACGCGGATCCGACGCCGACGCTCGTGGGGACCGCGACGACCGGCCGCGAGGTGAGCCCGGCCACCACGGAGGCGAGCGCGCCCTCCATGCCCGCCACCGCGATGACGCAATCGGCGCGCTCGATCTCCGCCCTCCGGTCCAGAAGTCGGTGGATGCCGGCGACCCCGACGTCAACGGCGAGCGACGTGGTGCAACCGAGCGCCGCGGCCGTCTCCGTGGCCTCCTCGGCCACGGGGAGGTCGGCCGTCCCGGCGGCGAGAACCGCGACGCGGCCGAGAGGCCGAGGAGGGTTGGCCGTCCGGGCGACGATGAGGCCTGATCGCGGGCGATAGGTGGCGCCGGGGACGCGCTCGAGGACGGCGTGGTACTGCTCGGGAGTTGCGCGGGTGGCGAAGACCGCGCCGCTCGCCCGAGCGACCAGGGCGGCGGTCGCGTCGCGAACCTGGGTCGGCGTCTTGCCGGGCGCGAACACCGCCTCCGCCTGTCCCGTGCGAAGCTCTCGGTGGTGATCGACGGTGGCGTCGGGCACGTGCTCGTACGGCAGGTCCCGAAGGTCCTCGAGCGCCCGGTCGACGGGGAGCTCGCCGGAGGCGACTCGGTCGAGCAGGTCGGCCAGCGCACGCTCGTCCACGAGGCCGAAGATTGTATACTGCGGCCCCTGCAGAAGCCCAGCTAGACTGGGGTTTTCGAGGACCCGCGAAGACGCATGACCTTTTCGGCCAGGACGCTCAGCCTGCTCGTCCTCGTCAGCCTGGGGCTGTCGGGGCTCACCTTGCTGATCTCGGCCATGAGCCAGGGCAGGCGAACGCGCGAACCTCGCGGACCGATCCACCTCGACGACGTGCTCAGGGGGATCCTCGAGGGTCAGGCGAGGTCGATTCAGCGCCTCGAGCGGGCGGTCCGGGCGCTCGACCAGACCGATCGACGGCAGGAGGGGATGATCGAGGGCGCCGTGCGACACGTCGGGCTGCTGCGATACGACGCGTTCGAGGACGTGGGCGGACGACTGTCGTTCTCATGCGCTCTGCTCGACGACCACGGCAACGGCGTGGTCGTGACCTCGATCAACGGTCGTCAGGACACCAGGGTGTACGCCAAGCCGATCGCGCAGGGGAGGAGTCCCTACAACCTGTCCGCGGAGGAGGAGGAAGCGATCCGGCAGGCGCTCGCGGGGCCCCGGGAGAAGGTGGCCTCGTGATCTGGAGGCGGGAGGACGCCGAGGCCGCGCAGGCGCACGATACGGGAGGGCGACGGATGGCTGAGCAGAGCGGGGAGGTCACGATCGTCGGCCACGGGGCCAAGCTCGAGGGGACGGTGGTTTCGGCCGGGTCGCTCCGGATCGACGGCCAGGTCAAGGGACAGATCAACGCCGACGGCGACGTCATGCTGACGCCGTCGAGCCAGGTCGAGGCCGACATCCGCGCGCAGAACGTGGCGGTTGCGGGACGGTTCAAGGGCAACATCCACGTGAAGGGTCGGGCGGAGATCGCCAAGGGCGGCCGGGTCGACGGCAACATCACCTCGAAGACCCTCGTCGTCGAGGAGGGCGCGGTCTTCCAGGGGCAGAGCGTGATGGACCAGCAGGCTGCCACTGGGCAGGCGGCCACGGGGCAGGCGGCCCAGGCCAGGACGGAGGGGCCGCCCGCCGAGAACGTCAAGGTGCCCTAGGTGCTCGACATTCGGGCCATTCGCGAGAACCCCGATCCGTTCCGGGCCGGTCTGGCTCGCAGAGGCATGGCCGACGCCGTGGACCGCTTGCTCGAGCTCGACGCCCACAGGCGCACGCTGACCGCTCGCGTGGAGGAGCTCCGCGCGGCGCAGAACCGCGCGTCCAAGGCGATCGGTCGGGCGAGCCCCGAGGAGCGACCCGCGCTCATCGAGGCAGCCGCCGAGGTCTCCGCGCAGATCCAGCAGGTCGAGCCCGAGCTCGAGCGAGCCGAACGCGAGCTGCGTGACCTCCTCGCCTCCGTCCCCAACGTTCCGCACGAGAGCGCTCCGGACGGGTTCAGCGACGAGGACGCCGTCGAGGTGCGGCGCAACCACGACGCCCCTCCGAGCTTCGACTTCGTGCCCAGGGACCACGCCGAGCTCGGGGCGCTGCTCGGCGTGCTCGACACCGAGCGGGGGGCACGGACGAGCGGCTCGCGGTTCGTGTACCTGCTGGGCGACATCGTGTACGTCCAGTTCGCGCTCGTGCGGCGGGCGCTCGACGTGCTCGTGGCAAGAGGCTTCACGCCGGTGATCCCGCCGGTGCTCGTTCGGGAGGAGGCCATGTACGGCACCGGGTTCCTGCCGACCGACGCGGTGAACATCTACGTCACGCGGGAGGAGGCGCGCGAGAACGAGCTCTACCTGGCAGGAACCTCCGAGGTCCCGCTCGCCGCGTTCCGAATGGGGGAGATCGTGGACGAGGCCGAGCTGCCGCTGCGGTACGCGGGCTACTCGACCTGCTTCCGGCGGGAGGCGGGCACCTACGGCAAGGACATGGGCGGCATGTTCCGCGTGCATCAGTTCGACAAGGTCGAGATGTTCAGCTTCACCCGGCCCGAGGACTCGTGGGGCGAGCACGAGTTCATGGTCGGGATCGAGGAGGAGATCCTGGGCGGGCTCGATCTTCCGTATCGGGTCGTCAACATCGCGGCGGGCGACCTCGGCGGTGCGGCGGCCAAGAAGTACGACATCGAGGTCTGGCTGCCGGGGCAGGGTCGGTATCGGGAGCTCACCTCGTGCTCGAACTGCACCGATTACCAGGCTCGCCGCCTACAGACGCGTGTTCGGCGCGCCGACGGCTCGGTGGAAGTGCTCCACACGCTGAACGGAACCGCGACCGCTATCGGTCGAACGCTGATCGCGCTCTTGGAGAACCACCAGCAGGCCGATGGGAGCGTGCGCCTCCCCGAGGCCCTGCACCCGTACCTCCCCGAGTACCTGCGCGTGCTGCGGCCCCGGTGAGGGCGAAGGGCCGGGTTCAGGGGGCGCGCGCCTCCCACCGGAAGCTCGCCTCAGCGACCAGGCCCTGAGCGGCCGGCGCATCCGCCAGCCGAACCGTGAACCGATAGGCGTGGGTCTCCCCCTGCCCCCAGGTTCCGGGATCGACGATGCCGGTCGTCCACCGCGTCGGGAAGTCGGCGAGCGGCCCACGGTAGAGGACTCCGGGCCCGGCCCCGACGTAGTCGATGGGATCGGGAATGAAGCCGGAGCCTTCGCCGGTTCCGCGTGTGACGCTCACCGTCAGGAACTGCGCGAGGCCGGTGCCCGACGTCCTGGCGTACAGGTGCACGCCTGCGGGGATGGAGCCGAGGTACTGGATGGTCACGGTGGCGCTCTGCGCGTGGCCGGGCGCGACGTTGGGCATCCGGAACAGCGCGCCGCCTGCGTCGCTCCGGAGGTCGACCGTCCCGCTCGCGAAGCCGCCCCTGCCGGACGCCGACGCGCCGAGCGCCTCCGCGGCGTTTCGCACCGCCAGCGGTCCCAGGGCAGCCAAGACGAGCGCGGTGAGCGCGATTCGGCGGGCCGCTCCTGGCCGGTGTCGTCTCCAGCCCTCGGTCCGCTCGATCGTCGTGTCCACCGTTGGTCTCCTCGACTTCTCACATGGAGTTTCGGCATGCCGCTCACCTGGGGAGATAGCCCCTTCTACCTAATGTTCGGTATCGAAGGCACCTCTGCTCCAGGTAGGCCGTCAGCCTCCATGTCGGGTACCGGTCGGGCCCCCAAGCCGGGTAGGGGCATACGGCTTCCAGGCGCTCGGCGGTCGGCGACGTGATCCGGGGCGGGCTAGCGGTTTGCCGACGGATCGACGGTTGCCCCGAGCCTGCGTTCGAGTCGGTGCAGCTCGTCCTCGGCGCGCCTACGGTCCGTGACGTCCAGGGCGACTCCGTGCCGATAGCGCGGACGGCCCTCCTGGTCCCGAACGAGCGTGGCCTTCACGTGGAGCCAAACGGTCCGTCCGTCTCTGGCCACGACTCGGAACTCCAGGTCGAACGGCTCCCCCGTCCGCTGAGAGCGCTCGCTCTCGGCGAGGACTCGCTCACGGTCTTCGGGCAACACGAGACTCCAGAGGTGCAGGGGTCTTCGGATCAGCTCGTCCGGCGGGTATCCCAGGATCTGCTCGGTCTGCGGACTGAGGTCGAGAAGCTGAGCCCGGCCGGGCGCGAGGTTCGGGGCCTCGATGAAGGTGATCGCGGGGATCTGCTCGATGATCGTCCGGAATCGCAGCTCGGCCTCCCGGAGCGCCTCCTCGGCCTCCTTTCGGGCCGTCACGTCGACAAGCAGCCCCTGGAACACTGAGGGTCGCCCCGCCGCGTCTCGTTCGATCAGCCGGGCCTCATCGTGGACCCAGACCGTTCGGCCGTCTTTGGCCTGCATGCGGTACTCGGTGTGCCGTGGCTCTCCGGTCCGCTCGCTCCGCTTCAGCTCGCGCAGGACCCGCTCTCGGTCCTCGGGGTGGATCACTTCCGCCCAGAAGTGCTCCCGCGAGCGCCACTCCTCGGGGCCGTAGCCGAGAACACGCTCGATCTGCGTTGCGGTGAGTGGCAGTGGCTGGTGCTCGTCGGTGGACCTCACGACGTGCACATACGGGATGGCGCCGATCTGCTCCGCGAATGTCCGCAGTCTCGACTCGGACTCGGTGGCCTTGGTCTCGGCCTCCTTGCGGGGCGAGATATCGACCATGACGCCCTGGAAGGTCTTCGGTCTCCCCTGCTCGTCGCGCGTCAGCAAGACCGCCTCGTCCAGCACCCACACGATGTGGCCGTCCTTGTGCAGGTACCGGTACTCGACGCTGAACGGCTCACCGGTTGCCTCGGATCTGAGCGTGGCCTCGAGCACGCGCGCTCGGTCGTCCGGGTGGAGCCTCGTCATCCAGAAGTCGGGGTGGGAGTGCCACTCCTCGACCGTGTATCCGAGGACCTGCTCGATCCTCGGGCTCGTGTAGTACTGCCCCGGCGGAGGCGGGTCGACCTCCCAAACGTACGTGACGGCCGGGATCTGCTCCGCGAGGAGGCGGTACCGCTGCTCGGTCGCGCGCAGCTCCGTCTCGACCCGACGCCGCTCCGCGATCTCGAGGGCCATCATCTCGTTGGCCTCCTCCAGCTCGGCGGTGCGCTCCATCACGCGCACCTCCAGCTCGTCGCGGGCGCGACGGAGGGCCTCCTCGGCCTCCTTGAGCTCGGTGATGTCGAGCTGCACGCCCTGCCAGTACAGCGGAGTGCCGTGCTCGTCCCGGATGAGGGTGGCCACGTCCCGGAACCAGACCGCCCGCCCGTCGCTCGCGATGAGGCGGTACTCGCGGCTCCACGGGGCGCCGGTCTCGTTCGCGAGGTCGTGAGCGGCGAGCGTCGGCTCACGATCGTCGGGATGCAGGAGCTCCATCCAGATGTCGGGCTGCTCGAGCCACTCCTCCCGTGAGTATCCGAGGGCGGTCTCCACCTGGGGGCTCACGTAGAGCGTCATGCGGTTGTCGTCCGGGGCCACCGTGTAGACGACGGCCGGGATGTTCTCCACCAGAGCGCGGTGCCACGACTCCGAACGACGAAGGCTCTCCTCGGTCTCCTTGATCGTGGAGATGTCCGCGAGCACGCCCTGCCAGAACAGAACCGAGCCGTCTTCGTCGCGCACCGGCACGCAGCCCATTCGCACCCAGACCGGCTCGCCGTCGCGGTCGATGAGCCGCAGCTCGCTCTCGAGCGGGCGGCCGGTCTCGACGGCGCGGGTCCACTCCACCGCCGCCCGTTCGCGATCGTCGGGGTGGATGCTGCGGACCCACAGGTCCGGTTCCTCGACGAAGGCCTCCGGAGGGCGGCCGAACATCGCCTCGCACTGCGGGCTCACGTACAGGCAGATCGGCGTGGGGTCGTTCGCCTCGATGAACACCACTGCAGGAACCTGCTCCACGAGCGTGCGGTACCGGGCCTCCGCCTCGCGCAGCGCAGCCTCCGCCTGCTTCGAGGACGTGATGTCGTGCATCACTCCCTGCCACAGACGCACGGTGCCGTCGCTCCCGCGGAGAGGGAGCGAGCCGTCGCGGACCCAAACGACTCCCCCATCCGCCCGGAGCATTCGGTACTCGGACTCGAAGGGCTCTCCGGTCTCCACGGAGCGGCCCCACTCCGCGATGACCCGTTCCCGATCGTCGGGGTGAATGCTGCGGAGCCACAGGTCGGGATCGGCCAAGAAGTTCTCCGGCGCGTGTCCGAGCATCGGCTCTACCTGAGGGCTGACGTAGATGGAGCGGGGACGGGCCTCGTTGGAGTCGATGTACACGATCGCGGGGACCTGTTCGACGAGGGTCCGGTATAGCTCCTCACCCGAGGAGAAGGTGCCGGTTTCGAACAGCCGCTCCAGGTTGGGGAGCTCGGACTTCCTCATGCCGGACGAATCTACACCCCCACCTCGTGCTCTCCGCAAGCGGTCATCCGGCTTTGTCGCGCGAGCGCCCCAGGGCTACAGTCCCGGCCGGGAGGGTGGCCGAGCGGACGAAGGCGACGGTCTTGAAAACCGTTGGCGGGGCGACTCGCCCGTGGGTTCGAATCCCACCCCTCCCGCCCACCCCTCCCGCCCACCCCTCCCGCCACCCACCGTCCGCCGCCGCCCCCCTCCCGCCGTGCGCCCGGCACATCCGGGGCAAAGCGCGAGGAGCTTTCGCGATCCTCGGCGCTCCTCTCGGAGCGACGGTCCGCTGTCCCTCGACCGGCGGATGGGCGCTTGGGCCCTTCGGGCCGATACCGTCCGTCGGGTGCCGTGTGGAGACTGACGCGATACCGTCGGACGGAGACGCGCGGTCGAAGCCGCTCGGCCCGAACGACAGGAGGTGCGTGTGAGGGGCAAGCGGCCGAGAGCGATCATCGTCGAGGACGACCCCGACATCCTGCTGATCCTCCGCAACACGTTGGAGGATGCGGGGTTCGAGACCTCCCTGGCGGCCGACGGCTCGACGGCGATGCGCCGGATCGAAGCCGAGCGGCCGCAGGTTGTCCTGCTCGATCTCATGCTGCCCCTCATGGACGGCTGGTCGGTCCTGGCCGAGCTGCGCGAGCGGCCGGACGCTCCGAAGGTCGTCGTGTGCACCGCGCGCGTCAGTCGGGTGGAGCGGGAGCGCGCGTTCGAGATGGGGGCGGTGGAGTATGTGACCAAGCCGTTCGACGTCGACGAGCTGGTCGAGCTCGTGTGGAACGTCGTCCGCCGGCCGGCCGGCAGCGTCGAACCGCCGTCGACGGAGACCGGTCCCTCGCCCAGGGAGCTCGCCGGCACCGACTCCGAGTCACCGGGAGGCGAGCCGCTCCCGGATTAGGGCCCGGGCGATCCGCCGGGTCCTCCGTATGCTGGGGGTCGTGTCCCGGCCCGAACGAGATCGATTCCTCCGCGCCTGCCGCCTCCAGCCGGTGGACCGAACGCCCATCTGGTTCATGCGGCAGGCCGGCCGGTATCTGCCCGAGTACGTGGAGCTTCGCGGCGAGCGCGACGTCCTCGAGACCTGCCGCGTGCCGGAGCTTGCGGTGGAGCTCACCCTTCAACCGCTTCGGCGCATGGATCTGGACGCTGCTGTTCTCTTCTCCGACATCATGGTGCCGCTCCAGGCGATCGGGCTCGAGGTCCAGATCGCCCCCGGCGTCGGACCGATCGTCGCGACCCCCCTCCGCGCGACCCGGGATCTTGCGCGGCTTCGCCCGCTCGAGCCCGAGACGGACGTCCCGCACGTGCTGGAGGCCATCCGACTCCTTCGCAAGGAGCTCGCGGTCCCGCTGATCGGGTTCGGGGGCGCGCCCTTCACCTTGGCAAGCTACCTGGTCGAGGGCGGCCCCTCACGCCATCACGAGCGCACCAAGGCGCTGATGCATGGCGATCCGGCTACCTGGCGCAGGCTGATGGAGGCGCTCGGCGGGTTGACCCTTGCGCACTTGCGGGCGCAGGCCTCGGCCGGCGCCCAGGCCCTCCAGGTGTTCGACAGCTGGGTTGGAGCCCTCGACCCGGCAGACTACGAGCGCTTCGTGCTGCCCGCGATGCGTGAGCTCTTCGAGGGTCTGCGAGACCTCGACGTCCCCGTGATCCATTTCGGTGTGGGGACGGGAGAGCTCCTCGAGGCGATGCGACGGGCCGGTGGCGACGTGATCGGGGTCGACTGGCGGGTCCCGCTTGATCGGGCCTGGGAGCGCGTTGGGAGCGACCGCGGCATCCAGGGGAACCTCGACCCGGCCGTCTGCCTGGCACCGTGGGAAGCCGTGCGCGTCAAGGCGCTCGACGTGCTCGATCGGGCCGCCCGCAGGAACGGGCACGTGTTCAACCTCGGCCACGGAGTGCTGCCGCAGACACCGGTCGAGAACCTCCAGCGGCTGGTCGATCTGGTGCACGCGTCGACGGAGCGGGAGCCGACGTGACCGCTCCGATCGGTGTGCTGGTCATGGCGTACGGGACCGCGAGCGGCCTCGACGACATCGAGCGCTACTACACGGACATCCGAGGCGGGCGGCCGCCCACGCCGGAGCATCTTGCGGAGCTCAAAGCGCGGTTCGCCGCGATCGGCAACCGGTTCCCGCTCCTCGAGATCACGATGCAACAGGCCCTTGGACTGGAGCGCGAGCTGAACGCGGGGGGGGCCGGGGCGTTCAAGGCGTACCTCGGGATGAAGCATTCCCCGCCGTTCGTCGCCGACGCGATAGAGGAGATGCGTCGTGATGGGATCGAGCGAGCGGTGGGGATCGTGATGGCGCCGCACTGGTCGTCGATGTCGACCGAGACCTACGTCGAGCGCGCCCTCGCCGCCGCAGGGGATGCCGGGCCGGCGTTCACGTTCGTTCGCTCCTTCCACGACCACCCTCAGTTCGTCGAGCTGCTCTCCCTGCGTGTGGCGCACGCGCTGTCCCGGCTGCCGGGCCCGGCGCGCGAGGCAGCCATGGTCATCTTCTCGGCACACAGCCTTCCGGTACGGGCGCTGGAGGACGGCTCGCTCCGGTGCTTGGCGTGCGATCGCTGTCTCGAATCGTGCCGGTACCGCGACGGGCTGCGGGAGACGGCCGACATGGTGGCCGACCGTCTCGATCTGGATTCCTACACGATCGCCTGGCAAAGCGCCGGTCGGACGGCCGACCCATGGTGGGGTCCGCCGGTCGAGGACGTCATCCGCGAGCTGCCCGCCGATGGCCACCGCGCGGTGGTGGTGTGCTCGGCGGGGTTCGTGGCGGACCACCTCGAGATCCTGTACGACCTCGACATCCAGGCGCGAGCCGTTGCCGAGGAGGTCGGTCTGGCCTTCGCGAGGACCGAGATGCCGAACGCCGACCCGGCCTTCGTACGCATGCTGGCGGCCGTGGTGCGCGAGCACGTGGGGGAGGCGGCCGACCGGTGAGCAGGCGCGTCGTGGTCGTCGGTGGCGGCGTTGCGGGCCTTGCCACGGCGTACCGGCTCGCGGGCGGGAGCGGTGGCGCTCACGCCGTGCCGAGCGACCTCGACGTCGTCGTCCTCGAGGCCGAGGGGTCGCCGGGCGGCAAGGTCCGCTCGGTCGATGTCGCGGGGATCGAGGTCGAGGCGGGGCCCGACTCCCTGCTCGCGAGGAAGCCGGCGGGCGTGGAGCTGTGTCGCGAGCTCGGACTCGGCCCGGAGCTGGAGGCGCCGGCGAGCAGCACCACGCTCATCTGGACCGATCGCGGGCTCCTGCCGTTCCCGAGCGGTCCATTCGGCATCACGACCGACCTCGGTGAGCTCTGGAGGTGGCCGGGCATGTCGCGGAGGGGAAAGGTGCGCGCTGCCATGGACCTCCTGCGCCGCCCGGCGCCGCCCGGATCCGATGGATCGTTGGGCGCGTTGCTGCGGCGCCGTCTGGGGGACGAGGCGACCGAACGGCTGGTCGCCCCGCTCCTCGGCGGGCTGTTCGCCGCCGACGTCGACGCGCTGAGCGTGCGCGCCACCTTCCCCGAGCTCGAGTCGTGGGAGCGAGATCACGGGAGCCTGATCCGTGGCGCCCGGGCGGCGGCTCGGATCGCGCGTGATCGGGCGGCCGGGCCGATCTTCCTGCGGCCTCGAGGAGGGCTCCGCCGACTGACCGACGCGCTGTGCGCGGCGCTCGGGCCGGAGCGGGTCCGGTGCGGCGTCCGAGTCGAGCGGATCGAGCCCAAGGGGTCCGGGTACTCGGTGTGGGCGGGCGGGGAGGTGTGGGCTGCGGACTCGGTCGTGATCGCTGCGCCGGCGTTCGTCGCGGCCGACCTCCTGGAGGGGTTGGCTCCGGTGGCGGCAAGGGAGCTAGCGAGTGTGCCGCACGTGTCCACGGCAGTCGCCGTCTTGGTCTATCCGGAGGGTTCGGCGTCTGCCCTGCCCGATTCCTCCGGCTTCGTCGTTCCGCGAGGGCGGCTTGCCATGACCGCCTGCACCTTCGTCTCGCGCAAGTGGCCGGACGAGGCGTTGGGAGACCGGGCGGTCGTGCGCTGCTTCGTGGGCTCGGCGGGGGTCGAGGATGTCGCGTTCGCGCCGGAGGAGGACATCGTCTGGGGCGTGTCTCGACAGCTCGCAGCCCTGCTTCCGCTCCCGGATCGGCCCGAGGGAGCACGCGTCGTGCGATGGCCGACGGCGATGCCCCAGTACGAGGTGGGCCACCTCGAGCGGGTGGATCGGATCGAGCGGGCACTTCCCCCCGGGATGTTCGTGGTCGGGCAGACCTATCGTGGCGTCGGCATTCCCGATTGCATCCGAGGAGCCGGGGAGGTCGCCGCCCGGCTCCGGGCGTACCTGACGGGCGACCTGGAAGGAGCGCGCGTGTCATGAGCCAGAGTGAGAGCCTGTACGCCTTCTACCCCGTGTTCGCGACGATGGGCTTCGAGGGTGTCGACCTCGACGACGCAGCGCAGGAGGTGGAGATCCTGTTCAAGGAGCTCGCCGACCGGGCGCAGGTTCGAGGCGTGTACTCCACGGTCGGGTTCCGTCCGGATGCCGACCTCATGCTGTGGCTCGTCGCTCCCAGCCCCGACGATGCGCAGGACGCGCTCGTCGCGTTCCGACGGACGCGGGCGGGCAGGGCACTCCGGCTCACGTGGTCGTTCATGGGCGTTGTCAAGCCCGCGGAGTTCACCGCCGATCACTCGCCGGCCTTCGTCCGGGGCGAGCCGCCCCGGAAGTACCTGTGCGCCTATCCGTTCGTCCGCACACCCGAGTGGTACCTGCTTCCAAAGGAGGAGCGGGCACAGCTGCTTCGGGAGCACGGCGAGATCGGGCGAGAGTTTCCGGACGTGCTGGCCAACACGACGAGCGCGTTCGGCATCAACGACTGGGAGTGGATCCTGGCCTTCGAGGCCGATCGGCTCGAGCGCATCGTGGACTGCATCCGTCGCCTGCGCGAGGCGAGGGCCCGCCTCTACACCAAGGAGGACGTGCCGTTTGTCACCGGCATCCGCAAGACCGTTCGCGAGGCCCTTGGGGATCTCGTCTGATCCGGTTCCCTCAGCGTCCCCCCGCGCTCACATGGGAACGGCTGGGGCGGGCTTCGACCTCGCCCCCATCCTCCTGTTTTGGGAGACCACACGCGCCTGCGGCCTCGCGTGCCGTCACTGTCGGGCGGAGGCGATCGCGACGGCGCTGCCGGGGCAGCTCTCCACCGCCGAGGGGATGCGGCTGATCGACGCCCTCCGCGGCTTCGAGCCGCGGCGCCCGGTCCTGATCTTCACCGGCGGCGACCCGTTCATGCGCCAGGACCTGTGGGAGCTCTCCTCCCGGGCACGGGCGAACGGGCTTCCGATCGGCTTCGCACCGAGCGTGACCCCGAGGCTCACCGTCGAGACCGCGCGCCGGATGCGGTCGGAGGGGGCGCGAACGGTGTCGGTCAGCCTCGACGGCGCAGACGCGATGACCCACGAGGGCGTTCGGGGCGTCCCCGGCCACTTTGCGGAGACGGAGCGAGCGGTTCGGATGCTCGTGCG
>Ga0070741_10014850_pt1 | contig 13363 bp, 15 predicted proteins | sample Coa_R1_4_FD_66440 | JGI IMG/M metagenome (GOLD analysis project Ga0070741, IMG submission 66440) | Surface soil microbial communities from Centralia Pennsylvania, which are recovering from an underground coalmine fire - Coalmine... | ecosystem: Environmental > Terrestrial > Soil > Unclassified ... | reverse complement strand
TTTCCGGTGGTCATAGCGGCGGGGGTACACCTCTTCCCATTCCGAACAGAGCAGTTAAGCCCGCCAGCGCCGATGGTACTCGGAGGGCAACCTCCCGGGAGAGTAGGACGCCGCCGGATTTTCGTTCGGCCGGAGGTCTCACGACCTCCGGCCGGTTCGTTTCATGCCTTTGAGGCGGCAGGTTCATGTCGTCTCTGATTCGATCGCGCCTTCGTCACGGCGCCCCGCCGCTAGGCAGCCCGGAGCTTCTCGCGCCAGTGCGGATCGAGATCGCGCAGCCGGCTGACGCGGTCCTCCACGGGCGGATGCGTGACGAAGAGCTTCGCCAGGCCCTCCTCCGCGAACGGGTTGATCGTGTACAGCGGCTCGGTCGCCGGGCTCGCCTCGAACGAGACCAGCTCGCTCGCCTGGTCGAGCCGGATGAGCGCATCGGCAAGCCCGTGCGGAGACTCGCAGAGCTCGGCAGCGAGCCGGTCCGCCTCGAACTCCCGCCGGGGAGAGAGCAGCAGGTGCACGAACGAGGCGGCGACAGGGCCGAGGACGTACAGCAGGGCCCGCGAGAACCAGCCGCCCACCCGTGAGCCCTCGATCAGCGACGCGGCGAGGACGACCGCCGTCGTCTGGACGAGCACGTCGCGGTTCCGCACGTGGGCGATCTCGTGCGCCAGCACGCCGTCGATCTCCGCCGGCGCCGGCAGGCCCATCAGGCCCACGCTGACCGCGAGCGACGAGCTCATCGCCCCGCGACCGGCGGAGAGCGCGCGGGGAAACCCGTCCGGGATCACGTAGAGGCGCGGCTTGACCACGCCGGCCCGAGCGGCGAGCCGCTCGACCGAGGAATGGAGCAGCGGCGCCTCTCCTGGAAGGAGCTCGCGCGCCCCGACCATGCCCATCGCCACACGGTCGGCGAACCAGTAGGCGCCGACGCCGAGCAGCAGCCCGCAGAAGAGGAAGACCGAGGCGACGCGGTATCCGCCGAGCCACCAGCCGATCGCGCCGAGACCGGCGCAGAGGCCGACGAGGAGCGCCCATGCCTTCGCGACGTTGCGGATCGCCGGCCAGGCGGCCCGCACGACTACCCTTCGTCGTCGCGCTCGTCTTCGGCGAGCCCGCGAGGCGGCCAGTCCGGCTCGGGCGCGTCGCAGCGGCTGGAGCAGTGCAGCGAGGCCACGTTCTGCAACGGGATGAGGATGTGTCCGTTCAGCTCGACGTGGGCGACGTCGTCGATCGCACAGTAGGCGGTGAGCACGCCGTCCTGGTAGTCGCCGTTCATGAGCGCCACCTCGACCTGCTCGCCCTTGTATTTGCCGGTGTAGTCCTCCACGACTGCCTCGCCGATCAGTCTACTCCGCGCATGACGCCGTCACTGAGCTCGACCCGGACCACCCGGCAGTTCTCGATCGGGCCGGTGCCGTCGACGCCGCAATGCACGAGCACCGCTCGAAGCGGACCGCCGTGCGAGACGACGAGGACGTGACCGTCGGGATGCGACTCGGAGATGCGGCTGAGCGCGTCGAGTACTCGCCGTGTCATCTGCTCGCGGGTCTCGCCGTCGCCCCACGATCCGCTGCTCGCCTCCGGGTAGCGCGCGAAGATCTCGTCGTCCGTCAGCCCCTCCCACGTGCCGAAATGCCGCTCTCGCAGGTCCCGGATCGCCGTCACGTCGAGCCCTCTCGGCTGTGCCACGATGCGCGCGGTCTCGTGCGCGCGGAGCAGGTCGCTCGAGTACACGGCGTCGATCCGGTCCGCCGCAAGCGCCGCCGCCAGCGCCCGCGCCTGCGCGCGACCCGTGTCGTTCAGGGGCGTGTCCGCATGGCCCTGGACGCGCCGCTCGAGATTCCAGTCGGTCTCGCCGTGCCTCGCCAGGATGATCCTCGTCACGCAGCTAGGCTAGCGCCGCATGGATCTGGGGCTGCGAGACCGCGTGTGCGTCGTCACCGGCTCGACCGGCGGGATCGGCCGGGAGACGGCGCGGCTCCTCGTCGGCGAAGGCGCGCGCGTCGTCACGTCCGGGCGCAGCGGGGCACCCGGCCTGGGAGAGGTGATGCACGTCGAGGCGGACCTGAGCCTGCCGGGGGAGCCGGAGCGGCTGATCGAGTCGGCGGTCTCCGGGCTCGGAGGGCTCGACTGTCTGGTCAACAACGTCGGCATCGCCCGGCAGGCTCGGTTCGAGGAGGTGCCCGACGACGAGTGGGACGCGTACTGGCACCTCAACGTCATGAGCTACGTCAGGGCGATTCGCGCCGCGCTGCCGGCGCTCCGAACGAGTGGCGGGTCGATCGTGAACGTGTCGTCGACGGCGGGAAAGCGACCCTCGACCGGCATGCCGCACTACTCGGTCACGAAGGCCGCCGTGCTTTCCCTGTCCCGCCTGGTCGCCGACCTGTACGCGAAGGACGGGATCCGCTGCAATGCCGTCACGCCGGGCCCGACCGCGACCGACGCCTGGCTGGGCGAGGGCGGTCTCGCCGATCAGCACGGGGGGAACCGCGACGAGGTGCTCGCAAAGGTCGGCGCCGGTCGTCCGCTCGGCAGGCTTGCCCGCCCCGAGGAGATCGCCGCCGTGATCGTGTTCCTCTGCTCCGATCGTGCCGCGTACGTGACCGGCGCGGCCTGGAGCGCGGACGGCGGAACCGTTCCGATCATCCTCTGATCGGCCGCCCACGAGCGACTGCCGCCGCGCCGGGAGACGCAGAGATCGGCACCGAATCGGCCCCGAATCGGCCCGGTGCCGTCACCGCTCGCGCGATAGGCTCGCCGGAGAGGGCGGCGGGACGGCTCCCCACCCTTGGGTGGGGGTGTGGGCGACGTGAGCTCGCTCACGTTCTCGCCGCCTCACCGACTAGGCTGAATCGCATGCCCGAGCTGGTTGGGAGAGTCGCCGACGCCTTCGAGGCGCTCGTGCGCGAGCACGAGGAATCGTGGCTCTCGTCGCTGGCGGTCCGCTCGTACGAGACGGCGGGGAGAGAGCGCGACGAGGACGAATGCGCCCTGAGGACGCCGTTCCAGCGCGACCGCGACCGGATCGTGCACTCGAAGCCGTTCCGACGCCTGAAGGGCAAGACACAGGTGTTCATCGACCCTCAAGGCGACCACTTCCGCACCCGGATGACCCATACGCTCGAAACGACCGCGATCTCGCGGGTCGTCGCACGGGCACTCCGGCTGAACGAGGACCTGACCGAGGCGATCGGGCTCGGCCACGACCTCGGACACACGCCCTTCGGGCACGCCGGCGAGGATGCGCTCGACCAGGCGCTCCGCGCCCGCTTCGAGCGCGGATTCCGTCACAACGAGCAGTCCTATCGGATCGCCCGCGGCCTCAATCTCACCCACGAGGTGTGCGAAGGGATTCGGACACACACCGGGCCGCTCGAGCCGGGGACGCTCGAGGGGCGGATCGTCCGGCTCGTGGATCGCGTCGCGTACATCAACCACGACATCGACGACGCGCTTCGGTACGGGCTCCTCGAGGAGGGAGATCTGCCGCACGAGGAGATCGAGCTGCTCGGGCCGACCGGGGCAAAACGGATCGACCGCCTCGTCCACGACCTCGTCGAGAGCTCGGCGGCTGCCGGCGACATCCGCCAGAGCGAGGAGATCGGCGGCGCGATGCAGCGACTCCGGCAGTTCATGTTCGACCGCGTCTACCTCGCCGCGCATGCCAAGGAAGAGCACCGCCGCGCCCACGAGGCGATCGAGCGCATCGTCGAGCACCTCGCCGAGCGTGGCGACTCGGCCGACGAGATCGTCGAGTACGTGGCCGGCATGACCGACCGTTTCGCGCTCGCCTACGCCGAGCGGCTCTGATGGCTCGCATCAAGGATTCGTCCGTCGACGCGGTGAAGGCGGCCGTCGACATGGTCGAGCTCGTGAGCGGCTACACGCAGCCGCGCAAGGCCGGCTCGCGCTACACGGCCCGCTGCCCCTTCCACGACGAGCGGACGCCGAGCTTCTCGATCAACGCCGTCGACAAGCTCTACTACTGCTTCGGCTGCGGGGCGAAGGGCGACGCGATCGGATTCGTGCGCGAGAAGGAGGGCCTCGACTTCGTGCAGGCGGTCGAGTGGCTTGCCGAGCGCTTCCGCGTGCCCGTGGAGTACGAGGAGGTCTCACCGGAGGTGGACGCGCGCCGCCGGCGCACCGAGCGCCTCTACACGCTCCTCGAGCAGGCGGCGGACTTCTACGCCCGGTACCTCTGGGAGAGCGGGGCGGGGACGGAGGCGCGGTCGTACCTCGAAGGTCGGGGCTTCGGGGAGGAGATCGCCCGGCGATTCCGGCTGGGCCTTTCGCCCGTCGAAGGGCGCACGCTGATCCAGAAGGCGCGCGAGAAGGGGTTCTCCGACGAGGAGCTGCGAGCCGCGGGCCTCCGCAACCGGCGCGGGTACGACTACTTCCAGGGCCGCCTGATGTTCCCGCTCGCAGACGTCCGCGGGCGCATCCTCGGGTTTCAGGCACGCCGGATACGCGACGACGACCCGATCGAGGCCAAGTACGTGAACTCGCCCGAGGGCGAGCTGTTTCAGAAGGGTGCGATCCTGTACGGCCTCGACCAGGCCCGCGCCGCGATCGCGAAGGCGGATCAGGCGATCGTCGTCGAGGGGAATCCCGACGTGATCGCGCTGTTCCAGGCGGGGATCGAGCGGGTGGTCGCCCCGATGGGAACGGCGCTGACCGAGCGGCAGCTGAAGGAGCTCGCCCGGCTGACGCAACACGTGACGCTCTGCTTCGACGGCGACGCTGCCGGCGAGGCGGCGACGCTGCGCGGCATGGACCTCGCCGTCGCGCAGGGGCTCGACGTCCGCGTCGTCCCGCTGCCGCCCGGGGTCGACCCGGCCGACGCCGCGGATCGGTTCGACTCGCTGCTCACGGCGGCGGAGAGCTATCCCGTCTACCGAGTGAAGCTCGAGCGGGCTCGGCAGCCCGATCGTCGGCGCGCGTTCGACGCGGTCAAGGAGTTCCTCGAGCGCACCGGGGACTCGGTGGACCGGCAGGATGCGTGCCGTGTCGCCGAGGACCTCTTCCAGGTCGCGCCCGGCACGTTCGCGCCGCGGGAGCGGGGAGGCGCGCGCGGCGCGCCGACCAGGGCCGTCGACGCGGCCGACCGCCTCGAGCGGCGGGCGCTCGCCGGAGTCGTCGCTCATCGCCAGCTCGTACCGCTGCTCGCACAGCTGACGCGACCGCAGCACTTCGAGCTCGAGCTGCACCGGCGCGTTCGCGAGCATCTCGTCGCGGGGACGGTTGCAGACGAGGAGCTGGTCGGGGCGCTGGCCGAGCTCGATGCCTTCGCCGCCAGGGAGCCGATCACGGAGGTGGGCGCGAAGGAGAGCCTCTATCGCCTCTGCGACCGTGCGCTCGCGGCCGAGCTGACGAAGGTCAGGGACGACTCGCGCAAGACCATGGAGCTCCAGGCCGCGCGGCAACGCATCCGCGACGAGATCGAGAGCCTCGCAGGCGCCCAGTGACGCAGCGGATCCGCAGCGCGGCTCGACCGGGGCCCTCTGCGGGGCGCTACGCTTCCGTCACGGGAGTCCCTCGCGGGGGCTGAGAGGCGGTCACGAGGCCGCGACCGACGAACCTGATCTGGGTCATGCCAGCGTAGGAAGGAGCCATGGACGATTCGCTCGTGATCGCGGGGCGGGAGCTCCGTTCGAGGCTGATCACCGGCACCGGGAAGTACGCCTCGCCGGAGGTCATGCGGGACGCCGTGATCGCGTCGGGCTGCGAGCTGGTCACCGTTGCAGTCGGGCGGATCGACCTCGACACCGTCGGCGAGGCGATCACCGACCACCTGCCCGAGGACGTCGGCCTGCTCCCGAACACCGCGGGGTCCGCGACCGCCGACGACGCCGTGAGGATCGCACGGCTCGCCCGCGCCGGGGGGCTGCCGGACTGGATCAAGCTGGAGGTGATCCCCGACCCGCGCTGGCTCCTGCCCGACCCCGTGGAGACGCTCAGGGCTGCGGAGCAGCTCGTCGACGAGGGGTTCACGGTGCTGCCGTACGTGCTCCCCGATCCCGTGCTCCAGAAGCGGCTCGAAGCGGTCGGCTGCGCGGCCGTGATGCCGCTCGCGGCGCCGATCGGGAGCGGCCGCGGGCTGAAGCTCCGCCATGCGATCGAGATCATGGTCGAGCAGGCGGAAGTGCCGGTCGTCGTCGACGCCGGTCTCGGCGCGCCGTCGCACGCCGCGGAGGCGATGGAGCTCGGAGCCGACGCGGTGCTGGTCAACACGGCCATCGCCCGGGCGGACGATCCTGCCGCCATGGCCCGCGCCTTCAGGCTCGCCGTCGAGGCGGGACGGGCGGCGCGGCTGGCCGGGCTGATCGAGGAGCACGAGACCGCCGAGGCGTCGAGCCCGCTCGGCGGCCTCGCGTCCCGCTCGTGAGCACCGAGGCATTCACCGTCACGGTCAACGGCAGGGTGCAGGCGGCGGGCCGCGGCGAGACCGTCTCGTCGCTGCTCGAGCGCCTCGGCGTGGCGCCCCGCTACGCGCTCGTCGAGCGCAACGGACAGCCCGTCGAGCGGTCCCGGTACGACGCGACCCTCCTCGAAGACGGCGACACCCTGGTCGTGGCACGGCCGGTCGCGGGTGGATAGCCGCCTCTACCTGATCACCCCCGTTCGCGACCGGCTCGGCGCGCTGATCGAAGCGGCAGTCCGCGGCGGGGTCGACATCGTGCAGGTGCGCGAGAAGTCGCTGCCCGACGGTGCGCTGCTCCCGGCGCTCGCCGAGGCGCGGGAGGCGACGCGGCGGCTCGGCGTTCCGCTGGTCGTCAACGACCGCCCCGATCTGGCGGTCCTGGTCGAGGCGGACTACGTGCACGTGGGCCAGGACGACCTGCCGGTCTCCGCCGCCCGGCGGTTCGGCCTCCGGGTGGGGCAGTCGACCCACACGCCCGGCGAGCTCGATCGAAGCGAGGCCGACTACGTCGGAGTCGGCCCCGTGTACGCGACTCCGACCAAGGAGGGGAGGCCGGGCACCGGCCTCTCGTTCGTCGAGTACGCGGCCGCACATGCCGTTCGGCCGTGGTTCGCGATCGGCGGGATCGACGAGAGCAACGTCGCCGACGTCGTCGCCGCGGGCGCGCGACGGATCGCCGTCGTGCGGGCGATCGTCGATGCAGACGACCCCGAGCGGGCGGCAGCCAATCTGCGAGCAGCCCTTTCGGCGTGATCGCTACCATGCGTCGGCCGTTGGCAGCCGATCCCCGGTAGCTCAATTGGCAGAGCATCCGGCTGTTAACCGGAGGGTTGCTGGTTCGAGTCCAGCCCGGGGAGCCTCTTCCGACAGAAGCCGGGCGTGTGGCTTCTGTCGCACTCCGCAGACGGGTCTCCGTCTCCGCGCCGACCGTGCTAGGACCCGGGCGTGAGCAGCCTCGAGCCGGAGCTCGATCGTCTCTACGGCCTTCCGCTCGACGAGTTCACGGCGGCGCGCAACGAGCTCGCGCGGAACCTGAAGCGCGACGGCGACGAGGCCGGCTCGGCCGCCGTGCGGGGCCTCGGCAAGCCGAGCGTCCCGGCCTGGGTCGTGAACCAGCTCGTGCGACGTGAGCCGGAAGGCATCAGAGCGCTGCTGCGCGCAGGCGAGGCGGTCGTCGCCGCGCAGGCGGAGCTGCTCGGCGGGAAAGGCGACGCGGAAGCGCTCCGTGCCGCCACCTCGAGCCAGCGCGACGCCGTGTCGAAGCTGCTCCACAGCGCTCGCGCGATCCTGTCGGAATCCGGCCGGCCGTCCACGCCGGCGACGGTGGAGCGGATCGCGCGCACCCTCCAGGCCGCCGCCGTGGAGGAGGAAGGCCGGCGCCTGCTCGAATCCGGCCGGCTGACCACCGAGTTGGAGCCGGCCGGGTTCGACGCCTTCGCCGGCATTCCCGTCGAGCCACGGCGCAAGAGGGCCGGCGCACGCGACGAGCTCGCGGCACGTCGGCGTGCTCGCGACGAGCGGCAGCGCCGAAGGCGCGAGCTCCAGGCGGAGGTTCGCGAGCTCGAGCGGGCCGCGGCGAAGGCTGAGCGCGATGCCGGACGAGCAGCGGCCGCGGCCGCAGAGGCTCGCCGGGCTGCGGACGCCGCCCGGGCGAAGGCCGACAGGGCGGCAACCGAGCTGGCCGAGCTCGAATAGGGTTGCCGGCCGGCGTTTCGCGATCAGCAGGACGCCCGGTTAGGATCGGTGGCGTGCGCAGGCAGCGTCTGAGGCCCTTGACCGAAGCCGAGGCGTACGCGCGCTGTCACGGCACGCGCGACTCGGAGGTCAGGATCGTCAGGATCGAGCCGCGGCGGCCGCGCTACCAGCTCGAGGTCTCGGGCGAGGACCTCCGGCGCTCGTTCGAGCGCAAGCTCGCAGACCGCGAGCCCGAGGACGATGTCGTGGGCGGGACTGCGTAGCTCGGCTCGCCTCCGTGGCGACTCGAGCGTCCTGTCTAGAATGCGAACGTGAGCTGGCTCTTCATCGGCTTGCTCGCAGCGGCGATCATCGTCCTGGCGGGGGCGGAGTGGCCTCGGCTGAGCGAACGCGCAGGCTCGCGGGCGCGGCGACAGCGCGCGAGGGCACGGCAGAAGGCGCAGCTGCGGCTGCTGAAGAACGAGAGCGACGAGTTCGCCGCCAGCGTCCAGCGCGACCTCGAGCGGCTGCCGACGATCGAAGAGCACGACCCGAGCCGCTGACGCGTCGACCGGCGGGTGCTACGTCACCCTGAAGGCGGCCCGGTACACACGCGTGTTGGGCAGGATCTGCGAGACGTTCTCCATGTTCTTCAGCTCCTGGTAGTCGGCCGCCTCGAGGACGAGGCGGTGCCGACCGCGCGCCGTGCCGGCCAGCGGGATGGAGACCCTGCCGTGCCCGTACGTGAGCGGCACCTGGGTGCCGTCGATCGTCGCCCGGAGCGAGCGCGGGTCGACGCCGGCGCCCCTGTCGACGACGGCGAGCCGGAGGCTCGAGCCTCTCGGCGCGCTCCCGGTCAGGAGCCGCACGCTCGGCGGCGTGACGTCGCCGACCCAGAACCGGAACGTGAAGGAGCCGGGCGGCGTGCCCGCCGGCGTGTCGAACACGACGTCGTACGTCCCGCGCGCGGGGCGGATCGCCCCCGCGACCGGCCACGGGGTCCCGAACGCGTCGATGTAGGGGTTGATCACGAGCGGCAGGCCCGCGTTCCCGGTCAGCCGGTTCTCGTCGTCCGCGGTCACCACCCGTGGTGAGACGCGGACGCGCGCTGCGGAGCTGAGCACCGCCACGCCGAAGTTCGCCACCGGCGCCGTCAGCGTGACGCGGAACACCTGCTCGGGGCCCGACAGCGTGGTCGGAAGCCCGTTCGGCGCCTCCGGGTACCGGTACGAGCTGACCAGCGAGGGCTTACCCCTCGTCTGACCCGTGTACGTGCCCGTTCGCCTCAGCGTCCCGTGCGGCTCACGTGCGAGCCGCGGGACCGCAACCCGGAACCAGTAGGGGATCCGCCGGGTCACGGCGCCGTTCGTCAGCGTGACGAAGCCGGTCGCGTCCCCCTCCGCCGCCGACGCGCCGGCGCTGGCCTGTACCTCCAGGCGTCCCGGGACGGCCACCGTCGGGGGTGCGCTGACGGCGGCGCCGGCGGGGGTGCTCTGCGGCGAGACGGTCACGCTCCAGACGCCCGCGCCGCCGCCGGCATCGGTGAGGTCGGTGAAGCGGGCCGAGCCGGCCCCCGCGCGAACCAGCCCGAAGGCGAGATCGGTGGGCGTGGCGAAGATCAACGGGGCATTCGCCGCCGGGACGTCGACGATCCCGCCGCCCTCCCTGGTCGTCGGCGCTTCCGCCGAGCCCGAGACCCGCACGGGCCTGCCGGTCAGGACGAGCGCGGACTTGATCTGGGCCACCGTCCAGTCGGGGTGACGCTGGCGAAGCAGGGCCACGGCGCCCGCGACGTGCGGAGATGCCATGCTCGTTCCGCTGAAGGACGCCCACGTCCCCTCGCGCGGCGGCACCGACGAGGTGATGTCGACGCCGGGCGCGCTGACGTCGGGCTTCATGCCCAGGGAGATCGGAGTGGGCCCTCCGCTGGAGAAGTCCGCCACGATCAGCTGCTTCGTGACCGCCGCGGCCGTGATCGCGTTCGCGGCGCTGCCCGGAGAGGACACGCTTCCCGGGCCGAAGTCCTCGAAGTCGTTGCCGGCGGCGACGACCGGCACGACGCCCGCGTCGGCCGCCGCGTTGATCGCGGCGACCACGAGATCGCGCGAGGGCTCGATCTCCGGCTCGCCCAGGGAGAGGTTGATCACGTCCATCCCGTCCCTGACCGCGGCCTCGATCCCCGCCGCGATCTCGGGCGCGTTGCCGTTCAGGCCGAAGTTCTTCGTCGGCACGCTCAGGACCTTGTAGTTGCCGAGATAGGCCCTGGGCGCGATCCCGGAGAGCGGGCCGCGCCCCGCGATCGCGCCCGCCGAGAAGTTGCCGGCGGCGATCCCGGCGACGTGGGTGCCGTGCTCGGATTCGAGCGGGTCGAACGGCCGCTTCGCGTACTTCCAGGTCGTCGTCGGAGGCGCGAAGGCCCGGGCGACGATCACCTTCGGCGTCGTGAAGGCCGTGTCTCCCTTCGGGAACCCCGCCGGCATCGTGTACCCGGCCGGGTTGAAGAACGGATGCGCCTGGTCGACGCCGTCGTCGATGATCCCGATCTTCACGCCGTTGCCGGCGGTGTCGAACGCGGGCTCGTCCCACATCAGGTTGGCGCCGATCAGCTGCGGGCTGCGGTCGAGGAGCGGGCGGTACGTGAGCGCGGGCCAGACGCTCGCGACACCCGGGATCGAGGCGAGCCGACCGGCGTCCTCCCTGGGAACGGCCACGGCGAAGCCGTCGAGGACGACCTGGTAGCGCCAGGTGACCCGCGCGCGTGGGATCGTCTCGACGATCCGTGCCGCGACCGTCCGCTGTGCGGCCGCCAGCGAGCGGACGTAGCCGAGGCTGGTCGGCGACCGAAGGTCGAGGCGCGCAGCCTTCGCCCGCGCGGTCAGCACCCGGCTGCGCTGGACCGCCTCTGCAAGCGGTGGCGCGTCCAGGGTGACGACGACCTCGACGAGCGCGGGTCGGGTCGCATGCGCGGGGCCGGCGAGGGATGCTGCGACGGCGGCGGCCGCGAGAAGCAGGTTCCCCCGTCTCAAGGCGAGAACGCTAGCCGATGGCCTCGAGCACCTGGGCAGCGTGGCGCTCGGGCTTGACCTTCCGGAAGACGCGCGCCACGGTCCCGTCCGGCGAGACGACCACCGTCGAGCGTTCGATCCCCATGTACCGCTTGCCCATCATCGACTTCTCCACCCAGAAGCCGTACTGCTCCGAGACGCGGTGGGCGGGGTCGGCGAGCAGGGTGAACGGAAGGCCGTACTTCTCCTTGAAGCGCGCGTGGGAGGCTTCGCTGTCGGGGCTGATCCCGAAGACCCGGACGCCCTGCCGGGCAAACTCGCTCCAGGAGTCCCGGATGCCGCAGGCCTGCTTCGTGCACCCCGGGGTGTCGTCCTTCGGATAGAAGTAGAGGACGACCGGCGTCCCGCGGAGGTCGGAGAGGCGGACCGTCTCGCCCGAGTCGCTGAGAAGCTCGAAATCGGGTGCAGGGCGACCTTCTTCGACCACGAGGGCAAGCCTACCGGTAGCTACAATGCCCACCCGCGCGGATGTGGCGGAATTGGTAGACGCGCACGGTTCAGGTCCGTGTGGGGGCAACCCCGTGGAGGTTCAAGTCCTCTCATCCGCATGCCGAAGACTGGGTCTCGGGCCGACCATCGACTCGAAGGACGGAGGCTGACATCAGCGATCTACGTCGAATCGCGATCTGGGGGCACTACCACGGCCGCAACCTGGGCGACGAGATGGTCGTCTCGACGCTCGTCTCCGCCATCCGGGCGCGCAGCCCGGAGGCCGAGATCCTCGGCATCTCGATGACGCCGTGGGACACCGAGAGCCGCCACGGCGTGGCTGCGTACCCGATCAACCCCGGCGCGCCGATGACGCGGCCGCGAGGGGGGACGGTCGAGAGCGACCCGGCGCCGAGCAGGCTGCGGCAGGCGATCGCCCGCATTCCCGGCGCGCGCCACCTCCGTCGCGTCCTGACGGCCGTGCGTCTCGTCGCCCGGGAGGCGTCGTTCGCCTGGCGCTCCTTTCGCGTCCTCCGCGGTCTCGACGCGGTCGTCGTCGCCGGCTCGGGGCAGTTGCTCGACGTGTGGCACCCGTGGCGTCACCCGTACACGACCTTCCGCTGGGCGCTCCTCTCCCGCCTGGCGCGGGTGCGCTTCGTCTTCGCCTCGGTCGGCGCTGGGCCGATCCGCAGCCGCCTCGGCGCCTTCTTCTTCCGCCACGCGGTCAGATCGGGCTCGTACGTCTCGGTCCGCGACGACTACTCGGTCGAGTCGCTCCGGTCGATCGGCCTCTCGGGGCCCTTCACCCGCTGCCCGGACATGGGCTACGCGTACCCGGGGCTGGAGGCCGCCAGGCGGGGCGGCGCCGCGCGCGACGTGGACACGGCGCCCGTGGTCGGCTTCCAGGTGATCCCCTTCATGCACCCCACGCTCTGGCCGGGCGGCGACGCGCGGGTGTACGGGCCGTACTTCGAGAGCATGGTCGCGTTTGCCCGATCGCTCCTGGACGAGGGTTGCACCCTACGGGTCTTCTCGTCGCAGGTCGCGTCCGACAACGTCGTGTCGCAAGACCTCGTCGACGCGCTCGGCGAGCCGGCGCCCGGGCGGCTGGAGTGCCCCGGCGCCGACCTGCAGAGCGTCGACGACCTGGTTCAGACCATGTCCGGGTGCGACGCGATCCTCGCGGCGCGCTTCCACTCGGCGCTGATCAGCATCGCGCTCGGCGTCCCGGTGCTCGGCCTTGCCTACGACCGGAAGACGACCGAGCTGTTCGCCGACCACGGCCTGTCCGACCGCTGCGTGGACATCGAGAGCGCCTCCGTCGAGGAGCTCCGGCGCCTGTTCGCCCGCGTGCAGGAGGAGGCGGTGCCGGCTGCGGTCGAGGCCCGGGTCGACGCGTACCGGCTCGACGTCAAAGCGCAGTTCGACAGGCTGTTCGGGTCGACGTCGCTCGTGCTCGGAGCAGTGAAGCTGCTCGGCCTTCTCCTCGGCGCCGTGGCGGGCCCGGTCGCCGAGCCCGCGTTGCTCGTCGAGCTGTAGCGACGACCGGCGCAGGCTTACGTGTCGGCCGGAGGGGGATACCGGCCCGGAGGCCGGGGTTGCACCGGGGGAGAGCGGTGCTGAGGGGCCTCGGCCTCGATGTTCGGCGGTACGTGGCCCGTACGGCGACTGAAGGAATCGACCTGCGGGAATCACCGGTGCGGGCGGGCCCGTCCGGAGCGGCGGCGTTGCCTCTCCCCGCCGTCTGCTTCGATCAGGGCTCGCCCGCCTTCGG
>Ga0070741_10014849_pt1 | contig 13364 bp, 9 predicted proteins | sample Coa_R1_4_FD_66440 | JGI IMG/M metagenome (GOLD analysis project Ga0070741, IMG submission 66440) | Surface soil microbial communities from Centralia Pennsylvania, which are recovering from an underground coalmine fire - Coalmine... | ecosystem: Environmental > Terrestrial > Soil > Unclassified ... | reverse complement strand
GTCTGCCTGGTGCCGGTTCGCATGGGGGTTCGCGCCCTGGGAACTCTGGGCGTGATCGGGCATTTATCACGCGAAACCCTGGATGCGCTCGGCAGCCTGGTTGCCATCTCCATTGAAAGGGCCGCCGCGGTGGAAAAGCTGGGACGCGCTGAAGCTGCCCGGGAAAACGAACGGCTGCGTTCGGCGCTGCTCGATTCTGTGACCCATGAGTTCCGCACGCCATTGACTTCGATTAAAGCTTCTATCACCAGCCTGATATCCGATTTTCAACTTGATCAGGCCCAGCGCCAGGAATTGCTTACGATCATCAATGAAGAGAGTGACCGACTGAACCGGTTGGTAGGCGAAGCAACGGAGATGGCGCAGCTTGATGCGCATGAGGTCAAGCTCAATATTGAGCCGGAGAGTATCCGTGAAGCAATTGACGCCGCCTTGGAAGAGGCCAAGCCGCAATTGCGCGCGCACCCTATCGAAGTGCGGCTGCCCAGCTATCTGCCGCCGGTGCTCATGGATGTGGACCGCATCAAAGAGGTGCTGCGGCACTTGCTGGAGAATGCCGCCAAGTATTCACCTCCGCAGTCTCCTATTTTTATCAGCAGCGAGGTGCAAAACGGCCGGGTGGTGACCAATGTTGCCGACCGGGGCGCCGGCATAGATGACCTGGAGCGCTCCATGATCTTCGATAAGTTTTATCGGGGACAGGGGCAGCGCCACCGCGTGCAAGGCACCGGCATGGGGTTGGCAATCGCAAAAGCGATTGTGGAAGCCCACGGCGGCAGAATCGGTGTTACCAGCCAGTTGGGCCAGGGATCTGTATTTTCTTTTGGCCTACCGATTGCGGGAATGAATACTGCAAGTTAAGTACGATTTGCGAAGTACGAAGTTTAGGGCAGATCGCACTTCAAATCTTACTTCTCAATTCTTACTTCGCAAATCGCAAATCAAAACTGGTAAATCACTCCGAAAAGGTCCCCACAAACGCGCTGCGCTTATCGTGCAGCTCCCAGCCAACACCCAAATCGGGTCCATGATATTCGTCGGTCAACGCCACTGCCGGCATGGAGTGTTCCAACTTTGTAAGCGGCGGGTAATATGTGGTCTCGTTGCCGCAGGTGTGATCTTTCTCGTTGATCGGCCGGGTCTGGATGACGGCAAAGCTGCCGGCGCGCAGTTGAGCGCGGCCATGGTCTTCAGCGCTATGCAAGACTTGCATATCAATGGCGGTGGGAATCACCTGGCTCACATGTGCCAGCAGATCGCCGCCCATATGTTTGGCAAAGCTGACCAGCGCCTCGCGCTGGGCGGGCGCCGCTTTTTCGTCAACCAGGATCACCGATTTTGCCGGATATGGGTTTTCAAAGGGATCGCCTAATGTCCCCTGGGCTTTCACCGAGGCTAGGACGGTAAGTCCATCCAGCTTCTGCCCATTCCAGCTTCCGCTCTGGACATGCCAGGCGAGAGTTGCCTGGTCGCCCGCCTGCCCTACTTCGCCGTTGGCGAAACATTGGGCCACATAAACGTCGGCGCTGCGGCTTTCAATATAATCTCCGCTGATCTGGGCTTGGGCGGCGATGGTCAGTAAGAACAATCCGATGAATGCAATTCCGATTCTGCGCATAAATCCTGCTCCTGCAAGGTTTCGATTCGAATCATCCCATGATGGATTCTTCGATTCAAATCAAATTTTCTTAACTTTCAGTTTAAGGTCAAAGAGGCGCTGCACAGCTCTTGCATACAGTTTTATTTATCGTGACTGCAATGACAATGGCGGTCTTCAGAACAGCAGTTCCCCGGCTCAGCCAGCTTGCCATCGGGCCCAATGCAGGTTTGCGTGAGCGCACACCAGAACAGACCCTCGTTCGAACGAGGAACGGTAGGATCGGGTTCCGCCCAGATGTACTGGCTTTTGGAGTGCAGGTTCGAACATAACCCGGGACGTTCCGTATTGAAGCGATCACTCATGCCGCACCTCCTGCCTTCAGAATGGCGCGCTTGACCGCCACCCGCGCAAGCATAATTTTTTCTGAGTTACGGCCAAGACTTTTGGCCTTGGCGACTGCTGCTTTGGCCGCCGCGTCGGCGGTTTCGGCAGTGATTTTCTTTCCTGCCAGGGCCTGCGCCGCTTCAGCTGAAAGCCAGGGTACTGGCGCCACGTGGCCCAGCACCACGCGGGCGCTGCTCACTGTATCGCCGCTCATGGTAAGGGCAACCGCGGCCGTAGCATAGGGCCAGTCAAAGGCAGCCTTCTGCCGGACTTCATAAGCCGCGGTACGAACAGGCCCTGACACTTTGCCGGGCAGAATGACACCGGTCACAATCTCATTGGGCTTGATGTCGTGCTCGCGCTCTTGTTCACTTTTGGGAATGACAAAGAATTTCTCCAGCGGAGCTTCGCGTTCGCCTTTCGGTCCCTGGATACTTACTCTGGCCTGGTAGGCAATCAGCACCGGTGCAACCGTCGAGGGGCTGACAAAATAAGCCGGTCCATCGTTTCCCAAAATGGCATGATAGCGGTTGTCGCCTTCAAGGACCAATGATTTGCCGTTGGCGCCCTGGGCAAGCAGGCCATGGCCGCTGCGGAAGTACCAGCAACGCGGTCTCTGGCAAAGGTTCCCTCCCAAAGTTGCCCGGTTGCGGATTTGCGGGCTGGCTGCATCGTTGGCCGCCTCCGCAAACGTGGGATACAGTTCTTTTATTCTGGCATCTTCTGCGATTTCCGCCAGAGTCATCAGCGCGCCAATGCGCACGACGTCTTTTCCGACGCTCACACCCTGCAATTCTTTGATGCCCTTGATGTTGACCAGACGATGAGGCGTGGTGACGTCGTCTTTCATCAAAGAAATCAGATCGGTGCCGCCGGCCAGGACCTCAACTTCTCCCCAGGCGTTGCCGAGCAGGGCCGAAACTTGATCTTTGCTGGTGGGAGTAGTGAATTCAAACGCTCGCATTGCTGCCTCCTTGATTGAGCGCCGCCACAACGCGGTCAGGTGTAATGGGCAGGAAAGGCACGCGCACGCCTATGGCATTGGCCACGGCGTTGGAGATTGCCGCCGCCGGAGAAACCGTGGGCGGCTCGCCCAAGCCGATGGGCCCGCGCTCGTCGTATCCTTTGCCGGTCATCATGTGAACTACAAGTTCACCAACATCGCCGATGCCGGCCAGCCGGTAAAACTCCATGTTGGGGTTCAGCATGCGGCCGCTGACAGGATCCATGATCTTCTCTTCGTACAAGGTCGTAGCGATGCCCATGATCATGGCGCCGTAGCACTGGCTCTCGGCCGTCTTCAGACTCACAACCAGGCCGCAGTCCTGCACGCACACCATCTTGTTCATCTTCACGATGCCGGTTTCCGTATCTACGGAAACATCGGCCATCATGGCGCCGCCAACCCCGCTGCTGTTGAGATTGCCGGGGCCGGGGTTCTTGCCCACCACCTGGATGGGCTCTGTTCCCAATTTGGCGCAAGCCTCTTTCCAGCTCAGCTTGCGGCTGGGATCTGACTTCACCCGAATTGTGCTGTTGACCGACTCTAATTCCGCAGGCTGGGCATTCAGCGCCGGGGCTACTTTGGCGAAGAGTTGGTTCAAGGCATCCACTGCCGCGCGGCGTGTAGAAGTGCTGACGCCGCCAATGGTTGAGCTGCCCCCGGAGGCGCCGGAGGCCGGATATTGATTGTCCCCAATGTTCAATTGGACCTGCTCGATGGGGATTCCCAGTGAATCAGCGGCAACAATCAGGATAGCGGTGCGATTGCCCACGCCCAAATCCTGCGTTCCCATCTTCATCTCTACAGAGCCGTCGGGAGCGATGGTGAGCGCGCAGTTGCTATTGTGCCCGCGGCCACCCCAGGTATGGATCGAAAGACCGAGACCGCGCTTCACCGGTCCGTTGCCATTGGTGCCGCGCGGACGCCAGTTTGCCTTCCATCCCATCAGGTCGGCGGCGATCAGCAGTTCATCGCGATAGGTATCGGCGCGGTGGAATGTATCCTGGGACGGAGCTGCCATCTGGATATTTTTCAAGAAGAAATCCAGCGGATCCATATTCAGCTTGGCGGCCAGATCTTCGAGCGCCCCCATGGTGACGAGGCAGCCTTGTGGATGGTTGGGAGCGCGCCAGGCGCGCGCCGGACCAATATTAGTCGCCACCGCCACGTGTTGCTTGCGCAGGTTGGGAATGTTAAATACATAAGGCATCGGTGGAGCGCCGCCACCGCCAGGTCCTCCTGTGCCCCAGGAGTCCGACTGCCAGGCCAGCAGCGTGCCGTCTTTTTTTGCCGCCACCTTGACCCGCGCAAATACCGAAGGACGGCAGCCTGCCACCATCAACTCGGCGTCGCGCTCCAGCATGATCCGCACCGGCTTGCCGGATTTCTTCGCGAGCTGCCCTGCGGCGATGCCCCAGCGGTCGGCTCCAAACTTGCTGCCAAAGCCTCCACCCATGTGGTCCTGGTGCACATGAACATTGCTGCCTTGCACTTTCAGAGCGCGGGCATACTCGCCGCCCACTCCTGAGACATTTTGCGTGGATGTATACACCAAGAGCTGGTCGTCCGCGGGCCATTCCACAATTGAGCCGTGAGTTTCCAAACAGCAGTGTGTAATCACCGGACAGCCGTAGATTCCCTCCGAAGTCACATCGGCTTGCTGGAAGGCTGCGTCCGGGTCGCCCTTGACCGTCTCGGCCTCTTTCTTATAAGGCGACTTGGATTCCTGCGCCTCTTTTTTCGGCGCTGCCTGCAGGGCCTTGATTACCCCCTCGCCAACCTTCTGCTGGCGCATGGTGTCAACCATATCCGGGGTTACGTCAAAGCTGATGCCTTTGTCCTGCACCTTGGAGATGATCTGCGGTTCGGGCACCTGGTTCCTGAACATATCTGTCAGGTCACGCTGCGTGACCGGGCCGGTATCTTCAGGAACATTTTGTGGCCGGTCAAAATCGTTGACAAAATGAGGGAGCTGTTCGTATTCAACCTTGATCTTGCGGATGGCGTCCTCAGCGGTAGGCTCATCCACCGCGGCTACGGCCGCAATGTCGTCGCCGGCCCAGTAGATTTCCGATCCCGCGTCTTGCACAACGTAGACGGCTTTGACGCCCGGCACCTTTTCCGCCGCCGAAGTATCAATGCTCACCACTTTCGCGTGGGCATAGGGGCAGCGCAGGACCTTGCCGAAAAGCATTCCCGTCCGGTGTATGTCGTAGGTGTATTTGGCGCGCCCTGAGACCTTCACCGGGCCATCTACGCGCGAAATGCGCTTGCCCAGCAGGGGTCTTTGTTCCGGCGCAGGCCACGAATAATCAGGCTGATTTGGTGTTTTCACATCGTCTGCCATAACTAAGCTCCCCTTCCGGCTTTGGCTGCCTGCACCACCGCCAGGCGCATGCCCGCATAGGTGCCGCATCGGCAAAAGTTTCCACCCAACCCATGCTTGATCTGTTCCGGCGTCGGCTCGGGATGCTTATCCAGAAAAGCCTTGGTTGCCATGACGAACCCCGGAGTGCAGAAGCCGCACTGTTGCGCGTCGTTATCAACAAATGCCTGTTGTATGGGATGAAGTTTGCCCGGCTCGCCCAGCCCTTCTACTGTAGAGATGGCGTGAGATTGCGCCTCAATGGCAAGAACCGAGCAGGAATAAACCGCCTTGCCATCCAGCAATACGGTGCACGCTCCGCAAGTTCCCCGATCGCAGACGCGTTTGGCGCCGGTGAGATCAAAACTGTCGCGCAGCGCGTCAAGCAAAGTGACCCTGGGTTCGAGTTCCGCGGAATAGCTCTTCCCATTGACGTTCAGCTTGACTGCGGTTTTGCCCGGGCCATGGAGCTCGACTTCTTCGCCGGCAACGGTAAGCACAGTCGGCCCGGCAATCAACGGAACACTAGCAGCAGCAATGCCCGATATCTTGAGAAATTCTCGTCTGGAGACCCCTGACTTTACATCGTCTTCACGATCACTCATCACGTACCCCCGAACTCCAGTGGTGTCTTGCGCAAGCGAACTGTCTAGAATATCAGGTTAATTCGCTTCGTTCAGCCCCATTTTATCTGACAAAATTAGAGATGAAAACGTAAACACTCAGCTCCGAAAAGAGCCCAGCATTCAGCACTCGGCATTCCACCAGGAATGGGAAAACAGGAAGTAACGAACTCTTGCTCATAACTTCTCATCTTAATCTTCAGAAATTTTAAGTCCGCAATGAGGGTGGAGGGTAGCCGGAATCGGAGTAGATAAGGGTATTTTTATCCGCATTTGACGTTAATATAGCGTTAACATTAGGCATAGTAAGTTGGTCCGATGTAAGTAGTAAGGCTTTTGGCCCAGGCAGCCATGAAAAAGCTTAACTTTGTTGTTTCCCTTTCTACTAATACTAACGACTTTCAAATGGAACTGGCAGCCACAGCACTGGCTGCGGGGCAGAGACTTGATGTAACCGTACAAATTATCTATGCAGAGAACGATCCCATCCTGCAGAGTCAGCAATTACTGAAAATAATTCAATTGCCGGGAAGCTCCCATCCGGACGGAATTTTGTTTCATCCATTCGGCAGCACCGCCCTCCCCCAGGTGGCCAGGGCAGCGGCGGCCGCAGGCGTGGGAGTTGCGGTACTCAACTGGCAAGCTGATTACGTGAGCGAACTGCGCCAGAATTACCGCGTCCCCGTATTCGTCTACAGTTCCAACCATCGTGAGATCGGACACATACAGGCCCAGCAATCTGCCGCACTTCTGCCTGGCGGCGGTAATGTCCTCTACATTCGCGGCCCTTCCGGCAGCTACGGGGCCGATGAACGCGCCGCCGGCATGGCAGAGGCAAAAACTGAGAACATCCAGATCAAGACCATACGAACGCCTGCCTGGACTGAAGAGGGCGGATATCGCGCGGTTTCCTCCTGGCTGCGCCTCTCCACAGCGCAGGACGAGCCCATTGACCTGATTGCGGCGCAAAACGATCTGATAGCGATTGGTGCAAGAAAGGCCTTCGGAGAAATAACCAACGAACTCGACCGCGAGCGCTGGCTCAATCTGCCTTATACCGGTGTTGACGGGCTCTCCAAAACGGGACAGGTCTGGGTGCGCAAGGGCTTGCTTGAAAGTACCATCATTGTGCCGCCAAATGCCGGGTTGGCGATCGAAGCCATGGAAAAAGCAATTCGCAGCGGAATCCAACCGCCGGAATTCATTCTCACGGTGCCTAAATCTTATCCATCCATTGAAGAGTTGAAGTTGAAGAAAGAAAACAGCCGAATTCACCCGAGCGGTAGCCGCTTGTAACTTCTGCCGGGGCTACTTGAGTAGTAAGGCAGTGCATGATTGGCCATCTCCTCTTGTCCTTCCGGCCATGACCCTTCCGCATCTTGCTGCTTTTACGGTGTCATCGTCTAATGAGCATCTCCCTTCGTCGGTAGTTTCCATGCACCAATACGTCTTAAAAAATCTTGTGCCCGCAGCGCGGCCTTTTCTGCTGTTTGTCTGCTGTCTGTCGCTGCTATCTTCGCTGCCGGCCGCGGGCCAGACTATCACCGTGGATGCCACCGCCAATCAACACCCCATCAGTCCTCTTATATATGGTGTAGCTTTCGGCAGCGCGGCCCAGTTGAGCGATTTGAATGCTCCTGCAAACCGCTGGGGAGGCAATTCGACTTCGCGCTACAACTGGCAGGCCAATAGTCACAACACAGCGGCAGATTATTACTATGAAAGCATCGGCAGCGGTACGGCGAGCCAGGATGCTGACCAGTTTATCTCTGACGCCAAAAACAACGGCGCCCAGCCTATGATGACCATTCCTATCATTGACTGGCTCGCCAAGGCCGGCCCGGCGCATCCTTATCCGTGCAGCTATCCCACCAGCACATTCCCGAATCAGCAGTCAGTAGATCCATTCCAGACAAATTGCGGGAATGGAAGAAATCCGGACGGAAGCCTGATCGCAAGCCCATTAGCCGACCCCAATACTGCCAATGTTCCCAACAGTACAAGCATTCAGCAGGCCTGGGTGCAGCACATCGTAAACACATTCAAGCCCGCCAACCAGGGCGGATTGCAATATTACATTCTCGACAACGAGCACAGCATCTGGTTCTCGACTCACCGCGATGTCCATCCCACTGGGCCCGGCATGGATGAGATCTTCCAGAAGATGCGCGATTACTCTTTAGCGGTCAAGTCGGTGGAGCCGAACGCCATCGTCGCCGGTCCGGAAGAGTGGGGGTGGGAAGCCTACTTCTTCAGCGGCAAAGACCAGCAGTCTGGGAACCACGCTGACAGAACGGCTCACGGCAACGAAGATTATCTACCCTGGTTGCTCGACCAATTCCATCAATATGAGCTGACCAACCACCAGCGTCTCTTGGATATCTTCAGCGTACACTATTACCCCCAGGGCGATCTGCAGGGACATAACGAATTCAGCAACGACGATTCGTCTGTAACACAGCAACTGCGTAATGTATCCACCCGCTCGCTATGGGATCCTAACTATGTTGACCAGAGCTGGATTCACCAGACCGGCCTGGGTAACGTCATGTTGATCCCCCGCCTGAAAACCTGGGTTGCCCAGCATTACCCCGGACTCAAGACCGCAATCACGGAATACAACTGGGGCGATGAATCCCGCATGAACGGCGCCACGACCCAGGCGGATATCTATGGCATCTTCGGGCGCGAGGGTCTCGATATCGGCGCGCGCTGGACTACCCCCGCCACGGGCACGCCCGCATACAACGCCATGAAAATGTATCGCAACTACGATGGCAGCAAGTCCGCTTTCGGCGATACCAGCGTCTTGACCACCGTGCCCAACCCTGACCATGTTTCTGCCTTTTCCGCTGTGCGCAGCTCCGATGGCGCGCTCACAGTCATGCTGATTAACAAAGATACGGCCACCCCCGGCCCATCGGTCAGCGTGAGCCTCGCCCACTTCCAGGCCAGCGGCGTGGCCCACGTGTGGCAGCTCACCGGAAGCCCAGGCAGCAGCGTAAATTCCATTAATCATCTGAGCGATATCAACTTCACTTCGAACACCATCAACCTCCCGCTGCCCGCGCAAAGCGTTACCCTTTTAGTTGTGCCGGCCGTTGCTGCCAATGCGGATTTCACTGTTTCCGTTTCCAATTCTCCGCAAACGGTTCCGGCGAAGCAGACAGCCACCTTCACCGGCACGCTGACCGCAATCAACGGATACAACAGCCCAGTCACAGTGAACTGTGGCAGTGGAGCGCCTGCCACCTGTACACCCGCCACGGTAACGCCTGGCCCCGGCGGCGCGGCTTTCAGCATCACGGCGAGTAATCCGACGGGGGGCAACTTCACCTTCAACCTGGTTGCTACCGGCTCCGATCCGCAGACAATTACTCATCAGGCGCCGGTTACGTTGCACGTCTCTGACTTTGCGGTTTCGGTTTCCAATCCGGTGCAGACGGTCATGGTGAACCAGCCTGCCACCTTCAACGGCACGCTAACTTCCCAAAATGGATACAACTTTCAGGTCACGGCAAGCTGTGGCAGCGGCGCGCCGCCCATTTGCCCCGCAGCTTCCCCGGTAACTCCTACTGCCGGCGGAGCGGCCTTCAGCATCAGCGCCAGCAGCAACACTGCAGCTACTTACACATTCAATCTTGCCGGAACGGGCTCTGATCCCAACGCGCTAGTGCGCAACAGCCAGCAGCTCACGTTAAATGTGGTCAACGCCAGCGCCGACCTTGCCGCCAGCCTCAGCCGAGTTCCCTCTTCATCGCATGTAATGGTTGGCGTTCCTCTTACCTATACCGCCACCGTGACCAATAACGGTCCTAGTAGCACGGCTGCAACGGTTACTCTCACCTTCTCCAGAAACGTGCGCATCAGCGCGATGGACGCCGGTTGCACCGGCTCCGGCCCCGTTCAATGCGCTACTTCAACTCTGAGCAACGGCGCGAGCGCCACATTTCATGTAACGGTACTCGCTCCCTTGACCCATGGCATGAACGCAACTGCTTCCGCCAGCTCTTCAACCACCGCCGACCCGAACCTCAGCAATAATTCAGCCAGCAATTCGGTAAGGATTTACATGCGACCCATGCGCTGGGCAGCAATCATGGGCTCACCGTAGAGAAGAATCTCACCACCTGAGAAACAAAACAGAAGAAGAGCAAAACCCAGGCCGCAGATTTACGCAGATAAACGCAGATTAAAAAAGCTCAGGGGGAACGGGGGGCTGCCTCTCCCATCCTCGTGATGGAAGAAATCCGCGGTAGGTTTTTACTGAGTACCGAGTACTGAATACTTTATTTGTAAATTGAATACTGGTCGCTGGGCTTTTGCAGCTTGATGGTGATTTCCTGCTCGGGCTGGTTGATGTCGAAATCTTCCCCGTAGGTGCGGAAGCCGGTGGCGATCACCTGCACGCGCAGCTTGCCGTAAGGGACGCCATCCATGTTGGTCTTGCCGTCAGGATCGGTCTTCAGTTCCATGCCACCCTTATCCTGCCTGCCTTTACTATTCACAGGATGCAAAATAACCGCTGCATTGCGTACCGGCTTTCCATTGCTGTCTTTAACGACCACAAACTTCAGGTTGGAATAAGACTTCTCGCCCGCCAGCGCAGGCACAGCCAGCAATGCCGATAGCAACAGTAGAATGGCGGACCGCATGACGTCATTTTAACGCAGTTCCTGGCTCAGGAAAGAAGTTCTCGGTTCTCGGAGGAAGTTCTCGGTTCTCAGTTCTCGGTTCTCAGTTTAGTAAAGGCCGAAGCTTTGGAAGGGGGTTGCGACACGGACAATGGCTTGGGGTAGCGATGGTCTGAGAGCGAAATTGTTCTCTGGGCTGTTTGCGAGGGGGGTGGGGGGTTACTTAGTAACCTCTGAGCTGGAGGCAGAGATATCCCGTCGCCCGCTCTGGCTAGAGAGGGCATGGATCGAGTTTTTCAAAGAGCAGCGGGCAAGCGCCCAAATAAGATCATGCCAGCAATTTGATAAAGCGCAATGATTTGATACCACTTCCCGGCCCGCCAAAGAAAGCGCGGATTTCACTCCTTGAGTCACTTACGCTCAACTATTTGACAAGCAAAGGCTGCCTGTAGCATAATTAGCACTCGATAGGGCTGAGTGCTAGCAAAGGCTCTCAAGCCTTGATTCATCCAAGACATACAGTGGATGTAAACACCTAATTCTAAACAAGATTTCTATCAAGGAGTGAAAATCATGGCACAGAAGCTGACACCATTACATGACCGCGTTGTGATCCGCAGGATCGAGGAGCAGGAGACAGTTCGCGGTGGCATTATTATCCCTGACTCGGCTAAAGAGAAGCCCCAGGAGGGCGAAGTCATCGCTGTAGGCAAGGGCAAGAGCAACGACGAAGGCAAGGTATTCCCCCTGGATGTCAAAGAGGGCGACCGGGTGCTGTTTGGCAAGTATGCCGGCACGGAAATCACCATTGACGGCGACCAGTTGCTCATTCTGCGGGAAGAAGAGATTCTCGGCATCCTGAGCGGCGCTACCGCCGGCAAGTCGAATAAAGAGCGGGAAACCGCGGGATCCAGGAGATAGTTTCGAGTTTCGAGTTTCAAGTTTCAAAGACAAGCACTTAGCAATTAGCAGTTGGCATTTAGCCAGCTAAGTGAATAGAAGGCTTCCAGCGAAAGAGCCAGAGGCTTCAGATCTGAAAGGCAGCTCGTGGCTCAGGAAGTCAAAGCTAAAGGCTAAGAGCTAAAAGCTAAAAGCTTGCATGCAGTTCCAAAACATTCCGGGCGATAAACGCCCAACGAATCAACAAGAATCAAGGAGAAATTAAAGTTATGGCAAAGCAAATTGTGCATGGTGAAGAGTCGCGGCAGGCGATCCTCCGTGGCGTCAACGTTCTGGCCGACGCCGTGAAAGTGACGCTCGGTCCCAAGGGCCGCAACGTCGTCATCGAAAAGAAGTTCGGTTCCCCGACCATCACCAAGGACGGCGTAACCGTAGCCAAAGAAATTGAGCTGAAAGACACCCAGGAAAACATGGGCGCGCAGATGGTGCGCGAAGTCGCCAGCAAGACCAGCGATGTAGCCGGCGACGGCACCACCACCGCCACCGTGCTGGCCCAGGCCATTTATCGCGAAGGCGTGAAGACGGTTGCCGCCGGCGCGAACCCGATGGCGCTGAAGCGTGGCATCGAGAAGGCAGTAGCCTCGGTTTGCGGCACGATTGATAAGCACGGCGAGCGCAAAAAAGGATTGCTGGATGACCTCAGCAAGCCCGTCACCGGCGAGATGATCGCCCAGGTGGGCACCATCTCGGCCAACAACGATGAGACCATCGGCAAGATCATCGCCGAGGCCATGAAGAAAGTCGGCAAAGACGGCGTGATCACGGTGGAAGAATCCAAGACCATGGAAACCCAGCTCGACGTGGTTGAGGGCATGCAGTTCGACCGCGGTTACCTCTCTCCTTATTTCGTCACCGATCCCGAGCGCATGGAAGCGGTGCTCGAAGACTCTTACATTCTCATCTACGAAAAGAAGATCTCATCGATGAAAGATCTGCTGCCGGTGCTTGAGCAGATTGCCAAAAGCGGCAAGCCGCTGCTGATTGTCGCCGAAGATGTTGAAGGCGAGGCGCTGGCCACCCTGGTGGTCAATAAGCTGCGTGGCACGCTGCAGGCTGTGGGCGTAAAGGCCCCCGGCTTCGGCGACCGCCGCAAGGCGATGCTGCAGGATATCGCTATCCTGACCGGCGGCAAGGCCATCACTGAAGACCTGGGCCTCAAGCTGGAGAACATTCAGCTGCAGGACCTGGGCCGCGCCAAGAAAATCACGGTGGATAAAGACAACACCACCATCGTGGAAGGCAAAGGCAAGCCAGTTGAGATCGAAGGCCGCGTAAAAGAGATCCGCGCCCAGATTGAAAACACCACCAGCGACTACGACCGCGAGAAGCTGCAAGAGCGGTTGGCCAAGCTGGTTGGCGGAGTTGCCGTAATCAAAGTGGGTGCAGCCACCGAGACCGAAATGAAAGAAAAGAAAGCCCGCGTGGAAGACGCTATGCATGCAACCCGCGCGGCGGTTGAGGAAGGCATTGTCCCCGGCGGCGGCGTAGCCCTGGTGCGCTGTATCCCGGCGATTGACAAGCTCAAGCTGGAAGGCGATGAGCTCATCGGCGCCAACATCGTAAAGCGCGCGCTGGAAGAGCCCCTGCGGCAGATCGTGGCCAATGCGGGCGAAGAAGGCGCAATCGTGGTCGGCAAGATCCGCGAGCACAAAGACCCCGACTTCGGCTACAACGCCCAAACCGGTGAGTTCGAACACTTGGTAAGAGCAGGCGTAATCGATCCGACAAAAGTAACGCGCACCGCGTTGCAGAACGCCGGCTCCATCGCCTCGCTGATGCTCACCACCGAAGCCCT
>Ga0070741_10014848_pt1 | contig 13364 bp, 14 predicted proteins | sample Coa_R1_4_FD_66440 | JGI IMG/M metagenome (GOLD analysis project Ga0070741, IMG submission 66440) | Surface soil microbial communities from Centralia Pennsylvania, which are recovering from an underground coalmine fire - Coalmine... | ecosystem: Environmental > Terrestrial > Soil > Unclassified ... | reverse complement strand
ACGGGGTCGCCCTCGCGTGGAAAGACGCACGCGTCGTAGCCCTTCATCCCCCAGAAGTTCGTGAGGTAGAGGACGTTGTCGGGCGCGCGCACGACGAGCGCGTCCAGCCCCTGCTCGTCCATGAGCGCGCGCACGCGCTCGAGCTTCGGAGCGTCGAGCGGCCGGCTCACCTCAGACGTAGTGCTCTTCGGAACGTTCGCGCTCGCGGTCGTGGTCGACCATCATCCGGACGAGCTCGCCGAAGCGCACCGTCGGCTCCCAGCCGAGCTTCGTCTTCGCCTTCGAGTAGTCGCCGATGAGCAGGTCGACCTCCGCGGGGCGGAAGTAGCGCTCGTCGATCTGCACGTACTCGTTCCAGTCGAGGCCGGCGTGACCGAACGCCTCGTCGAGGAACTCGCGCACCGAGTGCGTCTCGCCGGTCGCGAGCACGTAGTCCTCCGGCTCGTCCGCCTGGAGCATGCGCCACGCGCCTTCCATGTAGTCGCGCGCGAAGCCCCAGTCGCGCTTCGCGTCGAGGTTGCCGAGCCGGAGCTCGTCCTGTTCACCACGCAGGATCGCGCCGACTGCGCGCGTGATCTTGCGCGTGACGAACGTCGGGCCGCGGCGCGGCGACTCGTGGTTGAAGAGGATGCCGTTCACCGCGTACATGCCGTACGCCTCGCGATAGTTGCGCGTGATCCAGTAGCCGAACACCTTGCTCACGCCGTATGGACTGCGCGGATGGAAGGGCGTCTCCTCGTTCTGCGGCGTCTCGCGCACTTGACCGAACATCTCGCTCGACGACGCCTGGTAGAAGCGGCACTTGACGTCCTCCTCGCGGATCGCGTCGAGGAGGCGCAGCGTGCCCATCGCATCGGCGTCCGCCGTGTACTCCGGCACGCCGAAGCTCACCTGCACGTGACTCTGGGCGCCGAGGTTGTACACCTCGTCGGGTCGGATCGTGCGCATCAGCTGGTTGAGGACCGAGCCGTCGGTGAGGTCGCCGAACTCGAGCTTCAGGTCGCCGAAGATGTGGTCGATCCGCGCAGTGTTGAACGAGCTCGACCGCCGGATCATGCCGTACACCTCGTAACCCTTCTCGAGCAGGATCTCGGCGAGGTACGAGCCGTCCTGGCCGGTGATGCCCGTGACGAAGGCCTTTCTAGCCATCCGGGTGGCCTTCCGCCCACGAGACGACCGGATTGCGCAGCACCCCGATCCGTTCGATCTCCGCCTCGATCACGTCGCCCGGCCGCAGGTAGAGCGACGCCGCGTCCTCGCTGAAGCCCGCCACGCCGCTGACGGTACCGGTCGAGAGAACGTCGCCCGCCGAGTACCCGAGCGGCGAGTAGTGGCTGAGGATCTCCGGAATCGTGGTCGACATACGACCGGAGTGCGACGTCTGCCGCGTCTCGCCGTTCACGCGCAGCGTCATCGCGAGATCGTGCGGATCCGGGACCTCGTCGGGCGTGACGATCCAGGGGCCGAGCGGGCAGAACGTGTCGATCGCCTTGCAGAACGAGAAGACGCCGGACTTCATCTCGTTGCGCTGGATGTCGCGCGCGGTGATGTCGTTGAAGATGACGTAACCGGCGACGTAGTCCATCGCCTCCTCCGGCCCGAACCACTTGCCCGCCTTGCCGATGATCACCGCCAGCTCGAGCTCGTAGTCGAGCTCGTTCGTCAGGTGCTCCGGATAGACGACGGGCTCGTCGGGCCCGACGATGGCGTCGACGTTCTGGAAGAACATAATCCACGGCGCGATCTCGTGCGACCAGTTGACGCGCTTCGACTCCTCCTCGTGCTCGCGGAAGTTGCCGGCGGTGTGGAAGAACTTCTTCGGCACGATCGGCGCACGCAGGCGCGCGTCCTCGACCGGCGTGCGCTCGCCCGCGTCGTCGGCGCCGCCTCGCTCGAAGTATTCGCGCATCGTCGGGACGTCGAGGCGGACGATCTCCTCGCCGTCGATCCGCCCCACTTTTCCGTCGTCGTACGTGACGAGCTTCATCGGCTCCGAAGCCAGGCGAGAACCTCGCCTGCGTTCGCGTCGGGAGGGAACACGGGATAGAAGACCTTCACGATCCGCGCATCCTCTGCGACGAGCGTGATCCGCTTGTAAAGGGTCAGTTCGGCAACGTCGAACGTCGGCAGGCCGAGCGCGGCGCCGAGTTTCCGCTCCGGATCCGCGATGACGGGAAACGGCATCCGGTTCCGCTCGGCGAACTCGAGCTGGTCGTCGAGCGTCTGCGCGGACAGGCCGGCGACCGGCACGCCGAGCTCGGGATAACGGTCGCGGAACGCGCAGGACTGCGGCGTGCATCCGCGCGCGCCCGGCGTCTCGTCCCAGCCCGGGAGCAACGGCCGGCCGGGACGTCCGGAACGGGGATAGACGTAGATCACGGTGAAGTCGCGGACGTTCACCGGCCCCTGCGACGAGTCGAGCACGAGGTCGGGCAACTGCATTCCGGCGAGGTGATCCGCTGCGCCGTCGTCCTCGGGGACGGGGAGATTCGGCGGGAGCGAGTACACGTCATACGACACCGCAGACCTCCATCGCGACGCGCGCGTATACCTCGGCAGTCTTCACGAGGCCGTCGATCTCGAGGTTCTCGCCCAGCTCGACGTCCATCAGCCCGGTGGACGTTCCGTAGTTGAGCGTCGGCACGCCGTAGCGGCTCAGCGCCGACGCGTCGCTGAACCAGCGCGTCACGTCGCGCTCCGGCTTCACGCCGAAGACCTGCTCGTGCACCGTGTCGACCGCACGCACCAGCTCGTGGCCTTCGTCGATCTCCGCGCCGGGCGCCGTGACGTACACCTCGCCCTCCGCGTCGTGCGGAAGGCTGCGCACCATCTCCAGCACCTCGGTGCGCGCGACCGACATCGGCTTCGTGGGCGGCACGCGAACGTCGAGGAACAGATCGGTGTGGTGCGGCGTGCGTGACACGCGCCAGCCGAAGCCGCCCTCGATCGCGCCGACGTTGACGATCGCCTTCGCGCCGCGGTAGGCGTTCGATGGGTCGCTCTCCCACGTCGGAATCCACTCCTGCACGGCGGCGAGCACCTCGTGCATGCGCAGGATCGAGTTCTCGCCGCTGCGCCCCTCGCTGAAGGCCGTGTGGATGAAGCCGCCGTGCACGCGGATGCGCACCCAAAGTGACCCGAAGTGCCCGAGCACGACCTTGCCCTCGGTCGGCTCGCCGAGCAGGCACATGTCGGCGACGCCGCCGTGCGTGACGAGGTAGCGCGTGCCGGCGGCGTAGCCGCGGTACTGCGCGCCCTGCGCCTCGCCCTGCTGGGTCTTCTCGATCTCGCCGCAGACTGCGGCGATCAGCACATCGCCGCGCAGCCGCACGCCGTCGTCCTCGAGCGCGCGAAGCGCCTCGACGTAGCACGCGAGCGCGCCCTTCATGTTCGAGATGCCGAGCCCGTACAAACGGCCGTCGCGCTCGAACGCCGAGGGCTGGAACCCGGGCACCGACCGCAGCCACGTCTCGCGCCCCGAGTACGACGTGTCCATGTGGCCGTTGAACATGAGGCTCTTCCCGACGCCCGAGCCCGCGCGCGTGCCGAGGACGTTCGCGCGTCCGTCCTCGACCTGCTGCCACTGCACGTGCAAGCCCATCGAGTCGAGCGTCTGCGCCATCAGCTCGGCCATCGCCTGCTCGTCCCCGGTGAAGCTGTGCACGCCGATCATCCGCGACGCGGTGTCGACGAGGCGGTCGCGGTCGATCGTCACCATGCCTCGTAACCGCCGATCAAATCGCCTGCGTCGACGCCGAGCTCCACGAGCAGCGCAGCAGCGAGCGACGACGAATAGCCCTGTGCGCACACCACGCAGACGCTGCGGCCCGCGAGGTCTTCGGTGCGCCACGGCAGCACGGACAACGGCACGTGCTTCGAACCGGGTATGACCCCGGTGCGCGCGCGCTCGTCGACAGAGCGGGTGTCGACGATGAGGAGATCGGGATCCGCCCTCACCTCGTCGGGGGTGTACCGCGTGATTCGCGAACGCGCCTCGGCGAGCAACGTGTCTATCCGCGACGGAATTGCGGCAGCACCTTCTCGCCGAACAGCCGGATCTGCTCGTGCCGGTTCGCGCCCCAGAGCTCCAGCATCACGTGGCTGCATCCGGCGTCACGGTACTCCTCGATCGCCGCGATGCAGTCGGCAGGCGTTCCAGCGATCGGCCGGCATTTGTCCAGCAGCGCGTCCGAGACCTTCGCCTTCGCGGCCAGGCGGCCGCCCTCCTCCATCGCGTCGGCGACCGGGCGGATCTCGTCCTGCTCGATGCCGGCGAGGTCGAGAAGCGTGTCGGCCGCGCCCTGGATGTTCTGCACCTTGTTCGCGAGGTACATCCCGGCGATCTCGCGCGCCCCGTCGCGGCCTGCGTCGCGGTCGGTCTCGTGGATGGAGGCGACGACCGTGCAGCCGACGTCGATGCCGGCGCCGACGTTCTCGCGCGTGTACCGGACGAAGGCCGGCGTCGTGATCGAGGGTGTAAGGCACCCGTCGGCGATCTCGCCCGCGAGCGCCTGCATCTTCGGCGCGGTCGCGGCCACGTACACCGGCGGCACCTCGCGCGGCGAGTGCGCATCCGGCGCGAGGGCGGGAACGTCGGCGCTCCAGGTGTCGCCGTCGTACTCGAAGCGCTCTCCCCCGAGGACGCCGCGCGCGATCGTGACTGCGTCCCGCATCGGGCCGAGCGTCTTCTTCGTCTGCGTCTTCGTGTTGTTGAGGAAGATCTTCGACGTCCCGAAGCCGAGGATGAACCGTCCGGGCCCGGCGGCTTCCTGCACGACGCGTGCGTCCATCGCCGCCTGAACGGGATGGCGCGTCGACGCGGCGATGATCCCCCAGCCGATCGTCAGGCGCCTGGTCTCGCGGCCCATGAGCGCGGCCACGCCGGTGGACGAGCGCGCCTCCATGCCGTGCTTCCTCCACCACGGATACGCCTCGGCGAGCCAGATCGTGTCCATGCCCGCGTCGTCCATCGCGCGCGCGGACGCGAGCATCTCGTCGAGCGGCTCCATCGTCAGCTGCATGACGCCGATGCGGAAGGGCGGCGTCACTCGGCGCGAAGCGCTTCCTGCACCTGCACGTCGAGCGCGGACAGCACGTTCTCGACCTGCTGGTTCACGATCGGCTGCAGCACGCGTTGGCCCATCGATCCGACAGGGCCGGCGATCTTCACCTCTGCCGACCACGCCATCGCGCACGCTCCGTCGGACTCGCGGAGGTCGAACGACGTCACCATGCTCAGCATCGCGCCGACGCCGGTGCCCTTGATCGCCATCTTCGCGAACTCGGGCTCGCGCTCCTCGGTCTTTTCCATGTCCACCTTCATCCGCAGGCCGCCGAGGCCGAGTGGGATCTTCACGTTCGCCGTCCAGCGTCCGCTGTCGTGGACGTCGAAGCCTTCGACGCCCGGCATGACCTTCGCCATGGAAGCTGGATCGTTCAGCACACGCCACACGGTCGCGCGCGGCGCCTCGAACGTGCGCTCCCCGGAGACGTTCATCGCATGAGCTCCCACACGCGGTGGTACGGGTTGTGGCTGTCGGTGACGATCTTCCCGGTCGCGTCCTGCACGGCTGCGCAGATCGCATGGATGCCGGCGCCGCCGCCTTCGCCCATCCCCTTCGTGCCGAGCGGCGTGAACGGCGATGGGCTCTCCATCGCGCCCGTGTGCAACGGCGGCATGTCGAGCGCGTGCGGCACGTGGTAGTCGTAGAAGTTCGGCGTCAGCAGGTTCCCGTCCTCGTCGTACTCGAAGGTCTCGTGCATCGCGGCGCCGATCGCCTGCGCGGTCGCGCCCATCACCTGGCCCTCGACGATCTGCGGGTTGATCCGCTTGCCGCAGTCGTCCACCGCTGCATAGTCGACGATCTCGTAGTAGCCGGTCTCCGGATCGACCTCGATGACGGCGACGTGGATCTGGGTCGCGTACGTGAGGGTGAGGTTGCCGAACTTGCGCTCGACGTCCGGGACCTGGAACGGCGGACGGTAGACGTAGCGGCAGTTGAGCGTGACTCCGAGGTCCTCGGGCAGCCCGGCGTTGTTCGCGTTGATGATCGCGCCGCAGGCCATGAACGGCAGGAACGCCTCCGGGTTGTCCTTGATGCGCACGCCGCCCTCGGCGAGCTCGAGCGCCTCGACCGGCACGCCGCCGAAGACGGCGGACGCAAGCCTCTTGATCTCCTCGCGCAGCATCTCGGTCGCCCCCTTGACCGCGGAGAGCCCGGTGACGGCGAACTGGCTCGCGTACGTGCCGGAGAAGCCGGCATGCGAGTTCCAGTAGCTGTCGTGACCCGCGCGCACGTGCACGTCGTCCACGGAGCAGTTGAGGATCTCGGCCACGACCTGCGCGGCGGTTGTCTCGTGGCCCTGGCCCTGCGGCGTCGTTCCGAGCGTGACGACGATCTCGCCGAAGATGTCGAGCTTGACGGTCGCAACCTCGTTGTTGCCGGAGAACTGCAGCTCGGGGTTGATGAGCCGCGACTGGCCGAAGTTGTTCGTGCCCGAGTCGAGCGTCGAGCCGATGCCGACGCCGAGACGCTTGCCGCGCGACTCCGCATCGCGCCGCTTGTCGTCCATCGAGCTCCAGCCGATGAGGCCGAGCGCGATGTCGAGCATCTGCGCGTAGTCGCCCGAGTCGTAGACGCAGCCGTTCGGCGTCTCGTACGGCATGTCCTCGACCCGGATGTAGTTGCGTTTCCGCACCTCCACCGGGTCGAGCTCGAGCTCGCGCGCGACGATGTCGATCACGCGCTCGGTGAACCACAGGTGCTGCATGCGCGAGTACCCGCGATTCGGCGAGACCGGCGCCTTGTTCGTGGCGACCTGCGTGAAGTCGACGCGGATGTGCCGCCAGCGGTACATGCCGGGCGTGACCTGCGCCCAGATGACGCCGCCGAGCGGCTCGTACCGGAGCCAGGCGCCGGCGTCGTCGAGCGCCTTCGTCCGGAACCCGAGCAGCGTCCCGTCCGCCTTTACCGCCACCTCGGTGTCCTGGAACCAGCGCTCGTTCCCGTGCGACATCGACATGTGGAAGTCGGTCCGCCATTCCGTCCACTGAATGGGACGATTCAGCTTGCGCGAGAGGAGGCAGCAAACGACGAGCTGCGGGTGCGACGTGATCTTGTTGCCGAAGCCGCCGCCGATGTCCTGCGTGACGAAGCGCAGCTTGTCGAGGCCGCAGCGCATCGCGGGGCCCATCATGATCGCGGCAAACCCCGGGAACTGGTTGTTCGTGTGGATCGTCCACTGCCCGGTGCCGCGGTTGAACTCGACGAGCGCGCCGTCGCACTCGAGCGGCGTCGAGTTGAAGCGGTGGAAGTGCAGCTCCGGGATCTTCACGACGTGGTCCGCCTCGGCGAACGCCTGGTCGAGGTCGCCCCATTCGTAGACCCCCTCCCACATGAGGTTGCCGCCTGCGTCGTCATGGAGGACCGGAGCGGCGCCGTCGAGGGCCTGCCGGGCGTCGACGAGCGCGGGCAGCGGCTCGTACTCGACCTCGACGAGCTCCGACGCGTCGCGCGCGAGCTCGCGCGTCTCGGCGACCACCGCGACGACGGGCTCGCCGACGAAGCGCACCTTGCCGACTGCGAGCGAGAAGTCCTTGATCTGGCCGCCGGGCTCGCTCGCGATCTGGAAGAACGGATCGGTCAGCGTCGCGACCTCCTCGCCGGTGAGCGTGCCGTACACGCCCTTGATCTCCTCCGCCTTCGAGACGTCGATGGACGTGATGTGCGCGTGCGCGTACGGCGAGCGGACGAAGTGGAGGTAGCCCATGCCGTGCCGCTTGACGTCGTCGACGAATACGCCTTGCCCCTGCGTGAGCCGCCGGTCCTCCTTGCGCGGAACGCTCTCGCCGAGCCAGCTCTTGCCGACCTCGACCTTCTCCGGGGCGATGGTCGTCATCGGGCCACCGACTTGACCGCTTCGACGATGTTCCAGTAGCCGGTGCAGCGGCAGATGTTCCCCTGCAGCGCCTTGCGGATGTCCTCGTCGCTCGGGCTTGCGTTCTCGCGCAGCAGAGCAGTCGCGCTCATGAGCATCCCCGGCGTGCAGTAGCCGCACTGCAGCGCGTGGTGCTCGGTGAACGCCTGCTGCAGCTCGGTGAGCTTGTCGCCGTCGGCGAGACCCTCGACGGTCTCGATCTCGCTCCCGTCCGCCTGGACTGCGAGCAGCATGCAGCTCTTCACGAGCTTGCCGTCGAGGATGACCGAGCAGGCGCCGCAGTTGCCGGTGTCGCAGCCGATGTGGCTGCCGGTGAGGTCGAGATCGTCGCGCAGAAAATGGATGAGGAGCTTGCGCGCCTCGACCTCACGTTCGTACGGCGTGCCGTTGACGGTGACCGCGACGTCCATCAGCGCGTCTCCGCCGCCTGCCGAGCGGCGCGCTCGGCCAGCACCTCAGCCAGGTGGGCGCGGTACTCGCTCGAGGCGTGCACGTCGTCCGGTGGGTGCAGCCCGGCGGCGCGCACGGCCTCGCGCACCGTGTCCGGCGACTCCGCCTCGACGACGACGGGCACCGCGTCGACGCAGCCGATCGCAACGCGAAGCGAGCCGTTCATGCTCGCGGCGGCGTTGACGATGCACGTTCCCTCCACACCGAGCGTGACAGCGGCGAAGCCGTCTTGCTTGCCGGCGGGAATCGCGATCCGGGTCAGGAGCTCGGCCTGGCCGACCGCGGTCATGTACACGCCGAGGAAGAAATCCGATGCGGGTACGGTGCGCTCGCCGTCCTGGCCCGCGATCGTGAACCGGGCGCCGACGGCGGCCATGAGCGGCGGCAGGTGGTTCGTCGGGTCGTTCGAGCAGAGATTGCCGCCGATGGTGCCGCGGTTCCGCACCTGCACGTCCGCGATCCGGGAGCAGACCTCCCGCAGGATCGGGCGCGCGCGTGCCTCGGCCGAGTCGATGAGCTCGGAGTACGTCGTCATCGGCCCGATCGACAAGGTCCCGTCGGGCGCCAGGTCGATGCCCTTGAGCTCCTCGAGCCCGTTCAGGTCGACGAGCACATCCGGGGAAGCGGCCCGGGCCTTCATGACGTTGATCAGCGTCTGGCCGCCGGCGAGGGCGCGGGCGCCGTCGTTCTCCGCGAGCCGCTCCAACGCCTCCTTGACGGACGACGGCTTGGCGTACTCGACTTCCCGCAGCAACAAGCCTACGGCTCCTGGTTCCATGCGAAGGGGAGCGCGCCCCGGAGCCCGGTAGTCACGGCCGCGATCCTACGGGCCGCTGTAAGCGCTTTGCAAGCGGGATTTTATTTTTTGTCTGCGAGCGCGGGCTCGCCGTGGATGCGCGCCTTCGCATCCCGGAGCCTGCCGCCGCTGCGGCCGGCGCGGACGGCGAGGATCTCGGCGAGGATCGAGACGGCGGTCTCGGCGGGCGAGTCGGCGCCGACGTCGAGCCCGCTCGGGCCGGAGATGCGGTCGAGCTCGTCCTCGGCCACACCGGCCTCGACGAGCAGACCGCGGCGCCGCTCCTGGTTGCGCCGCGAGCCGAGCCACCCGACGTAGAACGCGTCGGTCGCGAGGGCGCCCTGCACGAGCGGAAGGTCGAACTTGTCGTCGTGAGTCAGCACGACCACGGCGGTGGCCGCGTCGGGCGCGACATGGGCGAGCGCTTCCTCCGGCCACAGCACGAGCAGCTCGTCGGCGCTCGGGATGCGCGCGGCGGTGGCAAAGCGCGGCCGCGCGTCGGCCACGATCGTCCGCCAGCCGAGGAGCCTCGCCGACGCGCACAGCGCCTCGGCCGTGTCGACCGCGCCGTAGACGAGGAGCCGCGGCGGCTCTGCGAAGACGTCGGCGAACACCGAACGGTCGCCGAGCTCGATCACGTGACTACGACCACGACGCAGCGCCGCCCGCTCGAGCTCGGGATCGTCGAGCTTCTCGCCGACGCCCTCGCCGCGGATGACCGTGAGCACGACGCCAGAGTCGACCTGCTCACCGAGCGGCTCGACGAAGACGTCGATCTCGCCCCCGCACGGGAGCCCGACCGAGAACGCCATGTCGTCGGTGATCCCGTAGGTCACGAGCCGCGGCACGCCGGTCTCGCGCACCTCCTGCGCGGCGACGACGACGTCGTTCTCGACGCAGCCGCCCGAGACCGAGCCCTCGAGGCTGCCGTCCTCGCGCACGATCAGCTTCGAGCCCACCGGACGCGGAGCCGAGCTCCGCGTCGCCACCACGGTTGCAACGACGTCCGTCATCGACCCAAATATGCCTTGCGGAGGTCTTCGTCCTCCCGGAGAGATGCGGCCGGCCCCTCGAGCACGAGCCGTCCTGTCGAGAGCACGTACCCGCGATCTGCGATGGAGAGCGACACGTTCGCGTTCTGCTCGACGACGAGCATCGCGACACCGGACTCGTGCACCTGCTTGATGATCTCGAAGCTGCGCTCGACGAGGATCGGCGCGAGCCCCATCGAGGGCTCGTCCATCAGCAGCAGCTTCGGCTTCGACATCAGCGCGCGGCCCATCGCGACCATCTGCTGCTCGCCGCCGGAGAGCGTGCCCGCGAGCTGGCCCCGTCGCTCGTGCAGCAGCGGGAACAGCTCGTAGACGCGGTCGAAGTCCTCCTTCGTGCCGCCGCCGTGCAGGTACGCCCCCATCTGCAGGTTCTCGAGCACCGTCATCGGCGCGAAGAGGCGCCGGTTCTCGGGCACGATCGCCATTCCCTTGCGGATCCGGTAGCTCGTCGAGCGGCGCGTCACGTCCTCGCCGTCGAACGACACCGATCCGTTGCGCGGCGAGACGATGCCGAGCACCGTCTTCAGCGTCGTCGACTTCCCGGAGGCGTTTCCGCCCAGCAGGCAGACGAGCTCGCCCGGCTCGATCCGCAGCGTCAGCCCTTGCAGGATGTGGATCGGCCCGTAGAACGTGTCCACGTTCTGGACCTCGAGGAGCGCGCTCATTTCGTCGCCGCCGCCTTCGTCCCGAGATAGGCCTCGACGACGCGCGGATCGGTCGCCACCTGGTCGAACGAGCCCTCGGCGATCTTCACCCCGTGGTCGAGCGCGACGACGCGGTCGGAGATGCCCTCGACGACGTGCATGTCGTGCTCGATGACGAGGATCGTGTAGCCGCCGTCCTCGCGCAGCCGTCCGATCAGTTCCGCGATCTCGTGCGTCTCGACGGGGTTCATGCCCGCCGCCGGCTCGTCGAGCAGGAGCAGGCGTGCGTTCGTCGCCGTCGCGCGCGCGATCTCGAGCCGCCGCCGGTTTGCGTACGACAGGCTGAACGCCGGCTGGTCCCAGCGGTAGCCCATGAGCCGCTGGCCGAAGAACGAGAGCTTCTCCTCGGCGAGCCGTTCGATCTCGCGCGCCTCGCGGCGCATGCCCGGCGTGCGGAGGACGGAACGGAGGATGCCTGCGCGCGTGTGCGAGTACGCGGCCGCCATCACGTTCTCCTTGACCGTCATGTTCAGGAACAGGCGCAGCGTCTGGAACGTGCGCGCGATTCCCCGCGCCGTGATCTCGTGCGGCTCGAGCCCGAGGAGCGTCTCGCCGGCGAAGAGCATGTCGCCCGCATCCGGCGCATACAGGCCCGTCACGAGGTTGAAGAGCGTCGTCTTCCCGGCGCCGTTCGGCCCGATGACACTGACGATCTCACCCTCGTCCACGTGCAGGTCGAGCTCGCTGATCACCTGCAGGCCGCCGAAGCTCTTCGAGATGCCGCGCAGCTCGAGCAGCTTCTCGGCCATCAGACGATCTCCACGCGAGACGTCCCGAGCAGGCCCTGGGGCCGCGCGTTCATCAGGACGATGAGGATCACGCCGACGAGGATGAGGCGCGTGACACTCGGCTCGACCGCGAGCCGGTTCTCCCAGACGAATGCAGCCAGGTAGAGCGTCGGGATCAGCGCGACGCGCTGCACCCAGCCGTGGAGCAGCGTCAGCGCGAGCACCGCGAGCACGAGGCAGATGAACGCGACGTTCCCGATCGTCATCGGATTCGACGGCAGGACGACCCAGTGGCGCAGCCCGGTGCCGAGCGCGCCGCCGATGGGGGCCTGCCCGTGCACGCCGCGCGGCCAGGCGGCGGCCACGATCGCGTGTACCGCGAAGCCGAATGCGGCCGTCCCGGCGATGACGACGGCGAGCCAGCGCCACGGACGCATGCGCGCGACGAGCGTGCCGGCGATGAGCACGTAGAACACCCACGTCGCGTGGCTCGGCGTACGGAGCACCTCGAGCGAGACGTTGACGACGAGGGCGCCGATGATGACTCCGCCGAGGCTGCCGGCGCCGCCGAGGATGAGCATCGCGTAGACGATGATCAGCAAGCCGCTGGTGAAGTCGAACTCGGACGCGAAGACGGCGGTGTTCGCCGCAGCGAAGATGGTGCCGGCCAGGCCCGCGATGCCGGCGCCACATGCGAACGCGATCAGCTTGAGCCGGTTGACCGGCATCCCCATCAGCTCGGCGGCCAATGGGTCCTCGCGCAGCGACTTCCATGCACGCCCCGTCCTCGAGTGGTCGACGAGATACATCGCGAAGAGCAGCGTCATGAAGAGGATGAGCGCGACGTAGTAGTACGCCTGGTAGTTGAGTGACCCGATGCGCGCGCCGAAGACGTTGAACTGGTCGATGTTCGGGATGCCGTTTGGGCCACCGGTGACGTCGTACGCGCGGCCGAAGCCGAGCAGCGACATGTGCTCGCCGTTCTGGTAGACGGTCGCGAACAGCTCGCCGAAGAAGAGCGTCACGATCGCGAGGTAGTCGCCGAGAAGCCGTCTCGACGGAAGGGCGACCAGGAACCCGAGCAGTACCGTCGCGACGACGACGAGCGGAACGACAGCGAGCGTGTCCCAGTGGAGGCCGAACCTCGGCGACGCGAGCATCGCGTAGCTGTATGCGGCGAAGCCGTAGAAGGCGACGTAGCCGAGGTCGAGCAGCCCCGCGTACCCGACGGTGATGTTCAGGCCGAGCGCGAGCAGCATGTACAGCAGCGTGTCGAGCCCAACCTTGACGATGTAGCCGTTGCTCGTCAGCGCGGGCACGATCGCTGCGGCTATCCCGAAGGCCAGATAGAACGCAGGTCTCGGCAGCCGCTCGAGCTCCCGGTCGACCGCGCCGAGGATGCCGCTCCGGCGTGTTCGACGCTGCTCGTGCGACGCGACCCACTCGTCGACGCCGACGCGCGGGGCGCTCGGATCGGTGGGGCCGATGCTCATACCTTGGACACCGCCGCACGTCCGAGGAGGCCGCTCGGGCGGACGATCATGACCGCGATCAGGATCGCGAACACGACCGCGTCCGAGAACGTGGACGAGATGTAGCCGATGGAGAACGCCTGCGCGAGGCCGATCGTCAGGCCGCCGAGCACTGCCCCGGGCAGGCTGCCGATGCCGCCGACGACGGCTGCGATGAAGGCGTA
>Ga0070741_10014847_pt1 | contig 13365 bp, 15 predicted proteins | sample Coa_R1_4_FD_66440 | JGI IMG/M metagenome (GOLD analysis project Ga0070741, IMG submission 66440) | Surface soil microbial communities from Centralia Pennsylvania, which are recovering from an underground coalmine fire - Coalmine... | ecosystem: Environmental > Terrestrial > Soil > Unclassified ... | reverse complement strand
GGGCGGGGGCGGGGGCGGGGGCGGCGGGCGTCAGCGGCCGGCGGTGGCCGCTGCGTCGGCGTCGGCCAGGCGCTGGCGAAGCTGGGCGAACCGGGCCCGGGCGTCGACCACGGGGGCGAGGGCGCTCCGGTCGCGGCCCCGCTCCAGGGCCGCGCAGGCGGCGGCCACGGGCGCCAGGAACGGCGAGCGGGTGCGGGCCATGGGCTTGCCCCCAGCGCCGACCGCCCGCTGCTCGGCCCACGTGCAGTGCAGTTCCCGGGTGGCTCGGGACAGGGCCACGTACAGCAGCCGGCGCTCCTCTTCGAGGGCGGCCGGCTCCTCGGGCGACGCCAGGGGCATGAGCCCGGCCTCCAGGCCCACCGCGAACACGACCTCCCACTCCAGGCCCTTGGCCCGGTGGAACGTGGTGAGGTGCACGGCGTCGGCGGCCTGGGTGACCTCGCCCATGCCGCTGCCCGGCAGCCAGGCCAGGAAGTCGGCGACGGTGGCGTCGGGCTCGATGGCCAGGTAGTCGTCGACGGCCACGGCCATCTCGCCCTCGACCTCGTGCCGGTAGGACGCCAGGCGCACCCGCGGGGGCGCGGCCCGCAACCCTTCCACGCCCGCCGCCGCCGTGCTCGACCACGGGCGTTGGCAGGGGATGCCCGCGGCCCGGAGGGCCTGGGCCAAGGGCTCGAGCTGCGCGTTGGTGCGGGCCAGCACGGCGATCTGTGACCAGGCCCGGCCCGGACGATGCGCCAGCCGGGCCTCCCGGACGACGTGCGCGGCCTCGTCGGCCTCGGACCGGCAGGCGGCCACGACGGGAACCGGGCCCTCGATGTCGACCATGGCCCGAGACCGCCCGGCGGCGGGGGGCAGCACGGCCGCAGCGGCGGCCACGATCTGGGCCGTGGACCGGTAGTTCCCGTCCAGCCGCACCACCGTGGCCCCGGGGAAGCGGGACGGGAACCGGGCCAGCAGTTCGGGGTCGGCCCCGTTCCACCCGTAGATCGCCTGGTTGGGGTCACCCACCACGCACAGGTCGGGGCGGTCGCCCAACCAGGCCTGCAGCAACCGGAACTGGGCGGGGTTCACGTCCTGGAACTCATCGACGAACAGGTGGCGGAACCGCCAGCGCTGGGCCTCGGCGAAGGCCCGGTCGCCCTCCAGGGCCTGGGCACAGAGGAGCAGGAGGTCGTCGAAGTCGACCACGCCCCGCTTGCGCTTCTCGTCCTCGTAGCGCTGGAAGGCGTCGGCCACGAAGGGATCGCCCACGTCGGCGGGGGTGAGCATCCGGGCCTTGGCCCACTCGATCTGCGAGCCCACCGACGCGGGGAGCCCGAGCCGTTCGAGCATGCGCCGCTTGCGTTCCATGATGGCCGGCGGCCGCTTGCCCTGGGCGTCCCACCAGTGCTGGAGCTGGGCCAGGGCCAGGGCGTGGAACGTGCCCGCCGCCACCCGGTCCCGCACACCCAGGCGCACCAGCCGGGACCGCAGTTCGCCCGCGGCCTTGCGGGTGAAGGTGACGGCCAGGACGTGGGAGGCGTCGGCCGTGCCCTCGGTGATGCGGTGGGCGATGCGCCGGGTGAGCACCCGGGTCTTGCCCGATCCGGCGCCGGCCAGGATGCACAGGGGCGCGGCCGTGGTGGTGACCGCCTCCCGCTGCGCGTCGTCCAGGCCCTCGGCGGGCACCTCGGCCGGCATGGGGATCGACGATACGGAGGGCGACCGGCCAGGCGGGGGATGGGGGCGCCGCAGCCGGGGCGGCCGTCTTGTGTGCTCCTGGTCGCGGCTGTCGCGAGGTGCTGCACGCGAACCGGAGGGCCGGACGCCAGAGGGGCCCGACGGGGACGTACGGGAGCGGGCCCCGGCAGCCGGCGTGCCGGACGTGGAACGCGAAAGGGCCCCGAGTAGACAGTCGGCCGAAGCCTTCTGCGCTCCTCGGGGCGCCCTTCGTGGTCAGTGTTCTCTGCGCTGCGAGCCGAAACTCGCACTGCTTCGATCACCTTCCTACTCCTGTGCTGCACCATCCGGTCCGCTACCGGCGGATGAGCCTGAGGCTCCCCATCCGGGCCTTCCGGGTGCTGCGTTGCACCGGAGTGATCGCAGTGTGCTCCAGGCCCTCGTGAGCGTCAAGGGGTTCCGGCGAAATCCCCCGTTCTTCCACGGGTTTTCTTGGTGATCCCCATGACATCCCCAAGTTGTCCCGTCAGATAGGTTCCAGCCCCGTGCTGAAGGCGTTCGACTCGGGACGGCTGTTCGGCGCCGTCCACGGGTCAGGGTCGGCGCGCGTCCTCGCCTTGCACGGGTGGCGGCGGACATCGGCCGACTTCGGCGACACCCTCGCCGGCCTCGACGCCATCGCCGTCGACCTCCCCGGCTTCGGCGCCAGCCCGCCTCCACCCGAACCGTGGGGGAGCGCGGCGTACGCGGCCGCCCTCGACCCCGTGCTCGACGACATTGGCCATCCCCTCGTCGTCCTCGGGCACTCCTTCGGGGGCCGGGTGGCCGTGCGTCTGGCCGTGCGCCGGCCCGACGCGGTGCGCGCCCTCGTCCTCACCGGCGTCCCCCTCCTGCGCACGGCGCCAGCCCGCAAGGCCCCGGCCGCCTTCCGGGTCGCCCGCTGGCTCCACCACCGGGGCCTCCTCCCCGACGCCCGCATGGAGGCGCTGCGCCAGCGCCACGGGTCGGCCGACTACCGGGCTGCCACCGGTGTCATGCGGGACGTGTTCGTGCGCGTGGTGAACGAGACGTACGACGACGACCTGCGGGCCCTGGCCTGCCCGGTCGAGCTGGTGTGGGGCGACGACGACACCGAAGCTCCCCTCGCCGTGGCCCAGGCCGCGGCCGAGCGCATCGGGAGCGCCACGCTCACCGTCGTGGGCGGCGCCGGCCACCTCACACCTCTCACCATCCCCGCCGAGCTGCGGGCCGCCCTCGACCGGGCCGCTGGCCGGTGACTGCCCTCACCGTCGTCGTCGCCCTGGCTGCCGCCGCCGTGAGCGGCGTGCGCTGGCTCCGGGTGGCCCAGCGGGAGCACTACCTCCCGGGCAGCACGTCCCGGTTCGCCTGGCGCTGGTGGTCACTCGGGCCCAACCGGGTGCTGGCCCTGGCCTGGGCCCTGGGCGTTGTCCTGTCGCTCACCGGCCGCCCCCTGCCCGCCCTGTTCGGCTCGTTGGCCGCGGCCGTCGGTCCCTTCGGCCTCGCCCTCCGGGGCCGCACCTCCAAGTTGGCCTGGACGCGGCGCCTGCGCACCCTGGCCGCCGTGTGGGCCGCCCTCCAGCTGCTTCTCGTCGCCCTCGGCCTGCTCGCCCGGGAGCCGGCAGCCGCCGCCGCCCTGGGCGTGGGCCTCGTCCCCGTGCTGGTCGACGCCGCCCTCGCCCTCACCGCTCCGGTCGAGCGCCGGCTGGCCGAGCCGTGGATCGACAAGGCCAAGGCCCGCCTGGCCCAGGTGCGCCCAGTCGTGGTGGCCGTCACCGGGTCGTACGGCAAGACCTCGACCAAGGGCTACATCGCCACCTTGGTGGACGGGACCAGGCAGGTGGTGCCCACCCCCCGGAGCTTCAACAACCGGGCCGGCTTGGCCCGGGCCGTGAACGAGCACCTCCTCCCCGGCACCGAGGTCTTCGTGGCCGAGATGGGTACGTACGGGCCGGGCGAGATCGCCGAGATGTGCGAGTGGTGCCCGCCCGAGGTGGCCGTGATCACCGCTATCGGTCCCGTCCACCTGGAACGCATGGGCACCGAGGAGCGCATCACCGAGGCCAAGGCCGAGATCTTGGAGGGGGCCCGGGTGGCGGTGCTCAATGTCGACAACCCCCACCTGGCCCGCCTGGCCGACCGGACGGCCGGCAAGGTCGTGCGCTGCTCCGCCACCCCCACCCCCACCGCCCCCACCCCCGCCGATGTGACCGTGGTCGACGGCCAGGTGGTGGCCCACGGGCAACACGTCGGCACCGTCGACCCCGCCCTGCCCCCCACCAACGTGGCCTGCGCGGTGGCCGTGGCCCTGGAGCTGGGCGTGCCCGCTGAGGCCGTGGCCGCCCGCCTGGCCCACCTCCAGCCCGCCGACCACCGCCTCACCACCACCACGGCGTCCACCGGCTTCACCATCATCGACGACACGTACAACGCCAACCCGGCCGGCGCCGCCCTGGCCCTGGCCGCCCTCGAGCGGCTCGGGACCGAAGGCGAACGGCGGGTCGTCGTCACTCCGGGCATGGTCGAGCTGGGCTCCCGCCAGGCCGAGGAGAACACCCGCCTGGCGAGCGCGGCGTCCGCCATCGCCACCCACCTGGTGATCGTGGGCCACACCAACCGCAAGGCGCTGCTGGCGGGCGCCCACGACGTCGACGTCGTCGCCGTCGAGACCAGGGACCAGGCGGTGGCCTGGGTACGCAAGCATATGAAGGCAGGGGACACCGTCCTCTACGAGAACGACCTGCCCGACCACTTTCCCTAGGACCCCAGGAGCAACGCAGTGAGCCAGCCGGCTGTCATCTTCGGAGGGCCTTCGCCCGAGCACGACGTGAGCATCCTCACCGGGCTGCAGGCCGCCCGCGCCCTGGCCGGCGGGGGCCAGCAGGTCACGGCCATCTACTGGTCCAAGACGGGCGACTTCTTCGAGGTCGACCCCGGCTCCGAGGCCGAGGCCTTCCTCGACGGCGTGCCCCGCAAGGCGCCCGAGCTGCGGCTCACGGCCAACGAGGGCTTCGTGAAGAAGAAGCGCCTCGACATCTCCGCCGTCGTCAACTGCTGCCACGGGGGCCCCGGCGAGGACGGCACCCTCCAGGCCGCCCTCGACCTGGCCCGGGTCGACTACACCGGCCCCGACCTGCCCGCCGCCTTCCTGGGCATGGACAAGCTGGCTTTCGGCGCCCTGGTGGCCCAGGCCGGCCTGCCATCACTGCCCCGGGTCCTGGTGGCGGCGGACGGGGCCACGCCCATCCCGTTCGAGCCGCCGTACATCCTGAAGCCCCGCTTCGGCGGGTCGTCCATCGGCATCCACGTGGTGGCCGACGCCGACACGGCTCGGGCCCTCGTCCAGTCCGACCAGCACCTGCGGTCGGGCGCCGTGGCCGAGCCCTACCGGCCCGACTCGTACGACCTCAACCTGGCCGTGCGTTCGTGGCCCCGGCTGGAGCTGTCGGCCATCGAGCGCCCGGTGCGCACCGGCGGCGGCGCCATCCTCGACTACAAGGACAAGTACGTGGGCGGCCAGGGCATGCTCGAAGCCCCCCGCGAGCTGCCCGCCCAGATCGAACCAGCGGTGGAGAAGAGCATCCGCGCCATGGCCGAGCAGGTGGCTGCCCTCACCGGCGTGCGGGGCATCGCCCGGATCGACTTCCTCGCCGATGGCGACCAGCTGTACGTGAACGAGATCAACACCATCCCGGGCTCGCTCTCGAAGTACCTCTGGGTCCAGCCCGAGATCCCGTTCGTCCAGCTCCTGCACGACATGCTCGACGAGGCCGTGCGCCGCCGCACCTCGCATTGGACGGTGGCGGGGGCGGACGGCAGCGCGCTGCGATCGGCCGGTTCCATCGCCGGCAAGTTGGGGTAGCGGCGAGTGACGCCGTGATCGACGTCCCGCCGGAGGCGTTCGGCGAGCTGGTGGCCGACGCCCTCGACGGCATCCCGCCCGAGTTGGGTCGGCTCATGGAGAACGTGGCCGTGCTGGTGGACGACGTCGCCCCGGCCGGCCGCCTGCTCGGCCTCTACGAGGGCATCCCCCTCACCCACCGGGAGAACTACGGCTACGGGGCGGCCATGCCCGACCGCATCACCATCTTCCGGCGGGCGATCTGCGCCATGTGCCACACCGAGGACGAGGTGGTCGAGCAGGTGCGGCGTACGGTCATCCACGAGGTGGGCCACCACTTCGGCATCGATGACGACCGGCTCCACGAGTTGGGCTGGGGCTAACGTCCCTCGCCATGCCGCACTTCGCCGTGAGCGCAGTGGGGGCCGACCAGCCGGGCATCGTGGCCGCCGTCACCGGCGTGCTCGTCGACCACCACTGCAACCTGGAGGACACGTCGATGTCGATCCTCCGCGGCCACTTCGCCATGATGCTGGTGGTGGCCGGGCCGGCCGGGCTCACGGCCGCCGCCCTGGAGGACGCCCTCCGCCCGGCCGCCGGCGCCCTCGACCTCGTCTTCGCCGTCCGCCAGATCGACGACTCCATCCCCGCGTCGCCCGAGGGCGACGACTGGACGGTGGCCGTGTACGGCGTGGACCGGCCCGGCATCGTCCACCGGGTGACGTCGTTGCTGGCCGACCTGGGCGTCAACGTGGTCGACCTCACCACCCGCGTCATCGGCGAGCGGGACCGGCCCGTCTACGCCATGGTCCTGGAGGTGACGTTGCCCCCGTCGGTGCCGGCCCGCATGGCGGCCGAGCGGCTGGAGGAGCTGGCCGCCGACCTGGGCGTGGAGTGCAGCCTGCACCCGTCCGAGGCCGACATCCTCTAGCGCCGCCGATCCCATGGCCGTCCGCCCCGTCGTCCGCCTGCCCGATCCCGTGCTCAAGCAACGGGCCAAGGAGATCACGCGCGTCGACGACACCACCCGCCAGCTGGCGCAGGACCTGGTCGACACCATGCGGGCCTCGCCCGCCTGCGTGGGCCTGGCCGCGCCGCAGATCGGCGTGAGCCTGCGGGCCTTCGCCGTCGACGTCACCGGCCACAAGAAGGCCCGGTCGTGCCACGGCGAGTTCGTGCTGTTCGACCCCGAGATCCTGCTGGCCCACGGCCCCGTCATCGGGCGGGAGGGGTGCATGAGCGTCCCCGACCTCACCGGCGACGTACCCCGGGCCACCCGCCTGGTGGTGCGCGGCCTCACGCCCGAGGGCACCGACCGGGTGCTGGAGGTCGACGCTTTCGAGGCCCGGGCCGTGCAGCACGAGCTGGACCACGTGGACGGCCTCTTGTTCCTCGACCGGGTGGTGTCGTCGGACGCCGTCTTCAAGCGAAAGGTCTACCGGTGAGCCCAACGGGCAAGAAGGTCGTCACCATCCTCATCGTGCTGGCCGGCCTGGTGGTGGCCGTCGGGGGCCACTTCCTGGTCGCCGCCCTGGGCGTGATCGCGGTCGTCATCGTGGTGGCGTCGGTCGACGCCGTGCGCGCCCGTAGCATGAAGCGGCGATGAGCTTCCCCAGGCGCCTCCTCAACGACGGCGAGGACGTCGTCCTCGAACTGCGTCCGCACTGGTGGACGTTCGTGCAGCCGATCGCCACTGTCGTGCTCCTCGTCGCCCTGGCCGTGGTGGTCAACGTGACGGTGGGCAACACCTACCTCACCCTCGCGGCGGTGGCGCTGGTGGTCGCCGGCCTGGTGTGGCTGCTCGTGCGCTATCTCCGTCGGGCCACCACGCTGTTCGTCGTCACCACCGACCGCCTGGTGCTGCGCCACGGCGTGCTGGCCAAGCACGGCAAGGAGATCCCGCTCGAGCGGGTGAACGACATCAGCGTGTCGCAGACCGTGTTCGAGCGGTTGCTGCGGGCCGGGTCGGTGCTCATCGAGTCGGGCGGGGAGCGGGGCCAGGAGCTGGTGCCGAGCATCCCCCGGCCCTTCGAGGTGCAGAACGTGATCTACACCGAGATCGAGCGGGCCCAGGCCCGGGCGGCCGAGCGCCAGGTCGGGCGGCGGGAGCTGTCCGTCCCCGAACAGATCGAGAAGCTGGACGAGCTGCGCCAGCGGGGTGTCATCACCCAAGCGGAGTTCGACGCCAAGAAGGCGCAGCTGCTGGACCGCCTGTGACCGGGCCGCGAGTGGTCAGCCTGGTCCCGTCCGTCACCGAGACGTTGCTGGCGTGGGGCATCGAGCCGGTGGCGTGCACGCGGTTCTGCGAGCGGCCGGCGCTGCGCCACGTGGGTGGCACCAAGGACCCCGACCTCGACGCCATCGTCGCCCTGCGACCCGACGTGGTGGTGATGGACGAGGAGGAGAACCGCAAGGAGCACGCGGCAGAGCTGGAAGCGGCGGGCATCGACGTGCACGTCACCGCCGTGCGGGCCCTGGCCGACGTTGGCCCCACGCTGGCCCGCCTGGCCGGGCGGGTGGGCGTGCCGGAGACACCGCTCGAACTCCCCGACGACGTCCCGCCGGCCGGACCGGTCGCCTTCGTGCCCATCTGGAAGCGGCCGTGGATGACCATCAGCGCCGACACCTACGCGTCGTCGTTGCTGGCCGCCGCCGGCGTGGCCAACGCGTGGGCCGATGGGCCCGGTCGCTACCCGGTGGTCGACGACCTGGGTGCCGTGCAGGCCGACGTGGTGCTGGCCCCCAGCGAGCCCTACCCGTTCGCCGAGCGCCACGTGCCCGAGCTGGCCACGGTGGCGCCGGTGGTCCTGCTCGACGGGCGCGACCTGTTCTGGTGGGGCGCGCGCACACCGGGCGGCCTGGCCCGGGTGCGGGCGCTGGTCGCCTGCTTGCTCGCCTAGTCCAGGGCTTCGACGCGGGCGCCGCCGGCCGGGCGCAGTCGCCAGACCTGCAGGCCCTCGGGCACGGGCGCACCCCGCTCGGCCAGGGCCACGGCGCAGCCGCCGAACCCGGCGCCGGTGAGGCGAGCGCCGAACACGCCGGGGGAGAAGGCCAGCTTTCCGACCACGTGGTCGAGGGCGGCGGTCGACACCTCGAAGTCGTCCCGGAGGCTCACGTGGCTCGCCGTCATCAGTTGCCCGGCCATGTGCAGGTCGCCGTCGCGAAGGACGGCAGCGAAGGCCCGCACCCGGTCGTTCTCGGTCACCACGTGGCGGGCTCGGGCCCGGGTGGTGGGGTCGACCAGGGCGGCGACGTCGGCCGCGGTGGCGTCCCGCAGCGGACCGATCTCCCGCTCGGCCGCCTCGCATCGGGCCCGGCGTTCGGCGTAGGCCGACCCGGCCAGGGCCCGGGCCTCGCCGCTGTGGGCCACGAGCACATCCACGCCAGCCGGGACGGGCACCGGTACGACGTCGAGGGTGGCGCAGTCGATCAGGAGGGCGTGCCCCTCCACGCCGGCGGCCGACGCCAGCTGGTCCATGATCCCGCAGGGCACGCCCGACGCCAGGTGCTCGGCCTCCTGGCATGCCCGGGCCAGCTCCTCGGCCGTGCCCTCGAAGCCGAGGGCGAGGGCCACCGCCACTTCGAGGGCGGCGCTGGACGAGAGGCCGGCGCCCACGGGCAGCGTGGTGGTGACCCGGCCGGTGCCACCGAGGGCCGGGCGGGTGACGGCCACCACGCCGGCTACGTAGCGGGCCCACCCGCTGGGCATGGACTCGACGTCGAGGGGGATGTCGGCGGCCTCGCTGGCGTCTGGCTCGCTGGCGTCTGGCGCGCTGGCGTCTGGCGCGCTGGCGTCTGGCTCGGCGGCGTTGCCGGCGTCGGACACGAGGTGCACGCGGTCGCCGCCCCGCTCCAGCTCCACCGTCGTGCCCAAGTGGATGGCCATGGGGAGGACGAGGCCAGCCATGTAGTCGGTGTGGTCGCCGATCAGGTTCACCCGCCCGGGGGCGTGGGCCCGCACCCTCATCGCAGGCGGGCGGCCGCGTCCTCGGGCCGCACGGGGTTGAAGAACACGCCGCTTCCCACCTCGCCGGCGGCCACGAACCGCAACGTCCCCGGCGCTCGTTTCACGCCGGCCACGTGGACGTGCACGTGGGCGCCGGGCCAGTCGCCGCCGTCGGTGGGCCGCTGGTGGATCCAGAGCATGTAGGGCATGGGTTCGCCGAGCACGCCGTCGAGGCGGCGCAGGGCGCCGGCCAATACCGCGGCCAGGGCGTCGCGGTCGGCGTCGCCCAGTGACGGCAGGTCGGGGAGGTGGCGGGCGGGGGCGACCACCAGCTCGTAGGGGAACGATGCCGCCGCCGGCACCCACGCCCGCCACCCATCCTGCTCGACGACGGGGAGGTCGGGCTCGGCGCACAGCGGGCAGGAGCCGAGGGCCAACTCGTGGGCGGCCACCGGGGGCACGCGGTCGAACGCGTAGATCTGGCCGTGGGGGTGGGAGATGGTGGCGCCCACCTCGGTGCCCCGGTTCTCGAACACGAGGACGTAGGCCACGTCCGCGTGAGCCCCCAGCGCCGCCGTGCGCTCGGCCCACAGGTCGACCACGGCCCGCACGTCGGCCGACCACAGCGTGCCCTCGTGGTCGGGCGAGTACAGCACCACCTCGCACCGGCCCGCGCCCAAGGCCGGCCACCGGTTGAGGAACCAGCGCACGTCGTAGGGGTCGGGCGCCTCCAGCCCGCCCACGCAGAACGGGCAGTCGTCCCCGGTCGGCAGGTTGGGCCGGTCCTGGCGCTCGCCGACCACCACGACGGGCGCGCCGCTGAGCTCGTCGGACCGCAGGTCGGTCACCGCGCCACCGAGCGCTCGCCGGGGCGCAGCCAGAAGTCCACGCCCAACCGGGCCGGATGGGTGAAGTGATGGAGGCTCACGGGGGGCTGCATGCCCCGGTCGTGGGCGGCGTCGAGGATGGAGCAGTCGCCCATGGCCGCGTCGTCGGGCTTCGCCGTCGCGGGGCTCGCACCGGGCCCACTCGATGGGCGTGCGGAACCCGTCGCAGCCCGCCTCCACCGCCTCGTCGAGGTGGCGGTCGAACTGGTCCGGAGGTCGAGGGCGATGCCCGATGGCTCGACCTTGCCCTCCCGCCGCGACCGGTTGTGGGCCGGCTCGCCCTGCCCGTCGTACCCGCCCTCCACCTGGAACCCGGCCGTGGCCGTGCCCAAGCGGAACCCGGCGGGGAGCGCGGGGGTGGACGAGTCGGGCATGTGGGTCATGGCGGCGCGCAGCTTAAGCACACCCGCGGCCCCTCACCGCCGCCCATTCGACAGAGGTGCGTCGGGGGCTGAAGCGCTTCTCGCCACTCGATCGGGGCGCGGCCGCGGGCGGCCGCGTCAGAGCCCGAGGGCGGCGGCCGCGGCCTCCAGGTTGCCGACGTCCCACGGTGCCCGCAGGGCCAGGTTCACCTGGTCGGCGCCGGCCGCCAGGTACTCCTGCACCCGCTCGGCCACCTGGGCGGCCGGCCCCATGAGCACGCCGGGCCGCACTGCCATGCGCAGGTTGCCGAACTGCTGGGCGAAGTCGTCCTCGTCGCGCGCCACGCCCACGTTCACCGCGCATCTGATCTCCGACGGGTTCCGCCCCACCCGCGCGCACCAGTCGTGCAGCACGGCCCGCTTGGCCGCGAACACCTCGGGCGACACGAACGGGATGTTCCACCCGTCGGCATAGCGGGCCGCGATCTGCAGCGTGCGCCGCTCGCCCCCGCCGCCGATCCACAGGGGCAGGGCGTCCTGCACGGGCGGCGGCGCGTTGCGGGCCTCGTCCAGCGCGAAGTACGTGCCCTGGAACGAGACGGGCTTGCCGCCGCCCCGCAGCAGCCCGCGCATGCACGCGGCCGCCTCCTCGAGCATGTCCATGCGCTGGGTCACGGGGAGGAAGGGGATGCCGAAGGCGTCGAACTCGACCTTGCTCCAGCCCGCGCCCAGGCCCACGTCCACCCGCCCGCCCGACAGGTGGTCGATGGTGGTGATGGCCTTGGCCAGCACGGCCGGGTGGCGGTAGGCGGCGCAGTACACCAGCGAGCCGCAGCGCACCCGCTCGGTGGCCGACGCCAGGGCGGTGTGGGCGGCCACCGCCTCCAGGCAGGTGGGGTCGCCGGTGAGGTCGGCGGCGTAGAAATGGTCCCAGATCGAGATCCAGTCGAACCCCAGCGCCTCGATGCGCTGCCACATGCCGACCAGTTCGTCCACGGTCGTGTGCTGGAGGCCGGTGTGCACCCCGAACGTCGTCACGGCGGCACGCTACTTGACCGGACGGTCAAGTGAAGGCAAGCATCGGCACATGCCCAACGTGCACGCCAACGGCATCACCATCGAATACGACGAGTTCGGCGACCCCGGCAACCCGCCCCTGGTCCTGATCATGGGCCTGGGCCAGCAGATGATCGCCTGGGACGCGGCGTTCTGCGAGTTGCTGGCCGAGCGGGGCCTCCGGGTCATCCGGTTCGACAACCGGGACGTGGGCTTGTCGTCCAAGATCGAGGGCGGCCCGACGCCCGATCTCATGGCTGCCCTGTTCCAGCGGGATACGTCGAGCGCGTCGTACCTGCTCTCCGACATGGCGGCCGACGCCGCCGGCCTGCTGGACGCCCTGGGCATCGAGGCCGCCCACATCGTGGGGGCGTCGATGGGCGGGATGATCGCCCAGACCTTCGCCATCGCCTACCCCGAGCGCACGCTGTCGCTGTGCTCGATCATGTCGACCACCGGGCAGACCGAGGTCGGCCAGCCCCGCCCCGAGATCGCCCCGCTGCTCATCAGCCCCGGCCCCCGCACCAAGGAGGAGGCCATGGACCGGTGGGTGGAGACGACGCGGGCCATCGGTTCCCAGGGCCTGCCCCAGGACTGGGAGCGGGTGCGGGCCACGGCGGCCGCGGCGTGGGACCGCTGCGTGTACCCCATCGGCTTCGTGCGCCAGCTCATCGCCATCATCGCTTCGGGCGACCGCACCGCCCAGCTGGCAAACCTCGACGTGCCCACCGTCGTCATCCACGGAACCGACGACACGCTGGTCGACCCGTCGGGCGGGCGGGCCACGGCCGACGCCATTCCCGGCGCCGAGCTGGTGGTGGTCGACGGCATGGGCCACGACCTGCCACCGTCGTCCTGGCCGCAGGTGGTCGACGTCATCACCCGCAACATCGAGCGCACGGCGGTAGCCCGATGAGCGGGCCGCTGGAGGGCATCCGCATCATCGAGCTGGCCGGCATCGGCCCAGGCCCGTTCGCGGCCATGCTCCTGTCCGACCTGGGGGCCGACGTCCTGCGCGTCGACCGGGCCCAGGCCGTGGCGGACGGCGCCGCCGGCAACGATCAGCCTCACTGGGACCTTCTCAACCGGGGCCGGCGGTCCATCGGCGTCGACCTCAAGAAGCCCGAGGGCGTGGAGACGGTGCTGGCGTTGGTGGAGCAGGCCGATGCCCTCATCGAGGGCTTCCGCCCCGGCGTCACCGAGCGGTTGGGCCTCGGCCCTGACGAATGCCTGGCCCGCAATCCCAAGCTGGTCTACGGCCGCATGACCGGGTGGGGCCAGGAGGGCCCCATGGCCCACGCCGCGGGCCACGACATCAACTACATCGCCCTGGCCGGCGCCCTGCACCCCATCGGCCGGGCGGGCGAAGCGCCGGTCGCGCCGCTCAACCTGGTGGGCGACTTCGGGGGCGGGGCCATGTTCCTCGTCGTCGGCGTCCTGGCCGGGTTGTTGGAGGCGGGCCGGTCCGGGCAGGGTCAGGTGGTCGACACCGCCATGGTCGACGGGGCGGCCGTGCTCACCACCATGTTCCACGCCTTCCGGGCCATCGGCATGCACTCCGACGAGCGGGGCACCAACCTGCTCGACACCGGC
>Ga0070741_10014846_pt1 | contig 13365 bp, 12 predicted proteins | sample Coa_R1_4_FD_66440 | JGI IMG/M metagenome (GOLD analysis project Ga0070741, IMG submission 66440) | Surface soil microbial communities from Centralia Pennsylvania, which are recovering from an underground coalmine fire - Coalmine... | ecosystem: Environmental > Terrestrial > Soil > Unclassified ... | reverse complement strand
CATGGGAATGCGGACGCCCCAGGTGACTTGCACGCTCGAATCGGGCGCGGCGACGGCCTGCGCTAGCGCCAACAGTATACAGAGTGTATACATAGGTCCTCTACTATAACACGGGATTATGCGCTACGCCCTAGTCGTGCTGCTGGCCGCACCCCTGGCCGCCCAAACCCCCACGTTCACGATCGAGCAAGCCTTGGGCGCGCCCTTCCCCGCCGAGCTGACCGCGTCGCCGGCGAAAGGGCGCATCGCCTGGGTATTTAACGCCAGGGGCAGTCGCAATGTATGGATGGCGGAGCCCGGCGCCGATGGGTCATACGCCGCCCACGCCGTGACGACCTATACGGGCGACGACGGACAGGAGATGGGCGAGCTGGCGTGGAGCCCGGATGGCGAGACGATTGTGTATGCCCGCGGGAGCCTCGGTCCCGGCGCGCGCACCAATCCGCTCAGTCTTCCCTCCGGTGACCAGGGACAGGAGCTGTTCGCGGTCAGCGTCCACGGCGGGGCGCCAAAGAAGATCGGCGACGGCCGCGGGCCGGCGGTCTCGCCAAAGGGCGACATCGTGGCCTTCGAGTCGGCCGGGCGCATCTTCGCCGGGCATCTCGACGGAACCAAGGCCGAGCCGCTCATCAGCGAGAAGGGACGGAGCGGGTCGTTGCGCTGGTCGCCCGACGGATCGCGCCTCGCGTTCGTCAGCCAGCGCGGCGATCACAGTTTCGTCGGCGTATACGACATCGCGGCGAAATCCGTCGTCTGGCTCGCGCCCAGCGTGGATCGCGACGCGGATCCTGAGTGGTCGCCGGACGGCACCCACATCGCGTTCGTTCGCGTGCCGACCGGCGAGGCGCCGTTCTTTCTCGCGGGGCGGTCCGGGCATCCGTGGGCCATCTGGGTGGCCGATGCCGCGACCGGTGCCGGAAGGGAAATCTGGAAAGCGGCCGACGGTCCAGGGAGCCTCTATGCCCAATTGGTCGCCGGGCAGCAGTTGTTCTGGGGCGCGGGCGATCAGATCGTCTTTCCGTGGGAGAAAACGGGCTGGCTGCACCTGTATAGTGTACCCGCACGAGGCGGCAACGCATCGGAATTGACGCCGGGCGATTTCGAGATTTTTACCGCCTCGATGAATCCCAATCGGCAAGACATGGTCTATGCCGGCAACCAAAGTGACATCGACCGCCAGCACGTGTGGCGAGTGTCAGTCAGTGGTGGCAAGCCGGCTGAGCTCACGCCTGGCAATGGCATCGAGTCGTATCCCGTCGTAGCCAGCGATGGCAAAACGGTCGCGGTGCTCCGAGGCGATGCCAAGAAGCCGATGCACCCAGCGATCGTAGCCAGCGGGATCCATGACCTCGCGACGGATGCGATCCCGACAGACTTCCCGTCGGCGAAGCTGGTTGTCCCCGAGCAAGTGATCTTCTCGTCGGGCGATGGCCTCATGGTCCATGGCCAACTATTCGTGCCCGCGGGAAGCGGACGTCACCCGGCAGTCGTATTCTTCCACGGCGGCCCGATCCGCCAGATGCTCCTCGGCTGGCACATGATGGACGCGTACTCCTACATGTACGCGATGAACCAGTACCTCGCGAGCCGCGGGTTCGTCGTCCTGTCCGTCAACTATCGCGGCGGCATCGGCTACGGACTCGACTTCCGGAGACCCGCGAACTTCGGCCCAGCTGGCGCGGCCGAAGATCAGGATATCCAGGGCGCCGGCCTATACTTGAGAAACCGCACCGATGTCGACCCCGCACGCATCGGCGTCTGGGGCGGGAGCTACGGCGGACTCATGACCGCGCAGGCGTTGTCGCGCTACCCGGACCTGTTCGCGGCCGGCGTCGACTACGCCGGCGTGCACGACTGGCGTGCCTTCCTCTTCCCGCCCCCGTTCGACACGACGCGTGACGAAGCCCGCATCGCGTACCAGTCGTCACCGATGGCCGCGGTGAAGGGCTGGCGCGCGCCGGCGCTGATCGTTCAGGCGGACGATGATCGCAACGTGCCGTACCCGCAGGCGCCGGAGCTGATCACGGCGCTGCGAGCCCAGCACGTCGACTTCGAGCAGATGATCATCCCGGACGAGACCCACGACCTGCTGCTCTACCGGAGCTGGGTTCGCTTCTTCGAGGCGACGGCTGACTACTTAAACCGTCATCTCGGCACAAGTCAAGCAGTGGGGCGCTGAGCTTGCGAAGCGCCCATCCAACCGACCAGTCGGCTCAGCGCGATTGCGCTGAGTCGACGTGCGGCGGAGCCGCATATCCCGGGCCACGTATGACGCGGCCCGGCTTGGCGCCGGTGTGTTTCTCATCGTGCACGACCTCGACCCCGTTCACGAAGACCTCGCGAATCCCGGACGAGATCTGACTCGGCTTCTCGTACGTCGCGTTGGCGGCCACCGTCTTCGGGTCGAACACCACGACGTCGGCGTAATCGCCCTCTTTCAGCAATCCCCGATCCGGAATCGAGAGCCGCTCGGCGACCGCTGACGTCATTTTCCGAACCGCATCTTCCACCGTGAGGACATGTTTCTCACGCACATAGCGGCCGAGGATGATCGGGTAGTTCCCGTAGGCGCGCGGGTGCGTCAGCCCCTTCAGCGAGTCCGGATCCGAGCCATCGGCATCCGTGCCGAACTTGATCCAGGGTTGGCTCATCTGGAGCTCGAGATTCTTCTCGCCCGCGATGAAGAAGAGCGCGGCCGCCTGTGCCTTCTCCCGCGACACGACATCCATAAGGGCATCCGGCCACTCTTTGTGCTCGCGGGTCGCGATCTCATCGAGGCGAAGCCCTTCGTACGCTTTGTCCGCGGGATCCTTGAGACCGACGACCATGACGCCGTGCGGGGTCGCGAGCTGACACAGGCCTTCCCACGGCGTGTTCGTGCGAAGCAGATCGGCGCGGATACGGGCACGGGTCGTGGGATTGGCGACGCGTTGGAGCAGACTGTCGCCGGCGGCGCTCCACGGTGGCAGACACGCGGCGAGCGCCGTGCCGCCGGCCTCCCAGGGATACATATCGGCGCCGACGTCCTGTCCCGCGGCGCGGGCCGAGTCGATCATCGCGATCACTTTGGCCATGGTGGGCCAGTTGCGTACGCCCGCGGCCTTCAGGTGATAGATCTCGACCGGGACGCCCCCTTCCTTGCCAATACGAAAGGCTTCCGAGACCGCGTCGATGATGTGGTCGCCCTCGGAGCGCATGTGCGTGATGTACACGCCGTGGAACGGCGCCATCTCCTTCGCTTCGGCGATCAACTCATCGGTTCCCGCGTATCCGCCCGGCGGGTAGATGAGCGCGCTCGCCATGCCGAAGGCGCCATCGACCATCGCGCGGTGGACGGCGGCGCGCATCGTGTCCAGCTGCGCCGGGTTCGGCGCGCCGGTGTCGGCGCCTTTGCCGTACATGCGAATGGTGGCGGCGCCGACGAACGAGCCGACGTTCTCCGAAATGCCGTGGTGGCCCATGGCGTCGAGCCAGTTGCCGAAGCCGTGCGTGCCGCGCCAGGCGGTGTCGACCCGCGCCATCGTGGTATCGCTCGTGGAGTCGAGCGCCAGCGTCCGGGCATTGCTCGGCGCCGGCGTCGCGCCCTCGCCGAGGATTTCGGTCGTTATGCCTTGGGTGACCTTGCTGACGTTTCGGCCATCACCGAGCAGAAACGCCGAATCCGACTGGCCTTGGATATCGATAAACCCGGGCGCGACCACGAGTCCCGTGGCATCAATGCGGCGCTTCGCGCTCGCATTCGCGAGGGCGCCCGACGGCGCCACCCGTACGATCCGATCGCCTCGGATCGCCACATCGCCAGCGAACCAGGGGTTGCCGGTGCCATCGACCACATGGCCACCCCCAATAACGACATCATAGCTGGCATCGGCGGTGGCGTCGGCGGTCGGCTTGGCGCAGGCGGCGGCGAAGAAGCTTGCCATGGCGACAAACCGTATACATCGTGTATACATGAATGCAGATATTGGCCCGCGCCGCTCGGGCGCGCAAGGCCTTCCCTCACCGAGGACGGTTCCGATGGTTTTCCGTTGGAGCATGATTGGGCTCCTGGCCGCCGGTTCGCTGCTCGCGCAAGCTCCCACGCCGAAGACGGCCACTCCCAAGATGCCCGCGCCGGGGCCAGCACCCGTTCCTGGGGAAAAGACGGCCGTTCCGCTGACCGAGGCCGATCTCGAGACCTTCCTCGACGGCTTCATGCCGCTCCAGATCGGACGCCTGAACATCGCGGGCGCCGTCGTCGCCGTGGTCAAAGATGGCAAGATGTTGTTCGCCAAGGGGTACGGATACGCCGACGTCGCCCACAAGCGCCCGGTCGTCGCCGAGAGCACCCTGTTCCGTCCCGGGTCGATCTCGAAGCTGTTCACGTGGACCGCCGTCATGCAGCAGGTCGAGCAGGGCAAGCTCGATCTCGACACCGACGTCAATACGTACCTCGATTTCAAGCTGCCGTCGGCGTTCGGCAAGCCGATCACGCTGCGCGACATCATGACGCATCGCGCCGGCTACCAGGAAACGATCAAGCACCTGTTCGTGAAAACCTCGGGTGAGCTCGTCCCGCGCCGCCAGTATCTCCTCGAGCACATGCCGGACCGGATCTTCCCGCCCGGCAAGGTGCCGGCCTACTCGAACTACGCGACGACCCTGGCCGCGTACATCGTCGAGCGCGTCTCCGGCCAGACGTTCGAGGACTACGTCGACCAGCACATCTTCCAGCCGCTCGACATGCACGAGGCGACGTTCAGACAGCCTCTCCCCGCCTCGCTCGCCAATCAGATGTCGGACGGCTATAAAACCGCGACCGACAGCGCCAAGGGATTCGAGTTCGTCGAAGTCGCGCCCGCGGGCTCGCTGTCGGCCGCCGCCACCGACATGTGCCATTTCATGATCGCGCACCTGCAGGACGGCAAATACGGCAACACCCAAATCCTGCAGGCCGCGACCGCGCAGCAGATGCACAGCCCGCAAAAAGGCTGGCCCGACGGCATGCACGCCATGGACTTGGGCTTCTATGAGGAGTCCCGGAACGGCCATCATATCATCGGACACGGTGGCGACACGCAGTGGTTCCACAGTGACCTGCATCTGATCCTCGATCAGAACGTGGGCTTCTTCGTGTCCTACAACAGCGCCGGCAACCCGGAGGGGAACGGCAGCGCGCGCGCGATTCTGTTCAATGCGTTCTTGGATCGCTACTTCCCGGAGACGACGCCGCAGCCGCCGACCCTCGCCACGTCGGCCACCGATGCCAAGGCCGTCTCAGGCGTCTACATCAGCAGCCGGCGATTCGAGACCAACCTGTTTTCGCCGCTGAGTCTCTTCGGCGAGGCGTCGATCGTGCCCGACCCGAAGGACTCGACGCTCCTCATGATCCCGGACCAGAAGGGGCTCAACGGCCAACCGGTCCGCTATCGCGAGATCGCGCCGATGCGGTTCCGCGAGGTGGGCGGCAAGGAACAGATCGCGTTCGCGAATGACTCGACGGGGCGCCGCATTCTGTATCTCGACTTCCCCTTCGAGATGTCGCAGCGGGTCGACCACACGCTGAACGCGAAAGGCACGAACCTGCATCTCTTGATCGCGAGCCTCGTCATCATGGCGCTCACGCTCATCGGATGGCCGGTGGGCGCCATGATCCGGCGGCACTACGGCCAGACATTGGAGCTGGCCGGCGACGCCAGGCGCCTGCGGCTCCTCGTCTACGCCGCGTGCATCCTGTGCTTCATCGTGCTCGCCATGCTCGCGTCATTCCTGAACAAGTTCACGAATGACTTCGGGCTCGGGAAGAACGGCGACTTCAACATCCACTGCATGCAGATCCTCGGCATCCTGACCGGACTCGGCGCCATCGCCGCGATCTACCAGTGTATCGGCTCGTGGCGGGATGGCGGCCGTTGGATCTGGGCGAAGATCTGGAACACGCTCTTAGCGCTCGCGGTGATCTTTTTCTTCTGGTTCCTGTTCCACTGGCATCTGCTCAACTGGAACCTGAACTACTGAGGGGCGGAATCTCAGTGGCGCTTGCGATACGCCAAGATGGCGATGCCCGTCACAAAGCAGAACGCCGGTGCTGCCAAGACGAGCATCGCCCACATCATGGCGTGGGTCATGGAAAGTGCAGCGACACGAGCCGGTGCGCGTCCGGCCACACCTGGTTCATCATGAGCAGCGCGAACACGATCGCCGGGATGAGCGTCCAGAAGAGCGCCGGCGGCTCGTACTTGAGGTGCATGAAGTACCGAAGCGCCATTCCCGCCTCGACGATCGCCAGCACCAGGAGCGCGGCCACCATTACGCCCACGGAGAGGTGCGAGAACGCCAGCACGGTCTCGATCGCGACGATCGCGATGAGGCCGAGCCAGATGCCGACGTAGAGCTTAGCTGTGGGCATTGAGGAGGTAGACGAGGGGGAAAACGAACATCCAGACGAGATCCACGAAGTGCCAGTAGAGACCCGTGGTCTCGACGTAGCTGGCATTCCACCGGCCGCGATTGAACCCCATCGTGATCACGGCAATGGCGATCACACCCGAGATCACGTGCAGCAGGTGTAGCCCCGTGATGCTAAAAAATGTCGCGCCGACGAGCGTGGATCCGCCGAGCGGGTTCGCGCCGGGGGCCCAGCCTTCGCCGATCAGCGAGATCCATTCACGAATGTGCAGTCCAGCGAACGCCAAACCGAGCAGCATCGTGGCGCCGAGCCAGCGGATCGCGTCGGTTTTCCGGTTACTCTGCGCCGCGGACACGGCAAAGAGCATCGTCAGGCTGCTCGTGAGCAGCACGACGGTCATCACGAGGCCATTGATGATCGATGGCGAGAACGCGAAGGGGCGTGTCCAGTTCGTGCTGCCGACTCTCAGATAGCCGTACCCGAACAGGATCGCGCCGAATGTGGCGGCGTCGGCGATGATGAACAGCCACATCACGAATTTCTTCGTCTGGACCGCTCCAATCGGTGACGGCTCGAGCGTCATAGCCATAGAGTGAGCACCACGAGGAGGTAGAGCCACACGACATCCATGAAGTGCCAATAGAGCGCGACGGCACCGAGGGTGCTGGCCGACACCGGACCCGGTGAGGGGAATGCGGACAGTCTCGCGCGGTAGATCACGTAGGCAAGGCCAATCAGGCCGCCCACGAGATGCAGCGCGTGTACCGCGGTCAGCACGTAGAAGAACGACGCGTTCGGATTCGTGGCGAGGGACAGACCTTGCGCCGCGAGCATACGCCACGCCATCACCTGTCCGAACAGGAACACCAAGCCGAGCGCCAACGTGACACGCAGAAGCGAGAGACCCGATACGCGCGAATCAAACCGGCCTGACACACGCCAGCGTCCGACTTCGAGCGTGATGCTCGAAGCGATCAATGTCAGCGTGTTGGCGTACACGAGCCACGGCAGATGCACGTGGACCCAGTCGGCCGAGTCGCCGGCGCGCACCACGAGCGCGCTCGTGTACGCCGCAAACGACATCGTAATCGCGCCGATCGCCGCCCACACTCCCGTTCGGGCCGGGGATACCACGTGCGTGCTCATTCGGCCTGCATGATGTAGTCACGTCCGTCAGGCCCAGCCACGCCATAGTCGTTCGGACCGTGGGCGACGACCAGATGGCGGCCGCCGAAATTGTCGAACGGCGGCGGCGACGTCGTCGACCATTCGAGACTCGTGGCCTGCCACGGATTGTCCGGAGCCGCCTCCCCGGCGAAACGGCTCCGGATCAAGTTGTAGAGAAAGATCAACTGCACCGCGCCGGTGAGCAGCGCGGCGATCGTAATCCACCGATGCACCGGCAGATCAACTCCCATGTAATCCGCGGGAAACGACGAATAGCGCCTGATATTCCCGGCCATCCCGAGATAGTGCATCGGCATGAAGATCGCGTACACGCCGATCAGCGTGAGGATGAAATGGATCTTGCCGAGCCGCTCATCCATCATGCGGCCGAACATTTTCGGGAACCAGTAATAGGTCCCGGCAAAGATCCCGAACATGGCGGCCACGCCCATCACGAAATGGAAATGTCCCACGACGAAATACGTTGCGTGGAGATACGTATCGATCGACGGCTGGGCTAAAAAGAACCCGCTGAGCCCACCGGTCACAAACACGGAGATGAACCCCAGACAGAACAGGCACGCAGTGGTAAATCGCAGCCGAGCGCCGTACACCGTGCCAATCCAAAGCAGCGTCACGATCGCGGCGGGAATCGTGATGATGAGCGTCGGCACGGAAAAGATCGTGGCCGATGTCGGACTCATCCCGCTCAAGAACATGTGATGGCCCCACACCGTGTAACTCAAAAACCCGATCGCCACCATGCAGGCGAGGAACACATTGGGTCCAAGCAACGGCTTGCGGGCAAAGACGGGCAGAATCGTGGAGATGATGCCGAACCCTGGCAAAATCGCGATGTACACCTCGGGATGCCCGAAAAACCAAAAGAGATGCTGCCACAAGAGCGGTGACCCACCGCCGTGGTTCTGCAGCCGATCGCTGACCACCAGCCCCGCTGGAATAAAGAAGCTCGTCCCGGCGACCCGATCGAGGATGAGCAACACACACGCCGGCATCAGCACCGAAAACGCGATCAACCCGATGACCGATGTGATGAACCAAGCCCACGTGCAATACGGCAGCCGCGCCAACGACATGCCCTTCGTTCGCAAATCCAACGTCGTGGCGATGAAGTTGAGCGAGCCAAGCAGCTGCCCGATGCAGAAGAACAGAATGGAGAAGGCCCAGAGCGTTTGACCGAGCCCCTGCCCAGGCCCCGCATCCTTGCCCACCGCCGACAACGGCGCATACGCCGTCCAACCAGACAGCGCCGGCCCTTCAGGCACGAAGAACGATGCGACCAAGATCGCGAACGCGACGAACGTCACCCAAAACGACATCATGTTGAACCGCGGAAACGCCATATCCTCGGCGCCCACCTGAATCGGCAACACATAGTTGCCGAACCCGGCGAACGGCGCGGTCGTGAGGACGAAGAACACCATGATCGTCCCATGCATGGTCATGAGCTGCAGGTACTGCTCAGGCGTGATGAGCCCCAATCCCGGCGCCTTCGCATCGGGAAACCCGAGATGCAAGCGCATGTACCACGACAACACCATGCCGGTACACACCGCCACGAGCGCGAGGCCGAGATACTGCTTCCCGATCACCTTGTGATCGAGCGAGAAGACGTACTTGCGGATGAAGGAATCGGGCGGCGCATGGTGATGCACCGCCGCCTCATGCGGCGTCGAGATCGTCGTCATTGCTGGGCCGCCTGATCTTTGAGCCACTGATCAAAATCCGCCTGCGACTTGACCTCGAGGTACGTCTTCATGTTGTAGTGCCCGAGCCCGCAGAGCTGTGTGCACACGATCTCGGTCTTGGCGACCTGCGTGGCCGTGAAATGCAGCGGGATATCGAGCCCCGGCACGAAGTCCTGCTGCAGCCGGAGCTGCGGGACGAAGAACGAGTGGCTCACGTCCTTCGCGTGCAGCGTGAGCAGCACCGGCCGGTTGACGGGCACCACCAGCTCGGCCGAGACGATGTCGTCACGGGCGGCGGTATCGCTGGCCGGGTCGAGCCCGAAGAAATTGCCGCTCCCTTCGTCGATCTTGTCGGGATGCGGCGTCCCGAATTTGCCATCCGCGCCAGCATAGCGGAAGTAAAAGGCGAACTGGCCGGCCTGTACATCGACGTGCAACGCCTCCGGCGGCGCGGGCTCCAGGAATATGCGGGCCCAGACTTTCGAGCCGATCAGCGTCAGCGTGATGATCTCGATGCCGACGATCGTGCACGCGATCACCACGAGGGGAGTCGCGCCGCCTGGGAACCGCTTGATCGGGCGACGATTCTTCTCGTCTCCCGTCCCCCACACGAACCAGGCGAGCGCGAGTTGGGCGAGGACGAAGAGCACACCGGTCGCGACCATCGTCTCGACGATCTGCCGATCAATCGCCGGGCCGAGCGTGGAAATGTCGGGTGGTAGCCACCAGATGCGGGCGACGAAGACGCCCGCCGACACGAGCGCGATCGCCGCGACGATGGCGGCGAACAGTTTGCCCATGGGGCACCTCAGTAGGGCGTGGCTTTGAACACGAAGTTGGCCTTCGCGGTCTCACTCCCCGAGATCGTGATGTCTTGGGTCTGCGTCCCGAACTTCTCTTGCCACGCCGTGAGCGTGTACTTGCCCGGCGGGAGACCCGTGATCGTGTACGACCCATCGGTGCCGCTGATCGCGAAATGCGACGTGCCCAGCACCGCGAAGTACCCGTGCATCCACGGGTGCACGTTGCATTTGACCGGGATGAACTCGGCGTTGTCGTACTTCGTCTGAATCGGCGCGGCGCCCGGCGGTTGCGACTTGTTCCACTCCGGGTTCTTGGACGGCAACGGGTGAATGTTGTGCGAGGTCTGGTCGCTATTGGTGATCTCGAGCGGCTGACCCGTGTGCATCGCTTGGACGTGCGGCAGGTACTGACAACCATGCTGGTCGAACTTCACGGTTTGCGTCGCGGCCGTGCCCATGTCGCCCGCGGACACATAGATCACGACGAACTGCAGCGTGTTGTTCGGACCCGTGACGACGGTCTCCGTTTCCACCGGTGTCGCGTGCTCTTTGGCGCACGAGGGCTCTTTCGCCATGTCGATCGGCTTCATCTTTGGCGGCGTGCCCGTGAACGTGATCGTGCCGGTCACCGAACCTGCCAACGTTTTCACGCGCGGCGTCGATGGTGCCACCACCAACAGGCCGGCCAGCATTGCGGCGATACCTCGCATCATTGTCCACTCCCGTCAGGGCCGATGGGTTTGAGCTGCCCGGGATGGGTAGCCAGCCACTGCTGCCACACCACCTTCTCAGGCCGCTCCTCTTGCTGCAGCGTACGCAGAAAGTGCACGAGATGCCACGCATCGTCGCCCTTGAAGTTGTCGGCAAACGATGGCATCGGCGTTCCATCCAACCCGGTCATGAAGATCTTGTAGAGATCTTCATTCGTGCTGCCGCACTTGAATCGCGAGCTCGCGGCGAAGTTGAACGGCTTGATCGGCTGATCCTTGCTGTCCGTGAGCGTCGACGCCGATGGCCCGTTGCCGCGCCCTTCGGGTCCATGACACTTCCAGCATTCCATCTTCTGGAACAACGCGCGCCCGGCGAGAATGTCATCGGTCGTGACGGCTGGCTCGGCGGGAATGCTGATCGGCGCCCCGGCCTTCTCCGTCTTCCATCGCGGCGAGAACGTCTTGATGTACTGCACGAGCGCCATCACGGTCTCGTCGGGCAGCGGCTTCCACGACGGCATGTTCGAGTTCACGATGCCGCGCTTGATCGTGCGGTACAGATCATCGTCCGTGGGTAACGTGCCGCTGGGCGTCGACCGGCACTTGAACGTCGCCAGCGTGAAGTCGCGCGGCTTGGGGTCGACATAGTCGGCGTTCTCACCCTGCGCATCGCCGGCATTCCCATGGCATCCCGAGCAGTAGCGGCGGAAATCCTCCCGCGTGCCACCCAGGATCGACGGTTGCGCGTGCGCCGTGCCCACCGCACCGGCCACGAGCGTGATCCAGAGAAGTCTCATCGTGGCTCCCTCAGAACGCGAAGTCGAACGCGAAGAGGAGACTGCTGCTCCAGACATTGGTCGTCGGAGTCAGCGGCGGCAGTCCGACACCATCGCCGGAGAGCGGAACGTTGCCAACCGTGCGCACGAGCGAGTACTCGGCATGGAGCGCGAGCCCCGCGCGGCTGAACATGAACGGCATCCAGCGTCCGCCGAGCGAGTACGCGTCGATGTCACCGACGTTCGTCGGCGTCCCGGGAATCGCCTGGAGCGCCATGCGCACGAATTCGGCGCGCTGCGTCAGCACGAAGCGCGAGTTCAAGTACTCGTGCGTCTCGACGAACTCGGCGTTCCACTGCGGCCCGCGCGCGCCGGTCGGCAGCACTTGATTCCCCGGCGTGCTCGTGCCCAGGTAGGGGTCGTCGCGGCCATGCATGTAGAACGGCATGACCTCGATGGGACCCGCGAAGAGATCCCCGGCGAGACCGACGCGATAGAACGACTTGTTGTCGACGCCGCTGCCCGCGATCGGCGCGCCGCCCGACGTGCGATACACCGTCGGCATCTGGCCGAGGTAGTAGTAGGCGCCAATGCGCTGGACGCCGAGCGACGGCACCTGGAAGGCTTGGCTGAACGTGAAGTAGCCGTCGTAACTGTTCCCGGTCACGAGGCCGGGATTCCCGTCGCTCGACGACAGGATCGACGCGCTGTAGCGCGTGTAGCTGCCGACGTTGTGTCCGGCCAACTCGACGCCGAGCTGATTGTCGCCGATGCCGAATCCATTGTTGTCGCCCAGCGGCGCGAAATGGTAGCTCTGATACAAGCCGCCATTGTTCGAGAGAAATAAGAATCGTTTCTCGGAGATCAGGTTGTCGAGCTCGAACTTTCCAACCTTCACGTTGAGCCACGGGCTGTTGGCGAGGTTGTCGAACCGGAGCCAGGCCGCCTCGAAGTGGAACGACGCGAGATTGTCGGACGAGAACAGCACGACGAACGAGATGTTCTTGTACAGCGTGCCCGCGGTCCAGAAATCCATGCCCGACAGATCCGCGCCGTGCGTCGTCAGCCGCCGTTCGACCTTGATGCTCGAGTCGCCGGGCGTGGCATCGACGACCTGATTCGTCGTGCTCTCCTCGTGCACCTGCGGCGTGATGCGCACGGTGGCGGGCCAGTACGACGGATTCTGGAAGATCGGCGAGTCGCGCTCGTTGCCGAGTTGATAGCCGTTGTCACGGAACGCCTGCCCGAAGGCATTCAGCTCCGGCCAGGCGGTGTGACAGGCGGAACATCGGAGCCCGTATTTGCGGGCGAACGCGGGAATGGTTTTGTTCTTGTGCGCCGACGCCGCGTTCAGCGAGGCGGCGTACGCGCGGAAGGCCGCGTTGCCCGTGGCCGCATTGCCGAGGGCTACATTGGCCGTGAGGATCGCGCCGAGGATCCCCGTCGTCAGAAGCATCCTGATACCTCCGGTGCAGCGAGAAGCCGGATCGGTCAGAGCTCAGGACATCACTTGCGCAAGCGGCGGGATTGATATCAAGACTTGTCAGTATTGGCAAGTCCAATCTGACTACTCACGGCCGAGTCCGTTATTCCGGTCGACTATTTGATTGATTAGATAACCGACTGTGAAATAATAGGTTATATAGGGACGAAAATATGGTCGCCGGCAGAGTAGCCGACGACCAAAATAGTCATATGTATTGTCGCATCTGGCGGCCTGCCACTTCTGACAGCATTGGCTTCGCGAGTCCGAAGTTTGACCCCACGGAGCGTGTCATTCACCCCAGATCCCTTGGGAATGCGCCGCCCGCC
>Ga0070741_10014845_pt1 | contig 13366 bp, 16 predicted proteins | sample Coa_R1_4_FD_66440 | JGI IMG/M metagenome (GOLD analysis project Ga0070741, IMG submission 66440) | Surface soil microbial communities from Centralia Pennsylvania, which are recovering from an underground coalmine fire - Coalmine... | ecosystem: Environmental > Terrestrial > Soil > Unclassified ... | reverse complement strand
GCCGCCGGCCGCGCGATCGGGATCAACGCCCAGATCCGCACCGAGCAGGGCGGCGCCTCCGGGGTCGGCTTCGCCGTGCCGATCGACGCGGCGCGCCGCTCCCTCCACGACCTGCTGACAAAAGGCCACGTGAGCTACGCCTATGCCGGCCTGCAGACGGAGGACCTGACGCCGACGCTCGCCCGGCACCTGCGGCTCCACGTCGCGCGCGGCGCGCTCGTCGATCGGGTGACGGGCCCGGCGGCGAAGGCCGGCCTGCGGGGCGGCACCCGCGAGGAGCAGTTCGAGGGCCAGGCCGTGCGGGTCGGCGGCGACGTGATCGTCGCGGTCGACGGGTTGCCGGTGGGCGGAGCGGACGATCTCGTGCGAATCGTCACGAATCGCCTCCGGCCGGGTCAGACGGCGGTGCTGACGATCGTCCGCGCCGGCCGCCGCCGGCCCGTCGCAGTCCGCCTCGCGACGCGGCCCGCGGGTTAACGACTGGGCCGCTTCGGGTAGCGGGTGGGAGAAGGGCCGCGCGACGGGACCACCGAAACGCGTAGAAATCGGCGGGTTTAGCATTCCGAATCTGAGGAAACAGGGGTCTGTGTGCACTCGATGACCGATTCGTCAGGCTCCGCGCTCTCCCGCACGGACGGCACGCGCGCGATCACGCTGCGCATCCCGGCGAAGGCCGAATACATCACGCTCTGCCGGCTCGCGCTCACGGGCCTCTCGCAGCTGCGCGAGATCGCCGACGACACGCTGGCGGACCTGAAGCTCGCGCTCACCGAGGCCGTGTCGAACTCCGTGCGCCATGCGTACGGGCCGACGGGCGAAGGGCACGTCGACGTCACGTACGAGCTGTCGCCGAACCGGCTCGGCATCGAGGTGGTCGACGACGGCGACGGCTTCGACCCGGACGAGGCGCCGTCGTTCGACGGCGAGGAGCTGTCGGAGGGCGGTCTCGGGATCGCGATCATCCGGACGATCGCCGACGAGTTCGAGATCGACTCCGCGCCGGGACGCCGCGGCTCGCGCCTGCGTTTCGCGAAGCATCTGTAGCCGTAGGCTCCCCGGGTGGGGATCGTGCGGCGGAAGCTGATCGTCGTTGCGAACCGGGGACCGGTGTCGTACCTGCGCTCGCCTGAGGGCGAGCGCACGACGAGGCGCGGAGGCGGCGGTCTCGTAACCGCGTTGCGGAGCCTCGTCCTGCATCACGACGTCACGTGGATCGCCAGCGCGCTTACGGACGAAGACCGCGTCGTCGCGGAGGAGCACGGCGGCGCGCCGTTCGACGAGACGTGGCGCGACGGCTCGCCGTATCGCGTGCAGCTCATTCCGCACGATCCGTCTGCCTTCGACTGGTACTACAACGTCGCCGCGAACCCGACGCTCTGGTTCCTGCAGCACTACATGTGGGGCCTTCCTTACGCACCGGACCTCGACCTCGGGCTGCACAACGCCTGGTTCAACGGCTACGTCCCGGTGAACGAAGGCTTCGCAGGGGCCGTCGTCGCCGAGCTCGACCGCGTTCCCGACGCGACCGTCTTCTTCCACGACTACCACCTCTACCTCGCGCCGAAGCTCGTGCGCGAGCAGCGGCCCGATGCGCACATGGCCCACTTCATCCACATCCCGTGGCCCGAGACGGACTACTGGCACGTGCTGCCGGAGCATCTGCGTGCGGCGATCCACGAGGGCGTGCTCGCGAACGACATCCTCGGGCTCCACACGAGGCGGTGGCGCAAGAACTTCCTGCGCACGTGCGAGGACATCCTCGGCGCCGAGGTCGATCACGACGCGTCGACCGTCTCCTATCGGGGGCGGACGACCCTCGTCTCGAGCCACCCGATCGGCATCGACCCCACCGAGTTCGACGAGCTGAGCAGCGACCCCGGCGTGCTCGAGGAGGAGCAGCTGATCGCGGAGCGCCGGCCCGAGTTCCTCGTGCTGCGTGTCGACCGGACAGATCCGTCGAAGAACGTCGTGCGCGGCTTCCGCTCGTTCGCGCTCTTCCTCGACATGCATCCCGAGCTGCACGGCCGCGTCACGTTGCTCGCGCTGCTCGATCCGTCGCGGCAGGACATCCCGGAGTACTCCGAATACCTCGCCGCGATCCAGCGCGAGGTGCGTGCCGTCAACGACCGCTTTCAACACGAGGGCTGGGTCCCGATCGACCTGCAGATCGGCGACAACTTCCTGCAGGCCGTCGCCGCGTACAAGCAGTACGACGCGCTCCTCGTGAACCCCGTGTTCGACGGGCTGAACCTCGTCTCGAAGGAGGCGCCGCTCGTGAACGGCCGGGACGGCGTCCTGATCCTCTCGGAGAACGCGGGCTCGCACGAGGAGCTCGGCGAGTGGGCGCTGACGGTGAACCCGTTCGACATCTTCGGCCAGGCGCAGGCGATCCACGCGGCGCTGACGATGCCGGCGGAGGAGCGCCGGCGGCGGCTCGACGGGCTGCGGAGCCATGTCCGCGAGCACGATCTCGCGGCCTGGATCGCGGCCCAGCTCGCCGATCTGGATCGCGTCTAGGCGTACGATTCCGGCATGGCGACGATCTCGGCCTCGGAGCTCGTCTCCGTCAATCCGGCGACGCTCGAGCCCGTCGGCTCCGTCGCGCGCACACGTCCTGCCGAGATGCCGGCGGCGGTGGCGGCCGCGCGCGCGGCGCAGGAGCGCTGGTGGAAGGCGGGGAGCGCCGAGCGCGTGCGGGTGCTGCGTGCTGCGGCCCGCATCGTGCGCGAGCACGCCGGCGCGATCGTCGAGTCGATCGTCGCCGAGACGGGCAAGCCGCGCACAGAGGCGATCGCGAACGAGCTCTACACCGCAGTCGACCATGCGCGCTGGCTCGCACGCGAGTCGCCGCGCATCCTCGCCGACGAGCGCGTCCGGTTCTCGCAGCTGCACCTGAAGACGAAGCGTGCGTGGCTCCTGTACGAGCCGCTCGGCGTCGTCGCGTCGATCACGCCGTGGAACATCCCGTTCGGTATTCCCTTCGTGCAGGTCGCAACCGCGCTCGCCGCCGGCAACGGCGTCGTCCTGAAGCCCTCGGAGCTGACGCCCCTGACGGCCGAGTGGCTGCCGCGCATCTTCGCGGACGCCGGTGCGCCGGCGGGCCTCGTGCAGCTCGTGCAGGGCGAAGGCGACGTCGGCGAGGCGCTCGTCGCCGACCCCGGGATCGCGAAGGTCTTCTTCACGGGCTCCGTCGCAGTCGGACGGCGCGTCGCGGCCGCCGCCGGCGCGCGCGGTTGCCCCGTCGTGCTCGAGCTCGGCGGCAAGGACCCGATGGTCGTCTTCGCAGATGCGGACCTCGAGCGCGCGGTCGACGGCGCGGTGTTCGCCTCGTTCCTCAACGCAGGCCAGGCGTGCGTCAGCGCCGAGCGCATCTACGTCGAGCGTGCGCTCTACGACGACTTCGTCGAGCGCCTCACCGAGCGAGCGCGCGCGCTCGAGCTCGGGCCGCTCATCTCGGAGGCGCAGCGCGACCGCGTCGAGCGCCTCACGGGCGCCGAGCGCGGTGCGGGCGACGGCTGGTTCCTCGAGCCGCTCGTCCGCCGGGGCCCTCTGCCCGACGACGAGATCTTCGGCCCGGCCGTGAGCGTCGAGCCGTTCGACGGCGAGGACGAGGCCGTGCAGCGTGCGAACGACACGCGGTTCGGGCTGGCGGCGAGCGTCTGGACGCGCGATCTCGACAAGGCGAGCCGCGTCGTGCGCCGCATCGACGCGGGCATGGTCTGGGTCAACGACTTCGGCTACTCGTTCACGACCGGGCAGGCGGCGTGGGGAGGCGTGAAGGACTCGGGCTTCGGCCGTACGAGCTCGAAGCACGGGCTCTACGAGTGCGTCCGCGTCAAGTACGTCGACTCGGATCGCGGCCGCCTGCGGCCGGCCTGGTGGTTCCCGTACGACGAGGAGACCGAGCGCGCGCTCGGCGCGGCCCTCGACGTGCTCTACGGCGAGGGGCTCGAGCGCTGGCGGGCGGCGTGGCGCTCGCGCAGCGAGCTACGTCACCTGCTGCGGAGGTCGCGATGAGCGAGCTGAGCCACGTCGACGAGACCGGGGGCGTCCGCATGGTCGACGTCGGCTCGAAACCGCTGTCGCGTCGCCGCGCGATCGCGACCGCGCGTGTGCAGATGTCGTCTGCGACCTCGCGTCGCCTGCACGAGCTGCCGAAAGGGGATGCGCTCGCAACCGCGCAGCTTGCCGGGATCATGGCCGCGAAGCGGACGAGCGAGCTGATTCCGCTCTGCCACCCGCTGCCGCTCTCGCACATCGAGGTGACGCTCGACGTCCAGGAGGGCGCCGTCGAGATCACGACCGTTGCGGAGACGACGGCCCAGACCGGCGTCGAGATGGAGGCGCTGACCGCCGCGTCGGTTGCCGCGCTCACGATCTACGACATGTGCAAGGCGGTCGACAAGGCGATGACGATCGGCGAGGTTCGCCTGATCGAGAAGTCCAAGGAGCCGGCGTGAAGGTCGCGGTGCTCACCGTCTCCGACCGCGTCTCGCGCGGGGAGGCGGAGGACGGCAGCGGCGACCTGCTCGAGTCGCTTCTGCGCGAAGACGGCTTCGAGGTCGAGCGTGCGCTCGTCGCCGACGAACGCGCGGACATCTCGGCCAAGCTGCGAGATCTTGCAGAGCGCGTGCAGATCGTCCTCACCACGGGCGGCACGGGGCTCGCTCCACGCGACGTGACGCCGGAGGCGACGCAGGACGTGCTCGAGCGCGAGGCGCCGGGGATCGCGCAGGCGCTCCGTGTCGACGGCCTGCACAAGACGCCGTACGCACTGCTCTCGCGCGGCGTCGCCGGTCTTCTCGGCTCGACGCTGATCGTCAACCTGCCGGGCTCGCCGGGCGGCTGCCGCGACGGCTACGACGTGCTCCGGCCCGTGCTCCCGCACGCGCTCGAGCTCCTCGGCGGCAAGGTCCACGTCACGCACAAGCAGAGCGAGTGACCGCCTCCGCACCGACGCTTGCGCCGCTGCCGTCGCGCTTCGCGCGCCTCGTCAAGATCGAGCACACGATCTTCGCGCTGCCGTTTGCATACGTCGGCGCGTTCCTCGCCGTCCGCGGCACGCCGTCGGCGCACGACCTCGTGTGGATCACGCTCGCGATGGTCGGCGCTCGCTCGCTCGCGATGGCGCTCAACCGCCTGATCGACGCCGGCATCGACGCACGCAACCCGCGCACCGCGACGCGCGAGCTGCCGAGCGGCCAGCTGTCGACGGTGCAGGTCGTGCTCTTCTGTGCGGCGTCGCTCGCCGTCTTTCTCGTCGCAGTCTGGCAGCTTGCGCCGAAGACGCACTGGCTCTGGCCGATTCCCGTGGCCGGCTTCGTCGTCTATCCGTACCTCAAGCGCTTCACGTGGCTCTGCCACTTCTGGCTCGGCGCCGTCGACGGGCTCGCACCGGTCGGCGCGTGGGTCGCGATCACGAACCACCTCCCCTGGCAGGCGTGGGCGCTCGGGGGCGCGGTCGCCTTCTGGGTCGCGGGCTTCGACTGCTTCTACGCGCTCTTCGACATCGACGTCGACCGCGCTCAGAGGCTGCACTCGATCGCGACGCGCTTCGGTGTGAGGGGAGCGTTCCTCGGCGCGCGCATCTCGCACCTCGCGACCGTCGCCTGTCTCGTCGCTGCGGGTGCCGGCCTTCCGGTCGGCGCTCTCTACTGGCTCGGCGTCGGTGCCGTTGCGGCGCTCCTCCTGTACGAGCACCTGCTCGTCCGGCCCGGCGACCTTCGCCGTCTCGACGCCGCGTTCTTCACGATGAACGGCGTGATCAGCGTCGCCTTCGCCGCGTTCGTGATCGCGGACGCCGTCAGCTGACGAGCACGCGCACGCGCTGCACGCCGTTGTTGCAGTAGCCGTCGAGATTCCACGCGCCCTCGAGCGGCTGGCCGTTGCCGGCGCCGTCCGTCGCACGGCACACGAGCTCGTGGTCGCCCGGGTCGGCCTGCCAGTGGTGCCGGAAGCCGCGCCAGGCGAACTCCGGCGCGTCCTCGTCGAGCTCGGCATCCGTCCAGTGGGCGCCGCCGTCGGTCGAGACCTCGACGCGCGTGATCGGCGCCCAGCCCGACCAGGCGCGGCCGACGAGCTCGCACGGTCCGGCCGGCAGGCTGCGTGTCCGCTCGAAGAAGTCCGGGACGCCCGGGGGCGCCAGGAGCGAGCGCGGCAGCATGCGCGTCACCGGCGCGCCCTCCTCGTCCTCGCTCTGTCGCAGCCGATACGCCACGGACTGCTGCCAGCCGAGAAACGGTGCGCCGACGACCTCGATCGCGCGCAGCCACTTGACCTGCGTCATCCCGTACCACCCCGGCACGAGCAGGCGCAGCGGGAAGCCGTGCTGCGGTGGCAGCGGCCGGCCGTCCATCTCGTAGGCGAGCAGTACCTCGTCCCGGAGCGCGTCCGCGACGGAGAGGCTGCGCTCGTAGTCGTGCTCGACGCCGCCCTGGACGCCGCGGTCGCAGCCGCTGAATACGACCTCGGCGGCGCCGTCGTCGATCCCGGCCTCGCGGAGCAGCGGTGCAAGCGGCGTGCCGGTCCACTCGGCGGTCCCGACCGCGTCGCGGAGCCACGGCTGGCTCAACGAGCGCGGCTCCGGCAGCAGTGCACGGCCGTTGCCTGCGCATTCGAGCGTCACCGCGATCGTCCGGCGCGGCCGCGCCTGCAGCTCGGCGAGCGAGAGCTCGAGCGGCTGCGCGACGAGGCCGCCGATGCGCAGGCGCCACGTCGCCGGGTCGATCGCCGGAATGTCGAAGTGAACGAGCAGGTAGTGCAGCCCAGCGGGCGTCAGCGGCTCGCGCAGCGTCTCGAGCGGCAGTCCGTGGTTTCGGGCCGCAAGCTGCAGCTCTTCGAACGTGATTGCCACAGCTGCGATGCTACTCGGGTGATCGAGGCCCGCAAGCTCGGACGGCGCTACGGCGAGAAGCGCGTGCTGCACGACGTCGACTTCGACGTGCCGCGCGGCGGCTTCGCCGTCGTCACGGGTGCGAACGGCTCCGGTAAGACGACGCTGCTGCGGATCTGCGCCGGCCTCGCGATCCCGACGTCGGGCGAGGTCAGCGTTGCCGTCGGCCGCGGCGAGATCGGCTGGCTCGCGCACGAGCCGCTCGTCTACCGGGAGCTGACGGCGCTCGAGAATCTCGAGCTCTACGGGCGGCTCTATCGCGTGCCCGAGCGCCGCGAGCGGATCGGGATGCTGCTCGAGCGCTACGGCCTGTGGGACGCGCGGCGCGAGCGGGTCGCGTCGTACTCGCGCGGCATGGCGCAGAGGCTCGCGCTTTGCCGCGTGCTTCTGCACGACCCGCAGCTCCTCGTGCTCGACGAGCCGTACACCGCGCTCGACGTGCAAGGTGCCGAGCTGCTCGACGCGCAGCTGCAGGAGCTGCACGGCGAGCGGACGTTCGTCGTGTCGACGCACGATCCCGCTCGCGTGGAACGGCTCGCGACGATGCGTCTGGCACTCGCGTGAACTACGCCGCCGACGTCCGCGCTCTCGCGCGCAAGGATCTCCTGCTGGAGCTGCGCGCGCGCGACACGCTCCCCGCGATGCTCCTCTTCGTCGTCGCCGTGTTCGTCGTCTTCCACTTCGCGCTGCCGGCTCACTCGTCGTCGCTTGCCGCGCGCGGCCTTCTCTGGGTGGCGATCGTCTTCACCGCGCTGCTCGGGCTCGGACGGGCGTTCGTTCCCGAGCGCGAGCAGCGGACACTCGATGCGCTCGTGCTCGCGCCGGCCGACCGGAGCGCGATCTGGGTGGCGAAGACGATCGCCACGCTGGCGTTTCTCGCGGCGGCCGAGGTCGTCGCCCTGCCGCTCTTCGCGCTCTTCTTCCACGGGCTCGACGGCGCGACGATCGGTGCGTTCGCGCTCGCGGACGTCGGCATCTGCGCCGTCGGGACCTTCGTCGGGGCGATGGCCGTGGCGACACGCGCCCGCGACCTCCTGCTGCCCCTGCTCTTCTTGCCCCTCGCGATCCCGATCGTGATCGGGGGCGTCGGGGCCTCGGTCGTCGCCGCGCCGGCCCGCTATCTCGCCTTCCTGGCCCTCTACGACCTGCTGTTCGCGTTCGTCTGCTGGGCGGCATTCGAGTACGTCGTCGCCGAATGAGCGCCCCGGCGGCACAATTGAGGCTGATGTCCCGGGTCTCCCTGCCGGCGCTCGCCGCCGCCTCGTTCCTCCTCGTGACGACGGCGCTCGTCCTCGTCTTCTTCGTCGCCCCGAACGACGCCGACCAGGGCTTCTCGCAGCGCATCTTCTACTTCCACGTCTCGATTGCGTTCACGGCCTACGCATGCTTCATCGGCGGCGCCTGGAAAGCGCTCGTGCATCTCTGGAAGCGCGACCCGCGAGCCGATCTCGAGAGCTACGTCGGCGTGCACCAGGGCGTCATCTTCGGCGCGCTCGTGCTGCTCACCGGCTCGATCTGGGCGAAGATCTCGTGGGGGCACTGGTGGCTCTGGAGCGAGAACCAGCTCGTGCTCTTCCTCGTGCTGTTCCTCTTCTACTGCGCCTACTTCATGCTGCGCTTCTCGCTCGACGACGGGCCGCAGCGCGCGAACCTGTGCGCGGTGTACGCGCTCTTCGGCGTGATCCTCATTCCGGTGAGCTTCCTCGCAATTCGCCTCGCGCAGAAGTTCATCCATCCCGTCGTGTTCACCCGGCACGGGCCGAACTTCCACGGCTGGATCCTCGTGACCTACTGCGTGGCGCAGATTGCGATGCTCGTGCTCGCGTACACGCTCTACCGTGTCGAGCTCGCCGGCAAGCGCCTCGACCTCCGGCTCCGCGAGCTGCGTCGGGTGTACGCGTGAGCACGGCGGAGAAGTACGTGACGGCTGCGTACTGCGTCGTCTTCGCCCTCGTCCTGCTCTACGTCGTGATCATCGCCCTGAAGCTGCAGCGGCTCGAGCGCGAGGTCGACGAGCTCGTCGCGCGTCCCGAAGCCGCCGAGGAAGACGAGCGCGAGCCGGTGCACATTGGCTGAGCTTCTCTTCTGGCCCGCGCTCCTCCTGTACGGCGAAGCGGCCGTCGGCTACTTCGGCGACGCGCGGCGGCCAGGTCTTGCCGGCCGGGCTGCGACCTGGGGCGTCCGGCTCGGCTGGCTCGTGCAGACCGCGCTCCTCGCGCTGCAGGCCGCGCGCGAGGACGGCTTTCCGTGGGGGACGTGGGCGGGGTCGCTCAACCTCTTCGTGTGGCTCGTCGTCGCCGCGTACCTGATCTGGGGCTGCCGTGGTGCGTATCGCCTGCTCGGCCTCGCCGTCATGCCGCTCGCGGCCGCACTGCTCGTCGTCGCGCGGGCGGGCGGCGGAACGACCGTCGGGACGCGCAGCCACTACTCGAATCTCTTCCTCGTCCTGCACGTCGGTCTCGTGCTCATCGCGTTCGCCGGCTTCACGCTCGCGTCGGCGCTGTCCGCGCTCTACCTGTGGCAGGAGCGCAGGCTGAAGCGCCGGGAGACGACCATCTTCCGCCGGCCCGCACCGTCGCTCGCGACGCTCGACCGCCTCGCGGCGCGCACCGTCGCGTTCTCGCTGCCGCCGCTGACGCTCGGGATCGGTGTCGGCGTCGCGCGGCTCGTCGATCGCGGCGAGCACGTCGACGCGCTCGTCGTCGCCACGCTCTTCACGTGGGTCGTGTGGCTCGGCTACCTGCTCGCGCGGACGCGCGGCTGGTCCGGGCGGCGTGCCTCGTACATCGCGCTCGTCGGCTTCATCCTCGTCATCCTCGTCCGGCTGGCGCTCCCCGCCACGCATTTCGCATGACGCATCTCGTCCTCGTCGGCACGTCGCACCATCACGCTCCCGTCGAGCTGCGCGAGCGCGTCGCACTCGACCGGGACGAGGCGGCGGCACTCGCACACCGCCTCGGCGAAGCCGTCTGCCTCTCGACGTGCAACCGGACCGAGCTCTACGTCGCGACCGACGATCCCGACGCCGCCGAGGCGCAGGCCGTCGCCGCCCTCGCGGACGTCGAGCCGGCGCTGTACCGGCTGCGTGACCAGGCGGCTGCGCTCCATCTCTTCCGCGTCGCCGCCGGGCTCGACTCGCTCGTGCCGGGCGAGGGCGAGATCCTCGGCCAGGTGCGCAACGCCTACGAGAGCGGTACCCCGGGGTTCCTCCTCGACCGCGTCTTTCGCCAGGCGCTGCACGCGGGACGGAAGGTGCGCGCGCAGACGGCGATCGGCGAAAGCCCCGCGTCGGTCGCGTCGGCCGCGGCGGCGCTCGCGGAGCAGGTCTTCGGCGAGCTCGACGGCTGCCGGATCCTGCTCATCGGCACCGGCAAGGTCGGCGAGGGGGCCGCGCGCAACCTCCGGACTCGCGGCGCGGAGATCCTGCTGACGGCGAACACGAAGACCGACCGAGGGGAGCTCGAGGCGGAGCTCGCGCGCGCGGATGTCGTCGTCTCCTCGACGAGCTCGCACGAGCTCGTGCTCGACGCGGCAACCGTCGACCGGGTGCGCAACGGCCGTCAGGTGCTCTTCATCGACCTCGCCGTGCCGCGCGACCTCGACCCGGCGATCCACGAGCTCGAGGGTTGCTACCTCTACGACATCGACGACCTGGAGGCGATCGTCTCCGAGACGCTTGCCGGCCGCCGCGGCGAGGCGGCGAGGGCCGAGGGGATCGTCGCCGCCGAAGCGGAGAAGTTCCGCGAATGGCATGCCTCGCTCGAGGTCGTCCCCGCGATCACGTCGCTCCGTGCGCGCGCCGAGGCGATCCGCGAGGAGGAGCTGCGCAAGGCGGACACGTTCCTCGACCGCCTCGACGAGCCGGAGCGTCGTGCAGTCGAGTCGCTGACCGCGCAGATCGTCAACAAGCTGCTGCACCTGCCGACCGTTCGCATGAAGCAGGCGGCGGTGTCGGCCGACGGGGTGATCTATGCTGAGGCGGTGCGGCACCTCTTCGGTCTCGGCGAGGACGAGCGCTGAAAGTCGGCAAGCTGACGGGACGGCCGCTGCCGCTGCAAGTCCCGACGGCCTTCGTCCGGGTGCGGCCCCGTGGCGCGGGCTTTTGCGGGCAGCCGGTGCGCAAAGGCACGCGCTGTGCTGATCCGCGTCGGCAGCCGCGGCAGTAGGCTCGCGCTCACGCAGGCGGAGCTCGCTGCTTCGTGTCTGCGTGCTCCGGGGATCGAGATCGCGCTCGTTCCGATCACGACTGCGGGCGACCGCGACCGCACGAAGCCGTTCGGAGAGATCGGCTCGCGCGGTGTCTTCGTCAAGGAGCTCGAGGAGGCGCTGCTCGAGCATCGCATCGACGTCGCGGTGCACTCGGCCAAGGACATGACGTCGAGCGATCCGACGGGGCTCGTCGTCGGCGCCTATCTCGAGCGAGACGATCCGCGCGACGCGCTCTGCGGCGTCGCCGAGCTCCGCCCGGGCATGCGCATCGGCACCGCGTCGGTGCGGCGCCGCGCGCAGCTTCTGGCGCTCGACCCGACGCTCTCGATCGAGCCCCTGCGCGGCAACATCGACACGCGCCTGCGCAAGCGCACCGAGCGCGGCCTCGACGCGATCGTCCTCGCCGCCTGCGGCCTCGACCGGCTCGGGCTCGCGCACGAGATCGGCAAGCGCTTCGAGCCGGAGGAGCTTCTGCCGGAGGCGGCCCAGGGGGCCCTCGCCCTGCAGGTTCGTGCCGGCGAGGAGCATCTCGTTGCAGCCGCGGATCATCCGGAGACGCGCCGTCGGGTCGAGGCGGAGCGTGCGGCGGTCGGGGCCGTGGGCGGCGGGTGTCTCGCACCGGTCGCCGCCTACCACGACGGCACCACCTTGACGGGGCTCGTCGCCGCCGAGGACGGCTCGTGGCTCGAGCGACGCACGAACGCGGATCCGGTCGCGCTCGGCCGCGAGCTTGCAGCGCTCGCGCGATGAGGATCGTCGTCACGCGCGCGGAGGCGCAGGCCGACGAGCTCGTCACGCGCCTCGAGGCGCTCGGCCACGAGGTCGTGCGCTGCCCGCTGATCGAGATCGAGCCGCTCGGCGACGAGCCGATCGATGCGTCGGCGTACGAGTGGCTCGTCGTCACGAGCCCGAACGGAGCGGACGAGCTCGCCCGGCGGCTCCGCGGGCCGGCGCGCCATCTCGCTGCGATCGGCCCCGGCACGGCCGACGCTCTCGCGCGCCACGGCTACACCGTCGATCTCGTCCCGGCCGTCCACACCCAGGAAGGGCTTCGCGACGAGCTGCCTGCCGGCCGCGCGCTGCTCGCGGCCGCCGAGGGAGCGCGGCGCGACGTGCTCGACGCCGACTTCCTGCCGCTCTACCGCACGGTCGAGCTGCGGCCGCCGGCACCCGACGGCGACCTCGCGATCGTGGCGTCCCCGTCGGCGGCGCGCGCCCTCGCCGCCACGGGCGCGCGGCTGCCGGTCGTCGCGATCGGGCCGCAGACGGCGGCCGAGGCGCACGCCCACGGGCTCGAGGTGGCCGCGGTCGCGGCGTCGCACGACCTCGACGGCCTCGTGGACGTCGTACAGTCGCTCTGATGTTCGTCACGTTCCTGACCGACTTCGGCCTCGCGGACGATTTCGTCGGCACGTGCCACGGCGTCATCAAGACCATCGCGCCCGACGCGCAGATCATCGACATCACGCACGGCGTGCGCCCCGGTCATGTGCTGCAGGGCGCGCTGATGCTCGCGAACACGCTGCCGTACATGCCGGCGGGCGTGCATCTCGCCGTCGTCGACCCCGGCGTGGGCAGCGGGCGGCGGCCGCTCGCGCTGCGCGACGCCGAGGGCCGCTACTACGTGGGGCCGGACAACGGGCTGCTCCTACCGGCGGCCGAGCGCTTCGGCGGCGTTGCCGAGGTGCACGAGCTCGCGAACCCCGCGTACGCGCTCGATTCGGTGTCCCGCACCTTCCACGGCCGCGATCTCTTCTCGCCTGCGGCGGCGCACCTCGCGACGGGGGTCGCGCTCGCCGAGCTCGGGCCGCCGATCGATCCGGAGGCGCTCGTCCGCCTCGAGCTGCCGCAACCCGAGGTCGGCCAGGCCCGGATCCGCGCGACCGTGCTCGGGGTCGACCGCTTCGGGAACATCGCGCTCAATCTCGACCGCGGCCATCTCGACAGCGTCGGGATCGTGCCGGGGATGCGCGTCGAGCTCGCGGCGCGCGGGAACCGCTACTACGCGGTCGCTGCGCGGACGTTCGCCGACGGCGCGCACGGCGAGCTCATCCTCTACGAGGACAGCTACCGGAATGCCGCGGTCGCCGTCACGCGCGGCAGCGCGGCCGCACTGCTCGGCGTGGAGGAAGGCAGCGAGATCCTGCTGCAGACAGACGTGCCGTGACTTGTTAGGCTCCGGCGCAGGAGTTCGCGACACGGTCACACCGGTCCGGACGCCTGAAGAGCCTCCAACAACGCGTCAGCGTGATTGGAGGCTCTACT
>Ga0070741_10014844_pt1 | contig 13367 bp, 11 predicted proteins | sample Coa_R1_4_FD_66440 | JGI IMG/M metagenome (GOLD analysis project Ga0070741, IMG submission 66440) | Surface soil microbial communities from Centralia Pennsylvania, which are recovering from an underground coalmine fire - Coalmine... | ecosystem: Environmental > Terrestrial > Soil > Unclassified ... | reverse complement strand
GTCCATGAGATCAAGAACTAATTAGGAGCAGGAAGCTCTCAGCTTCAACGCCAAAGGTGTTGCTGATACCAGCTCAGGGCGAAAGCCTAGGCATGTCGGACACCCTGTTCTTTCGCGGGCCATCGATCCGCTTCATGGTCTCGTTTTAAAGGAACATCGCAGCCAATCCCACGCCTTTGGATCGTGCCTGGCGCTCGAGGACGCCTGCCTGCCGCTACGGGCCTTTGGGCAGGGCGGGTGGCCGGTCGGCGGCGAGGGATTCCAGGGGAACGAAACCGGCGCGCTGCAGGCCGCGCTGAACGACGTCGTTCTGCATGAAACGGCGCCAAACCCGTTGCGTCCGGTAGTTCTCGATCATGATGACGATCGGGCCCTGATCGATGCCCAACTCGTCCGGGCCGACCCAATGCGCTTCGAGATTGAAGGCGTCTCTGAATCCATAGGGGGTCCAGAGCGAGGCCCGGTACTGATCATAGAAGTGGCGGAGGGTGGGGATGGAAACCTCGGGAGTGAAAGCGATGGAGCCGGCAACCGCGGTAGGGGCGATCGTGCCGTCATCTTCCTGCGGCGGCGGAGCGCCGTGGGCCGCATAGCCCGGCGGCCCATCGCAGGCGGTCAGCCCCCAAACCAGTTCGCCATAACCGGTATGTTTGCGCGGGTTGGCGATGCAATAAGCGCGCTGGGCCAGGGTGGCGCGGCGGGAATTCTCGAAGTACGTCAACTTATGGGCATTCATGTACAAGTCGCTCGTATGACGAAAATCAATCCAGCAATGCGAGTACTGATGCCCGAATAAGACCGGAAAGTTAACAAAGGCCTGACCGTAATTGGTGGTCCAGGCATATCCGCTGGTCCAAGCGGTCCAACCCGAGCTGGGCAGTGGGTTGGTCGCCGCACCCAGCCCGAGACAGTACAGAATCATCCCCTCGTTATATCCAATCCAGTTGTTGCCAATAAAACCGGAGTCGGGGAACCAACCCATCGAAACGACATTGCTGCCGCGAGCCATCCACTTCCAGTCGAGGCGATTGAAAATGGTATCCGCGGCTTGCCGAATGCCTGCTTCGTCCGGATCGGGGCCATCGAAGTATTGCTTGGCGTCGAGCATGCCAGCCACGAGCAGGACGGTATCGATGGAGGAAAGCTCGCCAAACGCGCGCCTGGCGCTGTTCATGTCGAGGAAATGATAAAACCAGCCTTTATAACCAATCGTGCCAGTCTTGGCCGGGCCCTGGGGAGTTTCGAGAAAGGTCTTTAAGGTGGTTAAAACCCGCGCCGCACCGGCGCGCCTTTGGATCCAACCGTGATCGATCCCGATCGGAATCGCCGACAGCCCAAAACCAACGGCGGCGATGCTGCAGGCCGCCCCCGGCGCGCTGCGATCCGGCACGAGCCCATTCTTCGGGTTGGCCAGGTACCAGAAATAATCGAAATTCACCTGCTGGAGGTACTCGAGGAATTGGTTGTCTTCCGCAAAACTGCGGGCGCCGGCGGCCAGCACTTCTGACGGCAAACTCTCGCGGGGACCGGTCGTGACCGACGTCAGGCGATAATAATTGGTGCGCCCGTTTGCGGCGCCGAGATCACAGTAACCCGGCGTGAGCGCAAGCCCCGCCGTATTCAGCAATACAAACGGCCCGGCATCGGAATCCGCGCGGTAAACGTTGTATCCGTTGATCGAAGGATCAGGACTTCTGTCCCAGTGCAGCACGACACTGCGATCGCCGGAGCGGCTGACCAACCCTGTAGGCGGCTGAAGGGCGCTGGAATTAAGGGCCAGCGTCGCGACAGACCAAATCAGTTGTATGAACAGGAAATATCTCATCCAAATGGAACTTGAGCGTGCCCAGAATAACAGGCTCCATTCCGAGTTCAATTCGGAAAAAGCGAGGAATCAAAAACATCGAATTCTAACGCGGATGGGTTTGGCGAAGCCTCCTTCAACAATCCCATTCTTGCTTTCGCGCGCCGCACGTTGTACGGCTCTGGTGGTCGGAGTATAACAGCTGGAAAGGAATATTATGCTCGTTGTTCATGTGCAGGTGCACGTTAAACCTGAATCCGTGGAAGCTTTTAAAGCAGCAACCCTGGCCAATGCCAATGCCAGCATTCGGGAACCTGGGATCGCTCGGTTCGATGTCATGCAACGGCAGGACGATCCCACTCGGTTCACCTTTGTCGAAGCGTACCGCACACCGGAGGCGCCCGCGGCCCATAAAGAGACCAAACATTATCAGACCTGGCGCGACGCCGTGGCGCCGCTGATGGCCGAACCGCGCACCAGCGTCAAATTCAACAACCTGTTTCCGGACGACCACGCCTGGTAAAGTGACCTCATGGTTCCTGCCTTCGAGTTCGCCACCGCTACCCGCATTATTTTTGGCCCGGGCCGCGCGCGCGAACTCGGAACCCTGGCCGCCGCTCTGGGGCGCCGTGCCTTGACCGTTACCGGCCGCGACCCCGCGCGTGCGGATTCGTTGCTTGCTGGCCTGGAGACTGCTGGTGTTCAAGCCCACGTTTATTCAGTGGCAGGCGAACCGGAGCTAACCACCGTTACCGAGGGCGTGACGAAGGCGAAAGAGGCGGGCTGCGATTTGGTCATCAGTATCGGCGGGGGCAGCGCAATTGACGCCGGCAAGGCCATCGCGGCCATGCTCACCAACGACGGTCAGTTGTTGGACTATCTTGAGGTCATTGGAAAAGGCGAAACTTTGAGCCGCGTTCCCGCGCCGTTCATCGCCGTGCCCACCACCGCCGGCACGGGCGCCGAAGTCACCCGCAACGCAGTGCTCGCTTCGCCGCAGCACCGGGTGAAAGTGAGTCTGCGCAACGCCTGGATGCTTCCGCGCATTGCGCTGGTTGATCCTGAACTCACCTACGGCCTGCCGCCAACCGTGACGGCCAGCACCGGGCTGGACGCTTTGACCCAGCTGATCGAACCGTTTGTCTGTGCACGCGCCAATCCCATGACCGATGCCCTTTGCTTGGACGGCATCCCGCGCGTGGCTCGCTCGTTGCCTCAATGTTTCAGTCGCGGCGACGACCCCGCCGCTCGGCAGGACATGTCACTAGCCAGCCTCTTTGGCGGGCTGGCCCTGGCCAACGCCGGTTTGGGCGCCGTGCACGGTTTTGCCGGACCGATCGGTGGGATGTTTTCCGCACCGCACGGAGCCGTCTGCGCCGCGCTGTTGCCTCATGTGATGGAAGTGAACGTGCGCGCTTTGCGCCAGCGCCAGTCCGACAGCAAAATCCTGGCCCGCTACGACACTGTGGCCCGGCTCCTGACCGGCAATCCCTCCGCCACGAGCGACAACGCGGTGACCTGGGTGCGTCACCTGGTCCAGCAGCTTGAGATTCCGTCATTGCGCGCGTATGGCATTGACTCCAACTCCGTTGAGGAGTTGGTCGACAATTCCGCGAAAGCCAGCAGCATGAAAGCCAACCCAATCGCACTGACGCGCGCGGAACTGCGCCAGATTCTGGAACGCGCTCTATGATACGGCAAACCGGAAGGTGACTCTGGTTCCTGCGAAGGCCGAAATCCGAAGGCCGAGGGCCGAAAGAAATCCGAAACCCGAACTCCGAACCAGAAAGCCGCGAAAAAGCGGAGGCTCAAAATTAGAATGGGTTCCGGCGGCCTTCATCGAATTCCTGTGCCTCTTTGCAGCGTGTTGTCCGAGCATCCCTATCCATCGGTGATTATCCGTGGTTTGCCTTTACGACGGTGGACAGCAAAAATTCAGCCTTCGGATTTCGGTCTTCGGATTTCGCCCAGCGCGGCCTAGTGCCAGCCGGATTTTTCCTTGCGCGTCCCCGGTCGCCGTCTATCGTCCGCTACATGAGAAAAAAGATTTTATTGGCGTTGACGGCGTCAACGTTTCTTGCCACGGCTGCGCACCTTTTAGCGGATGATGTGGAACCGGGATTCACCGCCCTGAGCGATGGCAAAACCTTCGAGGGCTGGAAATCTTCCATCGACCATCCCGACACCTGGAAAATCGAGGACGGCGCGTTCGTGACCCGCGGCGAAACCGCGCACCTGTTTTACGTGGGCGACCTGGCCCCGTTCACCAATTTCGATCTGAAAGTTGATGTCATGACCGACCCGGGAGCCAACGGCGGCATTTATTTTCATACCCGATACCAGGAAAAGGGCTTTCCAAAATACGGTTTCGAATGCCAGGTGGATAATACCCACAGCGACTGGAAAAAAACCGGCAGCCTCTATGACGTGGTGAACATTGCCAAGTCACCCGCCGAAGACCACAAATGGTGGACCCAGGAAGTCATCGTGAAGGGCCGCAAAATCACCGTCAAAATCGACGGCCAAACCTTGCTCGAATATACCGAACCGCCCGGCGCGCAGCCCGGCGATTACACCCGAAAACTCGCGTCTGGCACTTTCGCGCTCCAGGCACACGACCCCAAAAGCGTCGTGCGCTACAAAAACATTCGCGTTAAAAAACTCGACTGACCGGCGGGGGTGGGGACGTCTCGTCGACGTCTCGTCCCCTGAATGTCAGATTCACCTTGGCGGCCTGGGACGAGCCGTTGCCCACCCCGTCCGGAATTCGACGGGAGATCAGCCTTACGATTGAACTTGTAAGCTGCCGGTTTTCCGTCCCACTCTGGGTTACACTTCATGAACCGTAAAATGAACTCCTGGACTCGCCGTGACTTCACTAAAACGATGGTTCTCGCTGGAACCAGCACCGCTCTAGGCTCGGTTCGCGCCGCCGAGGCCAACAGCCGCGTCCGGCTCGGGTGCATCGGCCTGGGCAACCGCGGCGACCAGGTTCTTGACGCTTTTTTAAAACACCCGGACGCTGAGATCGCCGCCGTGTGCGATCTGTCCCCGGCCTATAGGGATGCCGCCTCGAAAAAGACCGGCACAGCGCCGCGACAATTTAAAGATTACCGCGAGCTGCTCGACCAAAAAGACATCGACGCGGTGGTGATCGCCACGCCCGACCATTGGCACGCGTTGCAAACCGTCCACGCCTGCCAGGCGGGGAAAGATGTATACGTCGAGAAACCGCTTTCGCTGTGCGTGGCTGAAGGGCGCAAGATGGTTGAGGCGGTTCGAAAACATGACCGCGTCAGCCAGGTCGGGATCCATCGCCGCTCGGTCGAACTCTGCCGGCAAGCTGCGGAGCTGGTGCGCCAGGGCACCCTGGGCAAAGTGACAGCGGCGCGCGCCTTTCACATCCAAAACGAGTGGCCCAATGGGATTGGCAACCCGCCTGATTCCGATCCGCCTCCCGGGTTCGATTGGGATGCCTGGCTGGGCCCCGCGCCTAAACGCTCTTACAACAAAAACCGCACGTTCTACCGGTTCCGCTGGTTTTACGACTATAGCGGGGGCCAGGTCACTAACTTCGGCGTCCATTACATCGACTTCATCCAATGGGCACTCGGCGCCAATGCCCCCCTCACAGTGACCGCGCTCGGCGGCAAACCGGCCGCCATGCGCGACAACCGCGAGATCCCCGACACCCTCGAAGCCGTGTGGCAATATCCGGGCGGCACACTCGTGACTTTTTCCCAGTTCAACGGCAATGCCGGGACCTGGAGCCTGCCCGGTTGCGAACTGGAACTGCGCGGCACCCTGGGCACTCTTTATTTGTTCGGCGATGGCTACGAAATCGTGCCCGACGCGATTTCAGAAGACGAGTTCCCCGCGCGCTCACCGCTCACCCGTTCGGAAGACGCGCAATATCGCAAAAATGCCCGGTCCAGGATCCAGGCCGCCAAGCAACGCGGCACCTCCACCGCTGACACCGCGCCCCACGCCCGCAATTTTTTGGACTGCGTTAAGAGCCGGGCCCGGTGCAACTGCGACATCGAAATCGGCCACCGCAGCACCTCGGCCACCCTCCTGGCCAACATCGCCTATAAGACCAGGTCCGTCCTGGACTGGGACGCCCAGGCCGAAAAGTTCCCGCACCATGCGGAAGCTAATAAACTGCTGAGCTATCCGTACCGCGCACCGTATAAACTGTCTTAGCTCCGGCTGAAATTGCTGTGCGTGCCCGCGACCGAATAAGTCGTATTTGTGATATAAGTCCCCTAGCTGCTATGAAACCCTTCTTGCTCACCCTCGCCTTGGCCATTGCGCCGCTGGCCGCGGGTGCCGCCTCAGCGCCCGCCGGCTGGCGCGCCAGTTCCCCGCGCGACGAGATCCGACCCGCGTTCGCCTACGATCCTCAGGGGGGCCCAGGCGCCGGCGACTGTTTCATCATCCGCGCCGACGCGCGCGACGGCCTCGACGGCGCCTGGACCACCACCTTTCCGGTTATTGGCGGCAAATCCTACCGCTTTTCCACCTTGTACCGCGCCGAATCCGTCACGCTGCCCCGGCGCAGCATCGTGGCCAAGCTCGATTGGCAGGATGCGCTGGGCCGCAGCGTGCCGCTCGACGAACCCACCGTCGCCAATTACCTACGCGGCTCGACCGGCATGGCCGAAACCGAATTCCCCTGCAGCCTTGCCCCTGGGCCCGCGGGCTGGACCGAACTGTCGGACAACTACCGCGCCCCGTCCCGGGCGACCCAAGCGGTGGTCTCGCTGCATCTCCAATGGGCCGCCAACGCCGAGGTTCGCTGGAGCAAAACTGCGCTCAGCGAAATTTCTCCACCGGACCCGCGCCTGGTCAGGCTCGCGGCCATCCACTTGCGGCCGAGCGGCGGCAAGGTCCCGCTGGACAATTGCCGCCAGTACGCGCCGCTCATCGCGGAGGCCGCGCGCCAAAAGGCCGACCTGGTGGTGCTGGGTGAAACCCTCGATTATGTGAACCTCGGGAAAACTCCGGCCGAAGTCGCGGAATCGATTCCGGGGCCCTGCACGAGCTATTTCGGGGAGCTGGCGCGTAAACATGACCTGTACATCGTGGCCGGGCTCTTCGAGCGCGACGGTTACCTGGTTTACAACTCAGCCGCGCTGCTGGGACCCGATGGCCGGCTCATCGGCAAATACCGCAAGACCAGCCTGCCGCGCAGCGAAGTCGAGGCCGGCGTTTACCCCGGGCACGAGTACCCGGTATTCGACACACGTTTCGGCAAACTGGGGCTGATGATTTGTTACGACGGCTTTTTTCCCGAAGTGGCGCGTGAGCTGGCCAACCGTGGCGCGGAGGTGATCGCCTGGCCGGTCTGGGGCTGCAACCCGTTACTGGCCCGCGCCCGCGCTTGCGAAAACCACGTGTACCTGGTCAGCAGTACTTACGAAGACATTACCCATAACTGGATGGTCTCCGCCGTCTTCGACCACACCGGTGAGCCCATCGCCCAGGCGGATCATTGGGGAACTATCGCGGTCGCCGAAGTGGACCTCAACCGCCGCACCCAATGGGTCAGCCTCGGCGATTTCAAAGCCGAGATCCCCCGCCACCGCCCCGTCACTGATGATCTGCTGAAATAGCCGGCGCGGGGACTTCCCGGTCTGACTTCCCAGTCCGCAGATTTCTGCGTTCTCTATGTTCCTTTGCGCACAATCTTCCGGCCGCCACAAACGCTTCTCAGAATTCGCGACTATTCGCCTTCATTCGCGGTTGCTTCCTCCCGCATGGCCAGGAATATCCGCCCGCCGCGCTTAATTTCGAACATAGCCTGGGTGGATTGCGTCTCAAATACAGGTGGCATTTTCCAGGCGGGCGCGAATTGGGGTTTAATGAAGCACAACGACGTTTTTGATGCAGAAAGTGACGCAAATGAGAGCCTGGACCGGGCCGATACGGAGCTCATTGGCGAGGTGCCGGCCTGGCAGCGGTATCTCGGGGCGTTGCTATGCATCGCCGTGGCGTTTGCGGTCCGTTACTGGCTAACACCGCTTCTGGGCGAGGAGCTGCCCTTTATGCTCTTCATCGCCGCCTCGTTGGTGGCTGCCTGGTACGGCGGCGCGGCGGCTGGCACCGTCGCCCTCCTGCTCGGTTTGTTCCTGGCTGATTATTTCTTCCTGGCGCGTCCCGACGGCCGCCTGGCGCACTCGGCCGAGCTGCTGTATTTCGTGCGTTACGTTTTCACGGCATCACTCGGCATTGCCCTGATCGAGACGCTGCACCGGAGCCGGCGCAAGTTGCGGCGGGAAATGGCGCGGCGTCAGCGCGCCCAAACCGCATTGCTCGAAGCCCAAGCGCAGCTTAAAACCCATGCGCAGGAACTGGAACGGTGCGTCACCAACCGCACGGCCGAACTGGCCGACACCGTCAAGTATCTCGAAAGCCTGCTTTATCATATCGGCCATAACCTGCGCGCCCCACTGCGGGCCATGGAAGGCTATGCCAGCGTCCTGGTCGAGGAATACGGCTCGAAGCTCGACGCCACCGCGCGCGAATATTCCGCCCATATCTCGGACGCCGCCAAGCGCATGGACGAATTAATCCATGACCTGCTTGAGTACGGACGGCTCGGCTATGTGCCGCTACCCACCAGCGACCTGTCGCTGGACCAAACGATCGACAAAGTCCTGTTCCGGCTAGGATTTGAAATCCGGAAGCGCAATGCCAGGGTGGAGGTCGCGGGGCCGTTGCCCAAAGTGCGCGCCCACGGCGAGACGCTCGAACAGGTGCTCACGAACCTGATCGAAAACGCCCTCAAGTTTGTCGCGCCGGATCGCCAACCACTGGTCCGGATTCGCGCCGAACCCCGCGAAGGCCGGGTGCGGTTATGGATCGAAGACAATGGACCGGGCGTGCCGCTGGCCTATCGCGAGCGGATTTTTGGCGTGTTCGAGACGTTGCAGCCGACCCATGGCCGGCCGGGCACAGGGATCGGGTTGGCCATCGTCAAGCAAGGGATGCAGCGGCTGGGTGGAAGCGTGGGCGTAGAAGGCGCGCCGGGCGGCGGCAGCCACTTTTGGATCGAGCTGCCGTCGGGTGATGAGTTGCAGGTTACAGGTTCCAGGTTGCAGCATTTAACCGCGAATGGACGCGAATGAACGCGAATTACTAAGCACTGATGATCGGAGCAGACTTGCATTCCGCAGAGATCCACGAACTGGATCGGCCGAAGGGTCCCGTTCGCAGACTGCAGGCTACCGGGTGCGAAGTTACGGGTTGCAGGTATCAAGTTAGGAAGTGGTGAGTACCCTGGTTCATAGGAGCCGTCGCTTCGATTTGCTTTGTGGCTTTGAAAAAGAAACCCGTGCTTATCCATGCTTTTAATTCGCGTTCATTCTTTTTTTTCTCCAGTCGGGATTCGTGGTTCCCTACTGCAGGACGCTATGGCGTTGGAGGTAGCTCTGAAACAGCCGCGGAGCCCGGCGGACTGGAGCACGGCCGGCGCGAGGTTTGATGGCCAAGCCGCGCGAACAGGGCGTGGACATCTGGGCGGCGAAGTGCAGAACGAACCGGTACTGGATCGGCCCGTGCAGGACCGGAGAACTGCTACCGGACGGATCCGTGGCGGCCTGGGCCGAAGAGGCTTCTGTGGCCGGGGAGCAGGCCGGGTTATAGAGAACTTTCATGTTTCTAATTTTGGATTGTCGTCGAGAATTGCGCCACTAGGAGATTCCCGGGTCCGTGGGAGGATGCGTTTTGCCATTACGCCGGCTACTCTTCCAACTGAGCCGGGCACACTCCGCGTCGTTTATATGCGGCCGGGCCGAAGGCGTAGGCGTCGACTCATCTCCCAGCACTAAAGGCGCGCTTGCGACGATTCAACCCTTGTGGAATCCTGAATGGATTCGTTCATGGATTCCATCGAGCGCACCGTCCGAGCCAACTGGCAACATCGGGTCATTTTCACCGAGGCGGTGTTCGATCCCGCGAATCTGATTCTGCGTGACACGCTGACGGCCAAGCAGCGCAGCAAGACCCTGGTCGTGGTCGACCAAGGGCTGGTGAACGCCTGCCCCGGCGCGGCGGAAGGCATCTCGCGCTACTTTGCCGTTCATGATCCGCCTCTGCGCCTGGTTTGCCCGCCGCTGATTCGGGAAGGCGGTGAAGCCGCCAAGAGCTCGTGGGAGTATGTGACGGAAATCCATCGCGCCATGGATCATTACCACCTGGACCGTCACTCTTACGTGGTGGCGGTCGGAGGCGGCGCGCTGCTGGACCAGGTTGGGCTGGCGGCCGCGACCGCGCATCGCGGCGTGCGGCACGTGCGCATTCCCTCCACCACGCTGAGCCAATGCGATTCCGGGGTCGGTGTGAAAAACGGGATCAATGCGTTTGGCAAAAAGAATTTCATCGGAACGTTTGCTCCGCCCTTTGCGGTGATCAACGATTTCCGGTTGTTATCCACGCTGCCCGCGCGCGAGAAACGGGCGGGCTATGCCGAGGCTGTAAAAGTGGCTTGCATCCGCGACGCGGAATTTTTTAAAGCATTGGAATGTGACGCGCTCCTGCTTCAACGGTTCGACTCCGAGGCCATGCGCCGGCTGATTCGTCGCTGCGCCGAACTGCACGTCGACCACATCGTGGGCGGCGGCGATCCTTTCGAGAGCGGCTCGGCTCGTCCGCTGGATTTCGGACACTGGTCGGCACATAAGCTCGAACACTTGTCCGACTTCAGAATCTCCCACGGCCTGGCGGTGGCGATCGGGATCGCGCTGGATGTGGTCTATTCAAAGCGCATGGGTTATGTGGATATCGGCAACGCGGAGCGCGTTTTGCGGTTATTGGAGGAGCTCGGGTTCGACCTGTTTACACCGGAACTTTTGGTGAACGGACCGACCCATCGCCTCGCGGTTTTGGCGGGGCTGGAGGAATTCCGCGAGCACCTCGGCGGAGAGTTGACCTTGACTCTGCTGCGCGCGATTGGCGAGGCCTTCGAGGTGCACGAGATCAACCTGGGCGTTTTGATCGAATCCATCCACGAACTGCAGGCGCGCCGGGCTGCGCGTCGACTGAACGCTCTGCTAGCGGCGGTTTGAAACGCACCGCCGTCATCAATGTCGTCGGCCTTTCGGAGTCACTCCTTGGGCCGGCCACGCCGCGGATCCAGGCGTTTCGCGAAGCCGGGAGCTTCAGCCGGATCGACCCCGCCTTGCCGGCGGTCACTTGCACGGCCCAGGCCACTTACCTTACGGGCCTTTCGCCGTCCGAGCACGGGATTGTGGGTAATGGCTGGTACAATCGCGAGCTGGCCGAAGTCCATTTTTGGAAACAATCCAATCGGCTCGTTCGGGGCGAGAAGTTGTGGGAGGTTTTGCGGCGCCAGGCGCCTGGGTTTACTTGCGCGCAGTTGTTCTGGTGGTTCAACATGTACTCCAGCGCGGACTGGTCGATCACCCCACGGCCGATGTACCCGGCTGATGGCCGCAAAATCTTTGATATTTATGCCTGGCCCTACTCCATTCGACCGGAAATCAAACGCGAGCTGGGCGAATTCCCATTCCCGTGTTTTTGGGGGCCGGCGGCCGGAATTGACACTGCGCAAGGCGCTGCCGACAGCGTATCGCGCTGGATTGCCCGCGCGGCTCAATGGATCGAGACCAAATTCTCCCCGAGCCTGAACCTGATTTATTTGCCGCATTTGGATTATAACCTGCAACGGTTGGGCCCGGCCCATCCTGCCATCTCGGAGGATCTGTGTCGGATTGACCACATTGTTGGAGACCTGATCGATTTCTTCGCGCGACGTTCCGTGCAAGTCATTCTCCTGTCCGAATACGGAATCAGTGCGGTCGATTCAGCGGTTCACTTGAACCGGTTGTTTCGGGAGCAGGGTTGGCTCGCGATCAAGGAGGAGTTGAACCGTGAGTTGCTCGATTTCGGAGCCAGTCGGGTGTTCGCGGTCGCCGACCACCAGGTTGCCCACATCTACTGCCAGGAAGCCGGGCTACTCGGTCCCGTTCAGGCGCTCCTCGAGAAACAAACCGGAATTCAAGAAGTGCTTGCGGGGCCAACCCGGGCGGTCCGGGGGCTGGACCACCCGCGCGCGGGCGATCTCATCGCGATTGCGGCCGCTCGCAGCTGGTTCACGTACTACTATTGGCTGGACGACGCCAAGGCGCCTGATTTCGCGCGCACAGTCGATATCCATCGCAAACCGGGGTACGATCCGGCGGAACTTTTTTTGGATCCTGCCATTCCGATGGTTCGGGCGAAGATCGCCTGGCTCCTGCTGCAAAAGCGGCTTGGCTTGCGGACGCTCCTGAACGTGATTCCGTTGGATCCCAGCCTGGTGCGCGGGTCTCATGGCTGCCGCCCAGCCGATGCCCGGGAATGGCCGGTTTTGATTACCAGCCGAAAGGAGGTATTGCCGAAAGAAGGTATCGGCGCTGGCGAAGTGTTCGACGTACTGCGGCGCTATTGCACGCCGTGAGTGGTTGGTTATGCTAAACCCACGCGACTTCGCGGGCGGTTGCGCCTTGCGCGGGTTGTACTGGAGGTGCTCCAGAACTGAAACAAGCCTGAAGCATTTTAATCGTCTGGCCCAGTTTAACCGGATCACACGTTTTGGCCAGGCAGAGATCCGCGCCCAAATCTCGTGCACGAAACAGATCCTGTTCGCTTTCCGAGGAGCTGAAAACAACGACCCGGTACGGCCGCAGATGGGGATGCTTGCGCAACCATTCCAACACGCCAAATCCGTCCAGACGCGGCATTTCCAGGTCCAATAGGAACATGCCTGGCAGAGTTGACGAGGCGACTTTTTCGAAGAGCTGCTTTCCGCGCAGGTAGTCAATCGCTTCGACGCCGTCGCTGACAAAATGAATGATGGCGTCAATGCCGGCGCGCTTGAAAGCGCAGTGCAGCAACAGCGCATCGTTCGGATCGTCCTCAGCCACCAAAGTCTTTGGGAACATATATTAATCAATAGCTCAGGCGGTTGCCAACATTCTGTCCACGGACCCAACTGGGGCCCAGTCTATCATTTGGTTTCCTGTGGCGGCTACTATGAGTTATTCACCGCCTGTGAATAACTCGCACATTTATTGATTGAAATAAACCTTCACTTTGTGCGTCGCCCGCCCGGAAGCAACGATGTCCAGCTTGCCGTCACCGTTAAGATCGGCCAGGCACAAGTCTTCACAAGCCATGGTGTTGTCGTCGACGACACTTTGTGTCCACTCTGCTGCTTGGCCATCGGGCGCCGCAAAAAGCTTAATGCCGACTTTGCCTTGGTCGTTTTTGCCACGCCAGCCCGCCACAATCTGGTCGGAGCCGTTGCCAACCAAATCGCCGCAAGCCAGGGCGTGACCTTCCTTGAGAGAGGAATCGAGAAGATATCGCTTCCAGAAATGGCCAGACCCCGCATCGTCCGGTGGAGTGTACACGACCAATTGATTGCCGTGCATCGGTTCAATGGTGGCAAGAAAAGCGCGGTTTCCCGCAAGGTGGCCCGCGCGCACTTCACCGACGCCGCTGAAGTGAGTGTCCCCCGGCTCCGGCCCCACGACTTGCCGCGATGACCAGCCGGTTG
>Ga0070741_10014843_pt1 | contig 13367 bp, 11 predicted proteins | sample Coa_R1_4_FD_66440 | JGI IMG/M metagenome (GOLD analysis project Ga0070741, IMG submission 66440) | Surface soil microbial communities from Centralia Pennsylvania, which are recovering from an underground coalmine fire - Coalmine... | ecosystem: Environmental > Terrestrial > Soil > Unclassified ... | reverse complement strand
TCAGCGACGACAAGCCCTCCGACAAGCTCAACATGATCAACAGGATCGGCGAGCATTTCGGCTATCCCTATTGCCACGAGGGCGATATGCCGGATCCGAAATTCGCGATGGGTCACAAGTGCTCGGAGTTCACGCCGCCCGTGCTCAATCTCGGCGCTCACGTGGCTCCGCTCGGCATGAAGTTCTATACCGGCAACCAATTCCCCGCCGACTACAAGAACTCGATCCTGATTGCCGAACACGGCTCCTGGAACCGGCATAAGTACCAGGGTGGCCGCATCGTCCGCGTCACCGTCGGTCCCGACGGCAAGAATCCCAAGCAGGAGGTGTTCGCCGATGGCTGGATCACCGGCGACCAGAGCTATGCCGGCCGCCCCGACGACATCATCCTGAACAAGGACGGGTCGATCCTGGTGGCCGACGACTGGGCCGGTGCGATCTATCGCATCAGCTACAGCAAGTAGGCTGATCACAGATGAGGAGGCTGCGGTGCCTGGCGCCGCAGCCTCGACTTTTTCAGCCGCCTTGCGTTGTCATAATGGTCGTCATGGCCGGGCTTGACCCGGCCATCCACGTCTTTCTTGAATTGGCCGCAAAGACGTGGATGCCCGGCACAAGGCCGGGCATGACGAGGTGAGGGAGCCAAAATGCGCCGCGCTTGGATTTACTTGTTGGTGACTGCTTTGTTCGCTTGCTGCTCATCGGCTCACGCCGCCGATGTCGCCGCGGGCAAGGAAAAGGCCGAGCTCTGCATCGGCTGCCACGGCGAGAACGGCGTTTCCCAGATGGAAAACATTCCCTCGCTTGCGGGCCAGCAGGATCAGTACATCCAGTGGCAGCTGGTCTATTTCCGCGCCGGCTCGCGCAAGAACGAGCAGATGCAGCCGATCGTCGAACAGCTCGACAATGAGGACATCCGCAACCTCGGCGCCTATTTCGCCTCGCTGACCCCGCCGAAGCCGCCGGCCGACGACAATCCGGATCTGTCGGCCAAGGGCAAGCAGGCCGCGATGGGGCGGCGCTGCGCCTCCTGCCACACCGACAGTTTCGCCGGCACCAAGGCAGTGGCGCGCCTCACCGGCCAGCGCGAGGAATATCTGTTGAAGGCGCTGCGCGATTACAAGTCAGGCCAGCGCGTCGGCGGCGGCCAGGCCGCGATGGCCGATGTCGCCTATCCCCTGAGCGACGAGGAGATCGAGGCGCTGGCGCACTACCTGGCGCACTTGTGAAACGCGAATAGCGAGTAGCGAATAGAGGAAAATATCGGAATTGGACTGTGCCCGCTATTCGCTACTCGCTATTCGCTATTCGCCATTTACCTACCCGCGCTGCCTCTCATACGCCTTGAGATGCGTATAGGCGACGCGCAGCTTCGGCACCGGAATTTTCGCCGCCTCCGCGCGCGCGATCATGTCGCCGATCACGTGATCGGCCTCGACCCTGGCGCCGGCCTTGATGTCGCGGAACATCGAGGCGGTCATCGGCGAGCCCTCGGCGGTGAGCTGGCCCTTGATGCGCTGGAAGAACGGACCGCCCGGTTCGTGGCCGGCGGCCTTGGCGACCGCGGTGCATTCGTCGAGGATGCCGAGCAGGAAGTCGCGCCCGCCCGGGGATGCCACGATGATGCCGACCGGGCTGCGCATCAGGCTGGTCGCCGCCGCGATCGAGGCCAGGAACACCCATTTCTCCCACATGTCCTGGACCACGTTCTGGCTGGCGACAGCGCCATTGACCACGGAGAATGCCTCGGCGATCGCGTGCACGCGGTCGCTCATCGGGCCCGCGCGCTCGCCGAAAGCCAGCGACTGCATCGGTTGAAGCTGCACGACTTCGCGGGCCTCGTTCAGGGTCACCGCGATCGCGCAGAGCCCGCCGAGCACGCGCTCGGCGCCGAACCTGTCGTCGAGGATGTTCAGATGCCGCATGCCGTTGAGCATCGGGATGATCGATGTCGTCGGCCCGGTCGCGGGCGCGAACGACTTGATGGCGTCGTCGAGATCGAACGCCTTGCAGCTCAACAGCACCACGTCGAACGTGTCCTTGATGGCGTCGGCCTGCACGGTGGGCGGATTTTTCAGCGTGACGTCGCCGTTCGGGCTCTTGATCACGAGGCCGGCGGAGGCGAGCTCGCTTGCGCGTTTCGGGCGCACCAGGAAGGTGACGTCGCGGCCGGCCTGCAGCATTCGTCCGCCGAAATAGCCGCCGATCGCGCCGGCGCCGACTACGAGAATGCGCATGGGTTACTCTCCTGACTGCCCCGACTTCCGCTCGTCATGCCCGGACTTGATCCGGGCATCCACGTCTTTCTTTGGATGGGAGCCATGAAGACGTGGATGGCCGGGACAAGCCCGGCCATGACGATGGAAGCTGCATTCACCATTTCTCGCCGAACGGGCGAATTTCCAGCTCGAAGGTCCAGGCGCTCTTCGGCTGCTGGTAGAGCTGCCAATAGGCGTTCGCCACGGACGCCGGCGGCATCAGCAGATCCGGATTGTCGAGCGCTTCCTTGCCCCAGATCTGCGCGCGGCGCTCGCGCACCCAGGCGGTGTCGACGCCGGCATCGATGATCAGATGCGCGACATGGATGTTCTTCGGCCCGAGCTCGCGCGCCATCGCCTGCGCCACGCCGCGCAGGCCGAACTTGGCGCTGGCAAAGGCGGCAAAGCCGCTGCCGCCGCGCAAGGACGCGGTCGCGCCGGTGAAGAAGATGTTGCCGCCCCCGCGCGGCACCATCAGCCGCGCCGCTTCCCGTCCGGCGACGAAGCCGGCCCAGCAGGCCATTTCCCAGACCTTGCGGAACACGCGGTCGGTGGTCTCGAGAATCGGGAAATTGACGTTGGCGCCGACATTGAAGATGCAGACCTCCAGCGGCGCATGCTTGTCGGCGTCGTTGAGGAAGGCGATGGTCTCTTCCTCCTTCCGCGCATCGAGCGAGCGGCCGAAGATGCTGCCGCCCGCGGCCTCCACTTCCTTTACCAGCGGCTCGAGCTTCTCGCCGTTGCGGCGGCCGGCGAACACGGTGAAACCTTCGGCCGCGAATTTTTTGGCGATCTCGGCGCCGATGTAGTCGCCGGCGCCGATCACGGCGGCGGTGGCGTTACGCTTTTGCATGATACCTCTCTATCCCCTCATCCTGAGGAGCGGCGTCTTCGCCGCGTCTCGAAGGATGAGGCCACGTTAGGGCCTCGTGGTTCGAGACGGCGCGCTTACATTGCCCCGTTCGCGACGGCCTCGCTACGCTCGGCCTGCTCGGGGGCGCGCGCCTCCTCACCATGAGGGCCTCCTATTTCCCCGATACCAGCTCCTCGACTTCGCGCAGCTGCTCCTTGCCGAAGAACATCTCGTTGCCGACGAAGAAAGTCGGCGAGCCGAACGCGCCGCGCTCGACCGCCGATTGCGTGTTCTCCAGCAGCTTCGCCTTCACCTCAGGTTCCTGCGCGCGGGTCAAAAGCTTCGCGCCGTCGAGGCCGGACGAGGTCAGCGCCTTCACGGCCACTTCAGGATCGTCCATCTTCTTCGGCTCGCGCCACATATGGTGGAATGCGGCCTCGACATATTTTTCGAACACGCCCTCGAGCTGCGCTGCGATCGCCGCGCGCATCAGGTTCAGCGTGTTGACCGGGAAGAACGGATTGAAGACATAGGGCTGGACCTTGAACCGCTTGACGAAGCGCTCGGTCTCCAGCGCCTGGAACTCGCGCTTGTTCTTGATGCCGGCCAGCGACTCCGCGGGCGATTTGTTGTTGGTGGCCTTGAAGATGCCGCCGAGCAGGATCGGCACATATTCGAACCTGACGCCGGTGCGCTTCTCGATATCGGGGATCGCCTCATGGCTGAGGAAGGCGTTGGGACTGCCGACATCGAACATGAATTGCGGATTTATGCGCAAGCCGGCCTCCCAAAGATATTGGTTCGGGTTCTTATATGACACCTATCATTCAACCAGTCCGCGCGGCGATGTTCAAGCCATCACTTATGCGGCATTTGCATAAGCGAGGTTCACGACATGGTCGCGAACATCGGCCGGCCAGGCCGCGATCAGGGACGTGAAGCGCCGCCGGTCGTCGGCGAACAGGGCGCGGGACGCCTCCTCGAAATTGGCGAGATTGCCGGCCATCGCCGACATGAAGTGATAGGCGGCATCGCGCGGCGCGCGCGCCCGGTCGGTGTCGCCATTGCTGCGGCGGGCCGCTTCCACCAGCTTGCGCAGCGCCACCGACGCGCCGCCGGGCTGCGCGTTGAGCCATTCCCAATGCCGCGGCAGCAGCGTGACCTCGCGCGCGACCACGCCGAGTTTCGGCCGGCCGCGGCCGCGCGGCTCGCTCGCCGCCGCCGGCGGTTCGCTGGTCTTGCCAAGCCATTTCAGCATGTCATCGACGCTGCCCCGCAGGTCGAGATCGACGGCGCGTCCGGTCGTGTCGCTGAAGATCGCGATCGGCCCGGCGGCGCGCGCTTCGGCTCGCTTGATCGTGGGTGCGATGTCGGCGAGAGGGCCGGAAGCGAGGCGCCGCAGGCCCTCGAAGGCGGTGAATGTCTCGGTCATCGGTTATTAATACCCGGATGTAATTAAGACGTCAATATCACCCGGGTGAAATATCGCGATTTGTCCTTTGCCGCATCGCCTTGTCAGACGCGGCCTGATACGGGAACGCCGACCAAATCTTCCGGGGACATCCATGCTGACGGTTCATCATCTCAACAACTCGCGCTCGCAGCGCGTGCTGTGGCTGCTCGAAGAGCTCGGCGTGCCCTACGAGATCGTGCGCTATCAGCGCCAGCCCGATATGCGCGCGCCAAAGGAGCTGTGCGCGATCCATCCGCTCGGCAAGTCGCCCGTCATCACCGACAACGGCAACGGCAACACGGTCGCCGAGTCCGGCGCGATCGTCGAATATCTCGTCGGCACTTACGGCAATGGCCGCTTCATTCCGCCGCCGAACACGCCCGAAAGGCTGCGCTACACCTATTGGCTGCATTACGCCGAGGGCTCGGCGATGCCGCCGCTCTTGATGAAGCTGCTGTTCACGCTGATGCCGAAGCGCGCGCCGGCGCTGCTGCGTCCTTTGGTACGCAAGGTTTCCACGCAGGCGCTGACCACGCTGGTCAATCCGCAGCTCAAGCAGCACATGGCGTTCTGGGAGGAGGAGCTCGCAAAGAGCGAATGGTTTGCCGGCAACGATTTCACCGCGGCCGATATCCAGATGAGCTTTCCGCTGGAAGCCGGCGCGGCGCGCGGCGGCCTGGAAGACGGCCATCCGAAGTCGATGGCGTTTCTCGAGCGCGTCCACGCGCGTCCGGCCTACAAGCGCGCGCTGGAGAAGGGCGGATCGTATCAGGTGGGAAAAGGGTAGCTGGGATATCGTAGCCCGCGTGAGCGCAGCGACACGCGGGATCACGCGTGAAGACCCGGATGTCGCTCCGCTCATCCGGGCTACGCTTCCGCAACGATAGTTAGTGATCCGTCGCTGCGATCGCTTCCTTGATCAGCCGCGCCAGCCCGCGCATGTCGCCTGTGGGATCGACGGCATCGCCCATCCGCACCACCACCATGTGCTGCGAGGGAATGATCACGCAACGCTGGCCGAGATTGCCCGAGGCATAATAAGCGTCGCGCGGAATCCCCAGGCTGACGCGCCGCTTCGCATTCGGATGCTCGCTGTTGTTGGTCCAGAAACCCGCCGCATAATCCGTGTCCAGTGTCGCCCAGGTGATGAAGTCCACCCACTCATCATGCAGGATGCGCTTGTCGCCGATCTTGCCGTCGTTGAGATAGAGCAGGCCGAACCGCGCCCAGTCGCGCGCGCTCGCCAGCATGTTGTTGGCGCCCTGCAAGGTGCCCGAGCCGTCGAACTCCAGCGTGACGTCGCGCATGCCGAGCGGATTGAACAGCTCGCGCCAGGCGTAGGCGAGGCTCTGCTCGGGTCCGCCAACGGCGTCGCGAATGATGCGCGCCAGGATCTGCGTGGTGGCGCTGGAATAGGCCCAGCGCGTGCCGGGCTTGGCGATCAGCGGCGCCTTCACGGCAAACGCCGCCATGTCGTCGTGCTGGAACATCTGCTCCGACGGATTGAGCGGATCGTCGGTCTCATCGAGCGCAAGGCCGGAGGTCATGCGCATGAGATGGCCGACCTCGATCTCGCGGCGCGGATCGTTGGTGCCGTGCCATTCGGGAATCGGCGCCGGCAGCGACGGCGAGGTCAGCCCCTGCTGGGTCATGACGCCGAGCAACGCGTTGATGACCGACTTGGTCATGGAGAAACTCGGCAACGCTGTGTCGATGCCGATACCGGGCGCATAGCGTTCGGCGATGACGCGGCCGTCGCGCACCACGACCACGGCCTTGGTCCGGCGCAGCGGTGGCTCGGCCGGCTCCTCGAAGGCATGATCGAGCGCGGCCTTCAGCGCGGGGTCGGATGGCTCGACCACATCGGGTCCGGCGATCTCGGGCAACAGCGGCGGCGTCTTCGGCGACTTCAGCGCGACGATGTCGGCCTTGAGCAGATAGGGCTCCCTGCCGCCGAGCATGCGCACGCAGCCGAACCCTTCGCGGAAGATGGTGTGGGTCGCCAACAGGCCCGCGACGGAGACGTCGAGCTTCCTTGCCACGCGATCAAGCTGATAACGCATGCCGAATCTGAGGCGGCGGATGCCCGGCCGGTCCATGATCTCGGCAAAGGAAGCCTGGGGGTCGAGATGCGAGACGAAGATTTTTGCGCAGAGCGCGTCGGCAACCGAGCCTGTCCCGGCGCGGATCGCAATGTCGGGGCGGCGGATGACGACAAGTGCGGCCACCGCAGCCACAACCAGTGCGCCCGCGATGCCAAGCGATTTTCGCCAGTTCACAGATGTCCCCGCGCCATGTCCTTCGCGTTCCTAGCGTGACTTCTGCGCAGAAACCGAAGGTAATGGCGCTACTGTGACGCCGGGCGGTGGCACATCGTCATCGGGTACGAAGAAATCCGACGCCAGCGGCATGGTGGGATCGACCCGATAGCGCTCGAAGTCGCGCACGCCGCTGGCATAGAGCAGCTTGTCGTCGATGCAGAAATGCCCGGTGAACTCGCGTGCCGGCCGCGTGAAGATGGCATGCGCGGCATCGCCCATGATCTCCGGCGTGCGGCTGGCACGCATCATGGCATCGCCGCCGAGGAGGTTGCCGACCGCGGCGGTCGCGATCGTGGTGCGCGGCCACAGCGCGTTGACGGCGATCCCTGCGCTTCGCAGCTCGCCCGACAGACCAAGCACGCACATGCTCATGCCGTATTTGGCCATGGTGTAGGCGGTGGAATGCTCGAACCATTTGGTCTTCATGTCGAGCGGCGGCGACAGCATCAAAATGTGCGGGTTCTCCGCCTTCTTCAAATGCGGGATGCAATATTTCGACACCATGAAGGTGCCCCGCGTGTTGATGCCCATCATCAGGTCGAACCGCTTCATGTCGGTCGCCTGCGAGGTCGTGAGGCTGATGGCGCTGGCATTGTTGACGCAGATGTCGATGCCGCCAAACTCGGCAACCGTCTTCTCAATGGCATCGACCACCTGCGCCTCGTCTCTTATGTCGCAGACAACAGGCAGCGCCTTGCCACCGGCGGCGCGGATCTCGGCGGCGGCAGTGTAGATCGTGCCCTTCAGTTTGGGATGCGGTTCGGTGGTCTTGGCCGCGATTGCGACATTCGCGCCGTCGCGCGCGGCGCGCAGCGCGATGGCGAGTCCGATGCCGCGGCTCGCACCCGAGATGAACAGCGTCTTGCCTTTGAGCGAGGTCATGAAGGGCTCCTATCCATCCGCGTGCAGCACGCGGCCGCGCGTTTCCGGCAGCGCGAAGGCGGCGAGGAAGAACACCGCATAGGCCGCCACCGCGAAGATCGCGATGGCGTTGGCAAGCGAGGTCTCGGTCGAGAGCGCGCCGACCAGGAACGGAAACAGCGCGCCGATGCCGCGGCCGAAATTGTAGCAGAACCCCTGGCCCGAGCCGCGCAGCCGCGTCGGATAGAGTTCGGTGAGGAATGCGCCCATGCCGGAGAAATAGCCCGACGCGAAGAAGCCGAGCGGGAAGCCAAGCACCCAAAGAATTTCGTTCGTCAGCGGCAATTGGGTGTACAGCAGCACCACCGCGATGGCGCCGAGCGAGAAGATCAGGAAAAGGTTGCGCCGACCGATGCGATCGGCGAGCCAGGCTCCGACGAGATAGCCGATGAATGAGCCGATGATCAGCGACGCCAGATAGCCGGTGGAGGAGACGACCGAGAGCTTGCGCTCGGTGGTCAGGAAGCGCGGTATCCAGAAGGTGACGGCGTAGTAGCCGCCCTGCATCCCCGTTGCCATCAGCGATGCCAGGATCGTGGTCTTGAGGATCGACGGCGAGAAGATTTCCCAGAGCGGCGGCCGATCGCCGCTTGTTGTCTGCCTGGCGCGCGTAGTGGCCGCGATCTCGGGCTCGGTGACATAACGGCGCAGATAGAACACCAGCAGCGCCGGCAGCGCGCCGACCGCGAACATCCAGCGCCATGCGGTCTCCGCCGGCATCAGCGAGAACAGGATCGCCTGCGACAGCACGGCAAGGCCCCAGCCGACTGCCCAACCCGATTGCACCGAGCCGACCGCGCGTCCGCGATATTGCGGCCGGATCGCTTCGCCCATCAACACCGCGCCCGCGGCCCACTCGCCGCCGAAGCCGAGACCGAGCAAGGCGCGCGCAATCAACAGCTGATCGAAGCTCTGCGCGAACGCGCAGAGCAGCGAGAAGAACGAAAACCAGAGGATTGTGAATTGCAGCGTCCGGACCCGGCCGACCCGATCGGCGATGTACCCGCCGAGCCAGCCGCCGATGGCGGACGACAACAGCGTCACCGTGCCGGCGAGACCCGCGGAACCGGCGTCGACCTTCCACAGCGCGATGATGGTACCGATGACGAGCGGATAGATCTGGAAATCCATGCCGTCGAGCGCCCAGCCCGCGGCGCAAGCCCAGAACGTGTGGCGCTCTGGCGCGTTCATGTCGCGGTAAAAGGCAAACAGGCTGGGGTCGTCGATTGCAGCTGTTTCGATGCGCTGATCGGCGGTGCTCATGAATCCTCCCGGACGGAATTTTGACCGGTCCTTTTCCAGCGGCCGGCTTGTGCAGACGAGGCGATGCTACTCCGATGGAGCGTGCAGGCAATCCGTTTGAAACGCTATTGCGCCGCGGCTTCGGCGCCGCGGGTACGTGGATCGGGCGCGCCCAGCAGTCCGTTCGGCGTCACCATGATCGAATTGGCCGAGCAGCAGGTCATGCCCTGCACGACGTCATGGCCTTTTGCCTTGAGCTCGGCGAGGACGTCTTCCGGAAAACCGGGCTCGACCAGGACCTTGTCGGGCATCCACTGATGGTGCACGCGGGGGGCGGCGACCGCGGCCTCGATATCCATATGATAGTCGAGCGCATTGACGATCACCTGCAGCACGGTGGAGATGATCCGGCTGCCGCCGGGCGTGCCCGTCACCAGCACCGGCTTGCCGTCCTTCATCACGATGGTCGGCGTCATCGACGACAGCGGCCGCTTGCCCGGACCTGGCAGGTTGGCCTCGTAGCCGACCAGCCCGTAAGCGTTGGCGGCGCCTGCTGCCGCGGTGAAATCGTCAAGCTCGTTATTGAGCAGCACACCGGTGCCGTCGGCGACGAGGCCGACGCCATAGCTGAAGTTCAGCGTGGTGGTGTTGCTGACCGCATTGCCGTAGCTGTCGACTACCGAGAAATGCGTGGTGTTGCTGCCTTCATGCATCGGCATGCCCGACATCAGCTTCTCGGCCGGCGTGGCGTGCTCGGGATCGATGTTCGCGCGCAGCTTCGCCGCATAGTCCTTGGCGATCAGGGTTGCGATCGGCGCGCTGACGAAGGCGGGATCGCCGAGATAACGCGCGCGGTCGGCGTAAGCGCGCTTCATCGCCTCGATCAGGAGATGCAGCGAGGGCGCCGAGCCCTGCTTCAGCGCGGCGAGATCGAATCCTTCGAGGATGTTGAGCGATTCGATCAGCACCACGCCGCCCGACGACGGCTGCGGCATCGACACGATGTCGTAGCCACGATAAGTGCCGCGCACCGGCGTGCGAATGAAGGGTTGATAATTCCTGAGATCGTCCGCGGTCATGATGCCGCCGGCATCGCGAACGTCCTCGGCAAGCTTGTCCGCGACCGGCCCTTCGTAGAAGCCGCGTGGTCCCCGCTCGGCGACGGCCGTCAGCGTCGCGGCAAGATCGGTCTGCACAAGCCTGTCGCCTTCCCCGAGCGAGGTCCCGTCCGGGCGCGAGAAGATTTTTGCCGAGGCCGGCCATTTCGCCAGCCGCTTGTGAAAGGTCGGCAGCGTGTCGGCCATGTCGTCGGTGATGACGAAGCCGTCACGGGCGAGATCGATCGCGGGCTTGATCAGCTGCGCCAGCGTGAACTTGCCGGAGCCGTATTTGTCCAGCGCCAGTGCGAGGCCGGCCACCGTGCCGGGCACGCCGATGCCGAGCGCCGAATCACGCGACTTCGCGTCGTCGGGCTTGCCGTCGGGTCCAAGAAAACTGTCGCGGGTCATCGCGCCAGGGGCCATCTCGCGATAATCGATCGCGACGTCCTCGCCGGTGCCAAGATGGATCAGCATGAACCCGCCGCCGCCGATATTTCCGGCGCGAGGATAGGTGACCGCCATGGCAAAGCCGGTGGCGACCGTGGCATCGATGGCATTGCCGCCCTGGCGAAGGATGTCGCCGCCGATGTCGGCCGCGATCTTTTCCTGCGCCACCACCATGCCGTGCTCGGCTGAAACGGTGTGGATGCGGTCGGCAGGCGGCGGGACGCTGCGGTCCTGCGCAGAGGCGGGCGATACATAGACAAGCCAAACAACGAGGGCCGCAATGAAGCGCCGGCTGATTGTCATCGACCGCATCAAAATTCCGCCGTTCCTTCAGGACAACTGAACGTGCCCGGTATCGTATATGGATCGGGCGCCTGATGGCAAAGCGCGTCGGCGTGATGGATGAGGACTTTTTTGAATGGTTGTGACTGCATTGGAGTCAGGCGAAGCCGCCGATCGGCGGGATTATCCGCCAAGGTCCGCCGTCATCAGCTGGATTTTCTTCGATTGGGCGGCGCAGCCCTACTTCACGCTGATCACGACCTTCGTATTCGCGCCGTATTTTGCCACCCACGTCGCGCCGAACGCTGCTGAAGGACAGGCGCTGTGGGGCTTTGCCACCGCAGCCGCCGGCATGGCAATCGCGCTGGCCTCGCCGGTGCTGGGCGCGATCGCCGATGCGTCGGGCCGCCGCAAGCCCTGGATCGCCGGCTTCGGCGCGATGCTGGTGATCGGCTCCGCGCTGATGTGGTTCGGCAAGCCCGGCGACCCAAGCGTAATTCCGCCGCTGCTGCTGGCCTACGCCATCGCGACCGTCGGCGTCGAATTCGCAACCGTGTTCAACAATGCGATGATGCCCACCCTGGTGCCGCCCGACCGCATCGGCCGCTTGTCCGGCACCGGCTGGGCGACCGGTTATATCGGCGGCATTCTGAGTCTCATCCTCGTGCTCGGCTTCCTCGCCGCAAACCCCGAGAGCGGACGCACCCTGTTCGGATTCACGCCGCTGTTCGGGCTCGATCCCGTGACCCATCAGGGCGACCGCATCTCCGGTCCGCTCACCGGCGTCTGGTTCATCGTCTTCGTGCTGCCGATGTTCATGCTGACGCCGGATTATCCGGCGCGACATCCGGTGCGCGTGGCGCTGCGCGAGGGACTGAGCGAACTGAAGCAGACGCTGCGCGATCTGCCGGGCCGGAAATCGCTCGCCGCGTTCCTGCTGGCCAACATGATCTACACCGATGGGCTGGTCTCCCTGTTTGCCTTCGGCGGCATCTACGCCGCCGGTACATTCGGCTGGAACACGATCCAGATCGGCACCTTCGGCATCATCCTCGCGATCGCCGGCACGTTTGGCGGCTATATCGGCGGCAAGCTCGACGACGCCTTGGGCTCGAAGCGCGTCATCGCCGGCAGCATGATCATTCTGCTGCTTGCGATCGTGGCGATCCTGCTGGTTGACAAGGAGACGGTGCTGTTCGTGCATGTGACGCCGCCGCAGGCCGGCGGCGCCCTCTTTTCCTCGGCCGCCGAGCGCGCCTATCTCATTCTCGGCTGTTGCATCGGCGCGGTCGGCGCGCCGCTGCAGGCGGCATCGCGCTCACTGCTCATTCGGCTGGCGCCAAAGGACCGCATCGCGCAATATTTCGGGTTGTTCGCGCTGACCGGAAAGGTCACGTCCTTTGTCGGCCCGCTCTTGATCGGCGTCGTGACGGCGGCGACCGCGAGCCAGAAGGCCGGCATGGCCGTGCTGGTGCCGTTCTTCGTGACGGGGCTGGCGCTGCTGGTACGGGTGCAAGCCGCCGTCGTCCCGGGCAAGCGAGCAACGCGAGCGCAGACCCGGGATCCATAACCGCGGAAGTGGTTTGGCGAAGGCTGGTCCCCAGCTTGCTCTCAAACAACGTCCTGTGGTTATGGGTCCTCGCTTTCGCGAGGACGGCGGAGGAGGTGGCGACAGCGGCGTCAGTGCCGGAAATGCCGCACGCCCGTGAACACCATGGCGATGCCGTGTTCGTCGGCGGCCTTGATCACCTCGTCGTCGCGCATCGAGCCGCCCGGCTGGATCACCGCGGTGGCGCCGGCCTCGATGCAGGCGAGCATGCCGTCCGCAAACGGGAAGAACGCGTCCGAGGCGACGACCGAGCCTTTGGTCAACGGCTCCGCCAGCTTCAGCTCGGCCGCGGCATCCTGCGCCTTGCGCGCGGCGATGCGCGCGGAATCGACCCGGCTCATCTGGCCCGCGCCGATGCCGACGGTCGCGAGATCCTTGGCGTAGACGATCGTGTTCGACTTCACGTGCTTGGCGACGCGGAACGCGAACATCAGGTCGCGCATTTCCTGCTCCGTCGGCGCGCGTTTGGTCGCGACCTTCAGCACCATGTCGTCGACCACGGCGTTGTCGCGGCTCTGCACCAATAATCCCCCAGCGACAGACTTCGCGGTGAGACCGATTGCACGCGGGTCAGGCAAGCCGCCGGTAAGCAGCAGCCGCAGATTCCGCCGCTTGGCGACCACCGCAATCGCATCCTCGGTCGCATCGGGCGCGATGATGACCTCGGTGAAGATTTCGGTGACCGCCTTGGCGGTCTCCGCATCCAGCGTCTTGTTCAGCGCGATGATGCCGCCATAGGCCGAGGTGGAATCGCAGGCGAGCGCGCGGCGGTAGGCGGTGGCAAGGTCGGGTCCCTCGGCGACACCGCAGGGGTTGGCGTGCTTGACGATGACGCAGGCCGCGGTGCGCTTGGGATCGAACTCGGCGACGCATTCGAACGC
>Ga0070741_10014842_pt1 | contig 13368 bp, 9 predicted proteins | sample Coa_R1_4_FD_66440 | JGI IMG/M metagenome (GOLD analysis project Ga0070741, IMG submission 66440) | Surface soil microbial communities from Centralia Pennsylvania, which are recovering from an underground coalmine fire - Coalmine... | ecosystem: Environmental > Terrestrial > Soil > Unclassified ... | reverse complement strand
ATTTCCGTAGACGCGAATTCTCATGTCTTTCGCGGCCACAGAATCCCAGACCAGATCGCGCGAGACAAGATCCCAGATGTACTGTTCTTTGTTGACCACCTCGCCCCGGGGTCCGTACCAGACGTAGTCGTCAGCAAACATTCGTCGGAACCAATCGCCGTCGTTATGCAAGGTAGCAACGTCGTATTGACGTTTAACCTCGCGTGCCTCTGCCGCAAGCGGCCCGTCAGTTAGCCCCCGCTCGGAGCCCGCAGTGCGAGGAAGGACTTGCCCGTAGCACATGCGTACGAGGACGAGACACAAAGCGATTCGCCGCATTAGTCAATGAAAACGCAATTCCACGCGAGCGTCAAGCGCTGGGCGCCACCACTAGGCCGTAGACTGGCGCGCCCGTGCGCCCTGCCGGCTCGAAAACGGCTCCCAATGTGCCGGTTCACCCGGCGCCGTGGATTGCACCAGCATGACTGTGATCCGAGGTAATCCACTTTGACGGGAAACGCCCAAGCCATCGCCGTGGCACGAATAGGATCTCCGCGCCAATTAAGACGTGAACACGACGACCCGGGCTCGATGCCCGCTACGCAGTTTTTCGTCGCAAGTGTATAGGGTGGAGTCGGTGGCTTCCGCTAACGCGATGTACGTTGCGTCATAGGCCGTGAAGTTGTGGCGCAGTTCCCATATGCGGCCAATGAGCGGCGTGTGCGCATAGCGGTCCGCGGGAAGCGCCGCTAGTCCCGCGAGAAATTCCGCGGACCGGTGAGCATCGACTGGCCTGCCTCCAGCCAGCCTTCGGAAAGCGCTCACGACTTCAATGTCCATTAGATGCGGCACAAGGAACGAGTCGCTGTTTCGGGCCAGTTCCCTTCTGATCGTATCGGCCATGGCGCCGTTGGCGAGGAGCTCGACAACTACCGAGGCGTCCAGAACGATCATCGCTCGTCGCGCAGCTCGCGGATCACCCGGGCGGCGGTCATCTTAGTTCGGATCGGCTTGGCTCGCCGCGTGCTTTCCAACCATTCCTGGATGGTCGGCCGCTCAGCCGCACGCTCCAGCTCCCTCTTAATGAAACCGGACAGACTCATGCCTTCGCGCGCCGCCCGCGATTTCAGGGTGGCATGTACGTGTTCCGGCACGTCCCTCACCTGGATCATCTTGGACATGTGCTCACCATATAAAACATGTGCCGCACATGTCAATCACCTCCCCGCCGGCTGCGGCGCCATCCAACTCATCCAGTACTCCTTCCACTCCACCCGTTCGCCCGCCGGCAGCACGTGAATCGGATTCAGCCCGTCGAGCATCACCGCATACTCGTCGGTGTGCGTCTTCTTCGCCTGGTTGGCCAGCGCCTTCGGATGCGGCCCGTGATGGATGCCCCGCGGATGCAGCGTTGCCATCCCTGCCCGGATATTGTCTTTGCTGAAAAAGTCGCCGTCGTGGTAGAAGATGAACTCGTCGTAGTCCGTGTTCCGATGAAAGAACGGCACGTGCAGCGCGTCCGGATCCTGCTCTAACGGCCGCGGCAGAAAACTGCACACCACAGCCCCTCCGGTGACGAAAGTCGTGTGCGCGCTGGGCGGCAAATGCGCGCGATGGCTCATCACCGGACGGATGTCGCGCATGTTGATCTTCCAAACGGTGAGATCGCCCTTCCAGCCCACTACGTCCAGCGGATTGAAGGGATAGACCACCTTCGAAATCTCATCTTCCACCTTGATGCGGATTTCCCATTCGCGATCATCGCCCTCGTGCGCGTCGGGCTCGGGCGTTGTGATCATAGCCGGATCATAAAGCGCGTGCTGCCCAAGCAGCCCCTTATCGGGCTGCTCGAATTCGGTGCGCGACTGAATAATGAGGAAGAAATTGTCGCTCGTGTGCGGCACAAACCGATGCGTCACCGCGCGCGGGATGTTCAGATAGTCGCCCTTCTCGAAAGGCAGTGGGCCGAAATCGGTCTCGATCACACCCTCGCCGCGATGGACAAATACAAGCTCGTCGCCATCGGCGTTGCGATAGTAAAACGGCATCGGGTGCGCGCGCCGCGAGACGTACAGCGTGACATCGTGATTGCCCAGGAACGGTTCCGGCATCCCCTCCGGATCGCGCGCATCCGGCGCCTCCAGCCGATTCAGATCGAAGCAGTGTGGCCGCAGCTTGCCTTCGAAACGGATCCACCCAGTCGGCGGATGCGTATGGTAGAGGTGCGCGCTCTTGCCGTAGAACCCCTTACGCCCATGTTCCTCTTCGTAAGTTCCTTCCGGAAGTCCTACGTGCGCCTGCCCGGCAGTCTTGCCTTTTTTTATCGGATACATCGCCCCTCCTATCCTAATCTTAGCTATACTGATCAGAAACCGGCGGGATTCTGTCATGCAAGGGGCTTACATGAAGTCTTTAGTTGCGTTTTCGCTCACCTGGATTTTTGTATTCGTGTGGCTGTCGACTCCGGCAGCCGCGCAGTCGACGTTCGGGTCCATCACCGGCACTGTGACGGACCAGACCGGGGCCCGCGTTGCCGGCGCCAAAATCAATGTAAACAATCAGGACACCGGCGTGAGCCGCAAGACAACTACGGGAGCCGACGGCGTCTATGCCGTGACAGACCTCTCGGCGGGCACCTATCGTGTACAGGTCGAGGCCGCCGGTTTCAACCTCCTCGAGCGTAACGGAATCGTCCTCGACGCCAACCGCACGGTCAACGTCGATGCCCAACTGGCTGTCGGCTCGTCCGCCACCAAGCTCGAAGTGGCCGCAGTCGCGCCGGTGATCAACACCGAAACCAGCGTCACCAGCTTCGTCAAACCCGGCGCCGAGATCGCCGATACGCCGCTGCTGATGCGTCAAAGCCACGGCATCATTGGAATGGCCGTGTACAACCCCGGCGCCAATATCGGCTCCTCCGCCGAGATCATGGCCAACGGCATCCGCACGCTCGACGGCTACAGTTCGACGGATGGCATCATCGAAATGGCCGATCCCAACGGTGTGGGCGGCGGCCAAATCTCACCCGCCATAGATTCTATCGCGGAGGTGAATTACATCCTCGCCGACGCGCCCGCCGAGTTCAAAAGTCCGGCCAACTTCACGATCGTCAGCAAGTCTGGCTCCAACCAGTTCCATGGGATGGGATTCTACGAATACAACTCGAACCGGATGAATGCGCGAAACGTCTTCTCCACCACGGTCCCGTTTCATGTCTATAACGATTTCGCGTTCAACCTGGGCGGCCCGATTCAGAAGAATAAAACGTTCTTTTTCGCCAACTACGACCAGGAGCATAACCGCGGCCAGACGGTAGTGACGGCCAACACGCCGCTGGCGGCGTGGCGCAACGGCGATTTCAGCGGCGGCCCGGCCATCAAGGATCCGCTCACCGGCCAACCTTTCGCTAACAATCAGATCCCCGCCAATCGTCTCAATCAGCAGGGACTGAATGTTCTGAACGTCTTCTATCCGCTCCCGAATTTCGGCGGACCCACGCTCCAGGTGGGGAACTGGCGCGGCGTGCGTCCCTCGATCGGCCGCACCAAAATCTGGGACGGCCGCGTCGATCATAACTTCAGCGAAAAAGACGTCGTCTTCGGCCACCTGCTCTACAAGCGCATCACCGCGCTCAACGCCCAGGCGTTCATGCCGCCGCTCGGACAGGCAAATCAGCAGCGCGACAGCACCACCGGCGTCATCTCGTGGACTCACACTTTCGGCCCGGGACTGATCAACGAAGCGCGCACCGGCGTGGGACGCAATTCCAACCGCTTTCACCCCACGCTGATCGGCAGCGACCTGCTCAGCCAGATCGGTATCCCCGGCGTCCCCACCAGCGGCGCCAACGGCGTGCCCTTCTTCACCATTACCGGCCTCACCGGCACCAACCAGACGTCCAACGGATTGAGCGTCGATACGGATTATCAGTTCTCCGACAACGTGAGCTGGATTCACGGCCGGCACAGCGCGAAATTCGGTTTCGACGCGATCCGCGACTACATCCCCGGGTTCACCTACAACAATATTTACGGCAGCTATAACTTCACGGGCGCTTATTCGGGCAGCCCGACCGCGGATCTTCTGCTCGGCTTGCCGCAGACGGCCGGTTTGCAGATCCCCACGCCCGAGCAGCACCTGCACGGCAACATGTGGGCCCTGTTCGCGCAGGATAGCTGGAAGCTGACGCAGCGCCTGACCATCAATTACGGCATCCGCTACGAGTTGGCAGGGCCATATTACGACAGCAACGGACAACTCGTCGGCTTCAATCCCGCCAATGGCGACCTGGTGGTCCCAGACAAGGGTCTCTCGCGAATCAATCCCCTGTATCCGAACAACATTCCCATCGACACGGCGAGCCAGGCGGGCTTCCCTGCCAACACGCTGGTCCGATTCCCGAAGAAGAACTTCTACCCACGGGTCGGCGCCGCTTACAAGCTGACGGCGGACGGCCGCACGGCGATCCGCGCCGGCTACGGCATTTTCGGCAATAGCATCTACGGCGCAATCGGCCAGTCGATGACCGGCGGCCCGTTCGCCGGGAGCGAAACGCTGACGAACGCCATCACCAATGGCGTGCCGGCATTCACGTTGTCGAATCCGTTCACCTCCGGCGCCACTGGAAAGTCCGCCCCCGTACAGAATGTCACCGGCATCAATCCGAACATCCGTACGCCCTATCTGCAGCAGTGGAACGTGACGCTGGAGAAGCAGATCGGGCCGATGGGCCTGTCGGTAGCTTACGTCGGCGCGCATGCGGTCGGCCTGCTCTACAACCGGAACCTCAACCAGCCGCCTCCGAGCTTGAAGCCGTTCAGCGGTTATCTGTACCCGAAGCTGGGCACGATTACCTATATCGAGAACGGCGCGATTCAGAACTACAACGCGCTGCAACTCGCCGCGGTGAAGCACCTGGGAAAAGGACTCACGTTCCAGGCCGGCTTCACCTGGGCCCGGGATCTCACCGACCAGCTCGACAACAACTGGGTCTACGGCCAGCAGATTCAGAATCAATACGACCTGCGCTCCGAATACGCCAACAATAGTTTCACGCCGGACAAGCGGTTCATTGCCGAGGCCGTGTACCAGTTGCCGTTCGGCAAAGGACGTGCGTTCTTCAACAACGTCCCGCGCCTGGCCAATGCGGTGATCGGCGGCTGGAAGGTTTCCACGGTCGTGACGCTGCAGTCGGGCCAGTTCTTCACCCCGAGCTTCGCGGGATTCGACGTGTCGAACACGAACACGATCGGCGGACGGCCGGACGTGGTCGCCGGCCAGAGCGTGATTCCTGCAAACGGACAGAACATCGTCCACTGGATCAATCTCGCAGCATTCGCCATCCCCGGCTGTCCGGCGAGCACGCCCGTCTGCTCCAATCCGGCCAACGTGGGCCGCTTCGGCAACGCCGGCCTGAATATCCTGGAAGGCCCGCCCATGCGGAACGTGGACTTCGCAGTGATGAAGAACTTCCACACCACGGAGCGTTTCCTCTGGCAGATCGAGGTTCAGGCGCAGGACGCGCTGAACCACCCGAACTTCGGCAACCCCAGCGCAAACATCAGCGCCCCGGCGACAGGCGCGGCCATCACCAGTACGCTAGCCAACGATCTGCAAGGCTCCGGCGCATCCCGCACGATCTACGTCATGCTGAAAGTGAATTTTTAACGCACCGGCAGGTTTTGTGTGAATGGCGTCCGCCGTGGGCACTGCGCGCGGGCAGCGTTTCGACTCAGCACGCGCTGCAATGCGGGGATTGGAAGGTGTGAAGAATGGGGTCGGCTGCTAATCAAGTCGCGCGCAACGGTCCCGGGGGGCAGCGTTTCGGAGTCACCGCGCGCTGCAATGCGGGGACTGGAAACTGTGAAAGAATCGAATCCGGCTGCAAGGCGGCCAGGTGCACAAATCTGCAATGCGGGGACAGACGAGATATTTCCGCGCCGCAATTGCGCGGAAATATTCCGTCTGTCCCCGTATTGCCCGGCAAGGGCAATCCGGACGGCTGTGTTTCGTACAAAGCACCAGCCCGCAACGCGAAGACAAATCAAAGAATGCGGCCAGACGCGGTCGCCTCTGCGATTTTTTCACACCTTCCTGACGAGATATTTCCGCGCCGCAGTTGCGCGGAAATATTCCGTCTGTCCCCGTATTGCCCCGACGGCATCGCTCCGTAGCGACGACAGTGGACTGTGAAGAATTCGGCAGAAGCGGTCGCCTGTGCGACTTTTCACACCTTCCTGTCCCGTTTGCGCCAGCACTACTTCGAGGGAGCCTTGCCGGCGGAATAGTCGGCGTACATCTTCGCAATGTCCGCAGTCTTGTAATCGCCGGGGTGAATAATCACCCGGTACCGGAACCGCAGGGGATGACCCGGCTCGATAGTCATGCTGCCGTTGCGCGACTTATCGTTATAGAAATCGTGCTCGCCGAAAATGTTTGCCGCGAACAACCCGTAGCTGCGCGAGTGCCAATAGGTCGGGTGCTTCGGGTTCTCCGGAAAATCGAGAATGGCCACCCCGATCTTCTCGCCTTTGTTTTCGCCGAAGTAGTCCACCCAATTGGCCCGCTTGCCCCAGACGTTCTTTTCGCCCTGTTTGCCTTCCGAATCCACCATCAGTCCGGTACGCTTCGGCTCCGCCGGCGACTTCTTCTGCGGCTCCTCCAACCACGGCGCCAGCCGGATCGCGAAAAAACCCTCCTTCGTGTCCCCAAATGTAACCTTGGTCAGCGGCTTGAAGGTGACATCAAAGTCGATGACGCGCATGTCAGGTAAGTCGTAAAAAATCATCTTGCGCGATTCTTCGATGATGGTCTGATCTCCGGCATTCCAATCGAAGGTCGCCTCGATCACTCCCGACTTCGCCCCGCCCTTCACCGTCCCTATGTGCTTCAGCACCACGTGCCCGACCTTATGGCTCTCCGGATGCGTCTCCTGCGAAGGCTCATTGGCCCAGAAATCGTATCCGTTCACGTCGCCATGAGTAAACCACAGCCCGCGATGGTGCGGGTGATCGTGTGTCTCGCCCGGCACATTGGGATCGACCGGGTATCCGCGCGTCACCACCGTCCCGTCGGCCGCGCGCAGGGGCCACAGGTACGGCTTCGGCGCCGTTTTGCCGAAATAGAAATCGGTGAACGGCTTACCGTCGATGACTACCGAGATGTGATCGTCATCGTGTTTCTGAAGGTCGACTCCGGCGCACAAAGGGAGCGCAAATGCCAGCAGGGCCAAAAACTTTCGCATGATTAGCAGTAGAACATCAGTACCCGCGGCTCGTCAAACGAGGTGCGTTTCCCGCCATTCGCAATTGCGCCGGTGCCCAACCGCACAGACGTAAATCGGGTTCCCGGCTACTCTGGATACATGCCGTTGACGGAAATCCCGTTAGTGCTCGACGCGGGGACAGCCCTCGTCCTGACGGCCGTCCTCGTCTGCCTGATTCTCGCACTCAATTTCGACTGAGCGGATTCCCAAGTACAATGTAGGCTCAAGCCTCCTGATGCTCGCCGCGGTCATCTGTTTTCCACGACAAATCCGTGGGGCTCGCCGATATCAGGAAGTCTGAGGCTCGATGCTTCGCCCACCCGACGGAATCGACGGCTGTCTGCGCCGCATCGCCGAGCGCGATGCCGACGTGCGCGCCTGGGTGGAAGTCGCGCCGCAGCCGCCCCTCGCCCAGGGCCGGTTGAGCGGCGTGCCGTTTGCCGCGAAGGACATCTTCGAGACAGCCGGCCTCGCTACCGAATACGGCTCCCCTCTTTACGCCGGCCGCAGAGGCTCAATCGACGCGGCGATCGTGACTGAATTGCGGCGCGAAGGTGCGATCCTCGTTGGCAAAACGCACACTACCGCCTTCGCATACTTCGACCCGGCGCCCACGCGCAATCCGCGCGACTTGCGCCGCACCCCCGGTGGGAGTTCGAGCGGATCCGCCGCCGCCGTCGCCGCCGGCATGGTTCCGCTTGCCCTCGGATCGCAGACGCAGGGCTCGGTCCTGCGGCCCGCTTCCTACTGCGGGGTGGTGGGCTTCAAACCGACCTTTGGCACGATCAGCCGCGACGGCGTCCTGCCGTTCGCACCGTCGCTCGATACCGTTGGATTTTTTACGGAAACCGTCGCGGACATGTTGGAGTTCCTCAATTACCCGAATGCGCCCGCACGACCGCTCTGCGCGGCCTTCGCCGATCCACTCATCGCCGATGCAACCGCGCGCCTGCGCGCGGCCGGATTCCAGGTAACGGAAACAACTCCACCCGCCGGTTTCGACTCGCTCCTGCGCGCGTCGCGCCTGCTCAACGACTACGAAGGTGCGCGCACGCACGAAGCGCGCTGGCGCGAGCATGGCGACCGCATCGGCGCCAAGCTGGCCGCATTGGTCCGGAACGGCCTCTCGATCCCGCCCGCCCAATACGAAGAGGCACTCGCCACGGTCGCGGGCATGCGCGACCGGATGTCCGCCCTATTCGCCGAATTCCCGATCGTCCTGAGCCCAGCCGCAACCGGCCCCGCCCCGCTCGGACTCGAATCCACCGGCGATCCCCGCATGAACGCCCCCTGGACCGCCCTGGGCGTCCCCGCCATCTCCGTCCCGATGCCGGTCGACGGCCCACCCGTGGGACTACAGATTACCGCCGCCGCCGGCCACGACGCCGAGCTTCTCGCCGCCGCCGTGGAGGTGGAGCGCGGCCTATGCTGAAACAGCGCCTGGAGCATTACTTCGAATTCAAGCAGCTCGGCACGGATTGGAAGACCGAAATCCTGGCCGGCGTCACCACCTTTATGACGATGGCGTACATCGTCTTCGTGAACCCGGCCATCCTGCACGAAACCGGCATGCCGCTCGCGGCCGTAACCGCCGCCACCTGCATCTCGGCCGCCATCGGCAGCCTCTTCATGGGCGCCTTCGCCCGCTATCCCATCGCGCTGGCCCCCGGCATGGGGCTTAACGCCTACTTCACCTACACGGTGGTCAAAGGCATGGGCGTCGCGTGGCAAACCGCCTTAGGTGCGGTCTTCATCTCGGGCGTGGTCTTCTTTGTCTTTACCGTGCTCGGCGTCAGGCAGTTGATCATCGGCGCGATCCCGGTGGAACTCTATGCAGCCGTAGCGGCCGGCGTCGGCCTCTTCATCGCCCTAATCGGATTCCGCAACTCCGGCATCATCGTGCCGCATCCGGCGACCACGGTCACGCTCGGCAATCTGCGCGACGGCAATACGGCCCTCGCACTGGTGGGCCTGCTGGCCATTGCGGCGCTCATGACCTGGCGCGTGCGCGCGGCCATGCTGATCGGTATCGTCTTCACCACGCTCGTGGCCTTCGCCTTCGGCCTGGCTGCGTGGAAGCCGCAAACCTACTCGCTCGGCGATCTCTCCGCCACAGCCTTTCAGCTCGACATACGATCGACCCTGAAAATCGGCTTCTTCGAAATTATCTTCGTCTTCCTGTTCATCGATATGTTCGATAACATCGGCACGCTGGTCGCGGTGGGTAAGCGCGCCGGCCTCTTCGACCATGCGCACCGTATCCCGCGGGTCAATCGCATCCTCCTGTCCGACGCCGCCGCGACGGTGGTCGGCTCGCTGACGGGCACTTCGACCGTAGTCAGCTATATCGAAAGCGCCGCGGGAGTCGCCGCCGGCGGACGCAGCGGCGTCACCGCGATCGTCACCGGACTGCTGTTCATCGTCGCGCTGTTCGTAGCACCGTTTGCCGGCGCAATCCCGACCGCCGCCACCTCGCCTGCGCTCATCGTTGTGGGCAGCCTCATGATGGCGACTGCGGGCGAGATCGCCTGGACCGATCCGGAGGTCGCGATTCCGGCGTTCCTGACGATGATGACCATTCCGCTCACCTTCAGCATCGCCAACGGCCTGGCGTTCGGATTCGTCGGCTACACGGTCCTGAAGGTTCTGCGCGGCAAGTTCCGCGAAGTGAACTGGTTCGTCTATGTCCTGGCAGCGCTTTTCATAGCGCGATTCATCTATTTGGGCAAGGGCTGAATATGGAACACCCGACGTTTTATCGCACCGTGCAGATCGAAGGCCTCTCTGTCTTTTATAGAGAGGCCGGCCCAAAAGACGCGCCCGTGCTCCTGCTGCTGCACGGCTTGCCTTCTTCGTCACGCATGTTCGAGCCGCTCTTTTCCCGCCTTGCCGATCGCTTCCATCTTGTCGCTCCCGATTACCCGGGCTTCGGACACAGCGACTGGCCGGACCCGAAGAAATTCGCGTATACGTTCGACCACTACGCCGCGATCACCGATCGGTTCACCGAAGCGTTGCGACTCTCCCGTTACACACTGTACATGCAGGATTACGGCGGCCCGGTTGGCTTCCGGATGGCTCTGGAGCATCCCGATCGGATACAGGCACTGATCGTCCAGGATGCTGTCGCCCACAATGAAGGCCTCGGTGAGAACTGGAAAACACGTCGCGCTTTTTGGGCCGACCGCGCCGCGAATGAAGGCGCCCTGCGCGCAAATCTCCTTTCGCTCGCGACCACGCGGACTCGCCACGTGGGCAACGACCCCAATATCGAGCGCTATGACCCGGATCTCTGGACGGACGAATTCGCGTTTCTGAATCAGCCGGACCAGGCCGAAATACAAAGCGACTTATTCTACGACTACCGCACGAATGTCGAGGCATACCCGAAATGGCAGGCGTGGCTGCGCGAGAAGCAGCCGCGCCTCCTGGTGATCTGGGGAAGGTACGACCTGTCCTTCGATCCCGGTGAGCCGGAGCGCTACCGTGCCGACGTCCCGGACGCGCAGGTGCACGTCCTCGACGCAGGTCATTTTGCCCTGGACACAGCCGCCGATGAGATCGCCGGATTCGTCCGGAACTTTGTCGGCCCTTAATCGAGGCGTGCGTATAGCCGCCGAGTTCACCGGCGGCTAAATCACATTGTCAACACGACGCGGAACTCTGCCTTCCCGCTCAGCATGCGCGCGTATGCTTCCGCTGCCTTGTGGAGTGGGTATGTTTCGATCATGGCGCGAACACCGGTGAGTTCGGAAAAGCGCAACGCGTCTTCGGAATCCGCGGGCGTTCCCGACCACCAGCCCTGCAGCGAGCGGCTGCCGGAGATCAATTGCCCCGGCGCGACCTCGATAGGTTCGGGGGAGACGCCGACAACCATCAGCTTGCCGTTTGGGGCGAGGCCGTCTACAAGGGCGGACATCGCTTTGGAGCTCGGAGCGGTTGCCAGGACGACTTGCGCACCGCCCAGTTTCTGCAACTCCTGGGCTGCATTGGTTGCATTGCTGTCGATGTATACGTTCGCTCCGAGCTTTTTGGCGAGAGCCGCGTTGCCGGAACCGCGCCCGATCGCCGCGACCTTGTAGCCGAATTTGCTCGCGTATTGAATCCCGAGGTGTCCGAGGCCGCCGACGCCCAGCACGGCGACGAGGTCGCCGGGACCAGCACCGCTATGCCGCAGCGAGTTGAAGGTGGTGACTCCGGCGCACAGCAACGGCGCTGCTCCGACGGAGTCCAGGCTCTCGGGAATCGTCACCAGCGCTTCGACCGGCGCCAGCATGTATTGCTGATATCCACCGTCATAGCTGAAGCCGGCAACTTTCACATTGCGGCAATTCCGATAATCTCCACGCCTGCAATAGAGACAGGTATTATCCTGGCCGCCGTGCCAGCCAACGCCGACGCGCTGTCCCAGCTTCCATTCTGAAACGCCGGCGCCCAACTCGTCGACGATGCCTACCACTTCGTGTCCGGGAATACGCGGGTACTGAATCCCCGGCCACATGCCCTCCTTCACCAGGACATCGCTGTGGCAGACGCCGCAGGCCTGCACTTTGATGCGCACCTGCCCCTGGTCCGGCTTCGGAATTTCGCGTTCGACGATCTCAAAATCCCCGCCCGGTCGTGAAATCTGCGCCACCTGCATGGGCGCGATTGAGACTCTTGGACTTCCCATAGTGCCTCCTGTACATGTTCAACCGTTGCACGCGCTACGCCAGCCGGGCCTCGCGAACGATCGGATTGAATCGAAAGAGCTTCGCCGCTCGCGGAAACCTCGTCATCGGCTGGAGTGTCGGAGTCTGGTCGCGATTGGTTGTTCAGGAGCCGACGTGTCGCCGGGGCGACACGTCAGTCGAAAAGAGGTCTCTGGCCGAAATCCTTGTTTTTTGTGGACCCGGCGGTAGCCCTATCACTCTAAAGAGTTAACAGCGCACCAAACGATATGGTGACCTGTTCGGTCTCGATCTGGGGACGCTTTCGGAAGCACCAGGCGGCACAATCGGAGTCGGGAAATGATCCGCCAAATGCTTTTGATCGAACCAGGCCTTAGCGGCAGCCGCTACGGTAGTGAGAGGTTCCGGGGGCGTAAGCAGCTTTTTCATTCGGTCCAAGGAAGGTAAATAACGATGGCTATTTTCGATTTAATTGGCTCCAGCCCGAAATTCCGCGATTTGCTGGGCATCGTCGGCATGGTTGCGCCGGTGGACTCGGCCGTCCTGATCCAGGGAGAAACGGGCACGGGCAAGGAAGTAATTGCACGGGCCATACACGAGGCCGGCCCGCGACGCAAAAATCGTTTTGTCGCGCTCAACTGCGCCGCGATTCCCTCTACCCTGCTGGAGAGCGAACTATTCGGTTACGAAAAGGGCGCCTTCACGGGCGCCGTGGCTCAGACGATAGGACGCTTTCAAGCCGCGGATCATGGAACGTTGTTTCTGGACGAGATCGGCGATCTTCCGCTGGAAATGCAGCCGAAACTGCTACGCGCTCTTCAGGAGAAGCAGTTCGAGCGCCTGGGCGGACTGCACACGCTTCAGGTCGACGTGCGCGTGATTGCGGCCACGAACCAGGACCTGTGGCAACTGGTGCAGGAGCGCAAGTTCCGGGCCGATCTCTATTACAGACTGAACGTATTCCCGGTGACGCTGCCGCCGCTGCGGGAAAGGATCGAGGACATCCCGCTACTGGTGGAGCACTTTGTTCAGAAGTTCGCTGGCCAGCAGGGGAAGGTGATCGACACGATCCCCGACGCGCTTATGGCGGTTCTGGAACAGCATAACTGGCCGGGCAATATCCGGGAACTGCAAAATGTCATCGAGCGGGGAGTCATCATGACGACCGGCCCTGTTCTGAGTTCCCGCACGACCGAGCGGCTGACGCCAAGCGAGCCCGCATCCATTCATTTGATCGGGGCCGCCGAACCCGTGAGCATCCGGACGCTGGCCGATGCCGAACGCGCCCATATCACCGCGACGCTTCGTAAGACCAACTGGGTGGTGGGCGGCCCGCGTGGAGCCGCGGCGCAACTGGGGCTGCCGAGAACAACGCTGCTGGCCCGGATGCAGCGGCTCGGAATTACAAGCGAGAACCCGCGCAGCCGGTCAGAGCAGTCCCCTCGAGGGCTCGTG
>Ga0070741_10014841_pt1 | contig 13369 bp, 11 predicted proteins | sample Coa_R1_4_FD_66440 | JGI IMG/M metagenome (GOLD analysis project Ga0070741, IMG submission 66440) | Surface soil microbial communities from Centralia Pennsylvania, which are recovering from an underground coalmine fire - Coalmine... | ecosystem: Environmental > Terrestrial > Soil > Unclassified ... | reverse complement strand
GTTTGGGGGGGTAACTGTCCGCAATAATTTACGACCGGCTCCCCGAGTCCACGGAGGCTCCGAAACGGAGGCTCATATCGGCACGAACAGGGCACCGACACGCAGCTTAATGTGGAACCTTGCAATCTGGCGCCTTTGTCGCTCCAGGAAACGCGAGGGGCGCGTCGTGCGACGCGCCCCTCGAACGTGCCGTGTTCCGTCAGATGTCGAAGTAGAGCTCGAACTCGTGCGGGTGCGGGCGCAGGCGGATCGGGTCGAGTTCGTTGGAGCGCTTGTAGTCGATCCAGGTCTCGATCAGGTCCGGGGTGAACACGCCGCCCTCGGTGAGGTACCCGTGGTCGGCTTCCAGGGTGTCCAGCACCGCGTCGAGCGACGCGGGGACCTGCGGAATCGAGGCTGCCTCGTCCGGCGGCAGCTCGTACAGGTCCTTGTCCACCGGCTCCGGCGGCTCGATCTTGTTCCTGATCCCGTCGATGCCGGCCATCAGCATCGCGGCGAACGCGAGGTACGGGTTGCAGGACGGGTCGGGGACGCGGAACTCTACGCGCTTGGCCTTCGGGTTCGTGCCGGTGATCGGGATGCGGGCGCACGCGGAGCGGTTGCGCTGCGAGTACACCAGGTTGACCGGGGCTTCGAAGCCGGGCACCAGCCGATGGTAAGAGTTCACCGTCGGGTTCGTGAAGGCCAGCAGCGAGGGAGCGTGCTTGAGCAGGCCGCCGATGTAGTAGCGGCCGAGGTCGGACAGGCCGGCGTAGCCGACCTCGTCGTAGAACAGCGGCGCGCCGTCCTTCCATAGCGACTGGTGGCAGTGCATGCCGTTGCCGTTGTCGCCGAAGATCGGCTTCGGCATGAACGTCACGGTCTTGCCCGCCGCCCGGGCCGTCGACTTGATGATGTACTTGTACGTCATCAGCTTGTCGGCCATGGTGAGCAGCGTGTCGAACCGGATGTCGATCTCGGCCTGGCCGGCGGTGCCCACCTCATGGTGCTGCATCTCGGTCTCGATGCCGACCTTGAGCAGGTTGGCCACCATCTCCGAGCGCAGGTCCGTGTAGTGGTCCATCGGCGGGACCGGGAAGTAGCCGCCCTTGTACCGCGGCTTGTACGCGAGGTTGCCGCCCTCTTCGTCGCGGCCGGTGTTCCAGGCGCCCTCCACCGAATCAAGGTGGTAGTACCCCTCGTTCGCCGAGGTGGCGAACCGCGCCGAGTCGAAGATATAGAACTCCGCCTCGGGTCCGAAGTACGAGGTGTCGGCGATGCCGGTGCCGCGCAGGTAGTCCTGCGCCTTGCGCGCGATGTTCCGCGGGTCCCTGGTGTACGGCGCGCCGGTCAGCGGGTCGTGCACGAAGAACGAGATGTTCAGCGTCCTGTGCTGCCGGAACGGGTCGACGTAGGCCGTGGTCGGGTCGGGCAGCAGCAGCATGTCGGACTCGTGGATCTGCTGGAAGCCGCGGATCGACGAACCGTCGAACATAAGGCCGTCGGTGAAGACGCTCTCACCGAACATCTTGGCGGGCACGGTGAAGTGCTGCACCGTACCGGGCAGGTCACAGAACCTTACGTCGACGAACTCTATATTCTCCGCCGCGATGAAGCCGAGCACTTCCTCCGCGCTGCTGAACATCAACCCTCCAGGTACGGGGTGCCTTCGAAGTCTTTGGGGTAGTGCTTCGGACGCTAGCCGCCGGCAATTTCCGCGCCGTGTCTGATGTGTTTCGCCGATGTTACGGCTCGCCCGGTTGGCGGGCCTGGAAAAGGGGCCGGCTACCGTGGAATTGTGGCACAGACCGTCGGCGCGTCAGCGAAGGACGCGACCTACCCGGGGAAGGGACTCGGACTTCCGGAGAGCGGGCCGATGTCTATCGCGCCCATGTGGCGCAGGCTCGCGGCGCTGGTCGTGGACTGGCTGCTGTGCATGCTGATCGCGGTCGGACTGCTCCACTCCCAGTTCTGGACCCTCGCGATATTCGCGGTCGAGGTCTACGTGCTGACCGCGATGGCGGGCACCACGGTGGGCAAGCGGGCGCTCGGCATCCGGGTGATCCGGACCAACGGCGCGCGCATGGTGGGCTTCGGCTGGGCGGCGGTGCGGACTCTGCTGCTGCTCACGGTCGTGCCGCCGCTGCTGATGGACCGGGACCTGCGCGGCCTGCACGACCGCGCGTCCGACACCGTCGTCGTCAGGTTCTGACGCGTCGCTAGCGCATCTTCGGGCGCGGCATCTTCGGCTGGCGAATGTTGCGCGGCATCGGGCCTTTGGGTGCCTGGAGCGTCGGCTGGAGCGCCCTGAGCCGGTGATTGAGGTCGCTGACCGCGGCGGGATTGAGCTTGCGGGGGAGCCGCATTACCTTGCGCTGCAGCTTGCTGATCGGCACCTGGCCCTCGCCGTCGCCGATCTGGTAGTCGATGATCGGCACCTCATAGGCCACCCGGGCGACCCTCTTCTTCTCGGCGGCGAGCAACGGAGCCAGGCCATTGGGCGAGCCCTCGCCGACGAGGACGACACCGGGGCGGCCGACGGCCCGGTGCACCACGTCCATGTTCCGGTTGGCAGCCACTGCGGGGGTGACCGTCCAGTTACCGCGCATGTTCTCAAGGATCGCTGCCGCCGCGCCGGGCTGGCCCTCGATCGCCGAGTACTGGGCGGCCTGGGCGAACCGGCCGAACATGATCATCGCGACGAGCAGGCCGAGCAGCACGCCGAGCGGGATGAGCAGCGCGGCGAGCCCGGTGACCAGTCCGATCACGATCAGGACCGCCGCGGTGGCGATGCCGCTGAGCGCGACGATCGGCAGCGCCCTCGGGTTGGCCTTGTGCACCAGGCCCGCGACCATGCGGATCTGCTTGAACCGCCCGGCCTTGGCGAGGTCTTCTGCGGCTTCCCTGTTCAGGGGTCCTGAATCTTTCGACGAACGAGCCATGCCTCGCAGCATACGGTTTCGAAGCTCCCGACCGGAACTCCGGGACCCTTCGGGGTTAGGCCTTCGCGTGGTTCGCGGTCTCCCGCGCCGACATCGCCTGGGCGTAGAGCCGCCCGGCCCGGTACGACGATCGCACCAGCGGCCCGGCCATCACGCCGGCGAACCCCGCGGCGGTCGCTTCGGCCTGCATCTGGACGAACTCCTCCGGCTTCACCCACCGCTCCACCGGGTGGTGTTTCGGCGACGGGCGCAGGTACTGGGTGATCGTCAGCAGGTCGCATCCGGCCTCGCGGAGGTCGGCCATCGCGGCGCTGACCTCCTCGCGCGTCTCGCCGAGCCCGAGGATCAGGTTCGACTTGGTGACCAGCCCTGCGTCTCGGGCCGCGCGGAGCACGTCAAGCGATCGCTCGTAGCGGAAGCCGGGCCGGATCCGGCGGAAGATCCGCGGCACCGTCTCGATGTTGTGCGCGAGCACCTCGGGGCGGGCGTCGAACACCTCCGCCAGCCGCGACGGCACCGCGTTGAAGTCGGGAATCAGCAGCTCGACGCCGCAGCCGGGCACGGCCGCGTGGATCTCGACGGCGGTCTGCGCGTACAGCCACGCGCCGCCATCGGGCAGGTCGTCCCGTGCCACCCCGGTCACCGTGGCATACCGCAGGCCCATGGTCGCGACCGACTCGGCAACCCGGCGCGGCTCGTCCCGGTCCAGCGCTTGCGGCTTGCCGGTGTCGATCTGGCAGAAGTCACAGCGCCGGGTGCACTGGTCGCCGCCGATGAGGAAGGTGGCTTCCCGGTCCTCCCAGCACTCGAAGATGTTCGGGCAGCCGGCCTCCTCGCACACCGTGTGCAGGCCCTCGGACCGGACCAGCGACTTCAGCTCCGTATAGGAAGGGCCGGTGCGCAGCCGGGTCTTGATCCACGGCGGCTTGCGCTCGATCGGCACCGCGCTGTTGCGTGCCTCGAGGCGGAGCATCCGTCGGCCTTCAGGTGCGAGTACCACCCCTCCAGGGTATGTTCGCGCTGACCATTGGTGATAACGGGGGCGGCACCATGATCCTGAGCACGATGAACGACCTGCCGGGTTACCAGGTCAGCTATGGCACCGCGGTCAAGATCCGGCCCGCGGGGTTAGCGGGGTCGGCGGGGTTAGCGGGGTCGGCGCTGCTGACGGGCAGGTCGGTGCCGCGGCGCCACCCGTCGTAACCGAGCACATCGGCGAGGTGCTGCTCCACCAGCGGCGTGACTTCGGCGACCGTGACCGGCCGGCCCGCCTCGGCGGACAGCGTGGTCACGGACGCGTCCCGGATGCCGCACGGGACGATGCGGTCGAACCAGGACAGGTCGCAGTCGCAGTTCAGCGCGAACCCGTGCATGGTCGCGCCGCGGGCCACGCGGGCGCCGATCGCACCCACCTTGCGGTCCTGGACGAGTGCGCCATCGGCCGGCCGCCTGCCGCCGCGGATCCAGGCGCCGCTGCGCCCGTCGACCCGGTCCGCCACTACGCCGAACTCCGCGCACGTGCGGATCAGGGCCTCCTCGAGCGCACGGACGTACGCGACCACGTCGAGCGGCTGGCGCAGCTTGATGATCGGGTAACCGGTGAGCTGGCCGGGTCCGTGCCAGGTGATCTTGCCGCCCCGGTCCACGTCCACGACCGGTGCTCCTGGGTCGCCGAACGGGCGGTCCGAGGCCGCGGTTCGTTTTCCGGCGGTATACACCGGCTCATGCTCCATTAGCAGGCAGCTGTCCCGCACCTCGTCCGCCACGCGTCGAGCGTGGATCTTTCGCTGCAGATCCCAGGCGGACCGGTACTCGACGGGGGAGGGGCCAAGCCCCAGGTACACGAGCTCGCTCACTTTGCCCAGCTTACGCCCGGCCGTCGCCCGGCCTGGCCGGCGTCGCCTTGGCCGGACCCGCGTGCCGTTCCGGGGCGCCGATCTCACGCTAAGTAATACGGCGCGGGCTGTTTGATTACATAGAGCGAGGTAGGCGCGGGTGCTTCCGTTGAGGGCCGACGCGATGACCTCGCTCATGAGCGCCCATTCGTCCCTTATGCCCTATGTGCCGCGCAGTTTATCGTGTCAGAAAAGTGCTTCATGGTAGATAAGGTGCCAGATCCGCACCCTTTTCTAACACGAAGCACTTTTTTGACATAAGAGGAGCCCCTGTGGGCGCGTAGATCTCAATAGTCACTATGTGATCAATAGCGCGTGCGGCTTGCGGTGCACTTGGTGTCGATGAGATCAAGGATATCCATGAGGTTATCGGTGGCGCGGGCGGGATGCGGGGCGGGGTGGGATGCGGGGGTGGCGGCTCGCGACGGGATGCGGGGCGGTGCGGAGCGAGGGGGCGGTGGGCGGGTGCGGGGCGAGGCGGGTGGGTTTGAGGGGGGTTGGCGGGGGGGCGGGCAGAATGGGAGGGTGATCGATGAGGGTGAGCTGCGGCGGATGCCGGCGGAGGAGCGGCGCGAGCTGGCGCGGCTGCTGGCGCGGATCGAGTTGCCGCATCCGATGATGGACCCGAGACAGGCCCGGCGGCGGCGCGTGGGGCTCGTGGTGTTGACGGGGTGCTGTGTTTTCTTGGTCGCGTGGGTCGTGATCCTCGCGCTCAACCTGCCGATGCGGTTCAGTGCCACGCACTGGCGCGCGGTCTGGGTGGGACTGGACATCGCCGAACTGGCCGGGTTCGCCGCCACCGCGTGGGCGTCCTGGCATCAGCGGCAGGTGATCATCTTCTGCATGCTGTTCACCGCCACGCTGCTGGTCTGCGACGCGTGGTTCGACGTGGTGCTCGACTACGGGACGCCGAACGCGCGGACGAGCGTGCTCTCGGCGGTGCTCGTCGAGCTGCCGCTGGCCTTCCTGCTGTTCGCCGGCGCCCGGCGGCTGATCCGGATCACGGTGGGCGCGGTGATGCGGCTGGAGGGCATCGCCGGGCCGGTGCCGCCGCTGTGGCGGATCCCGCTGTTCGCCGACGGGCTGGAGGAGGCGCTGCCAGCCAGGTTGCGGCAAACCGCACGGGGCAGGACACCGTCACAACCACGGGGGTTATCTCGTCTTGAGTGGCATGGACGACCACGAATACGCGGAATACCGGCCGCTGATGTTCTCGATCGCCTACCGGATGACCGGCAGCGTCGGCGACGCCGAGGACATCGTCCAGGAGGCCTTCCTGCGGGCCGACGCCGCACCGCACGCGGACAAGCCCAAGGCCTACCTGGCCACGATCACGACCCGGCTGGCCATCGACCACCTGCGTTCGGCGCGGGTGCGCCGCGAGTCGTATGTGGGTACCTGGCTGCCGGAGCCGCTGCTCACCGACGAAGCTCCTGGCCCGGCCGAGCACGCGGAGATGTCCGATTCGCTGTCGATGGCATTCCTCGTGCTGCTGGAGAGCCTGTCGCCGGCCGAGCGCGCGGTGTTCTTGCTGCGCGAAGTGTTCGGCTACGGGTATGCGGACATCGCCGCGGCCACCGGGAAGACCCAGGCCGCGTGCAGGCAGCTGTTCACCAGGGCCCGGCGCGCAATCGACGAGGGCAAGCCCAGGTTCGACACCACGCGAGCCGACGCCGAGGAGCTGACCAGCGTCTTCCTCGACGCGGCGAACGGCGGGGACCTCACCGCGCTGATCGGGCGGCTGGCGCCCGACGTCGCGTTCTACGGCGACAGCGGCGGCAAGGGCGAGACCACGTTTATCGCTCCGGTCTTCGGCCGCGAGCGGGTGATGCGCATCATCGGCGCCCAGCTCGCCCGCGTCATCAAGGCCGGCGCCGCGCTGAGCCCCGCCACGCTCAACGGACAGGCCGGCTTCCTGGTCTACGACGCGGACGGCGGGCTCGTCGTCGCGTGCGTGTTCGACATCGTGGAGCGCCAGGTCCAGGCCATCAGGACGGTCGCCAACCCGGACAAGCTGCGTCATCTCGGGCCCATCTCGCAGACCTGGCATCTGCGCGCCGACCCCGCCAGCCCCGTCGGCACCGCCGACCCCGCCAGCCCCGTCGGCACCGCCGACCCCGCCAGCACAGTGACGCACGGCACAGCGGAGGGTGTCACAACCGGCTGAGCTGCGTGGTCTTAGCGGACGGAACAGCGAAGGGGACGGAAATGCGAATCTTTGTCGCGGGGGCGACCGGGGCCGTCGGCCAGCACCTCGTCCCCGGCCTCATCGCAGCCGGCCACGATGTCACCGCCACCACCAGGTCACCGGACAAGGCAGCGCGGCTGAGGGACCAGGGCGCGACGCCCGTCGTGGTGGACGGCCTGGACCGCCCGGGCCTGCTCGCGGCCGTCAAGGCCGCCCAGCCGGACGCGATCGTCCACCAGATGACGTCGCTGGCCAGCATGAAGAGCTTCCGCAAGTTCGACGCGGAGTTCGCCACCACCAACGAGCTGCGCACCAAGGGCACCGACTACCTGCTGGAAGCCGCCGCGGACAATCACGTCGGCCGGTTCATCGCGCAGAGCTACATCGGCTGGAACAACCCCCGGACCGGCGGCCTGATCAAAACCGAGGAGGACGGCCTCGATCCCGATCCGCTGCCGATGACCGTGCGGAGCATGGCGGCGATCAGGCACGTCGAGCAGAGCGTCCCGGCGGCCGGCGGGGTCGTGCTGCGGTACGGCAGCTTCTACGGGCCCGGCGCGTCCGCGATGATGCTCGACGCGGTCCGCAGGCGGCGGTTCCCGGTCATCGGCAGCGGTGCCGGGGTATGGTCGTTTAGCGAGATCACCGACGCCGCTGCCGCCGCGATCGCGGCGCTGCACGCGGGAAGCCCGGGGGTGTACAACGTGGTGGACGACGACCCCGCGCCAGTGGCGGTATGGGTCCCCTACCTGGCCGAGTGCCTGGAGGTCAAGCCGCCGATGCACCTGCCGGTGTGGCTGGGCCGGCTGGCCGGCGGCGACATGGTCGTCGCGCAGATGACGCAGGTTCGCGGCTCGGCCAACGACAAGGCCAAGCGCGAGCTTGACTGGAAGCCGAAGTACTCCTCCTGGCGAGACGGTTTCCCGGTGTGGGTGCGGGCGTGACCGGATTGACCGAGGACCTCACCCCGTACCTGGAGTCCAGGCCGCTGATGTTCTCCATCGCGTACCGGATGACCGGGAGCGTCAGCGACGCCGAGGACATCGTCCAGGAGGCGTTCCTTAAGCTGACCCGGGCGCTGAAGGACGGCACGGTCATCGAGTCGCCGAAGGCGTTCCTCGCCACGGTCACCACCCGGCTGGCGATCTCGCACCAGGCCTCTGCCCGGGTGCGCCGGGAGTCCTACGTCGGACCCTGGCTGCCCGAGCCGCTGGTGCAGAACGCGGCGAGTGCCGAGCCGGACCCGGCCGAGCACGCCGAGCTGTCGGACTCCCTGTCCATGGCGTTCCTGGTGCTGCTGGAAAGCCTGTCGCCGGCCGAGCGCGCGGTGTTCCTGCTGCGCGAGGTGTTCGGCTACGACTACGCCGAGATCGCCAGCATCACCGGCAAGTCCGAGGCCAACTGCCGGCAGATCTTCGGCCGGGCGCGGCGGCGGGTAGATGAGGGGCGGCAGACCCGGTTCGAGGCGTCCCGGGCGGAAAGCGAGGAGGTGGCCAGGCGCTTCTTCACCGCGATCGAGGGTGGCGACCTCGCCGGCCTGCTCCAGGTGCTGGCCCCCGACGTGGTCGCGATCGGCGACGGAGGCGGGAAGGCATGGGCACTGACCGAGCCGCTGCGCGATCACCTCCGGGTGGCCCGGTTCTGGCTCGGCCTGGCCCGGCGGGGCGACCACGAAGGCGTCATCCTGGAACCGACCTGGGTCAATGACGAGCCGGGTGTGATCTTGCGTGACCCGGTGAACCGGGTCATCGCGGTGGTCGCGCTGGACATCGCCGACGGCAAGGTGCGGGCCATCAGGTCCGTGATCAACCCGGACAAGCTCGGCCATCTCGGCCCGGTCTCGGAAGTGGCACTGCGCGCCCCCAAGTCTTAACCTGTCCGGCATGGCCAGCGATCTGGAAGACACCGCGCTCGAGGATGCCGTGCTCGCCAGCCTCGAGCGAACACCGGGTCCGCGGCTGCGCGAGCTGCTGACCGGCCTGGTGCGGCACCTGCACGCCTTCGTCAGGGAAACCGAACCGACGCTCGCCGAGTGGGAGTACGCGATCGATTTCCTCACCAGGACCGGGCAGAAATGCGACGACGAGCGCCAGGAATTCATCCTGCTGTCCGACGTGCTGGGCATTTCCATGCTGGTGGAGACGATCAACAGCGGTAAGACCGGGACCGAGTCCACCGTGCTCGGCCCGTTTCACGTCGTCGAGTCGCCGCCGCGAGAGCTTGGCGACAGCATCGACTTCGTCGGGACCGGCCCGCCATGCGTGGTCCGCGGGCACGTCCGAGACACCAGCGGCGCGCCCCTCCCCGGCGCCACGCTGGACGTCTGGCAGGCCAACGATCAGGGGTTTTACGACGTCCAGCAGCCGGACACGCAGCCAAGGGCCAACGGCCGCGGCCTGTTCACGGCGGATGCGGACGGCGCGTACTGGTTCCGCACGATCGTGCCGAGCCACTACCCGATCCCCACAGACGGGCCGGTCGGGGACCTGCTGACCGCCACCAGGCGCCATCCCTACCGCCCGGCGCACATCCACTTCATCGTGAGCGCCCCCGGTCATCGCACGCTGACCACGCACATTTTCGTGGCGGGCAGCCAGTACATCGAATCCGACGCGGTATTCGCGGTAAAGCAAAGCCTCATCGCCAGCTTTACGCCCACCGACGATCCGGAGCTGGCAGCCCGGTATGAAGTAGCTAGGCCGTTCTGCCTGACTGATTTTGATTTTGTGTTGTGAGTGCTGATCCGCCGCGGTGGGTCGAGGCGGCGCGGGGAACCCGCTGGTATGGCCTGCCGTGGCATTATCTGCTGCTCGCGGCCTGGGCGGCGAAGTGGTTCCAGGTGATGGCCACGCCGGCGAGCGGCGGGGCGTCCTGGCACCTGTTCACCGAGGCCGGGCGGCTGCTGTTCGGCATGCACCCGCGCGGGTTCGGTGACCCGGGCGGGCTGCGGCTGTTCGCCACGTACCCGCGGTTCCAGTTCGGGCCGGTCACGCTCGTGGCGGCCGCGGTGCTGCGCAGGCTCGGGCCGGACCAGGGGCTGGTCGTCGCGCAGATCCTGATGATGGGCTGCGGCCTGCTGGTCATGGCGGTCGCGGAGCGCACGGCGCTGGCCGCGCGGCCGGATCTGGACCGGGAGCAGGTCCGGTGGACGGTGCTGGGCGCGGGCGCGGTATTCGTCCCGGTATGGTCGATCCTCGCGGTCAGCTTCATGCACCTGGACGACGTGCTCGCGCTCGTGCTGGCCACGTTCGCGATCCGTGCGGTGGTGACCGGGCGGGCGGCCACGGCCGGCGTGCTGCTCGCGCTGTCGGCAGGGGCGAAGCCGTGGGCGTTCGGGTTCATGGCGCTCCTGCTGGCGTTGCGTGGGCCGTCCGATGAAGGCCGGGCGCTGCGCGGTGCCGCCTGGGCCGCCGGGGTCACCGTGCTGCTGTGGGCGCCGTTCGTTCTCGCCGACCCGGGCAGCGTGGCCGCGGCGAAATACGCGATCCCGAACGCTTACGATTCGGGGCTGCGGGCGCTCGGCGTCAACACCCCGTCGACGCCGCCGTGGGACCGGCCCGCGCAGATCCTGATCGGCTTCGCGCTGTCGGCGGTCGCGGTGTGGCGGGGGAGATGGGCCGCCGTGCTGCTGATCTGCACCTCGGTCCGGGTCGCGCTTGACCCCAACACCTACCCCTACTACAGCGCGGGGCTGGTGACCGGCGCCCTGATCTGGGACCTGATGGGGGCGCGCCGCCCGGTGCCGGCCTGGACGCTGGCCGCCGGCAGCATGTTCTGGGGCTGGACCGCGGTGAGCGGTGATCACGTGCTGGCCGGGGACATCCGGGTGGGCTTCGCCATCGCGGCCGCGGCGTACACGATCCTCGCCCCGTCCGCCGTCGAGGTTGGCCGCGGCGTCCCTGGGTAGTGGGGATCGTCATGCTCCAAGCACTGTTGCTTGCTGGAATCGTTGGTGCACCACTCGGCTCGGTCGCGCTGTTCCTGCCCGGCCGGACGCGCGACCGGGGCGGCGGGGCGTGGCCGGCCACCCGCCGGCTGCTGCTCGCGCTGCTCGCCACCGCCGTGCTCGCGGTTGTCGCGGCGGTGGTGCTGCGGCTGCTGCACCTGTCCGAGCACAACCTGGTGACCGGCGCGGCGGCACTGGTGTTCGCGAGCCTGGTCTGGCTGCCGGTGACCCGGCGCTGGTCCGCGCGCGCCCACCTGTGCTGGGCGTCCAGCGTGTTCCTGTTCGTGGTGTACCTGACCTACGCCCTGGAGTGGACGTTCGCGAGCCACCTCGGCTTCGGCAGTACCGTCGGCGGCGTGCTGCTGTGGGTGCTCGAGGTGTTCGCAGCGGGGCTGAGCTGCGCGTACCTGTGGGAGATCTGCGACGCGCTCGGCACCGAGCACTGGCGGCGCCGGATCACCCCGTCGACTGAGCTGCGCATGCCCGACGAAGACCTGCCGTTCGTCAGCTTGCACGTGCCCGCGCACAACGAGCCGCCAGACATGGTCATCGACACGCTGCGGGCGCTGCTGCGCCTGGACTACCCGCGATACGAGATCATCCTGATCGACGACAACACCGACGACGAGACGCTGTGGCGGCCGGTCGAGGCCTGGTGCCAGCGGCACGGGGTCAAGTTCGCGCACCTGGAGAACTGGCCCGGATACAAGTCCGGCGCGCTGAACTACGCGCTGCGGCAGTTGACATCCGACGAGGCGGAACTGATCGGCGTCGTCGACTCCGACTACCAGATCGAACCCGGTTTCCTGCGCCGGTGCGCGCCCGCGTTCGCCGACCCGTGGATCGGGTTCGTGCAGGCACCCCAGGACTACCGCGGCTGGGACGAGGCGCGGTACTACCGGCGGCTCTACTACTCGTACAAGTACTTCTTCGCCGTCTCCCAGCCGTCGCGCAACGAGCACGACGGCGCGATCTTCGCCGGCACGATGGGCCTGATCCGGCGGGTGGCGCTCGACGAGCTCGGCGGCTGGGACGAGTGGTGCATCACCGAGGACGCCGAAGTCTCGCTGCGGCTGCTCCGCGCCGGATGGCACGGCCTGCACATGGACCAGACGTGGGGTCGCGGCGTCATGCCGCTGACGTTCGAGGCGCTGAAGGGGCAGCGGTACCGGTGGTGCTTCGGCGGTATCCAGATCCTGCGCATGCACTGGCGGTCGCTGATGCCGGGCCGTTCTTCGCGGGCCAACCATCTGTCGGGCGGGCAGCGGTGGTCGTACCTGGCCGGCGCGCTCCAGTGGTACGGCGACCTGCTCGGCTTCCTGTTCCTGATTTTCCTGCTGGCCGGCGCCGTCAACCTGTCGACCGGCGGCGGTCAGCTGTTCCGCAAGCTGACGGTGTTCCTTGTCGGGTCCGTGCCGGTCCTTGTTGTTCTGGGACTGGTCCGGGCGATCGCCCTGCTGCGCCGGGGGACCGGCGCGTCGTGGCGGGATTCGCTCGGCGCCTTCTTCATCTGGCAGTCCACGTCGCTGGTGGTGGCGCGCGCCTCGGTGCTGGCGCTGTTCGCGTCGAAGGCTGCGTTCTTGCGCACCCCGAAGACGAGCGAGCAGACCCGCTGGTGGGAGGCGCTGCGGGCGAACTGGGCGGAGTCGTTGCTGGCGGTGCTGGGCTTCGCCGGCATCGTCGGCTCGCTGACCAGGTACAACCAGTTCAGTGGGCCGCTGCTCGCGGCGTTGCTGCTGTTCCCGACGCTGGGTATGGCCGCCGCGCCAGTCAACAGCTGGGCGGCCCGCCGGGCGACGCTGCCGGCCTGGCTGCGGGAGCGGCGGCGCACCGAGTACGCGCGGGACCGGCACACGTTCGCGGCCGGGGTGGCGACCGGGGGAGCGGTCGCCGTCCTCGGCGTCGCGGCCGCGGCGATCGCGCTGTTCTTCACCGGCCACCAGGCGCAGTCGCCCGACCTGCTCGGCCCGGCCCAGGGCGGCAATACGGCGAGGCCCTCGTCGCCGGCGTCGTCGCCGGCGTCATCGCCGACCGGGTCGTCGCCGTCCGGGTCGGTGTCGCCGAGCGCCACGTCGTCCGCTTCCGTGTCGTCGCCGGCCCCGTCGTCGGTGCCCGCTACGTCTGTGCCAGCGACGACGCCGGGTTCTGGGACCGGGACGGGGACGCCGACGCCTGGTGGCGCGACGCCTTAACGCCGTTTGCGCCGTTGCGCCGTTGCGTCGTTTGTGTCGTCGCGGCGTTAAGCCGTCGCGGCGTTAAGCCGTTGCGGCGTGCCGCGTCGCGGCGTGCCGCCCGGTCCGACCGCGACGGGGGTCGACCGCGACCTATATCCGGATATTTGGTGTTATTCCGGGCGTGTCGTCGGGCGGGCCAGATCATTGCGGACACTTACCCCCCCAGATCGGGGGGGTAAGCGTCC
>Ga0070741_10014840_pt1 | contig 13370 bp, 12 predicted proteins | sample Coa_R1_4_FD_66440 | JGI IMG/M metagenome (GOLD analysis project Ga0070741, IMG submission 66440) | Surface soil microbial communities from Centralia Pennsylvania, which are recovering from an underground coalmine fire - Coalmine... | ecosystem: Environmental > Terrestrial > Soil > Unclassified ... | reverse complement strand
CGACCGTGCGGTGCGGCCAGGCGGCGTGCCCGCCCCGGCCGTGGATCGTGATGGCAAACTCGTCCGAGGCGGCGTTGCGTGCACCGTCGGCGACGCTCAGCGTTCCCGCGTCGCGGGTGCCCACGTGGAGCCCGAAGATGGCTCCCACGGGCGGATCGTCGAGCACGCCCGCCTCGATCATCCCCAGCGCGCCCCCCGGCGGCCGCTCTTCGGCCGGCTGAAAGAGGAAGACCACCGGCCCCGGCAGCGGCGCGCGCTCCTCTTCGCGCCCGAGCGCGGCGGCTGCACCCAGGAGCATGGCCGTGTGCGCATCGTGCCCGCAGGCGTGCATCACCCCGGCGTGCTCGCTGGCATATGGCAGCCCGGTGGCCTCCTGCACCGGCAGCGCGTCGATGTCGGCGCGGAGGGCCAGCGCCGGGCCGGGCTTGTGCGCTCCCAGCACCGCCACCACGCTATACAGCGGCTGCCCCTCTGGTCCCACTCCCACTCGCTCGCGCGGCTGGTATCCCAGCTCGCGCAGCTGCGCCGCAATGAAGGCGGCCGTCTCGCGCTCCTCGAAGCTCAGCTCAGGATGCCGGTGCAGCCAGCAAAACCAGTCCAGCACGCGGCGCTCCAGCGCCGGGTCCAGCACCGGCGGCGCGCCCTCCGCGGCGGCCATCGATGCTGGACGCGCAGTTTCGGGAGCCGGAGGAGCATCTGTCCCCATCGTTGTCATCTGCCCTCGCCACTGCTCACGCTACGCATGTTACGCGTCCGGCGGGATGTAGCGCCCGTGGATGCCCTGGCCGAGCCGCCAGCCATAGCCGCAGTAGTCGCTCAAGACGCTCCATTCGGCCTGCGTGAGGTGGCCGTGATTGTGATACAGCACGTGGCGCGCGCCGCCTTCCTTGGCCGCCACCAGCAGGCGGCGCAGGTCGTGGGCCGTGACCGGATCGCCGCCGTGCGGGCGCCGGCCCGCATCGATCCACGGCAGCACCTTCCACGGATAGCCATCGGCCGCCGCGATCGAGCGCTTGACCTCCTCCGTGATCACCTGCGAGAAGAACGCGTCGGGGAAGCCGCGCTCCAGCTCGCGCAGGCCGGCCATCGTCTGCCCCGGCTTGGTGTCGGGCTCGGTGCTCGGCAGGGCGATACCCAGCAGCGCCCGCACGGCCGCGAACGCCTCGGGCTCCCACAGGCCCGGATTCCAATCGGCCAGCGTCGTGACGTAGCGGGCGATCGTGCCATAGAGGCCATCGACGCCGCGATGCCAGATGTAGAGCTTGGGCAGGATCAGATCGAAGAGCGACGCGAGCGCCGGGAAGTCGTAGCCGCAGAGGGCGGCAAACGCCGGCAGCCGGATGCTGGCGCCAAGCTTCACCTGGCGGCCGCGGGCACGCGTCAAGGCCTCCGCCAGCTGGTGTACCTGCTTGTAGAAGAGCGTGAGCGCGCGCGCGCGGAAATTGAGCCAGGAGACGATCCCCGGATCGTTACCGATCAGCGCCAGCGAGGCAAAGAGCCCGCCCGGCGCCGCCAGGGTGGCCTGCTCGCGGCTCAGCTTGTGCAGGCGCGCAAACAGCCGATCCTTCGCCGCCACCAGCCGCTGGTAGTCGAAGCCGAGCGCCTGCGCGGCCGGCGCAACCTCGGGCGGCAGATCCTCAAACAGGTTCGAGCGATGGCCCGGCGCAATCTCGTAGCCCCACTCAGGGCCATCCAGAATAGCGCCATCGACCTGGGGAAACTGGGTGAGGGTGTCTTCCAGCCGGGCCAGGTAGGCGCGCTGCCTGCCCTGGTCGGTGACCAGCGGCCCCCCGGCCCCGGGAAGCCCCGGCGCTGGCGGGCCGGCCCCGGCAGCCGGCTCGAAGAGATACACCGGCCAGCCGCGGCCCTTGGCGTTCTGGATCAGCTGCTCCAGCCGCTCGCGGCGGCGCGGAAACGCCTGCGCCGGCTCAGGCGGTGGCTCGACCCCCCACCGCCGGTAGACGGTCGGGTTCGGCGCAAAGGCCCAGACGGCGTCCAGCCGCTCGCCGCCCCAGCTTGCGGGCGCGGGAGGCGCGGCGGGGCCGGTCTCGGCCGGCTCCTCAGGCCGGGCCGACGCTTCCCCCGGCTCAGGGTACTCCGGAAGAAAAAGCAGGCGTCCAATCACCAGCCCGCGCACCCCGCCTGACTGCCACGCGTCGAGCGTGCGCTCGATGTCGGCCAGCACCGGCTCGAGCGGCTGTCCAACGCGCATCCAGAGCTCTAGCTCGGCCATGAAGCCCTCCTCTGCTCCTGCCGGTCCCGGGGTAACGCTCTGCTGGCACGCTCACCTCGAACCAGGTAACCCATCAGGCCCTCCTCTGCTCCTGCTGGTCCGGCGATGGCTCGCCGGACGGTCCGGCCCCCGTGCTCGGGCCGTGGCGGCCGGCTGGAGCGGGCCAGGAGCGCAGCAAGAGACGCATCGTGCCGCGCCATACGGCTCCCGGCGCGAGAAGCATGAGCCCGCTTCGATCGAGCCCTCGCGCTGCCAGGTTGAAGACGTTTGGGGGAGCCGTCCACGGCTCGAAGCAGATGGCCGGCCTGCCCGGCGGCGTATAGACGACCAGGGTCGGAAACGCAGCCGAGGCGCGCACCACCGACGCCAGCCCGACATCCGGGCCGGCCACCAGGCATTCACTCTCGCCGCCGGCGGCCGCAAGACTGGTGAACACGTCGTCGTAGAGCCGGTCGCCCAGCGCCTGCGGCACGCGCAGGTCGACTGCGCCGGAGACGGGCTCAGTCACCTCCTCCCAGGAGAGCGGCTCACTCGGCGCAGCCGGCGGCGTGAGCTGTCTCAGGGTATCGAGGCGCCACCGGCGGGCAGCCGGCACCTGCACCAGGCAAGTCTCGCGGCGTCCCTGCGGCCCCAGCGGCAGCAGAAGGTACGGGTGCGCACCCAGGCCGAACGGCAGCACCGCAGCACCGGGATTGCTTACCTCGAAGTCCAGTTCCAGCTCGCTCACTGTGAGGCGAAAGGTAACGCTGAGCCGGTAAGGGAAGGGAAAGCCTTCCAGAGTCTCCGGGTGGTCGTCGGAGCTGCACGTGGCCGTTACCTCGGCGGCCGTCTCGCTGGCCTCCGCCCGCTCCACGCGCCAGGGACGGTCCTTGACGAAGCCATGAATGGCGGCCCCGCCGGCGTCGAGCGCCGGTAGGCGGTAGATCCGGCCGGCGAACTCGTACATCCCCTGGGGAATACGACCCGGCCAGGGGAAGAGCAAGGGGATGCCCCACCACGATGGCTGCCGGCGCAGGTCATCCAGCGACGGCGGGCTGAGGAGAACATCGCGCACCTGGCCATCGGGCGCCGGAAGGCGAGCCCCGAGGCAGTTGCACCCAAAGGCCGGCCAGATGGTGGCGGAGGCGCTGCCGGCCCGATCGCGCAGGACGAGGAGCTGCTCGCCTTCCCGCAGCTCGCTCTCGATGGCAAAGCGGCGCGGTGGCTCCGAATCATTCGGCGGCATGGACGGGCAATTCTATACGACGGTGTACAACGGCGCGGTGAGCCGGCGGCCGGCGAGCAGCAGGCCGGTAGAGTGCGCCGGGGCAATCTGCCAGGGGGCCCAGGCTAGGGGGATTACACCAGCGCGATCCGCAGGCCATGGGCGCGGGCCGGCGTCACCCCGCGCCCGGCACCGTCGGCGGTGCCGCGCGCCCGCAGGTAGTCGAGCGTCGCCGTGCGATCTTCCGCGCGCACGGCGATCGCCGTCGGCCGCGGGCCCGGGGGCAGCACGCGCCCGCCGCTCGGCGGCGCCACAAGCTCCAGCCGGAGGCCGGAGAGATCGAGTGCCACGCCCCGGCCGGCCAGCCCATCGGGAATGCGAGGCCAGCCAAACGCTGCCTGGTAGCACTTGGCGGCGAACTCTGGATCAGCTACCAAGACAGAGACGCTGACTAGCTCGCGCCAGCCCGCCGGGTGCGGTGCCAGCGCGCCAATGGCCTCGATCTCTTCCCTCCGCGCCGCGTCGCCACCCTCCCATTCAATCAAGAAGGGCATGGGCGGCCATGCCGGGCGGGGTGCCGGCTGGCCGCGATGCGGCAGTGGCGGCGGCCGTCCCGCGGCAGCGATTACTGCCGGTGACTGCGTGCGTGGCGAGGACTCTGGAGCTACCACCACCGATCGCCAGCGCAGCGTGCGGCCGGCGGGCGTCGTGCGCTCGCCGTGCTCGATCTCACCGTGCGGCACGGCATTGGCGTCGAGCCGCGCCACCGCCGCGTCCAGGTCGGTGACTGCCACTGCATAGGTCGGTGGGTTTTCGCCGGCGCTGGCGAGCCAGTTCTTGAGCCACTGCGCCGCCGGGGCGTTCGGGTCGCGCACGGCCAGTAGCTCGACGTAGCTCAGGTCGAAATGCACCAGCGCGTTGTGCGTGCCCGTAGGATGCTCGCCACCCGGTACCACGGTAAACCCGAGCCCTTCGCGGTAGGTGGTGATCGCCTTGTTCAGGTCCTTGACGGCAACGACGATGTGATCAAACCGCGCAGGAACTATGGCACCGGTATCGCTCATTCGGCCGGTGCGTAAGTATACCGAGGCGCGCGCTCACGACCCACCCAGCAAGCCTGGCCCTAGCCGGCGGGTATTACCGACCCGCCGGATTAGCCGAGCTGGTCGAGCGCCTGGAGCAGCTCCTTGGCGTGCCCCGCCGGCGTCACCTGCCAGAACACGCGCTCGATGCGCCCCTCGGGGCCGATGATGAAGGTGGAGCGCTGGATACCGTGGTACTGGCGTCCCTCGCGCTCGCGCAGTACCCAGACCCCATACGCTTCGGCCACCTTGTGCTCCGGATCGGCCAGCAGTGTGAAGGGCAGATGGTACTTCGCCTTGAACGCCGCCTGCGTCGCCACCGTGTCGGGGCTGCAGCCAAGCACTGCCACGCCTTTGGCTTCGAAACTGGCGAAATCGTCACGGATTCCGCATGCCTCAGTCGTTCAGCCAGGGGTATCGGCTCGAGGGAAGAAATAGAGCACCACCCGACGCCCGCGAAAGTCGCTGAGCGAGACTGGCCGGCCATCGTCGGCCATGAGTGTGAAATCGGGCGCGCGATCCCCCACATCGAGAGCCATTGCCAGCTCCTCCCAATACCTGAGATCGGCCACATGATACCGTTGGCACCCCGAGTCGCTGCTACAATGGCCCCTCCGGGAGAGGCGAGGTTATGCGCCTCGATGCCCTGCTCGATGCTCTACCGAAGCCAAGCCGCCGGGAGAGGTGAGATGACGCAGTCGACCCCAGCACCGCCTGAGTATCCGATCTCCACCCGCCTGCCGGCGGCGCCGCCGCGCCGGCTACGCGTGCTGGTCACCGGCGCGACCGGCTACATCGCCTCTCAGCTCCTGCCGGCTTTTCGCCAGCGCTACGATCTCATCCTCCTCGACGTGCGCACCACCGATCGGTATGGGCGCGAGGTGCCTGGGGTGCTGGTCGGTGACCTGCTGGCGGAGGACTGGCCGCAGCTGCGCGCCCACTTCCGCGGCGCGGATGCCGTCGTCCATCTCGGCTACTACCGTCCGCCACAGCTTGGCGTCTCCGGCGCCGGCAAGACGTACCTCGACGAGCGGCCGAATGTCGACATGGCTGAGCACGTCTACCGGCTTTCGCTCGAGGAAGGCGTGCGCCGGGTGGTCGTGGCGAGCTCGAATCACGCGGCCGATTGGTACGAGCGGCTGATCCATAGCCGGCGCATTGACCAGGTGACGCCATTCGATCTGCCGAAGTCGGACAACTACTACGGCTGGGCCAAGATTGCCTACGAGGCGCTGGGGTTTGTCTATGCCAGTGGAGCGTTCGGGCGCGCGCTGGAGGTGGTGCAGATCCGCATCGGGGCCCCGCGCGAGATCGAGGCAGCGAGCCACCAGGGCCGGCCGCAGCAGTACAAGCGTAATCTGGGCGCCTACATCAGCCCGCGCGACCTGCAGCAGCTCTTCGTGCGCTCGATCGAGGCCGAGCGGATCGAGGATGAGTGGGGCGTGCCCTTCCAGATCTTCTACGGCGTCTCCAACAACACCCGCGCCTTCTGGAGCATCGCCAACGCGCGGCGGGTGCTTGGCTACGATCCCGAGGACGATTCGGAGGTCCGCTATGCGGACGACATCCGGCGCCTGCTGGTCGAGCCCGGCTGGAACGGCCGCGTGGGGACCGATCGCTAACGACACGAACGACACGAACGGCACGAACGACGCCACACCGGGGCCCGGCATCCGTCTGCGCCCACAGGTTCGTGCTACTGGTCTGTCGCGGCTTTGATCCTGGGCCGCCGGCAGGTTCTGGAGGTAGACACTACCGGCAGGTTCGTGCTACTGGTCTGTCGCGGCTTTGGTGCCTAGCAGTGCCGCTTGGGCCGAGCAGACCGCCGGAGACTGATGCCACCCTTCGGCGTGCGGCGGCCGTGAATCGCCAGGAGCAACGCACCGGCCATGGACGGCCCTGCCACAGCGAGCCGGCATGAGACGACGCTCATTCGCCTTCTGCCCTATCCGCGCCCGCCCTTCACACCGCGGTTCGCTGCCACCGGCCGGCTCGATAGCGCCGATAGTTGAGCGCCGCGCGCAGGCCGGAGTCGAGCGTGCTGGAGAGGTAGACGCCCGGCAGGCCTCCACCGAGCAGGATGCCGAACAGGTAGGCCGTGGGCAGGCGCACCAGCCACATGCCGGCGCTCGTCGTCACCATCGGGAAGCGCGCGTCCCCCGCACCACGCAGGCTGCCGGCATAGACCTGCCCGATCGCCCACAGCGGCTGCGCGATCGCCAGCACGCGTAGCGCCACTGCCCCAAGTGCGATGATCGCCGGATCGTCGGTGAAGATGAGCATCACCGGCCGGGCGAAGACGGCGAACAGCAGGCCGGTCAAGGTCATCCAGAAGATCGCCTGGCGCAGCGCCGAGCGTGTTGCCAGCGTTGCCATCTCCGGCCGGAGGGCGCCCAGAGCCTGGCCGGTCAGCGTGGTGGCTGCCGTAGCGTACCCGAACGCCGGCATAAACGCCAGATTGATGGCTTGAAAGGTGATGCGCTGTGTGGCATAGACAGTAGTGCCCAGGCTGATGACCATGGCGCCGTAGAGAAGAAAGCCCGCCGAAAGCATGGTCTGCTCCACCGCCGTCGGGATGCCAATGCGCATCACCCGGCCGACGACGTGCAGATCGGGGCGCCAGCCGCCACCCAGCCAGGCCGCCCGCGGGTGCATCAGAATGCCCAGGAGCAGGAGCGCACCGAAGCAGCGTGCCAGGCTGGCCGCCAGGGCCGAGCCGGCCACGCCCAGCGCCGGTAGACCAAACCGGCCGAAGACCAGGGCATAGGCCAGCACCAGATTCACGAAGTTCATCGCCGCACTCACCTTGAGCGGCGTGCGCGTATCTCCCGCCCCGCGAAACGCTGCGCCGGCAACCAGCATGGTGACCAGTGCCGGCGAGCCGGCAGCTGCGATGCGCAGATAGAGCGCCCCCAGCCTGACGACCTCAGGCTCGGGTCCCAGCAGCCGGATCAGCGGTCCCGGGAAGAGACCGCCAATCAGTGCTAGCACTACCCCGAGCACCAGGCCGGCGAGCAGCGACTGTTTGGCAATCCGCTGCGTCTCCGCCTCGTCGCGCGCGCCGGTGGCCCGTGCGACGAGCACCGTCGTGCCCACACTAACTGCCGCCATGGCCGAGATCGCCACCTGCATCAGCTGGTTCGCCGTTCCCACGCCGGCTACGGCCGCCGGTCCCAGCCGGCCGACCATGGCCATATCGACCACGCCCAGCAGCGTTTGGAGCAGCTGCTCGCCGATCACCGGCCAGGCCAGCCGGGCTACCACCGGCCCGACATTCGCATCGAAGGGGAGGCGAGCAGCGCTCGCCGCCGCGGTCTTGACCTTGGCTTCGATCGCATTCGTGGCGGCGGCCATACGTGGCTAACTATGGTACTCGACCGCTGCCCGGCCAGCTGGCACCTGGCTTGGCTGCGCGCACTCGTTCCGGAGCAGGCACCTGGAGGCAGGCCCACGGGCGGTGGGCGTTCCCCGCGCCGTGTCGGAAGCGGGGGCCAGGGAAAGAGATCCGCCGCCCGCAGCCTGAGGCCGGAGGTCGGAGGCGTTTAGAGCGCCCCGGCCGGCGCCTCGACGCGCAGCCACGAGATCAGGGCAACGGCCACGGTGAGCAGCACCAGGCCCACCGCGCGGACCGAATGGCCGGCCGCATCGAGCTGTACCGCCGCGACCACCGCCGCCAGGATGGTGGCCAGTAGCACAGCCACCGAGAGAACGTGATGCTGGCGCCATACCAGCCAGCGCCGCAGCCCGATCGAGTAGGTGGCGACCAGCGAGAAGACCAGCAGCAGGTCGCGCAGCCCATCATCATTGACAAAGAGCAGCAGAGAGGCGATGCCAATCAGCGCCAGCTGGAGGTCGATGAAGACGCTTGCTCCCTCCTCACCCTCGGGCAGCTGCCCCCGCCGCTCGAGCTCGGGAGTGACCTTGAGGATGCGCAGGAAGCGGATGAAACGCAGCCCGCGCAGCGCCTTGAGCTCGGAGAGGTTCACGAAGAGCAAGAGACCAGGGATGATGGCCAGCAGGTCGACCAGTCCCCAGAAGCTCAGGAGATAGGCTCGCCAGCTCGGCGCATAGACCAGGTGAAGTCCAAAGTCGGCGACGAAGACGGCGAGCACGATCACCTCCACCGCCTGGAAGAGGCTCTGGTACGTTGCTGCTAGCTGAGCATCGCGTTCCAGGACGGTAACCACGACCGAGACGATCACCAGCGAGATGATCGTCTCCATCAGCACGCGGCGCTCGCGTGAGGTGGGCTCGGTGTAGGCCAGGCGCAGCCACGCGCCCAGGCGCACGCGCCAGCTGAGCGGCTGCATCGCTAGGGCACGCATGAGCGGTCTCGCGTACCGCGCCAGCAAAGGCGCCACCGAGGGCGAGGCGCCGACGAAGCAGAAAGGGTCGCCACTCGTCCACGCCTACCGTGCCGGCAAAGGCGCCACTGCGTGCGAGCGCTACCCGAGCGTCCGGGGGCCGCCAGCCCTGGCTGCTCTCCACGAAGGATCTGGCAATTTTCAGCCGCCCGACAAGAGCGGCCGAAGATCGGGCCGCTGCCAGCGACGGAGTTGCAGGAGGCGAAACAGGGGGTTCGCGTTGGGGCGTACGATTTGTAAGAATGACGAGAGTGGAAGGAGAGCTGTATGACCGCGGCCGATCTCATCGCCGCCGTGTACTCGCCGGTCATCGCCGGCGTGCTGGTGGGCATCGTCTTCATGGCCTCGACCCTCTTCGTTGCCAACCTGCTGGCGCCCCGGGTCCGATCGCGCGGTAAGGAGACGATCTACGAGTGTGGTATGCCATCGATCGGGCAGGGATGGAGCCAGATGAACCTGCGCTACTATCTGTATGCCATCCTCTTCCTGATCTTCGAGATCGAAGCGGTCTTCCTCTTCCCATGGGCCGTCGTCTACCGGCGTCTGGGACCGGCGGTCTTCTGGGAGATGATGCTCTTTCTAGCCATGCTGCTCTTCGGGCTAGCCTATGCCTGGCGAAAGGGAGTGCTGAGATGGGAATGAGTGCGCCGCCTATCGTAACGGGTGTAACGGGTGACCGCCGTGCGGTGATGCCAGCAGTGAACGGCCCCTCTGCCGGCGACCTCGGGGCGCAGCCGACAAATCTCTATGCGCGTCTCCCTCAAGGAATTGTCACCACGACGATCGATCAGCTCTTCCAGTGGGCGCGGAAGAGCAGCCTGTGGCCGATGACCTTCGGGCTGGCCTGCTGCGCCATTGAGATGATCGGCACGTTCATGGCCAAGCATGATCTCGATCGCTTCGGGCTGATCGGCCAGGTGGGTGCAACGCCGCGCCAGTCCGACCTGATGATCGTCTCAGGCACACTGACCACCAAGATGGCGCCGGCAGTCAAGACCCTCTACGACCAGATGCCGGAGCCGAAGTGGGTCATCTCGATGGGCGGCTGTGCTTCGTGCGGTGGCCCGTACTACCGCTATCCAACGGTGACGAGTGCCGACCAGGTGATCCCGGTGGATGTCTACATCGGCGGCTGCCCGCCGCGCCCGGAGGCGCTGATGCACGGCATCCTCAAGCTGCAGGAGAAGATCATGCGCCAGGCGAAGGAAGGGCGCCGGCCGCGGCCGGATTTTGAGCTTGTTCTCGCCGGTGAGGGAGTCGAGGCGTCGCCGGCCGAGGCGACGGCCTGAGGCAGGCAACCGATGAGCGCAGGCCAGCCGCCAGTCGGAGCCGCGATCTCGCTGCGCCAGACCACGCCTACCTCCAGGTGGCTGGGCGCGGTCTGCCCACGCTGCGGCAATCAGATCGCCGTGGGGCACGAGGTGGTGCTCTGCCCCAAGTGCTACACGCCGCATCACGCCTCGTGCTGGCGAGAGAACAACAACCAGTGCGCCAACGACGGAACGCCGGCACGCATCATCGAGCGTCCCGGCCGGCCGGCTGCCGAAGCCCCAGCTGCCGCGGTGCCGGCGGCACCCGCGCCGGCACGTGCCGCGGCCCCAGCGCCCGCCGCGCCGGCCGCGCCCGCGGCGGCTCAGGCGGCCCGCCCGGCCCCGCCGCCCCCTCGCCCCGTCCCCGGCGCGGCCGCTCGGCCGGCAGCGCGAGGGGCGGCCGGCCCCTCCGTCCGCGAAGCGCCGGGCCTGCAGCCAATGGCCGTCGTGCGCCAGCGGCTCGAGGCGGCGCTCGGCGATCTGAATCCGCAGTTCGGTGTCTCGGTCGACGAGGTGAGCGTGACCGTCCCGGCAGCGCAGATTCAGGAGGCCGCTCGCCGCTGCAAGGAGCGTGAGGAGCTGCAGTTCGACTACCTGCGCTGTCTCTCCGCAGTCGATTACCAGGCCGAAGGAATCGAGGTCGTCTACCATCTCTTCAGCACCCGCCAGCTGCAGAAGTGCGTGCTCAAGACGCGCGTGCCGGGGGAAGGGCATAGCCTGCCGACCGTCACCACGGTCTGGGCCGGGGCCAACTGGCACGAGCGCGAGGCGGCGGAGATGTTCAACATTCGCTTTGATGGCCACCCGAAGCTCGAGCCGCTCCTGCTCGAGAAGGATGAGCAGGGGCGGATCGTGCCGGGGCCGATCTTGCTCAAGCGGTTCCCGCTGCGGCCAAAGGAGCCGCCGGGCGTGTATGGCTTCCCAATCGAAGAAGAGGAGTAGGATGAGCCGGCACATAACGAGCCTCCGGCCATGCGCAATGGCTGAACGCTCGTTACGCGCCTTCCAGAACCGGGAAACGCGACCATGACAGCCGAAACGGTTGACATCGAGCAGCTCGCCCCTACTGCGCCACCCGTGGTCGAGGAGCAGAACCTCGAAACGGTGGAGATGACCATCAACATGGGGCCGCAGCATCCCAGCACCCACGGCGTCTTCCGCATGGTGCTCACGCTCGAGGGCGAGCGGGTGAAAGGCCTGGAGCCATATATCGGCTATCTCCACCGCGGCGCCGAGAAGCTGGGCGAATCGGGTGACATCGAGGGCTACCGCAAGGCGGTGATCTGGCTCGACCGGACCGACTACCTCTCGGTCTGGCCGAACGAGCACTGCTACACCATGTGCGTCGAGAAGCTCGCCGGCATCACCGTGCCGGAACGGGCGGAGTACGTACGCGTGATCATGAGCGAGCTCGGGCGCATCAACTCGCACTCGATGTTCTATGGCGCCTTCGGCGCCGATGCCGGCGCGACCACGCCATTCATGTACGCCTTCGCGCTCCGCGAGGAGCTGTACCAGCTGTTCGAGGCGGTGGGTGGGGCGCGGTTCTTCCCCAACTTTTTCCGCCCCGGCGGGCTGCGCGAGGATGTGCCGCCGGACTTTGTGGCCCGCGTCCAGCGGGCGATCGAGGTAACCAAGCGGGCGATCGACGACTACGATCGCCTGATCTCCGATAACGAGATCTTTCTGGCCCGCACACGCGGCGTGGGTGTCATCTCCGCCGAGCGCGCGATCGATCTTGGACTCTCCGGGCCGGTGCTGCGTGCCACCGGCGTGCCATATGACGTGCGGCGCATCGAGCCCTATTCGATCTACGACCGGTTCGACTTCGACGTGCCGGTGGGGACGCGCGGCGACTGCTACGAGCGCTACCTGATCCGGCTCGAGGAGATGCGCCAGAGCGTACGCATCATCGAGCAGGCGATCAAGGAGCTGCCCGGGGGGCCGGTGATGGGTAATGCGCCCAAGGCGCTGCGCCCGCCCAAAGGCGATGCCTATCAGCGCATCGAAAACTCGCGCGGCGACTTCGGCGTCTACATCGTCTCCGACGGCCGGAGCTCCGCGCCGTATCGCGTCAAGTATCGCTCGCCGTGCTTCTGCAACCTGCAGGCGCTGGAGGAGCTGGTGACGGGCCTGTATGTGGCCGACGCCGTGCTGGCACTGGGGTCGCTCGACATCGTGCTTGGCGAGGTTGACCGGTGAACGATGCCTGGCTTCTGTCCACCATGCTTGGTCGACAGATCACGCTACCCTCTGTTTGGCGAGGTTGACCGGTGAATGGTGCTCCGCTGCTCCCTGTGCCTGATTGGATGCCCTCGATCCTCGTGGCGCCGCTGGTCGGTGGGTTCTCCATTGCCGACTTTCTTGGCCTCTTCGTCTTGCTCAACTTCATCCTCGGCTTCGTTACATTCGAAATCTGGCTGGAGCGCAAGATCGCTGGCCACATCCAGCTCCGGCGAGGGCCGCTGCACGTGGGGCCGCACGGCGCGCTCCAGAGCCCGGCCGATGTGATCAAGCTGCTGATCAAGGAAGACCTGATGCCGCGCGCCGCCGACCGGCGGGTATTCAAGATCGCGCCGTACCTCGTCTTTATTCCTGTCTTCCTCACCTTCCTGGTCATCCCCTGGGGAGCGATCGGGCCGTTCGGGCAGCTGGTGCTTCGCCCCTTTGATCTGGGCGTGGTCTATCTCGTCGCTATTCCTGCGCTCCAGGGGATCGGCATGGTGATGGCCGGCTGGTCGTCGGGGAATAAGTACTCGCTGCTCGGCGCCGCGCGGTTCGTGGCGCAGCTCATCAGCTATGAGCTGCCAATCGTGATCGCGCTGCTGGGAGTGGCGATGATGGCCGGAAGCCTGAGCCTCACCGACATCGTGGCGGCGCAGCGCCAGACCTTCTGGTACCTCTTCCTGCAGCCGATCGGGTTCATCGTGTTCTTCGTCGCGTCGATGGCGGAGATGAGCCGCACGCCGTTCGACATCGCCATCGCCGAATCGGAGATCGTGGGCGGGCCGTTCATCGAGTACAGCGGCATGCGCTGGGGCATGTTCTTCCTGGCCGAGTTCGCGGCCGTGTTCCTGAACTCGGCGCTGGCCGTGGCGCTCTTCATGGGAGGCGATCAGATCTTTCCTGGCGTGAACGTGCCGGTGCTTGATCAGCTGGGGCTGCTCTGGTTCTTCG
>Ga0070741_10014838_pt1 | contig 13371 bp, 16 predicted proteins | sample Coa_R1_4_FD_66440 | JGI IMG/M metagenome (GOLD analysis project Ga0070741, IMG submission 66440) | Surface soil microbial communities from Centralia Pennsylvania, which are recovering from an underground coalmine fire - Coalmine... | ecosystem: Environmental > Terrestrial > Soil > Unclassified ... | reverse complement strand
GGGCCACCAGCTCGAGCATCCGGCGCTCTGCCCTGCGGATCTCGGCGTTGGCGCGATCCAGCTCGTCCGCGAGCTCGGCTCGGGTGAGGGGTTCGTGCATGCCCACGAGTATCGAACGTGCGTTCGCTCCTGTCAGTGAGCTGCGTCACACCTCGGAGCGGGAAATCTCAGCCGAGCTGGAAACGTGGGACCTCTCAGGCGGTGATCGCTGCCGCGAGCTCCTCGAAGTTCTCCACGTACCGACGGGCGTCCTCGTCGCTCATGACGATCGAGGTCGTCCAGCTCTCCCACTTGGACCCGGGAGATTTGAACACGCCGCGGTTCAGCTGCCACAGCCAGGCGAGCTGGGGCACGCGATCGTCGATGTCCCACAGGTCTCGGTACTCGTGGATGGGGGTGGACCTCCAGTCGATCGAGCCCTTGGCGCCGAGCATCTTCATCGAGGCGGGCAGCCGGTAGCGCTCGATCACCCTCCGGCACTCCCCGAGGATGCCGTTGATCCGCTCGAACTCCGCGTAGGCGTCCGGCGTGAGCACCTCGAGGAGATTGGCCTTCGCCGCCGCCATCGTGAGGGGGTTCCCGTTGAAGGTCCCGACCTGCTCGAGCTCGCCGCGGATGATCATGTCCATGGCCTCCTCGGTCCCCCCGATCGCGCCGCAGGGAAGCCCCGCGCCGAGCGATTTGGCCAGGCACACGAGGTCGGGCACCACGCCGAAGGCCTCGACGGCTCCGCCCCAGGCCAGCGTGAACCCGGTCTTCACCTCGTCGAACGCGAGCAGGGCCCCGTGCCGGCGGGTGATCTCCTTGAGCCGCTCGAGGTAGCCGTCGTCGGGAAGCACCAGCCCGCAGTTGGACATGGCTGGCTCGACGATCATGCCCGCGATCTCGCCGGGGTGCTCCTCGAAGACGCGCTCCACCGCGCCGGCGTCGTTGAAGGGAACGCAGAGCGTGAGGTTCACGAACTCCTCCGGCAGGCCCAGCGTCTGCGGCAGCGACGCCGGACGCTCGCGAGGGCCGGCCTGTTCGGGCGTCGGGAACACGCTCACCATCAGCGAGTCGTGGTGGCCGTGGTAGGTCCCCTCGACCTTCACGACGAGCTTGCGACCGGTGACGGCGCGCATGATCCGCACCGCGTCGAGCGTGCTCTCGGTCCCCGAGTTCCCGAAGCGCCAGTAGGGGAGCCGGTAGCGTTCGGCGAGGTTCTCGGCGACCGGAAGGGCCTCCTCCGTCGGCTGGGCGAAGTGCGTCCCGAGCTCGACCCGCCGCTGCACCGCCTCGACGATCCTCGGGTGGGCGTGCCCCATCACCATGACGCCGTAGCCGTTGTGGTAGTCGACGTACTCGTTGCCGTCGATGTCCCACACGTGCGAGCCCTTGCCGTGACTCACGTAGATCGGATGCGGCGGCCAGGACTGCCAGCTCGAGGAGACGCCCCCGGGAAGCCGACGCTTGGCCTGTTCGCGGTAGGCGAGGCTGCGACGGTGCTTCTCATCAAGCGCGGCGGTCTCCCTGCGCGTGAGCTCCTCGACGAGCTCGAGATCGATCTCCACGACACCCGCGGTCGACATCTCTTCTCCTCTCCTACCGATCCTCGGTCGATGCGATCAGGTCGTCGACGATCTCCGCGAAGCTGCCGACCGCGAGCGAGAGGTGCCCGTGCTCGGGCCGAAGGTGCGCCCGCGCGCCGGGGACGTGGGCCGCGAGCCACGCTCCGTGCGCGAACGGCACCATCCGGTCGTGCCGCCCCTGCCACACGCTGACCGGCACCCGGATGTCGGCGAGGTCGAACCCCCAGGGGCGGACGAACGCCATGTCGTCGTCGTACCAGCCCCAGAAGCCGGCGCGAACCGCCGCTCGCGACCCCTCGGCTATGAACTCGGCGAACTCGCCCGTGAGCGAGGCGCGATCGACCTCGGAGACGAGCTGACCGAACGCATCGGCCACCTCCTGTGGGGTCACCACCGACAGCTTCGGCACCTCGCGCTCGAGGAACGCGACCAGCCGGTCGGGCCCGGCAAGGGCGTCGCCGAACTCCTCGACGTTCTCCGGGGCCATGCCGGCCAGGAAGTCGAGCCCGTCGGCGTCGTAGGGCGCCGCCCCGGCGATCGTCGCCGCGGCCGCGACCCGCTCGGGCAGCAGCGCGGCGCAGGCGAGCGCGTGCGGTCCGCCGCCGGACCAGCCCACGCTCAGGATCCGGCGGACGCCGAGGGCGTTCGCGAGCTGGGCGACGTCCGAGGCGCAGTCGGCCACCGTCCGACCGGCGAGCCGGTCCGACCCGCCGTATCCGGGGCGGGAGTAGGAGACGTACCCGAGCCCCCGCGCGAGCACGGCCTCCACGAACGGCCGGTAGGTCACCAGCGCGCTCGGCGTCCCGTGATGCATGAGCACGGCCGTCTCGTCGGCCGGCCCCGCGATCGCCACCTCGAGCGACCGGCCGTCGCCGAGCGTGATCGCCGTTCGTCGGAGCTCCATCGCGCGGAGTCTACCGGTCAGGCCGTCACGGCCTCGGCGAACTCCTCGAAGTTCGCCACGTAGCGCTGAGCGTCCTCCTCGGTGTGGAACACCGAGGTCGTCCACGTCTCCTGCTTGGACCATGGCGACTTGAACACGCCCCGGTTCTGCTGGAAGAGCCAGGCGAGGTACGTGATCCGCTCGTCGATCCCGATCGTGTCCCGGTACTCGCGGACCGGCGTCGCGCTGTAGATGACCGAGCCCTTCGCGCCCATGCCGGTCACGTAGGCGGGCAAGCCGAACCGCTCGATCGCCCTCGTGCACCCCTCGACCAGGACCCGGTGCACGGCATCGAACTGCTCGTAGGCATCGCGCGTCAGGACCTCGGTCAGACAGGCACGCGAAGCGGCCATCGTGAGCGGGTTGCCGTTGAAGGTGCCGGCCATGTCGTAATCCCCGCGGACGACCGGCCCGAACAGCTCCTCGGTCGCTCCGATCGCCCCGCACGGCAGCCCGCCGCCGATCGCCTTGGCGAGGCACACGATGTCCGGCGTCACGCCGAAGGCCTCGACGGCGCCGCCGTAGGCGATGGTGGCGCCGGTCTTCACCTCATCGAACGCGAGGAACGCGCCCCTCGCGTGGAGGAGATCCTTGAGCCCCTGCAGGTAGCCGGGCTCCGGCATGATCACGCCGCAGTTCATCATGGCCGGTTCGACGATCATCCCGGCCACGTTGCCCTCGTGCTCGTCGAGCGCGCGCGCAACCTCCGCCAGGTCGTTGAACGGCACGACGCGGACCAGTTCCCCGAACGCCTTGGGGATCCCGAGCGCCTGCGGAAGCGTGACCGGGTGCTCGCGGGGGCCGATGAGGTCGGGATCGGGGATCACGGAGAACATCAGCGAGTCGTGATGGCCGTGGTAGGTGCCCTCGATCTTGATCAGCACGTCCCGCCCGGTGGCCGCCCGCATCAGCCGGGCCGCCTCGAGCGTGGCCTCGGTGCCGGAGTTGCAGAAGCGCCAGAGCGGGAGCCCGAACCGATCCACGAGGTTCTCCCCCACCGCGTCGAGATCGCGGGTCGGCTGCGCGAAGTGCGTGCCGCGGCGGGCCTGCCGCTCGATCGCCTCGACGATCTTCGGATGGGCGTGCCCCGCCACCATGGCCCCGTACCCCAGGTGGAAGTCGATGTACTCGTTGCCGTCGATGTCCCAGAGGCGGTTGCCCTGCCCGTGGTCGATGTAGATCGCGTGGGGAGGCGCGTCCTGCCAGCTCGAGGCCACGCCGCCGGCGACCGTGCGCTCGGCCACCTTGCGGTACTCGATCGAGCCCCGGTGCTTGGGCTCGAGCTCGGCCTCCTCCCTGGCGATCAGCGCATCGATCCGGTCCAAGTCGAGCTCGACCGTCTCGCGTACCGACATGGTGGGAACGCCTCCCTTTCGTTCGTGGCCCGATCGGAACCGTTCCAAGTCTTTGAACGGCGGTTCAAGAATCCCGCACGCGGGGAGGCTTCGTCAAGTCCCACGAGGGACGGTTGCTAGAATCGAGGCTCGAACGTGGTGGCCGTAGCTCAATCGGTTAGAGCACCAGGTTGTGGTCCTGGGGGTTGGGGGTTCAAGTCCCCTCGGTCACCCTGATCCGCGAGTTCGCCTGTTGGTATAGTCGGGCGGGCCTCTAGCTCAATTGGATAGAGCATCGGACTCTTAATCCGCAGGTTCCGGGTTCGAGTCCCGGGGGGCCCACCAGCCTCGTCCATCACTCCGGTCAGGCCGCCGAGCTTGCCGCGCGTCTACACTCCCCAGCGTGGAAACCGGCGGCGGCGACGTCGTGACCGTGGTCGTTGAGATCCCCAAGGGATCGAGGAACAAGTACGAGCTCGACGCCGCGACCGGGCACATCGTGCTCGATCGGATGCTGTTCACCTCCATGCAGTACCCGGCCGACTACGGTTTCATCGAAGGCACGCTCGCCGCCGACGGAGATCCACTCGATGCGCTCGTGTTCGTGGGCGAGCCGACGTTCCCCGGGTGCCGGATTCGGGCAAGGCCGATCGGACTGTTTCGCATGCGCGACGAGAAGGGGCCGGACGAGAAGATCCTGTGCGTGCCGCTCCGAGATCCGATGTGGTCCCACGTCCACGAGCTGAGCGACCTGAACGAGAACCTGCTACGCGAGATCGAGCACTTCTTCGCGGTCTACAAAGACCTCGAGGAGAAGGAGGTCGCCACCGAGGGATTCGGAGAGCGCGAGGACGCCGTTCGCGCGATCGCCTCCGCCCGGATCCCGGGCCCGAACCCCGCCTCCTCGGTCTGACTCGATCCGCGCGTAGGTGAGGACCCCCGGGCGGGCGTGCGCATCGAGCCCCTCGAGGGCTAGCGTGTCCGTATGCGGATCGTGCGCACCGACGACCCCGTCGCGTTCCTCGATCTCGCGGGACCGCTCCTTCGTCGGGACGAGGCTCGCAACCACCTGATCCTGGGCGTCGCCGCCACCCACGCCGCCGACTCGGCCGCGTACGAGTACCACCGAGGCTGGATCGCCCTCGACCCCGAGGCGGTCGCCGCGGCCCAGTGGACTCCGCCATGGCACCTTCTGCTGGGAGACCCGTCGGAGGAGGGGGCGATCCGTCCGCTCGCCGAGGCGATCGCGGCGGACGCACCCGGCCTCCCCGGGCTCACCGCGAACCTCCCCGCGGTCCAGCTCTTCGTCAACTGCTGGACGGGGCTCACCGGCAGACGAGCCCGAACGATCTCCCGGCTCACCGACTACGCCCTCGAGCAGGTCCGGGAGGTTCGACGCGCACCGGGATCCCCGCGTCCGGCCGATCGTCGGGATCGCGACCTGGTGGTTCGGTGGATGCGGGACTTCTCGGCGGAGGCGCCTCCCCAGGACGAGATCGTCGGCGCCGAGCTCGAACGCTTCCTCGCCGGACGCCTGGAGGGGCCGGACGCCGGCTACCGGCTCTGGATCGGCCCGTCGTCGCGACCCGTCTGCCTGGCGGGCTTCATGGGGCCCACCGGCTCGGGCATTCGCGTCGGTCCCGTCTACACGCCGCCGGAGGAGCGGGGACGCGGGTACGCAAGGAGCCTGCTCGCCGAGCTCGCGCGGGAGCTGTTCCGTCGCGGCTACCGCGCGTGCTACCTCGCCTCGGACCTGGAGAACGCTGCAGCCAACCGGCTGTACGAGGCGGTCGGATACCGACCCGTGGGCGAGGCCGAGATGGTCTCGTTCGAGGGCCCCGAGCGGAGCTGAACCTCCGGTCTCGGGGCGGGCTACGTGGTTCCCGCAGGTCTCGCGAGCTTGGTGCGGTCACGGATCTGGAAGTCGATCTCCTTCAGGCTGAACTCGACGGTCTCGTGGACCGGGCAGTGCTCGGCCACCCGGCGGATCGCTTCCTCACGGTCGCCGGCCTCGGCGTTCGGCAGGTTGACGACGACCTCGAGGTCGGTGAGGCAGGTCGGGCAGTCCGGGTCACCCTCCGCCTCGAAGGAGACGTCCACGCTGAGACCGGTCGTGTCGAGGCCGACTCGCTCGCAGTAGTCGGCGACGAACGCCGCCACGCAGGAGCCGAGCGAGGCGACGAACAGGTCCGACGGCGTGGGACCCCGGCCCTTTCCGCCGATGCTTTTCGGCACGTCGACCACCAGGCGGTGCTCCCCCATGACCGCTTCCAGGTTCATGCCCCCCTTGTAGAGCGTCGTAATCGTGTTCATCCGGCACCTCCGGCTGGGCGCCTCCATCATCCCGGAGGGGGGCGGCGCCCGCGGGGGCCGGAGGGCCCGCCGCGGTATGGGCCGGGGGGATCGGGCCTGGGGTCCACCGTGGGCGAGAACGGGCGATCTCGGGCACCTACCCGCTCCCACCGAGTGATTGAGCGCTCAGCGCCGGATGATCACCGGCGTTCCGAGCGGGACCCCCCTCAGCTTCAGCATGTCGGGGTTGTAGACGCGGATGCACCCGTGGGAGACCTCTCGGCCTTGGTCGCTCGGGTCCGACGTGCCGTGGATGGCCATGCGTCCTCCGCCCGGCCAGTCGGAGAGCACCGGCGAGAAGCCCGAGAGCCCGAGCGCGTACGCGCCGTAGGGTCCGTTCGGGTCCGGGTAGGAGACCTTGATCCAGACGTAGAAGGTTCCGAGCGCCGTGGGGAACTGCGGCAGGCCGACCCCCACGCGGAACCGGTCGACGAGGCGGCGGCCGATCCAGTAGCGCAGGGTGCGTTCGGACAGGTCGACCACGATCCGCCCGCGGAGCCGGATCAGTCGCACCTCGTTCTGCCGCACCCACGCCGTCCTGCCGTTCGGCCTGACCGGGAGCAGGAGCCGGTACCAGAGGTCTCCGGCGTCGTCGGCCCGCACTCCGTCGACCAGCAGGCGCGAGATGTCGCCGAAGGGGTTGCGGGCGTCGAACGTGAAGTCGGCGACCTGCGCGCCGGGCACGTTCCACATCGGTAGATATCGGCGGAGGGGAACCGCCGCGAACGTGCCCTCGAGCGTGGGCGCAGGGCTGGGCGAGGTCGCGACGACGGGGGTCGACCCGGGCGCGGGCGGGGTCGGCGAGGAGGTTCGTGCCCCGGAGTCGCTCCCGCACGAGGCGAGAAGCAGCACCCCAGCGATCAGCAAGGCCCGCAGCCGCAAGACCCCATTATCGGACGGTCGTGCTCGTTGGGGATGGGGCCCTTGACGGCTCCCTCAGCCGGGAGTAGACCGACACGCACTCGGAAGGGAGGTGGTTCGGGTGGCGACGGACCTCACGATGCGGATGGAGGACCGGCCGGGCGAGCTGGCCAGGGTCGGCGAGGCCCTCGGAGCCGCGGGGATCAACATCGAGGGCTTCTGCGGGGTCGCCGTTGGGAACACCGGGATCATCCACGTCCTCGTCGAGGACGGGCCGGCGGCCGTTCGAGCGCTCGAGGCGGCCGGAATCGGCGTGGAGAGCCAGTCCGACGCCATCGTGGCCGACATGTCGGCGGACGCGAACACGCCGGGCGCGCTCGGGCGCACAGCGAGGGCGGTCGCCGACGCCGGGGTCAACGTGGTGGCCGCGTACATCGCCACGAACAACCGCGGCGTGATCGTGACAAACGACAACGCGAAGGCACGCGCCGCGCTCGGCATGTAGCCCCGGCCGGCCTCGTCCTCGCCCGTTCCGCCGCCGGCTGCACGGGCGATCGGAGGACGCGGGGTCGTCTCACCTTCCCGCCGTCAGCATCCCGGCCAGGGCGAGAAGGAACCCAACAGCCATGAGGACTCCGCCGGCGAGCGTCGCCCGCCTCTCGCGGATCCGATCGGGCGCGGGGTCGCGTGCGCGAAGGAAGGACCAGGCACCCCACGCCAGCGCGAGACCGCCGATCGCGCCGAGGAGGAAGCCGGCCTCCGTGATGCGGCGGGTGAGGCTGGCGAGCATCGCGCGGATGCTGACACGTGCGCGGCGAACCGGGGAGGGGTTGGGCCGGCGTTCGCACAGAAACGACACAACGGTGAACGGGCCGGAGCGACCCGGCGGCCCCGCAGATCCCTTTCGAGGTCCGGCCTCGGCATCCGAGGCTACACTGCGGCCGACCGGCACGCGTGCATCGGGCGAGAGTGGCGGAACCGGGAGACGCGCCGGACTTAGGATCCGGTGCCCGCAAGGGCGTGGGGGTTCGAGTCCCCCCTCTCGCACGAGGCCTCGCACGGTTCCTCAGGACTGGAGTGGCCATCGACGGCGACCCGCTACCATCCTGGCTCGTGCGGATCTTCCTCGCCGGGGCGACCGGCGTCATCGGCTCTCGGCTCGTCCCCCTCCTTGTCGCCGAGGGCCATCAGGTAACCGGGATGACCCGGTCCCCCGACAAGGCCGGCCCTCTGCGCGAGCTCGGCGCCGACCCGGTGGTGTGCGACGTGTTCGATCGCGACTCGCTCCGTGAGGCGATCGTCCGCGCCCGCCCCGACGCGATCCTGCACGAGCTCACCGACCTTCCCGACGACGCCCGGCGCGTTCCCGAGCTCGCCGCCGCCAACAACCGGATCCGCCGCGAGGGCACGCGGAACCTCCTCGACGCGGCCGAGGCGGCGGAGGTCGGACGGTTCGTCGCCCAGAGCGTCGCCTGGGATCTTCCGGGAGAGGGCGGGGAGGCCGCGGCCGACCTGGAGCGCGCGGTCCTCGAGTTCGGAGGGGTGGTCGTCCGGTACGGGCGCTTCTACGGCCCCGGCACCTACCACGAGGCCGAGCCGCCCGACCCGCCGCGGATCCACGTCGATGAGGCGGCGCGCCGCACGATCCCGGCCCTGTCCGCGCCGAGCGGCATCCTCGTCGTCGCCGAGGACGAGCCGTCGGACGCGTCTCCGTGACTCAGCAGGTGAGGTGCAGGGCGGCGGCGGTCCGCGCCGGATCGAGCTCTCCGTAGCGGCGAACCGCCTCTTCGGTCGGGAGCACCTCGACCTCGATCCCCCGAGCCCGGAGCTCCTGCACGGTCCGCGGGTCCGGTCGCATGCGCCCGGCCGCGCCGGTTCCGATCACCAGGCGCTCCGGCAGCCGCTCGAGGACCTCCTCGAGGTCGGCCAGCACCAGGGAGTGTCCGTCCCGTCGCCACCAGTTCCGGATCACGCCGTCGGGGAGCACGATGACGTCGCGACGCTCCTCGGATCCGTCGACCACGAGGCGTCCGAACCGGTACTCGGCCAGGCGCGCCATGCGCTCAGCATGCCTCGGCCGCGCGCGGGCGGGAAGCCCCCGCCGCCGCTCGCGGACCGAGCCCCTCCGCCGCTCGGGAATCGCCCGGATCGGCTCAGGGGATCAGGCCGTAGATCGTCGCCGGGGATCCCGAGCCGTGCGAGTTGCGCGGTCCGCCGACCACGATCCACGCGCCCGAGGGCGGCAGCGCGGCCACGTGCGCGAGGTTCTCGAGATCGATCCGATGCCGGTGGAACACGAGCGAGCTCTCGCGGAACCGCTCGTCGGTTCCCGGGTCGGGGCCGAACGTGTCGGTCCCGAGCGCGCCGCGCTCGCCCAGCACGCCCTGGCGGATCAACCACTTCACGGCCCGGAGCGAGAACCCCGGCTGGTGGAACCCGCGCTTCCCGGTTCCGCAGTTGTAGTAGTTCGGCGTGCCCGGCGTGTGCCCGTCGGCCCACCACCTCGAGCATCCGGTGAGGAGGATGACGGCCGCGTCCTTCGGCATCGGGCCGTACCGCGCCTCCCAGGCCTTGAGGTCGGCGACGGTCGCCTGGTAGTCGACGTCCTTCGCCACCTGGGACCGGATGTCGATCACCACCGCCGGCAGGATCAGATCGGAGGGGTCGAGCTGGCCCGCGCACGCGGCCCCGACGTGGAAGTGACAGGGCGCGCCCCAGTGCGTCCCGGTGTGCTCGCCCTCTTTCACGTACTGGAGGTAGTAGCCGTCCTGCGGCACGGTGAACGCGACCGACGTCACGAACGCCGGGTCGCCGGGGAACCCCGGGGTGGTCTTCGGGTCGTTGAGATGCGAGAGAAAGACGACCTTCGAGAAACCCGGGAGGACCCCGGCGTCGCCGGTCGGCGTGCCGGACGCCCGCGCGGCCTCGCCGAGCAGGGTCGCGGTCAGCGCTCCCCCGCCGAACAGCGCCGCGCCGGCGAGCGCGGCGACGATCCTTCGAGCTCGACCGCTCATCATCCTCTCCTTGCGACGGTGACGAGGGCCGAACCGTATCGCACTTCGAGCCGATCAGCTCCCGCGCTCGAGCCCTCGGCTGTAGCGGCCGTGCAGCTCGCGCTCAGGGTGATGCGACCGCCGTTCCTGGCCCACGGCGAACTCCCCCTCGATCACCTTCTCGGGGGTCTCGCCCGTCTGCTCCATCCCGCGGCTGAATCGGGGGCCGACGTGCTTGTCGGGCGTGTCGCCCTCGCGCTCCTGCCCGCGGCTGAAGCGAGGCCGCACCTTCGGACCGGTGTCGTCCATGGCGTTCACCTCCCTCCATGGACCCGGTCGGAACGCTCCATTGCGTTCCGGTGTAATATCGCGACGCGATACTTCCTTCGCATCCACCTATACCACCGGTTCCCGCGTTTGACCAGGGACCGTGGTTCGGGAAGAGCTGCGGTGAGAAGTCGGCGCATCCGAACCGAGCTCGCCCCCTCGACCGGGTAGGAGCGCAGGGACGTGCTGCACGCGCGACAACGGCCGGCGCCGACCGGACGGGTTCGGAGTCCCGGGTGGCCTAGCGGACAACGGGTGAGGGGTGGGGCCCCCGAGGCTCCACCCCCGGCGTCGGCGAGGCCGCCTCGGCCCGCTCCGGCGTGGGCGGGACCGGCCGGACGTCGCCGGGCAGGTACACGCGAAATGTGGTCCCGCCGCCCGGACGGTCCTCAACCCAGGCGCTGCCGGCGTGGAGGCCAGCGAACTTCGCCACGAGCGAGAGCCCGATCCCCGCGCCGGACTGCGACGCGCGGGCCGTCCTTCCCTGACGGAACGGCTGGAAGACCACGTCCTTCAGCTCGTCGGGAATCCCCGGGCCCTCGTCCTCGACCGACAGGAGCACGCCGCTCTCGCGCTGCTCGACGCGAATGACCACAGGCGTGCCCGGCGGCGTGTGCCGGGCCGCGTTCCGCAACAGGTTCTCCAGGATTCGCTCGACCTTCGCCGCGTCGACCGAGACCTCGATCGGCGCGGCGATCACCCGCGCCGGGTGCTGCGCGAGGTAGTCGGCCTCCGCGACGAGCCTGCGGGCCATGGCGCCGAGGTCGGTCGGCGCGCGCACCGGCTCGATCACCCCGCGATCGAGCCGTTCGAAGTCGAGCAAGTCGTCGACGAGACCATTGAGCTTGATCCCGCTCGCGACGATGCCGTCGATGAGCGCGTCCTCCTCCTCGCCCGTGAGCCGGAGCTGGCGCCGGCGGGCGAGGCTTTGGGCGGAACCCAGGATCGCGGTGATCGGGCCCTTCAGGTCGTGCGAGACGGCGTGAAGGAGGGTGTCCTTCAGGTCGTTGATCTCGCGCAGGTGCTCGGCGGCGGCGGCCTCGTGCGCCGCGAGGTCGCGCTCCCGCTCGAGGCTGTCGTGAACGGTGTCGAGCAGGACCACCACGACCACGAGCACGCCGAACCGAGCGACCGTGTTCCAGAAGGCGATCGGGCTCGCGAGCGGGTAGACGTGGCCGATCAGCTCGGCGCCGATCCACGCCAGCGAGGAAACGACGGCGATCGTCACCCCCATCCCCCGCCCCAGCCTCCACGTCACGAGGCCGACCGGGATCAGATAGAAGATCGACGGTGCCAGGCGGGGTCCGGTGAGGACATCGGCCCCCCAGATGACGGCGACGAGCGCCACCCCCACGGCAAGAGCTGTCGCCGGCGAGTGCTGCGCGGCGAAGGTCTCGAAGCGATGGAACAGCCGCCGGGCGGCGGGAGATGAACGGTCCTCGCGGGATCCGACGGGCGTCTCGGGGTCGGGCGTGGACGACATCTCCCTGGAACCCTCGGCGGCCCGGGCTCGGCGCTTGAGGAGCCGGCGAGATCCGGGCGGCGGGCTCCGCCTACGGCTCGCGCTCGAGCAGCTCCCGGAGGTGGCGGAGCGCCCGGCCGCGATGGCTGATCCGATCCTTCTCCTCGGGGGCGAGCTCCGCCATCGTCCGCTCCCACCCGGCGGGAACGAAGATCGGGTCGTACCCGAAGCCGCCCGTCCCCCGCGGGCGCGCGAGCAGCGTGCCCTCGCAGTGCCCCTCGGCCCACACCTCGCGCCCGTCGGGCCAGACCACCGCGGCCACGCACCGGTACCGGGCCGTGCGGCCCGAGGCCGGCACGCCGGCCAGCGCGCGGATCAACGTCTCGAGGTTCTGCCGGTCGGTCGCTCCCTCCCCCGCGTACCGCGCCGAGCGCGGGCCCGGCCCACCACCGAGCGCGTCAACCTCGATCCCGGAGTCGTCGGCCAGCGCGGCCGCGCCGAGCGCCGTGGCGACCGTGCGGGCCTTCGCGAGCGCGTTCTCGAGGTAGGTGTCGTGAGGCTCCTCGACCGTCGGCCAGGGCCCCTCGTGGGTCTCCACGGTCAGCCACGTCACCGGCCAGTCGGCGCAGATCGCGAGGATCTCCCGGAGCTTGCCGGGGTTGCGCGAGGCGATGGCGAGCGGGCTCGGGAAGCTCACGCCCCCAGAACCTGGCGCTGGAGCTCGGTGAGCTGGCGAATTCCCGACTCGGCGAGGTCGACGAGCGCCGTGAGCTCCTGCCGGGTGAACGGCTCGCCCTCGGCCGTCCCCTGGAGCTCGACGAGCTTGCCGGACCCGGTCATCACGACGTTGAAGTCCACCTCGGCGCCGGCGTCCTCCTCGTAGGAGAGATCGAGCAGGGGACGCCCGCCCACGATGCCGGCGCTCACCGCCGCGACCGAGTCGGTGAGGACGTCCCCGGGGAGCACCCCGCGGTCTCCGAGCGCCCGGACGGCCAGCGCGAGCGCGATGTACCCGGCCGTGATCGAGGCGGTCCGCGTGCCCGCATCGGCCTGCAGGACGTCGCAATCGATCCAGATCGTGCACTCCCCGAGCCGGTCGAGCGCCGTGACCGCCCGGAGCGAGCGGCCCACCAGTCGCTGGATCTCCTGGGTGCGCCCCGACGGGCGCCCCTTGCCGACCTCTCGCGGGGTGCGCTCCATCGTGGAGCGGGGCAGCATGGAGTACTCGGCGGTGACCCAGCCGCGCCCGGTGCCCTGCAGGAAGCGCGGGGGCCGGTCCTCGTACGAGGCCGCCACCAGCACGCGCGTGCGGCCCATCTCGAGCAGCACCGACCCCTCCGCCCACTCCTGGTAGCCGGTCTCGACCTTCACCGGACGAAGGTCGGCGGGGCCGCGTCCGTCGGGGCGAACGCTCATTGCTCCACCATCCGTGCACCGGGTCGTGTAGAAGCGATCCGGTAAGTCCGGTCAGCGTTCAGGGACGGCCAAAGGCGCGAGCCAGGAGATGGCCAGTGTGAGTACCGCCGCCCTG
>Ga0070741_10014837_pt1 | contig 13371 bp, 9 predicted proteins | sample Coa_R1_4_FD_66440 | JGI IMG/M metagenome (GOLD analysis project Ga0070741, IMG submission 66440) | Surface soil microbial communities from Centralia Pennsylvania, which are recovering from an underground coalmine fire - Coalmine... | ecosystem: Environmental > Terrestrial > Soil > Unclassified ... | reverse complement strand
CGTCGTCTCCGGATCGTCACCGTTCGTGGTGTTCGTGGCGTATCCGATCGTGCCGTGGATTGGTGTCACAGCCGCGGGCTATTGCCTCGGCATCGTCTTCACCTGGTCGGCCGAGGCGCGCCGGCGGTTTCTCGTCCGCGCAGGAGCAGCGGCGATCGCGCTGTTCGTGGTCCTGCGGCTGCCGAACATCTATGGCGATCCGGTGAAATGGAAGGCGCAGGCGATCGCGGGTCATACGGTGCTGTCGGTCTTGAACGCGACGAAATATCCGCCGTCGCTCCTGTTTCTGCTGATGACGCTCGGCCCGGCGCTGCTCGTGCTGGCGTGGCTGGACGGCAAGGCGCCGCGATTCCTGTCGCCGGCGCTGACGCTTGGCCGCGTGCCGATGTTCTACTTCCTGCTCCATCTGCCGCTGATTCACCTGATCGCGGTCCTGTTCTGCTACGCGCGATACGGGGCCATCCACTGGATGTTCGAGTCGCCGACGCTGGCCCGGTATCCGTTTACATCGCCGCCTGGATGGGGCTGGTCGCTGCCAGTGGTCTACGCGGTCTGGATCGGAGTCGTTGCCGGTCTGTATCCGGTGTGCTGCTGGTATGCCGACGTGAAGCAGCGGTCACGACACCCACTGCTGTCGTACTTGTAGAGACTTGGCGTTACGAGGCCGGCTTGACGGCCGCAGCGAGCGCCATCGCGGCCCAATTGCTCGCCGCGGCGGAGATGAACTGATCGTGCCCGTGCGGGAACCCGCTCTCGAAATACGGCTGGATTGGGATGGCGCGGCTCTTCACATACCACGAGCCGTCCGCGAGCTGCGTTCGCAGCAGAAACTCGATACCGCGACGATAGACCGGGTCTGCTGCGGTGATGGCGCCGCTTTGCTCGAGCGCAACGAGCGCTTGTCCCGTCGCATACGCGTCGCTCGACAGTGTGGGCAGCTGTCCCCACCCGCCATCGTTCCGCTGCTGCGCGATCAGCGCCTTCGCGACTCTCTGGATGGCCGGTTTCGTCGCACGGCTCCAGCCCAGACCGAGGAGCTGATAGGCGTACTCCTCGTTGACGCGCGGCTGCGCGTGTTGCAGCCACGTAGCCGCTTTCGCAATGGCGACGTCGTAGTCGGCGCGATGACCTCGTGGGCCATAGACCTGCAGCGCCCGCAACGAATTCGCAGTGACTTGAATGTCGTTGGATTCGATCGGCGGCCGATGCGCAACGATCGGCCAGTGACCGTCCGCCATCTGCTGATGCAGGATGAACTGCGCCATGGCGTCGGTCGTGGGGTTCTGGGCAAATCCCTCGGCCGACAGGCCGAGCAGAATCGCGCTGATGGTGTCCTGGTCGCCCGGCAGCCCATTACCCTGCAGCGCGCGTTCGCGCCAGCCATCGAGGTACGTCGCGATCGCATCGAGTTGGCTTTGCGCGATTTCTTCGTCGACGCGGATGTCATGGCTGCGCGCGAGCGAGACCGCCATCGCCGTGTAGGTGTTGTTGTGACACGACACGCAGCCGGTCTTCTTCAGAAACGTGACGTCGTTCTGTTGCAGCAGCGGCAGCGCGAGTTCGATCGCGGCGCGTGCGGATGACTTCGACGCGAGCGATCGCGCCGGCGCCGGCGCCGCCGCCGGTTCGCGCGCGCCGGCCTTGCGGAGCGCGTCGACAATCGGCGTGTGCCCTCGCAGTTCGGCGGCGCTGAGCGCCGTCATCCCGTCCTTCGGGTTGGTGTAGTTGACGTCGACGCCCTTCGCGATCACGGCCTGCACGAGGTCGAGCGGCGGCGTGTCGGCGTGGACGAGGCGCATCAGGACCGAGCGTCCGGCCGAATCCACGAAGCCGACATCGGCTCCGCGCTCGATGAGCGGCTTGATCGCGTGACCATCGTCTTCGGGCGCGATGAGGACGAGCGGCGCATACGTGATCGCCTGCTGATCCATCGCCGGCAGCAGGAGGTCGTAGCAGGGCTGACAGCCGGCGCGCAGCGAGAATGCCAGCGCCACGAACCCCGCCGCCTTGGGATCGGCGCCCTTCGCGACCAGCGCGCGCATGATGTCGATTTCGCCGGACCACGCCGCTTCGGTGAGCGGATTCGTTTGGCCGCCGAATCCTGACGCTTTGACCGACGGATCGGCGCCGTGTTCCAGTAGCACGTTGACGATCGGCAGCGCGCCGCGCAATCGCGACGCGATCAACAGCGCCGTTCGCCCATCGTCGGACTTGGCGTTGACGTTCGCGCCGCGATCGATCAGCGTCCGCGTCAGCGGCAGGTCGAGATTCCATACCGCGCGCATCAGCGCGGTCGCACCAGCGTCGTTTGTCGCGTTGACGTCTGCATGCTCGTCGAGCAGCCGACGGACCGTCCCGGCGTCGCCTTTTTCGATGGCTGCCATCAGGGCGGGCGTCGGTCTCGGCGCGACATCGCCCGCGAATTCGTCTGGCCAGTCGGCGCCCTGGTCGATCCAGTTCTTGATGATCTCGATGTGTTCCGGCTTCAACGCACCGGTCGGCGGCATCTGCGGATTCTCGAGACCAGCGATGCGCCGATAGAGATGACTGGCGTTGCTGTCGGCACCGATGTCGGAGATGGAACCGCCGCGTTTGGCGTCGGCGCGGCGATCGAGCCGGAGGCCAGCCTGGTGGACCGTCGGCCCGTGGCAGCCATAGCACTGCTGACGGAAGATCGGCTGGACGTCGCGGCCGAAATCGACGCGCGCCGGCTGTTGCGCGCCGACGGCGATGGCCGCGGCGACAATGCCGGCAGCGAACAACGCGCGCACGTTAGCGGTCCGTTCCGTTCTTCATTCGGAGACCGCCCGGATCTTCCTTCCGCAGCGGCTCGGTGAATTTCATCCCGGCATTCGACAGGTCGCCGTAGACCTCGTCGCCTTCCGGCTTCTTGCCGTTGCGCACCCAGTTCACCAGGTCGTCGAACGCCTTGATCATCTCGGGCTGACTGAAACCGCAGTGACCGGCGATGCGATAGATGCGCTGCACGAGCAGTCTGTCGTTGTGTTCTTTCGTCACGGCGCGCTTCAGCGTCTGCTCGAGGAAGATCGGCACGAACAGATCGCCGGTGCCGTGCATCGTCAACAACGGACGCTGAATCTTGCCGTCGAACGGCGCGACTTCTTCGTACGGCGTCTTCTCGCTGCGGTAGACGGCGTCCGCCGACTTGCGACGGACTTGCTTGTCGAGCGGGTCCGAATACTTGATCTGCGTCGTCATCACCGCATGATTCTGCGGCGTGTCGGTGCCGGCAATCGCACCGGCGCCGCTCGTGATATTGCCGACGAAGCGTCCGCCCGAGGCGAGGCCTTCGACGGCAAACGGTCGCGGTCCGCCGCTGATGCGGATTTCTTCGTCCGCGAGCTGACGCCCCTTGTCGGTGTAGTTCGGCGGCGCACCAAGCGCGTCCGACATCTTCGCGATGTCGTCGCGCAGGGAATCAGGTTTCAGCTGCACGCCGGTGATGACTTCGGCGGCCGCGGCGGTGCCGGCGAAGAAGTCAAACAGCTCGGGACCGGCGGGACACATCGCCAGCCCGCCCGCGAACGACGTCGGGAACTCGTGCATGCCGAGCACCGTGACGTGACCGCCCATCGACGTGCCGGTCAGATACGTGCGCTGCGGCGCCTTGCCGCCGTTTGATTTCGTGAACAGACCGACGAGCGCCATCGTGTCGACGAGGCCCTGCCCCGGCACGTAGCCGTTGCAGCGGTAGCTCGACGCCGCCCAGGCGAAGCCTTCGTTGACGAGATGCTCGCGAATCGGATCGTTGCCGACGCGCAGATTCGATCCGTTCTGCCCGGCGTTCGCCACGTATCCGTGAGCGTACAGGACGAGCTCGCCGTTCCATTTCTCTGGAATCTCGATACGGTAGATCCCGCCGTCGTACTTGCCGAAGAATGCTTTCGCGCCAGGGAGCGCCTCGAACGTCGCGTCGCCGAGCGTCCACTCTTGGGTAGGACACGGAACCGGATTGATGCCCGGCTTCCCCATCGCCTCTGGACGTGACGAGGATGCGACCGCGACCGTCGCAATAGCCGCCGCGCAAACGAAACCTCGAAACCGCATCTGAACTCCTGACTGCGAGCGTCTAGGTGGTTGGTTTTTTCGGCAACGCGAACGCTGTGAGGTTCGCACCGGACGGAATCACCACGAACTGTCGTCCATCAATGGCATACGTCGTCGGCGGACTGAAGACCTGTGCGCCGGTTTGAAACTGGAACAGCTTCTGACCGCTCTTCGAATCGGCCGCGAAGAAATTACCCTCGGAGTCGCCGCTGAAGACGACGCCGCCGGCCGTCGCGAGCACGCCGGCCCAGCCGGCATCCGCGTACGGGATGGACCACTTCTGCTGACCGGTCGTCGCGTCAATCGCACGTAGCGCTCCGCCGCGCGGCGGATCGTTGAACGGCGCGACCGTGCCGCCCATCGTGCGGTCGCCCACCGTTGCCGTGGCCGGCGGACGCAGCATGAACCGCGCGCACGTCTCGCGCGCGGTGACAAAGAACGTGTTCGTCCGCGGATCGAACGAGGGCGACATGAAGTTCGTGCCGCCGTACCAGTCAGGACAGGTGACCGTGCCTTCCGCCGTCGGATCGTGACCGGGGATGACGTTCGGCTTCCCGTCGGCGTTCAGTTCCTTCGCCCACGTCGTGTTGACGAAGGGTCGACCGAGCACGAACTTCCCCGTCTCGCGATCGAGCACGTAGAAGAAGCCGTTGCGGTTCGCCATCATGACGACTTTGCGCGTCCGGCCGGCGATGTTGACGTCGGCGAGCACCGGAATCTCGTTCGAGTCCCAGTCATGCGTGTCATGGGGCGTGAACTGGAAGTGCCATTTGATCGTGCCGCTGTCAGGATCGAACGCGAGCAGCGAATCGGTGAAGAGGTTGTCGCCGGGACGGATGTCGCCGTTCCAGTCAGGATTCGGATTCCCAGTGCCCCAGTAGACGAGATTCAACTGCGGATCGTAGGTGCCGCTCAGCCACGTCGGCGCGCCGCCGCGCTGCCAGATGTCGCCGTTCCACGTCTCGCTCCCTTTTTCGCCCGGCGCTGGAATCGTATAGAGGCGCCACACGCGCGCGCCGGTCATCGGGTCGTACGCGTCGATGAACCCGCGGTTCGCGTACTCGCCGCCGGCTACGCCGACGATCACTTTGTCTTTCACGATAAGCGGTGCGCCGGTGCCGGCAAATCCGTCCTGGATCTTTGCCATCTCCACGTCGAACGCGACCTTGCCGGTCTTCATCTCGAGCGCGACGAAGTGCGCGTCGAGCGTCACGAAGAACAAGCGATCGCGATATACGGCGAAGCCGCGATTGACGAGCCCGCAGCACACTTTCAGGCCTTCCGGCATTTGACGCTGGTAGTGCCACAACTGCTTGGCCGTGCGACCGTCGATGGCCCACGCGTGCTGCGTCACCGCGCCGCCGAGCGCCGGCGCCGCGCCGCCGGTGACGTAGAGCACACCGTCGACGACGATCGGCGTCGCCTCGAATTTCGTGTTGACCCCGGTTTGGAACGTCCACTGCGCCGACAACTGCTCGGCGTTGGCCGGCGTGATCTGCGTGAGCGGCGAAAACCGTTGCCCGGTGAAGTCGCCGGAGTATGTCAGCCACCTCGACGGGTTCGCGAGACCGTCGGCGAGGTCCTTCATCGTGATCTGCTGCGCGTGGACCGCGGTGCCGAGGACGATCAGGGCTGAAATCATGCCGAACAATCGGCGAAAGGTCAGGGCCATGGTGGGCGAATAGTAGCGCAAAAGTGCTTGGTCCTGTGTGTCGACCGTGATACAGTTTTCGGGCTCCAGTCGCATGCAAACGCGTCGGTATACGGTAATAATCGCGGACCGCTCAAGTGGTGTAACTCGCCGCCTGACTATCAGTTTGCGTCCGTTGATTGCGACCGTGCTGGGCATCCTGTCGCTGCCGATTCTGATGGGACTTGGCGCGAGATGGAGCGCGCGGAACGAGATGTCGCAGCTGCGCGCCGCGGCCGCCGCGCTCGAAATCGAAAACGGCAGCTACCGCGCCGCGACCGGCGAACTGACCGGCCAGATCCAATCGCTCGAAGGGGTCATCAACGATCTCGGCGCACGCGCGACGTTGGATCCGGCGCAGGTCAAAGCGATGCAGAAGCTCCCCGCCGTCGTCCGGTCCCGAGCCGCCGGCGGCGCGTCGGTGACGAATACGACGATGTCGGAGTTGTCGAAGGTGGCCGTCAGCTCGCCGGAAGACACGTTCGGCGTCCTGCGCGACCTGCTGCAAGGCCTCGAGAGCCGTCTCACGTCGGTGCGTCGCGTCGTCGAACGCCGTGAAGCGCTCGCCAATGCCACGCCGTCGATCTGGCCCGCACACGGTTGGTTGACGGGCACCTTCGGCGGACGCAGCGATCCATTCACCGGCGAACCCGGGTATCACCAGGGCCTCGATATCTCGACGGAGAAAGGCCAGCCGGTGTACGCCACGGCCGACGGCACCGTCGAAACGGCCGCCTACAACGGCGACTACGGCAACATGATTCAGCTGCGCCACGGTTTTGGGTTGACGACGCGCTACGGTCATCTCAGCGCGTTCAACGTCAAACCGAATCAAACCGTCAAGCGCGGCGACGTGATCGGTTACGTTGGCGCGACGGGCCGCGCGACCGGTTTTCACCTGCACTACGAGATCCTCGCGAACGGACAGCTGATCAACCCGCTGCAACTCCTGACGCAACCAGCCACGCGTTGACGCTCGGCTGAAAGCCTTCGCGCTACGTTTCCTGCTACAATTTGTGGATACCCTCTTCAGGGTCAGCCCAAGCTGTAGATGTTCGAAGCCCTTCTCGAGAAAATCGTCGCCCACAACAAGCGTGAACTGAAGCGGCTGGAGCCCGTCGTCGCCGCGGTCAACGCGCTCGAATCGGACGTCCGCGCGCTAACCGACGATCAACTGCGCGCGAAGACCGATGAATTCCGCGAGCGGATCAAGGACGTTCCGGCCGACGAACTTCAGGACGCACTAGACGAGTTGCTGCCGGAAGCCTTCGCCGTCTGCCGCGAAGCCGGACGCCGCGTGCTGAACATGCGGCACTTCGACGTCCAGATTCGCGGCGGCGCGATCCTGCACAACTACGGCGGCGGCGCGTCGAAATTCGCCGGGAAGATCGCCGAGATGAAGACGGGCGAAGGCAAAACGCTCGTCGCGACGCTGCCCGCGTATCTGAACGCGATCGCCGGCAAAGGCGTCCACGTCGTCACCGTCAACGACTACCTCGCCCGCCGCGACTCGGAGTGGATGGGCAAGATCTACCGCTTCCTCGGCATGACGGTCGGCGTCATCCAGCACGAGCTGAACGACGCGGAGCGGCAGAAGGCGTACGCGGCCGACATCACCTACGGCACGAACAACGAGTTCGGTTTCGACTACCTGCGCGACAACATGAAGTTCGAGCTCGCGCATTACGTCCAACGCGGACATCACTACGCGATCGTCGACGAGGTCGACAGCATTCTCGTTGACGAAGCGCGCACGCCGCTCATCATCTCCGGTCCGGCGGAAGAATCGACCGATCTCTACTACCAGATCGATCGCATCATCCCGTCGCTGAAAAAAGGCGCGGTTGTCGTCGGCGACACCAAAGCCGAGGACCGCGAAGCGCTCGAGCTGACCGGCGATTACATCGTCGACGAAAAGCACAAGACCGTGACGCTGACCGAAAGCGGCATGGCGAAGTGCGAGACGATGGTCAAGGGGCTGGCGCAGTATCACGACGTGCCGGCGGGGTTGTACGACCCGGAGAACATGCAGGTTCTCCATCACATCAACCAGGCGCTGCGCGCGCACGTGATCTTCCACCGCGACGTCGACTACATGGTGCGCGACGGCGAAGTCGTCATCGTCGACGAGTTCACCGGACGGTTGATGCCCGGACGCCGCTGGAGCGACGGTCTCCACCAGGCGGTCGAGGCCAAGGAAAAGGTGAAGATCGAGCGCGAGAACCAGACGCTCGCGACCGTCACCTTCCAGAACTACTTCCGCAAGTACACGAAGCTGGCCGGCATGACCGGCACCGCCGACACCGAAGCCGAAGAGTTTGGCCGCATCTACAAACTCGACGTCGTCGTCGTGCCGCCCAATCGTCCCCTGCGCCGCATCGAGAACCCGGACCTCGTCTACCGGACCGAGCGCGAAAAGTGGGACGCGATCGTCACCGACATCATCGAGGAGCACAAGAAAGGCCGTCCCGTCCTCGTCGGCACGGTGTCGATCGAAAAATCAGAGCGGCTGTCGACGCTGCTCGATCGACGCGGACTGAAGCGCGGCACCACGACTGGCGGCGGAGCCGAAAAGCACGTCGTCCTCAACGCGAAGTATCACGCGCAGGAAGCGGAGTTCGTCGCGCAAGCGGGCCGGAAGGGCTCGGTGACGATCGCTACCAACATGGCGGGCCGCGGCACGGACATCCTGCTCGGCGGCAACCCCGAGTTCATGGCGCGGCAGCAGTGCCTTGCCGAGGAGATCGCCGAACGGCTCGCGAAGGGCGAAGAACGCTTTACCGAGGACGAGCAATTCGTCTACTTCTTCCACCTCGACGCGTTCTACCGCGTGCCGAAAGAGGCGTACGAGCGCATCTACGCGCATTTCAAGACGATTTGCGATGCGGAGCACGACGAGGTCGTCGCGCTCGGCGGCTTGCACATCATCGGCACCGAGCGTCACGAGGCGCGGCGTATCGACAACCAGTTGCGCGGCCGCGCCGGCCGGCAGGGCGACCCGGGATCCTCGCGCTTCTATCTGTCGCTCGAAGACGATCTGATGCGGATCTTCGGATCCGATCGCATCGCGGGCCTGATGCAACGGCTCGGGATGGAAGAAGGCGTGCCGATCGAGCACGGCATGGTGACCAAGGCGATCGAGCGCGCGCAGAAGCAGGTCGAGACGCAGAACTTCTCCGTCCGCAAACACCTCCTCGAATACGACGACGTGATGAACAAGCAGCGCGAAAGCGTCTACGCGCTGCGACGTCAGATCCTCGAGGGGGCGATCAAGCTCGAGGACGAGGAAGGCGAGCAGGCCGTCCTGAACACGCGCGAGTACCTGATGGATCTCGCCGAGGACAGCCTCGACATCATGCTCGAAACCTACGCGCCTCGCGAGGCCGACTTCGAGCAGTGGGATCTTGAAGCGCTCAAGCGCGAGGTCGGGCGTGTCTTCGCGCTCGATCCGAACGGCTTCGACTTTTCGAACAAATCGGCCGACGAGATTCGCGACGAGATCTGGGCGAAGGCGGTCGAATCGTACGACGAGAAGGAAAAGCTGGTCGGACGCGAGATCCTGCAGCGCGTCGAGCGCGACATCATGCTGCAGATCGTCGATCAGCAGTGGAAGGATCACCTCTACAGCCTCGACCACCTGAAAGAAGGCATCGGGCTGCGCGGTTACGGCCAGCGCGATCCGCTGGTCGAGTACAAGAAAGAAAGCTTCGATCTTTTCACGGCGATGAAGGCGCGCGTCGACGAAGAGACCGTGCGCTATCTGTGGTGGCTGCGGCCGGTGCTCAACGAGGACGCGGCGCCCGTCCGGCGCCCTGCGCCGCGGCGACAGTCGCTGATCATGAACGATCCCAGCGCTGAATCGGCGCAGCAGTCCGTGTTCGGCGCGCCCCGGACGCCGGCGACCGCGACAGCCGCACCCGCGCGCAACAGCGCGACGCAGCAGCAACCGCAGCCCGCGCGCGTTGGCGGCGACGATGTCGTCAAGACGGTGCGGCGAGACGAGCCAAAGGTCGGCCGCAACGATCCGTGTCCGTGTGGGTCCGGCAAGAAGTACAAAAAATGTCATGGGGCGGCAGCCTAGAATCGCCCCCACAAGATGACCACGAAGCTCACAAAGGCCACGAAGAACACGAAGCAAGATGATGTTCTTCGTGGTCTTCGTGTTTTCGTGGTCTTCGTGGTCCAAAACCTATGGAACTGAAAACCGATATCCCCACCCTGCTCTCGACTGAATCCGGCCTCGCCACTGCCCTCACGTTCGACGACGTTCTTCTGGTCCCCCGACATTCCGAAGTTGTTCCGACGCAGGTTGACGTCTCGACGCGGGCGACGCGCAACATCCGGCTGTCGGTGCCGCTCTTGAGCGCGGCGATGGACACGGTGACCGAGTCGCGGCTCGCCATCGCCATGGCGCAGCAGGGCGGGCTCGGGGTGATCCACAAGAACCTGTCGATCGAGGAACAGGCGTCAGAGGTCGATCGCGTGAAGCGCTCGGAGAGCGGGATGATCGTCAATCCGATCACCCTGTCCCCGAACAACAGCATCTACGAAGCGCTCGAGCTGATGAAGAAGTACCGCATCTCGGGCGTCCCGATCACCGAGGACGGCAGCAAGGAAGGGCGCCTCTGCGGCATCCTGACGAACCGCGATCTGCGCTTCGAAACGAACGTGAACCGGCCGATTTCCGAGGTCATGACGCGCGAGCCGCTCTTCACGGTCCCGGTCGGGACGACGCTGGACAACGCGCGCGAGATTCTGCATCAGCACAAAGTCGAGAAGCTGCTGGTCGTCGATCGCGATTACCGGTTGAAGGGGCTCATCACCGTCAAGGACATCCAGAAGGCGGTCAAGTATCCGAACGCGTCGAAGGATCCGCTCGGGCGTCTGCGCTGCGGCGCGGCGGTCGGGATCGCGAAAGATACCGTCGATCGCGCCGAAGCGTTGGTCGCCGCGAACGTGGACGTCGTCGTCGTCGATACGGCACACGGGCACTCGCAAAACGTCCTGGACATGGTGCGCACCCTGCGTCGCCGTTTTCCAAACGTCGACCTCGTCGCCGGCAACGTGGCGACGGCGGAAGCGACGGACGCGCTCATCAAGCTCGGCGTCGATGCGGTGAAGGTCGGCATCGGCGCCGGATCGATCTGCACGACGCGCATCATCGCCGGCATCGGCGTGCCGATGATTTCAGCGGTGATGGAATGCGCGAAGGCCGCGGCGGCGCATGACGTCCCGGTGATCGCCGACGGCGGCATCCGCTTCTCGGGTGACATCACGAAGGCGATCGCGGTCGGCGCGAGTTCGGTGATGATCGGAAACCTCTTTGCCGGCACCGACGAGAGCCCGGGCGAGTTGATCCTCTATCAGGGCCGCAGCTTCAAGGAGTACCGCGGCATGGGCTCGATCGGCGCGATGCGCCGCGGCAGTCGTGACCGGTACTTCCAGGACGAGTTCGACCTCGAAGCGCCGGGCGGCAGCGACAAGCTGGTTCCGGAGGGCATCGAGGGTCGCGTCGCGCACAAAGGCAGCGTCGCCGCGATGGTGCATCAGCTCGTCGGCGGTTTGCGCGCGGGCATGGGTTACTGCGGGGCGAAGAACATCGCCGCGCTGCAGCGCGACGCGAAGATGATCCGCATCACGCCCGCCGGCGTCCGCGAATCGCACGTCCACGACGTGGCGATCACGAAAGAAGCGCCGAATTACAGGAGCGAATAGGGATTAGGGATTAGGGATTCGTCGTTAGGCGGATCGTGCGTGTGTCCTCTGCGCCGTGCTCGATCCTGATCTCAACGTAGCGCGAAGGCTTCACGCGGGCGGGCATTTTGTCCGCCCATTCGATCGCGAGCACGCCATCGTTCGCGAGTTCTTCCAATCCGAGATCCTCGACTTCGCGGGGATCGTTCAAGCGATACAAATCGACGTGGAACAGCGGCAGCCGTCCGCCGCGGTACTCCTGCATGATCGTGAACGTCGGGCTGCTGACGTCGTCGCGTGACGCACCCAGGCCTTCCGCGAGTCCCTTCGTGAACGCGGTCTTCCCTGCTCCGAGATCGCCGTAGAGCAACACGACGTCACCCGGTGACAAGGTTTGCGCGAGGTCGCGGCCGACGGCGGCCGTATCAGCTTCAGATGTTGTGACCACGGAACGCACGGAAACCACAGGATAACGTGGTTCGGTGCGTTCAGTGCATTCTGTGGTTGCCTCTGAAGTACGCCCAGATCGCTGTCACGACCAGGAAGATCGTGATCAGCTGCGGCAGGCCGAGCGTGTGGAACATGGGCTCATGGTATCGTCAAACGCTATGTCGACCAACCCATATGCTCCTGCCCTCGGCACGCGCGATGCGCGTGAAGTGATCGAAACCACACCGCTCGAACTCCATCGTCTCGCCGGCCGCATCGGTGCCGCGCGCATGACGACGCCGCGCGCGCCCGGCAAGTGGAGCACGCGCGACATCATCGCGCACCTGGCGGACTGCGAAATCGTGTTCGCCTACCGTCTGCGTCAAGCGCTCGCGGACGACCATCACGTGATTCAGCCGTTCGACCAGGACAAGTGGGCGGCGCCGTACGCGACCTACGACGCGAACGAAGCGCTGCTGTTGTTCGAAGCGATTCGGAAATGGAATGTCGCGCTCCTCAAGACGGTCACGCGCGAGCAGCTGTCACGCAAGGTGACGCATCCCGAACGCGGCGAGATGACGTTCGAGACGATCGTCGAGACGATGGGCGGTCACGATATGCATCATCTGAAACAGCTCGAAGAAATCGCGAACAAACACGTGTAGCGCAGCCCTTTAGGGCTGCATCGACGGCAGGCCTGAAGGCCTGCGCTACAACTACAACTGCCGCTACGACTGTTTGTCGACGACTTTGCGGCGGGCGGTCAGTTCGAGGATGGCGTCGCCGACGTGGCCGGCGAGATCGGTCGCGGTCATGGCGACTTCCCCTTCGTCGGCATCCGCGAGGTCGCCGGCCATGCCGTGCAGGTAGACCGCGAGCTTGCACGCCGCTTCGGCGTCGAGCAGCTGCGCGAGCCAGCCGGCGATCATGCCGGTCAGGACGTCCCCCGTTCCGCCGGTGGCCATCCCGGGATTCCCAGACGGGTTGATGAAGATCTTCTCGTCGGGCGTGGCGATCAGCGTGCGATGACCCTTGAGCACGACATACACGTGATGCGCGACGGCGAAGTTGCGCGCGATCTCGAGCCGGCTCGCCTGCACTTCGTCGGACGACATGCCGACGAGCCGCGCCATCTCGCCCGGGTGCGGCGTGATGATGACGTCGCGTCCCTCGCGTCCCGCGAGCCGATCCGGATCGGACGCGAACGCGTTCAGTCCATCGGCGTCGATGACGAGCGGCGCCGTCGCGCGATCGACGAGCTGACGGATGAACTGCTGCGTGCCTGGCGCCTGTCCGAGTCCAGGCCCGATAGCGATGACGTCACGCGCCATCTCCATCACGCGTTCGACGTCTTCGGGGTCGAGTCCTTCGTCTGATTCGTGAAGCGCTTCGGTCATGTACTCGGGACCGAGCGTCGCGACGACTGCCTGGCACGTGGCCGGCGTCGCCACCGTCACGAGACCGGCGCCCGAGCGGAGCGATCCGACAGC
>Ga0070741_10014836_pt1 | contig 13372 bp, 9 predicted proteins | sample Coa_R1_4_FD_66440 | JGI IMG/M metagenome (GOLD analysis project Ga0070741, IMG submission 66440) | Surface soil microbial communities from Centralia Pennsylvania, which are recovering from an underground coalmine fire - Coalmine... | ecosystem: Environmental > Terrestrial > Soil > Unclassified ... | reverse complement strand
CGAAGTATTTTGCCGGTTTTCCGAGTTGACCCGCGATCGTATGGCAATTCTGATCTCGCATCGTTTCTCGACGGTTCGCATGGCTGACCGTATCGTCGTTCTGGCAGGCGGTGCGATTCGCGAGCAGGGCACTCATCGGGAACTGGTGGCGCGCGGCGGACGGTACGCCGAGATGTTCGAACTTCAGGCAGCCAACTATCGGTAAATCCCATGAATGCGGAACTACTGGAACGAGCAAGAAACGCGGGCAGCCGGGCGGAACTCACGGTCGGCTCAAGCGAGTACTCGCTAATTACCGGGCTGGAGGCCAAGGATCGGCAACTGCGTCGTTTGTGCGAACAGCGGCTTTCAGACGCAGCCGGTGGAGCGGCATTATCGCCCGCCGACTCCTGGCTGATCGACAACTACAGCTATCTCCACAGCCATCTCCGGACAATCCGCGATGCTCTACCGAAAAGCTATTACCGGTATCTGCCGCGTTTCAAAACCGGCAATGGAAAATCTCACCCGCGCATTTATGAGCTGGCCTGCGATCTGGTAGCTGCTACGGGCGGTGTACTGACGCTGGAGGTAATGCGCGAGTATTTCTCAGCCTGTCAGGCGACGTGGCCTCTGACCATTGCCGAACTGTGGGCGATTGCCTCGATGCTGCAGGTCGGGCTGCTGGAGGCGATTTACCAAGCAGCCTCGGTCGAGGGGCGCGAGGCGGAGCGCGAGGGCGCCGTCCGGAATGCAATTGAAAGTCTGCGGCTCCTAGAGAATGCCGGCGGCTGGCGTGAGGTCGTGCAGTCAATCAGCATCGTGGACCAGTTGCTGGCGCAGGATCCGGCGGGTGTGTACAGCCGGATGGATTTCGAGAGCCGCGATGCCTATCGCCAGAAGATTGAGAAAATCGCTCGCGCCAGCGGATGCAAAGAGCATACGCTGGCGCGTTGCGCGATCGACCTGGCGGCAGACGCCAAGGCGGCTTCCTGCGGCGACGATCGGCGCACTCATGTCGGCTTCTATCTAATCGGGCCCGGTCTGGGGATGTTGCTGAAGCGGGCTAGAGCACGCCTGTCGCTGGCGGCCGCATTGCAGCAGCGCTTGTACCGCTGGCCCAACCTCTTTTACGTCGGCGGCATCACAGTGCTCACCGCGGCTTTGCTGGCAGCGATCCGGATGATTCTCTCCGGAGCGCCCTGGTGGTACCTGGCATTAGCAGTACTGCCTGCCAGTCATGTTGCTGTCTTCGTCATGAACCTGGTCGTCACCCTGGTTATTCCGCCGCGCCAGTTGCCGCGGCTGGATTTCTCCGAAGGTATTCCAGACGATGCCAGGACATTTGTTGTCATCCCGACGCTGTTGCTTTCGCGCGCGGGCATCGAGTCGCTGCTCGAGAAAATCGAAATTCACTTTCTGGCCAACCGCGATCCCAATCTCCTTTTCGGGCTGCTTACCGACTTTCCGGATTCGCCGACGCCGACCAGCGCCCAGGACGAGCTTCTCGAGCTGTGCGCAGAAGGAATCCGGGTGCTGAACGAACGGTATGCGGCCGACCAGGGTTCTCCGTTCTACCTGTTCCATCGGGGCCGCCAATGGAACCCGAGCGAATCGGTCTGGATGGGCCGCGAGCGCAAGCGCGGTAAGCTGAATGACTTTAATGCGCTGCTGCTGGGCGAGGATGACGCTTTCGAAACCAAGCTGGGCGATTTGTCCGTGCTGCCTACGGTGCGCTACGTGATCACGCTCGATACGGATACACAACTACCGCGCGACACGGCGGCAAAGCTGGTCGGCAATATGGCGCATCCGCTGAACTGGCCGATTATCGATTCCAAGACGGCCCTGGTGCGCGAAGGTTATGCTATTCTGCAGCCGCGGGTCAGCATCAGTATGGAATCGGCGGCCCGGTCGCGCCTAGCGCGCATCTACAGCGGGCAGACGGGCTTCGACCCCTACACAACCGCAGTCTCCGATGTCTATCAAGACCTGTTCGGAAGAGCAACCTTCACTGGAAAAGGCATTTACGACCTGCGCGCCTTCCACGCTGCTCTCAAAGGGCGCTTCCCGGATAATGCGCTACTCAGTCATGACCTGATCGAGGGCGAACACGCCCGCTGCGGTCTGGTGAGCGACCAGGAAGTGGTGGATGATTATCCAGCCACCTACCAGGCCTATTGCAAACGCCGGCACCGCTGGGTACGCGGCGACTGGCAGATCGCCATGTGGATGCTGCCGCGGGTGCCGGATGCGCTTTGGCACTGGGGGCGCAATCCGTTGCCTCTGGTGGCGCGCTGGAAGATTTTCGATAACTTACGGCGTAGTCTCACCGATCCCGCTTTCCTGCTGCTGCTGCTCAGCGGCTGGCTGCTGCTTCGGGAACAGGCGCTGCGGGCAACCCTCATAGCCTGCGCCCTGGTGCTTCTGCCTTACTGGGCAGAGGTGGCAGCCGCATTTCTGCGCCTGCCGCCTCGCCGCGTTTGGGCTCCCTATTTCCGTGAGGTCTTTTTTCGTTTCGCCCGCAGCCACGTAGACGCTGTGCTCTACGTCGTCTTTCTGGCTCATCAGTCCGCATTGATGGTGGACGCGGCGGTGCGCACAATGATGCGCCGCGCGATCACTCACCGGCACCTCCTGGAATGGGAGAGCATGGCGCAGGCAGAGGCCTCAGCCGGCCGGCTGAGCCTGATGGACCTGTATCTCTATGCCTGCCCCGTGGCGGTTCTGGCCAGTGTGCCTTTGCTCTGCCATTCGGGTACATCGCTGGTCCTGTGGATTGCCGAAATGTGGATCTTCAGCCCACTGATCGCGCTGTGGCTGAACGGCAAACCTTCGCGCCGGCGCGCCTCCCAGGAAGACGATACGGAGTTCCTACGAGACGCCGCGCTGCGCACCTGGCGGTATTTCGCCGATCATGGCGGCGAATCGGAGCATTGGCTCGTCCCGGACAACATCCGTCTCGATCCGGCCAACGTGGACTGTCGCACTTCGCCGACCAACATCGGACTTCAGCTCACTGCCAATCTGTGCGCGCACGACCTGGGCTATCTGACGGCGCACGAACTCATTGAGCGAACGAAACGGACTTTGAGTACGCTGGCGAGCCTGGAGACTTATCGCGGCCACCTTTTTAACTGGTACAACACGCAAACACTTTCGGTGCTCGATCCGCGCTACGTGTCCACCGTCGATAGCGGCAATCTGGCAGCATCGCTGATTACGCTGCGCCAGGGACTGATTGAACTCGAGCGTCAGGCAGTAGTCGGACCGGCGATGCTCGCGGGTCTGCGTGATCATGTTCGCCGGCTCCGCAACACGCTGCCGGCGAACGCCCGCAGCGCCGTAACCATGCGTCTGCTCGACAGTTTGCTGAAACAGTTGGCGTACCAGCCGAGCGACCTGTTCTTCTGGGAAGGAGTCCTTGGCGAAGCGCGAAGCGTGGCGGCGCGCCTTCACGAGCACATTGTATGGGAGGCATCCCGCCTGGAGAGCCTGGAACAGCCCGAGGGCGCGGAACTTCGCTACTGGAGCAATCTGCTGCTCGACCGCCTGGATCAGGCGCTGGCCTATCTTTACGGCGTCGCGCCCTGGCTGGCCCAGCCATATGAGCCGGAACTGCGGATGAACTCGAGCGAAGCTGGCATGTCCGACCTGATGCGCGAGTTGTGCCGTGTGCCAACAATTGCGGAACTTCCCGTCTATTATTCCGGCATTCGGGAAAAAATCGATCACAGACTGACCGCAGGTCCGCCCCTACATATCGCTTTGCGCGATGCGCTCGAGCAACTTAAAGGCGAACTCGAGTCTGCAACCGCTCGCGCTCAAGGGCTCGTGGAGACGCTGGACCGCCAGGCGGCAAAACTCGCCCGATACGTCGACGAAATGGACTTCTCGTTCCTCTACGACGCGCGGCGCAAGCTGTTCCGGATCGGATACAACTCGGCGGCAGCTCGATTAGACGAGTCTTCGTACGATTTGCTTGCCTCCGAAGCGCGCACAGCGGTCTTCGTTGCCATTGCCAAAGGCGATATCCCACGCGAGGCATGGTTCCGCCTGGGCCGGAAACTGACCGCCTTCCGCGGGCACCGCACGCTACTCTCCTGGAGCGGAACGATGTTCGAGTATCTGATGCCCGCGCTTTTCATGCGCAACTGGGACACCACCTTACTGGCGGAAAGCTGCGTGGCGGCCGTGCGGATTCAGCAGCTATACGGGCGCGAGCGCAATATACCCTGGGGCATATCCGAAGCTGCTTGCAGCACGTTGGACAGTTCACTGAATTATCAGTACTATGCCTTCGGTGTTCCCTCGCTCTCGATGAAGGGCCGGCAGCCTGAAAATCTGGTCATCGCTCCTTACGCGTCGGCTTTGGCCTTGTTGGTCGACCGGGTGGCGGCCGTCGAGAATCTACGCGACATTGCTTCGAATGACTGGACCGGACGTTACGGGTTCTTCGAATCCATCGATTTCCGCAAGGGATGGGCCCTCACCTGCCACGATACTACTCCCGTGCGGGCGCACATGGTGCACCACCAGGCCATGGCGCTTATGGCCTTCACAAATACTTTGTTGGATCAGGCGCTTCCGCGCCGTTTCCATGCTGAACCTATGGTCCAGGCAACCGAATATCTGCTCCAGGAACGGCTGCCGGTGCTGGCCGAAGTGACACCCGAACTGGCGCCTCTTCGGGCAGAAGCCGCGGCCGTGATGCCGCTCAGCGATGCGCAGAATGCGGCGCCATAAAAAGCTAAGGGCGCTTCGGTACTAACTAACTTTAGGGATTGTGCGTTCCTGTACGAATCCGTTATACTGAAGTCCACATCAGGTATCAGGATTCGTCCTCTTGTTTTCTGGAATTTCGGCAGCTCCCCAGCGTCGTATCGCGGCACTCGGACGACGCCAGTTTCTGACCTGGACGGCAGCAGCAGGTTCTTCTCTGCTCATTCCAGGCGCTCGGGTTCGAGCGCAGACCCCGATGATCTCCGGCGAGACCGTCAATCCTTTGTTGGACGAAGTCGAGCGGCGGGCTTGCCGTTATTTCTATGACCACTCCAATCCCGCCACGGGCCTGGTGCGTGATCGCGCGCGGGCGAACGGCCCCGAGCACCGCCGTGTGGCCAGCATCGCGGCTACCGGCTTTGGGCTGAGCGCACTGTGTATCGGAGATCTGCGGGGCTACCTGCCGAGAGGTGCCGCCAAGGGGCGAGTCACGCGCATGCTCGAGTCGCTGCTGCGCCGCGTAGAACATGAGCGGGGATTCTTCTATCACTTCCTCGACATGCCTTCCGGCGCCCGAATTTGGGGCAGCGAAGCATCCTCGATCGACACCGCATGGCTGTTGTGCGGTGCTCTGCATTGCCGGGCGCACTTCGACACTCCCGCGATCCGCCAGTTCTCCGACGACTTAATGAAGCGCGTCGAATGGCGATGGATGCTGAACGGCGGATCGACTCTGTCGCACGGATGGATGCCGGAGACCGGTTTCCTGCCCTACCGCTGGGACTCGTACTCGGAATTGATGGCGATGTACCTGCTGGCCATCGGCTCGACCGAAAGCGCGATTCCCGCCTCCTGCTGGGACAACTGGGCCCGGCCGCTGCGGAGTTTGGAGCGCCTGACGTTCATTGATGCCGACGCTCCACTGTTTACGCATCAATACTCCCATGCCTGGTTCGATTTTCGCGGCCGGACTGACCGGTACGCCGATTACTTCGAAAACTCCAGGATGGCGACAATTGCCCATCGCCGTACCTGCCTGCGCCTTGCAGGCCAATATCCTTGTTATGGCGCCGATCTCTGGGGGGTCACTGCGTCGGATTCGGCGAATGGTTACCGGACGTGGATTTCGAGCGGCTGCCCGGCGAACGGCACGCTCGTGCCATGCGCGGCTGCCGGTTCTATGCCATTCGCGCCGGCCGAATGCGCCGCGGTGCTCGGCGCCATGATTCGCCGTTTCGGCCCACGGGTCTGGGGCCGCTACGGATTTGTTGATGCATTCCAGCCGGACGCAAACTGGTTCAACCCCGACGTGCTCGGCATCAATCTCGGCATCTCTCTGTTGATGATCGAAAACGCACGAAGCGCCGCGGTATGGGAAGCTGTAATGTCTTCGCCCGAAGCACATCGCGGCATCGAGCTGGCAGGGTTCACGGTCGCCTGAGACTAGGGACAAGCCCGGTTGCAGTAACAGGTGGGGTCTGCTATAAGGTCTTACTGATTCCCACGCGCCGGTGGTCATGCGCGATCATGCCTGGTAAGAATATTCGAATGCAGAAAGACACAGAAAAAGCGGCCTTAACGCGGGAAGCATCTGTCTCGGAGGAAAAAACGAAATCTCCAGCCGGTAAGCAGCCCATTGCGCGAGAGCGCAGTCAATTGGAAAGTTTTGAGGCGGCAATTCGACTCTTTCACTCGGGCAAGTTCAAGGAGGCCCGTGAGTTGTTCGCCGCCGCAGTGTCAGGGCCGGACCGGGGAATTGCAAGCCGGGCGGGCCTTCATATCCGGATGTGCGACCGCCGCCTGGAAGAGGCCGCTGTCGAGTTGCATTCCGCCGAGGATCACTACAATTACGCTGTTGCCCTGATCAATTCGCGCAATTTTGCGCAGGCTCGGCCGCACCTGGAGCGCGCTCTGGAACTGGAGCCCGATGCGGATCATGTCTATTATGCGCTGGCGCTATGCTTGGGATTGGCCGGAGATTTACAGGGCGCTTACGAGAATTTGAAACGTGCCATTGACCTACAACCTCGCAACCGAATTGCCGCCCGACAGGATGCGGATTTTTCGGGAATCGCCGATCGCCCCCCACTGGATCGGCTGGTCTATCCGGAGAAAAAGCAGACTGCCTTTTGATCCCAACCCGTTCGGCGGGATTTGGGGCAATCGCACATGAACCCTCAGCCAAGCGAGCCTCTACGCATCGTGGCTATCGGCGGAGGTACCGGCCTTTCGGTTCTACTCCAGGGCTTAAAGCAATACAGCCGGCCGTCGGCGCCCGGCAGTGTGCCTCTCGTGGACATCACTGCCGTGGTCACCGTGACTGATGACGGCGGCAGTTCCGGCCGGCTGCGGCGGGCATTCGCCGTGCTGCCGCCCGGCGATATCCGGAATTGCATGGTGGCTCTTTCCGAAGACGAGGCGCTGCTCTCAAAGCTTTTTCAATATCGTTTCGAAGCCGGACGAGGGCTTAAGGGCCACAGCTTCGGGAACCTGTTTCTGATGGCGCTCACGCAGGTGATGGGCGATTTTCCGGATGCGATCCGGGTCTCGTCCGAGGTCCTCAACATTGCCGGCAGGATCTATCCCTCGACCACCGCCAATGTTTCCCTGGAGGCGGAGTTGGAAGATGGAACCAGCGTTGTGGGGGAAACGCGCATCAGCCGCAGCCGGCGCCGCATCCGTACGATCCGGCTGCGCCCCGAGCGCGCCCGCCCGCTCGATGCCACGCTCGCTGCGATCGCCGAGGCGGACCTGATCACGCTGGGGCCCGGTTCCCTGTTTACGAGCGTGATTCCAAACCTTTTGGTCAAGGGCGTACCCGAAGCCATCCGCAGCTCTCCTGCCGTGAAAGCCTATTTCGTAAACCTGATGTGGCAGCCCGGCGAAACAACCGAGTTCACGGCCTCAGACCACATTCGCGCCATACAGAACCATGCGCGCGGGAAGCTATTGGATTACGCCGTGGTCAGCATCGACCCGATCCGCCCGGCGCTCCGCAAGCGATACGCACGCGAGCACGCGCTGCCTGTGGATAACGATATTGACCGCATCGCCCGCATGGGAATCGAAGTGCTGGCAGCGCACCTGCTACATCAATCACAGAAGATTCGGCACGACCCGCAGCGCGTTGCGTCCGTGGCGCTGCAGTTGGCCCAGGAAGGACGCGCGCGGCGGCTTGCATCAGAGGGACAGCCGCGCAAGAGAGGTTCCGTACAATAGTTCCATGGACACGCCGACCACCGTCGTGATTCTGGCCGCCGGCCTGGGTACCCGCATGAAATCCAAGCGGGCCAAGGTGCTGCACGAAGTCGGGGGGAAATCGCTGCTGGCCCACGTGGTGGCCTCCGCGCAGCAGATCGCCTCGCCGGAAAATATTGTTGTAGTTGTGGGCTATCAGGCAGAGGAGGTTCGCAAAGCGGTCCCGGTACCCGGCTTGGTGTTTGTGCATCAGGCCGAACAGAAGGGCACGGGTCACGCCCTGATGGTAGCGGCGGAAGAACTGGCCCGCCGGGAGGGCCTGCTGCTGATCCTTTACGGCGACTGTCCGATGATCCGCGCCGAAACTTTAGCCGGGCTGGTGCAGGCGCAGTCCCAGGCGGATGACCAGACCGCCGGTACGATGCTGACCGCGCTGATGGAGGATCCGACCGGCTACGGCCGGGTGCTCCGCGACAGTCATGGTCGGGTAACAGGGATTGTGGAGCAGCGAGCCGCCACTTCTGAGCAGCTACAGATCCGCGAAGCCAATATGGGACTCTATTGCTTTCGCATGGACCTGTTCCTGAACTATCTGGGAAAGATCCGGCCCGATAACCCTGCCCGCGAATACTACCTAACTGACGTGGTCCAGTTGCTGGCGTGCGCGGGCTATAGAATCGAGACCGTGCAGGTCGAAGATCCCCGCGAGGTTTTGGGGATCAATAACCGCCTGGAGCTCGCTGCCATCGACCGGTATTTCCGGGAGCGCAAAGTCACTGAGCTGATGCTGGATGGAGTGACGATCGAAAAACCGGAGACCGTAACCGTAGATGCCGAGGTGCGCATCGGGCCGGATACAGTCATCGAGCCGTTTGCGCGCATTCTGGGCGGCACCCGGATTGGGGAGAACTGCCGCATCGGTTCGTGTTCGATCATTCGCGACTCCGAGCTGGGCGATTCGGTCGAAGTCGGAGCTTTCACCTGGATCAATACGTCGCGGCTGGAAAACAATTGCCGCGTTGGGCCCTATGCACGGCTGCGCATGGAAAACCATCTGGCCGCTGGAGCACAGGTTGGTAATTTCGTGGAGCTGAAGAAAACCGTCCTCGGAGCGGGATCGAAGGCGCAGCATCTCGCGTATCTGGGCGATGCCACGATAGGAACAGGCGTGAATATCGGCGCCGGGACGATCACCTGCAACTACGACGGCCAGAAGAAATACCCGAGCTGCATCGCGGACGGTGCTTTTGTAGGAAGCAACTCGACGCTGGTGGCGCCGCTTGAAATCGGCCCCAACTCATACATCGCGGCAGGGTCGGTTATTACCGATCCGGTACCGGCCGACGCGCTGGCCTTGGGGCGCGAACGGCAGGTGGTTAAGCAAGACTGGGCCCGCAAGCGCCGCGAGCGGAAGTTCTCCTGAGCGCGGCTGCCGGGCCCCCGCGACTAATCGGATTTATCCGTGATTTGCCGACGCGGTGGCCACCCCAGCCGTCTTCCGGGATAGGAAGCATTCCCGGCAATAGACCGGCCGCCCCTGAGTCGGCTTGAATGGCACCGTAGTCTCCCGCCCGCACTGCGAGCAGGTGGTCATGGTCTCGACCTTGGCATAACCGGATGAAGCGCCTCCCTGGCGCTTCGTTTTACATGCCTTGCAACGTTTCGGTTCGTTCTTGAAGTTCTTGTCCCGGAAGAAGTGCTGCTCTCCGGCCGTGAATACGAACTCCGCCCCACAATCTATGCACTTCAGAATACGATCCTGGAACTCTGACATAGCCCAGCTCCGTCCCCTTGGTCAGATCCCCTCATGATCGGGAAGCGCGGACAGGCAGATGCCCGTCCGCGCTTACTCGATCTCCCGGCGTGATTTCTTCCGGTTTCTCTTACGGGCGAGCGCTTGCTTAACCCGCTTTTTTTCTCCAGGCTTCAAGTAGAACGAGTGCCGCTTGACCTCTTTGATAATGTCCTCCTGCTGCACCTTGCGCTTGAAGCGGCGAAGGGCATTTTCGAGCGTCTCACCCTCCTGGAGTTTGACTTCGGCCAACTGAATTACACCTCCCAACTGAACCTGAATTTCCTGCGCGCCGCAGGGAAGGTACTGATATCATAGGTGGTTGACAGAGAAAGTCAAGCCCAAAATCGCAAAGCTGCCACGGCGAGCGCGGCTAGATACAGTTTTTCGCTTGCTTTCCAGGGACTTACGCTGACATGGATAATGTCTTAGCGATCCTGCTGGCTGGAGGTGCGGGCGAGCGCCTGTACCCTCTCACAAGGGATACTGCCAAACCCGCGGTTCCATTCGGTGGAGCTTATCGCATTATTGACTTCACGCTGTCCAACTGTATTAATTCTGACGTTCGGCGAATATTCATCCTAACACAATACAAAGCGCTGGAACTAACGCGCCACATTCGTGATGGCTGGAACATTCTTTCGCCCGAGCTGGGCGAATATATCGAAATCCTGCCGCCAATGAAGCGAGTGAGTGAAGACTGGTATCTTGGCACCGCAGATGCCGTATTTCAGAATTTCCAAAGTATTTTAGCGGAACGCCCGGAGCATGTGCTGGTCCTTTCCGGTGATCACATCTACAAGATGAACTATCACGAGATGATCGAATGGCATCTACAGCATGAAGCCGAGATCACGCTCGCGACTATCCAGATCCCGCCCGAGGAGGCCGGCCGGTTCGGCGTGACCGAAATTGACCAGCAATACCGTATCGTAGGTTTCGAGGAAAAGCCGAAACACGGAAATCCCAAACGATCGACGTTTAACCAGGCAATGGTGAGCGCCTCGATGGGGGTCTATGTATTTAACACCGACGTGCTCTTGCGCGCGCTGCTTCAAGACGCGCAGGATCCCGGCTCTTCGCACGACTTCGGCAAAGACGTTATTCCTGCAAGCATCGGCCGGAATCGAATTTTTGCCTACGACTTCCACGACATGAACGACAAGAAGGCGAAATACTGGCGGGACGTGGGAACGCTGGACGCTTTCTATGAGGCCAACATGGACCTGGTGGACGTGACGCCGGAGTTCAATCTTTACGACCAGCGTTGGCCGATCCGTACTCACGTTGTGCAGCAGCCGCCGGCCAAGTTCGTTTTCGCCCAGGAAGGCCGCCGCATGGGCGTGGCGATGGACTCGATCGTTTGCGCGGGCTCGATCATCTCCGGAGGGCGCGTGCTGCGCAGCGTGCTGTCGCCTGGCGTCCGGGTGAACAGCTATTGCGAGATCGAATACTCGATATTAATGCCCAGGGTTGAGATTGGCCGCTACAGCCGCATTCGCCGGGCCATCATCGACACAGGCACGAAGGTCCCGGAATCGAGCGTGATCGGCTATGACCTGGAAGCCGATCGCAGTAAGGGGTATCAAGTGACCGAATCCGGAGTCGTTGTCGTGCCTTCGGTCGGGCTGGGCATGACCGACACCGCGTAACGAAAATCCAACAATCCATCAAGGAGCAGACGGCTGAGTGACAACAATTCTACGTATAGCGGGCCGCGAAATTCTCGATTCGCGAGGCAATCCTACCGTGGAAGCAGATGTATACCTGGCGGACGGGAGCATGGGAAGAGCCGCCGTACCGTCCGGTGCGTCAACGGGCGAGCACGAAGCGGTCGAATTGAGAGATAAAGATTCCTCCCGTTATTTGGGCAAGGGCACGCGGCAGGCTGTGGCCCACATTAACGGCGAAATCGCGGCGGCGCTTCACGGAAAAGACGCAACGCAGCAGAGCGAGCTGGATCGTCTCATGATCGCGCTCGACGGGACGCCAAACAAGGGGCGCCTCGGGGCGAATGCGCTTCTGGCCGTATCGATGGCGGCGGCCCGGGCGGCGGCGGCATCTATGCGCACGCCGCTCTACCGCTATCTCGGAGGGGCAGGCGCGCATGTTCTACCGGTCCCGATGATGAACATCCTCAATGGCGGCGCGCACGCCGATAATTCCGTCGATTTGCAGGAATTCATGATCGCGCCGTTCGACGCGCCGAGCTTTTCCGAGGCCCTGCGTATCGGAGTCGAAATCTTTCACACGTTGAAGAAAGTGCTTGCCCAGCGCGGCTACTCTACGGCGGTCGGTGACGAAGGCGGCTTCGCGCCGAATCTCAAGTCCAACGAAGAGGCACTGGTGCTTGTACTGGAAGCGATTACCAAGGCGGGCTTCAAGCCGGGAGAGAATGTCGGCATCTGCCTCGATCCGGCGTCAAGCGAGCTCTTCCAGGACGGCGAATACGTTTTCAAGAAATCCGATAAAAGCCGCCGCAGCTCCGAGCAGATGGTGGAGTTCTGGGCCGGCTGGGTGCGGCAGTATCCGGCGATTCTCTCGATCGAAGATGGCATGGCGGAAGATGACTGGCGGGGTTGGAAACTGTTGACCCAGGCCATCGGTGCGCGCGTCCAACTCGTAGGAGACGATCTGTTTGTGACCAACACAGCGCGGCTGGCGCGCGGGATTGAGGAAGGCATCGCCAATTCCATTCTGATCAAGGTGAACCAGATCGGAACCGTAACCGAAACGCTGGATGCGATCGAGATGGCATCCGGCGCAGGTTACACCAGCGTCATCTCGCACCGTTCGGGAGAAACCGAAGATCCGTTCATCGCGGATCTGGCGGTGGCGACCGGCGCAGGCCAGATTAAGACGGGATCTGCCAGCCGCACCGACCGCATCGCCAAATACAACCAGTTGCTGCGCATCGAGGAGAAGCTAGGCGAATCGGCCCGCTTCGCCGGCCGTAAAGCTTTCCGGCGTTGAAGGGGGAATGGCCGCAATGATCAAGCTTGTCCTGGTGCGCCACGGCGAAAGCACATGGAACCGCGAAAACCGTTTCACGGGCTGGACCGATGTGGATCTCTCGGAAAAAGGCCGGGAAGAAGCGACTGAGGCCGGACACCTGCTGCGCTCTGAAGGCTACTTTTTCGATATCGCCTATACGTCGGTACTGAAGCGCGCGATCCGCACATTATGGATTCTCCTAGACCAAATGGACCTGATGTGGATTCCGGTGCGGAATTCCTGGCGGCTGAATGAGCGGCATTATGGCGCGCTGCAAGGCTTGAATAAGGCCGAAACCGCGGCGCGCTTCGGTGAGGACCAGGTCAAGATCTGGCGGCGCAGCTACGATATCCGTCCGCCGGCGCTTGATGCCGAAGATGAGCGTTTCCCCGGCCACGATCCACGATACCGGGCGCTTAGCCCCGCTGAGCTGCCACTCACCGAATGCCTGAAGGACACTGTCGAGCGGTTTCTGCCGTACTGGCACCAAACCATAGCGCCAGCAGTGCGCGAGGGCGGGAAGGTGCTGATCGCGGCGCATGGTAATAGTCTCCGGGCGCTGGTCAAGTACCTTGACGATATCTCCGATGAGCAGATTGTGGAACTGAATATTCCAACCGGCATACCACTCGTTTATGAGCTGCGTGACGATTTAAAGCCGATCCGCAATTACTATCTCGGTGATCC
>Ga0070741_10014835_pt1 | contig 13374 bp, 11 predicted proteins | sample Coa_R1_4_FD_66440 | JGI IMG/M metagenome (GOLD analysis project Ga0070741, IMG submission 66440) | Surface soil microbial communities from Centralia Pennsylvania, which are recovering from an underground coalmine fire - Coalmine... | ecosystem: Environmental > Terrestrial > Soil > Unclassified ... | reverse complement strand
TCCGCCGCCAGCCTGTGGCTGCCGCAGCAGCAGTCCGACGGCTCCTGGCAGTTCAAGAACCAGAACAGCGGACTGTGCCTGGACGTCTACGGCGCCGGCAGCAACCAGGGCCAGCAGCTGGACCAGTGGCCCTGCAAGAACGCCCCCGGCACCAACCAGGACTTCAAGCCCTGAGATACCGCCTGAACTTGAGGAGAAGATCCACATGAGGCAACGAAGAGCCCTGCTGGCCTCGGCCGCCGTCGGCGCGCTGACGCTCGCCGGCGCCGCCGCCGTGACCGTGCCCACCATGGCCGCCGCGGCGAGCTCGGGCTGCCAGGTCAACTACGCGATCGCCAGCCAGTGGAACGTCGGCTTCAGCACCAACGTCACCATCACCAACCTGGGCAGCCCGCTCACCTCCTGGACGCTGAAGTGGAGCTTCGGCGGCAACCAGCAGATCACCCAGCTGTGGAACGGCAGCTACACCCAATCCGCCACCAGCGTGAGCGTCTCGAACCTGTCCTACAACGGCTCGATCGCCACCAACGGCACCGCCAGCTTCGGGTTCAACGGCTCCTACTCCGGCACCAACGCCGTGCCCGCCACCTTCACCCTCAACGGCACCACCTGCAACGGCACCGTCGGCTCCCCCTCCCCCAGCGCGACACCGAGCACATCCCCCTCCTCCTCACCCTCCAGCTCCCCGTCCTCCTCGCCAAGCAGCAGCCCGAGCCCGTCGCCGAGTGGCAGCGGCTCCGGCCCGTCCACCGCGATGGCGGCGGTCGCCGCGATGCAGCCGGGTTGGGGCCTGGGCAACAGCCTAGACGCGACTCCGGACGAGACCTCGTGGGGCAACCCCGCCGTCACCAAGTCCCTGTTCGACAGCGTTCGAGCACTGGGATACAACAGCGTGCGAATACCGGTGACGTGGTACCCGCATTTGGGCGCGGGACCGGGCTACACCGTTGACCCGACGTTCATGGCCCGGGTCAAGCAGGTGGTCGACTGGGCGCTGTCAGACAACTTCTACGTGATCCTCAACGTCCACCACGACTCGTGGGACTGGATCGCCAACATGACCACCGACTCCACCGGCGTGCTGGCCGAGTACAACGCGCTGTGGACGCAGATCGCCGCCGAGTTCCAGGGCGAATCCAACAAGCTGGTCCTCGAGAGCGTCAACGAACCAACCTTCAACGGCAGCCCCAGCGACAGTCAGAGCGCGCAGATGCTCAGCCAGCTCAACACCGCGTTCTTCAACGACGTGCGCCAGTCCGGCGGCAACAACGCCACGCGGCTGCTCCTGCTGCCCACCCTCGGCGACACCCCGACCCAGGCGCTGATGGACAACCTGTACAGCACCATCCAGTCACTACACGACCCGAACTTGATCGCCAGCTTCCACTACTACGGCTACTGGCCGTTCGCGGTGAACATCGCCAACGAGACCACGTTCGACTCCGCCTCCCAGCAGGACCTGGCCAATGACTTCACCCTCGCGCACAACGAGTTCGTCGCCCGAGGGATCCCGGTCTACGCCGGCGAGGTCGGCCTGCTCAACTACGACTACACCCGCCCCGGCATCATCGAGCGCGGCGAGACGCTCAAGTACTTCGAGGCGCTCGGTTACCAGGCGCGAACCAACGGGATCACCACCAACCTGTGGGACGCCGGCTCGTTCGTGAATCGCAATACCCTGCAACTGCGCGACCCCGGCCTGTTCGCGCAGATCCAGTCGAGCTGGACCACGCGCTCGGGCACCGCGTCCTCGGACATGATCCTGGTGCCCAAGTCGAGCGCCATCACCGACCAGACGCTTACGCTCAACTTGAACGGCACCACTTTCCAAGGGCTCTACCAGGGCACCACGGCGCTGGCCAACGGAAGCGACTACACCGTCTCCGGCAGCCAGCTGACCGTGAAGGCGGCTGCGCTCACCCGCCTGCTCGGCAATCGCGCCTATGGAACCGACGCCATGCTCCAAGCCCGCTTCTCCCAGGGCGTCGCGTGGCAGATCAACCTCATCTCCTACGACACGGCCACGGTGTCGAACGCGACCGGAACAACGAGCTCCTTCGCCATCCCGACCCAGTTCCACGGCGACGTGGTGTCCACGATGGAGGCCAAGTACGCCGACGGCAGCGCCGCCGGCTCGGCCAACTGGACCACCTACCAGGAGTACTGGACCGACTTCATCCCCGACTACACGAACAATGCCATCGACCTCACCTCGGACTTCTTCAACGCGGTCAACGACGGGGCGCGGGTGACCCTCACCTTTCACTTCTGGAGCGGCCGCACCGTCACCTACTACGTGACCAAATCGGGAAGCTCGGTGACGGGCACGACGAACTGAGTCAGGCTCGGGTCACCGCCCTATAAACGATTCAATCCTGTGCCGACTGATGTCGGACGTTAAACGCACGGCCCGCAGGCGGTCAAGACCGCCTGCGGGCCGTACCTCTTCGTGGAAAATCTCGGTGCTCCCTTGACTCCGGCACCGACACGCCCTACGGTCCGGGGAAACCGAGTTGAAACAATTCAGAGCCTAGCTTCGCCACCCGCTCGGACACCCACCCGAGCACCGCCGCACGCTTCGAATGTTCAACCTACGGGGCCGTGCGACGAAGCCCGATGCATCTGCATGTCTCCATTAAGTCACCCCGTTGAGGAGTGAGGGCATGTCTTCACCCCGTAGGACCCTGCGCAGAAAATCCGTCGAGGCGGCGGCGGTGGCCTGCGCAGGACTGCTCGCAGTCTTCGTTCCCGCCACGGGCGCCTCGGCTGCAGCGTCCAGCACACCATGGCCGTCCTCTCCCGCCTGGCAGGCCCTCGACGAGGCTCCCGCCAGCTCCTCCGTCTGCGCGGCGGCCGTGACCAGCACCGCTGGTACCGTCTCCGGAGCGTCGAACCTCCTGTGCGGTGGTTCCGGCGGCGCGACGCTCACGATGCTCTCCGGCGGCACCACGCCCTCGATCGTGCTCGACTACGGCAAGAATGTCGGAGGCCTGCCGTACTTCGACGTCGCTTCCGAGTCCGGGAGCCCCACGCTGCGCGCCGGCTATTCGGAGAGCTTGCGCTACCTCAGCGCCACCGGTGACGGCGCGACGCCCTGGGCCGAGGGAGACGGCAACCGCTACGACGACTACACCGTCAGCGGCCCCGGCACCATCACCAACCAGTTCGTCCAGGGCGGCGAGCGGTATCAGCAGATCACGCTGACCTCCCCCGGATCGGTCACCCTCAACACGGTCGGGATCCACTACATCGCCGACCAGACCCAGGCCGCCAACCTCGCCGGCTGGTTCGACTCCAGCAACAGCACCCTGAACCAGATCTGGTACGCGTCCGAGTACACCGACCAACTCGACTCGGTGCCCGCGCAATCGTTGCCCGGCCCATGGTCGGTCACCGGCGGAGTGCTCCAAGCCTCGGGCACCTCAGCCGATTGGGGCGCAGGCCTGTTGAACAGCGGCTCGGGCTGGGGCGACTACACCGCCAGCTTCCAGACCGACATCGTGACCAACCAGGCCGGCTGGATGGTGCGCGGCGCGGACGCCAACAACGGATACGCCTTCATCCTCGACGACAGCACCGACACTTCGGGTGCTGCGAACACGCTGCAGGAGTTCAACGTGCACGGCGGCACGTACACCTCCCTCGGCAGCGTCTCCCTGCCCTCGTCGCTGACCGCAGGCACCTGGCACACCGTCAGCACCACGGTTGCCGGCTCCGCCATCACCGTCTCCCTCGACGGCACCCAGATCGCCGGCCTGACCGACAGCAACCACGCCACCGGAACAGTGGGCTTGCGCGAGTACAGCGGAGAGGAGGCGGACTTCAAGAACCTGACGGTCACCAGCGCCTCCGGCTCCACCCTCTTCAGCGACCCGCTCAGCTCCGCCGCCGCGCTGTCCGAGTTCTCGGTTCCGGGGGTGAATCAGTACGCGTCGATGATTGACGGCGCCAAGCGGGACCGGGCGATCTGGTCCGGCGACCTGAACGTGGAGATCCCCAGCGTCTTCTACTCGACCGCTGACACCGCCTACCTCAAGGGCTCCCTGCAGATGCTCGGCAGCTACGCGAAGACCGACGGTTCGGTCGCCGGGGACATCCCACCGCAATACCCGCTGGGCACCACCCCACAGACCGGCAACAGCTGGTTCTACTCGGCGGACTACTCCACCTACTTCGTGCTCGGCCTGGCCGACTACTACCGCTACTCCGGCGACTCGGCCTTCGTCCAGCAGGAACTGCCGGTCCTCAAGGCCGAGCTGGCCTGGAACGCCACCCTGCGCGACGCCAACGGCCTGATAGTGACCACCAACAGCGGCAACAACGCTGACTGGGACTTCTACGACCCCGGGAAGAACGGCGAGGTCACCGCGTACAACCTGCTCTACTACAAGTCCCTGCTCGACAGCGCGACCCTCGCCACCGCAATCGGCGACACCGCCGACGCCACCGCGTACACCAACGCAGCCGCCACGCTCAAGGCCGCGATCAACGCACACCTCTACAACAGCGGCACCGGCCTGTACTACCTGAGCAACAACGACACGACCACCGTCGCTCAGGACGCCAACGTCCTCGCGGTGCTCTACGGGGTCGCTCCTGCCGCCGACGACGCGACCATCCTTGCCGCGGTCAAGTCCGACCTGTGGACGACGCCGTACGGCCCGAAGCCGTTCACCGGCACCACCTACGCGAATGTCGTCAGCCCCTACATCAGCGGATACGAGGTCGACGCGCGACTGGCGAACAATGACACCGCGGACGCCGAGACCCTGCTCACCACGGTGTGGGGCCACATGATCGCTGCCGGCCCCGACCAGACCGGCACGATGTGGGAGAACGTGTCGGGCTCCACCGGCCAGCCCGGCCTCGGCGCCAGAACCAGCCTCGCGCACGGATGGTCCACCACCCCGGTCTCCGCGCTGTCCGGCTACGTCCTCGGCGTCCAGCCGGCCACCGCCGGCTACGCGACCTGGACCGTGCAACCCCACCCTGGTGACCTGACTTGGGCCGAGGGCGACGTCCCCACTCCGCACGGCACCATCGGCGTCGACTGGGCCGGGGAAAGCGGCGCCGGCCAATTCAGCATGAAGGTCACCGCCCCGTCTGGAACCACCGGCACCATCGCGGTGCCCACCTACGGCGCCACCAACCCGATCGTCGCGGTCAACGGCGCCACCGTGTGGAGCAACGGCGCGTTCACCGCCACCGCAGGCATCGCAGGCGCCTCCAGCGACGCCAACTACGTCTACCTGACTGGCGTCCAGTCCGGCACGTACATCGTCGCCGCCAACCCCGGCAACTACGGCGTACCGAGCGGCTTCACCAAGTGCGCCAACGAGGGCGGCACCTGCGCCGTCACCGGAACCGAGCAGATCGCCTTCGGCGCCGACGGGATCTACTCCTACACTACGGCCTCGGCATCCACCGCCTGCAGCAACTCCGTGCTGCCCGACCCGGACTACGGCATGGTCAAGTCCTGCTACGTGGGCTCCGTCGTCACCGGCCCCAGCGGCACGGCCGCAAGCTACTGCGCGCCGGAGAACGGCCTGTGCTCCTTCAGCGGCACCAGAACCGTGTACTACGGCGCCGGGAGCAGCTGGACCAGCAAGTCGCTGACCAGCGGCACGCCGTGCACCAACACGGTCTTCGGCGACCCCGACTTCGGCGTGGCGAAGTCCTGTTTCATCACGCCAGCTACATAGAAGGCGGCGTAGCCGAGCCCAGTCGCTCGAGGTGTGCTTCCGTCCCCGGCCCGCCGGGGACGGAAGCACGCGCGAGGCCTTGTAGTCACATTTTCTGCCGATGTCGATCCGGTTGTCGGATCCGGGCCGCGCCGTTCGTAGTAGGGGTGAAAGCCCAGCCCCGCGCGGGCGCCGTCACGACCGCAGGAGATGACGCGAGATGCCGCACCCACCGACCAAGGTCCACCGCATGTCCGAGCTCATCGAGCCGATCGGCGCTGTCACCTTCTCGGAGATCCCGCACCAGGCGTTCCTGGCCCTGGGCATGCGCAACTACTGGGACGGATACTTCGCGGGCCGGGCCGCACCGCTGGGGCTGGCGCCGGCCGAGGTGGTGCACGCGGTCTTCTACAACTTCGCCGAGGGCGAGGTGGCGCGCCATATCCCGTGGGTCTGGGGGAAGACCACCCCGCAGGAGGCGATCGCCGTGCGCGAGCGGGGCAGCGCCGCCGCGCTGCGGCAGCGGATCGGGCAGCTCGCCGACTCCCCCAGCCTGGTGCGGCTCACCGACCTCGCCACCCGCGCAGCGCTCAGCGCGCCGACCGAGGGACGGGCGCTGTACGCCGGGCTTTGCACGCTCGACGTGCCCGAGGAGCCGGTGGCCAAGCTCTGGCATGCGGCGACGCTGCTGCGTGAGCACCGAGGCGACGGCCACAACGTCGCCCTGGTCGCCCACGGTATCGGCGGCACCGAGGCCCACGTCCTGATGGCGCTCCGCCTCGGGATGAGGGCGCACGAGTTCGGCCGGCTGCACCACCTGCCCAAGCCGCAGCTGGCCGCTGTCGTCGGCGGGCTGCGCGAGCGCGGCCTGGTGGACGCCGACGGTTGGTTCACCGACGCAGGCCGCCAGACCCGAGCGCGGATTGAGGCCCTCACCGACGAGCTAGCGGCTCCGGCGTACAAAGTGCTCAGCGAGGATGAGCTCGACGAACTGATCGCCGGGCTCGAGCCGATCGCCGCCGCGGTAGAGGCCGCCGAGGACTGAGCGGCCGCACCCAAAGCCCACATCTCGGCAGTCGGTCGAGAGGCCAGCGCCCACACGGGAGGTAGTGGCTAGACTCCCGCCATGGGGCTGATCTTCGACGCCGTTGCCGGTGAACTGCCGCTGGTGCAACGGGTGTGGTCGGCACGCTGTGAGGCCTCGACGACGTTCACCTCGGCGGCTAAGGGCTCCTCCATGATCGCGTTCGCGCGTCACGGCGGCAGGGTGACGGTGCACCTGCGCGGACCGGAGACCAGAGCCACGACGCTGACCTGCCCAGAGGGCTGGGAGTTCTTCGGCGTCGAGCTGCAGCTCGGCGCCTATCTCCCCCTCTTCCCGCCATCCGGCCTGGCCGACATGAACGATGCCCTGCTGCCGACCACGTCAGGCCACCGGATCTTGCTGGACAACCGGGACTGGGAGATGCCGACCGCGCAGAACGTCGACGTCTTCGTCAGCAGGCTCGTGCGAGCCGGTCTGTTGTTCATCGATCCGCTTGTCGAGGACATCCGTCACGACGATCGACCCCGCACCATGTCGGAACGCACCGCGCAGATCCGGTTCCGCCGGGCCGTCGGGATATCGCGCCGCAAGCTCGCCAGCATTGAACAAGCCCTGCGCGCCGCGCAGCTGCTCGCAGCAGGCAGATCGATCGCCGACGTGGTCGCCGACTGCGGTTACTACGACCAACCGCAGCTGACGCGGGCGGTGCGGTGGGCGACCGGCCACACCCCGGGCCAGCTCAGTGCGGGCGTCCCGTTCCTCGCGTACTGACCTGCCCCAGCCTGCTGAGCACCGACCCGGAGCCGGCGGCAGGATTCGGTTCGATACAAGACGGGTCGATCGACACGTTGATTGACTACGGGCATGCGAAAACTAGTCGAGTACGACCACCTCTCGATCGACGGGCGATTCACCGGCGACGACTTCTGGGCCGCGCAAATGAAGGTCATCCCCAACGACAACCACTTCGCCTACCAGCTGCGGCTGCTGGAACAAGCGGCCGGCCTCGTGCTCGGACGTGCGACCTATCAGGGCTTTGCGGCAACATGGCCGACCATGACCGGCGACCTCGCCGACAAGCTCAATGCCCTGCCGAAGTACGTCGCCTCCACCACGCTGACCGAGACCACCTGGAACGCTCAAGTCCTACCAGGCAACGCGATCGACGCTGTCGCCAAACTCAAGGAGTCCGGCGAGGGCACGTTGGTGAAGTACGGCAACGGCTCGTTCAGCAGGGCGCTGATCGAGGCGGGCCTGGTGGACGAGCTGCATCTGAGCATCTCGCCGTTTGTCGCGGGTTCCGGCGAATCGCTGTTGTCGGGTATCAGTGCGACTCCGATGTATTTGACAGCGGTGACCGAGATCGGTAACGGCGCGGTAGTGCTGACCTACACGCTGCGTCAGTAACCCCGCCGTCGGCTAGCCGGGAGCAGCCCGCTCAGGCACAATTCCCGCGCCGTCGGCTAGCCGGGAGCAGCCCGCTCAGGCACAATTCCCGCATCGGATATCAATGCCGGGGGGAACGTGGACAAGCCAGAGCCCGTAGACCAGCACCCAGCTGACGAGCCTGCCAAGCAGACGCCGATCGGGCTGGTGCGTCTGCGGCAGCACTTCGTCGAGCCGGTGCGTAAGAACGCGAAGGAGATCGCTGCAGCGGGCGTCGTCGCGGGGCTTGCGTCACTGCTCGGTGGCGACGACGAAGCCCCGCCGAGCGACAGCGGCGCCGGGCCGTCGCGGCCACTGCGACGAGCTCGCTTGGTGGCGCTGGGAGTCATCGCCATCCTGGCGCTGGTCTTCATCGCTGGCGGCCTGATGAGGTAGCCGGGGAGTCGACCGATTGCCGCCGCAGTTGCAGTCGGAGGCGTTTGAGCGAGACATGGGCCTGTTATCTGGCGGACGCGCGCCCCAGGTTGACATCCCGGTTCACGCGGCCAGCGCGCAGCGGGACATCCTGCGTCGCGTCGCACGCGAGCGGGGCGAGCGGGGCGGGGCGGTCACCTTTCCTGGAACCGCCCCGCGTTGGCCCGGACCCACTGCGCGAACGTGCGCGGCGGGCGGCCGGTCACTTCGAGAACCGTCGGGAAGACAGTTGCCTCGTCGAGCTTTCCGTCCGAGTAGAAGCTGAAGAACGCGTCGACGTACTGCTGCGGCATCTGCGTGAGCATCTGCGCGCGAGCCTCGTCGTCAGGCTGCGCCTCGTAGCGGATTTCGCGGCCGAGCGCCTCGTCCAGGATCTGCACGCGCTGCTCCGGCCGCAGCGCCTCCGGGCCGGTCACCGGATACTCGCGGCCCTCGTGCTCCGTCGACACCAAAGCCTTCGCGGCAACGGCCGCGATGTCCGCCGGGTCGACCACCGCCGACGCCACGTCCGGCCATGGCGCTCGGATCACACCGGAGTCCACCTGGGGAGCCCACTGCAGCGCGTTGGTCATGAACATGCGCGGCCGCACCATCGTCCAGCCCAGACCGGACGCCCGCAGCGCATCCTCGGTCTCGATCATGTACTTGGCGACCGCGTTCGATCTGTCGCCAGTCTCGGCCGAGCCGCCGGACAACAGCACCACACGGCGCACACCGGCTCGGGAAGCCTCGGTGAAGATGTCCGGCGAGTAGCCGCTGAGCATGAACAGCGCAGTCGCCCCGGTCAGCGCGGGCCGCAGCGTCGCAGGGTCGGTCAGGTCGCCCGCCACGGCCGTCGCGCCGGCCGGCACCGTCGCCTTCGACGGATCCCTGACCAGCGCCCGCACCGGTTGACCCGCCTCGACGAGCACGCGGACCACTTCACGCCCGACGTTCCCCGTGGCTCCCGCAACGACAATCATGACTAACCCCCGAGAATGTTAGGGATCGTTCCCTAACATATAGACTACATAACCATGAGGCGTACTGCCACGGAAACACGGGAGCACATCCTGGCGGTGGCGCACGACCTCTTCTACTGGCACAGCATCAAGGGCACCGGCGTCGACACCATCGCCGCGGCAGCCGGCGTCGCGCCGACGACGCTCTACCGCCTGTTCGCGTCGAAGGACGACCTTGTCGCCGCATACGTCGAGCGCGCCAGCGGGCTCTACAAGCAATGGTTCATCGAAGCGACCGCCGATGGCGAGCCCGCCGACCGGATCATCTCGCTGTTCGACGCGCTCACGCGGCAAGTACAGCCGGAACACTGCCGTGGCTGCCCGTTCTTGATGGCGATGGCCGAGTTGCCGGACGCGTCGGCGAAGGCGCATGCGCTGGCTGTCGAAACCAAGGCGTGGGTACGCGAGAAGATCGGCGAACTGACCGCCCAACTGGCCACCGAGGACCCTGCGATGCTCGCCGACCAGATCTTCCTCGTCATGGAAGGGGTCTACGCATCAGTGCAGTCGCACGGCGCCGACGGGCCGGCGCGCCAGGCACGCGGACTCGTCGAGGCCCTGCTCAGGGCGGACCGTTGAGCAGCAGCCGACGGCTGTGCTGGTGAGGACCAGCGGACGGCTGTGCTGGAGGAACCTCGGCCCCCGCGAGCCCGGGCGGGTTCGTCCGCGGACAAAGACCTCGCGCGTCTGCGCGTCGACCCGACGGACGCGGACGACGGACGTCCGCGCGGACGACTGAGCGCTGAACCGGCAGTTCGAGCGCCGGCGGCGGCAGTGTCACCTGTCAGAGACTCAGCTGAACCGGCTGAGCTGGCGTCTTCGTGGTGAGAAGCGCCGTCAACGGTGTTGCGAGGTCGCGGGGTGAAAACAGGTCAGGTCCGGTGTAACCGGCGATCTCCGAGAGCTGCCACCAGCGGAACGCGGCGAGATTCTCCTCGGCGGCGAGCTGCTCGTCTGTCAGCTCGCCTCGGGGTTCGAAATGGCTCGCCCTGACGAGGAAGTAGTCGTTGATGATGCCGTCGAAGCCCGGTGCGTGGTCGGCGGCCACCACTTCCTGGTGCCAGACGTGCGGCGGGTCGTCGGTGATCGCCAGGCCGATCTCCTCGCGCAGCTCGCGGCGCAAGGCGGTCAGCGGATCCTCGCCGGGTTCGATGCCACCGCCGGGGGCGGCCCACACGGCTTTCGCCTGACTCGGCACCGCCGGGTGGGGGAGGACAAATCGGCAGAGCAGGATCCGGTCGTCCTCGTCGAGGATGATCGCGCGGACAGCGGGGCGCAGGTTGGGCGTCATGTCCATGCCGGCAAAGTAGATCGGCACTCTGACAGCAAGCGCGCCAGCCTCACCCGGCGGATCGCAGCACATCGACTTCGCTTCCCGGCGCGAAGGGGTCGAAGCCGTGCGCGACCAGCCAGCGCACCGCCAGCAGGCTGCGCACCGACCACCACGCGCGGATCGCGTCGCGGTCGACGTCGCCGCCGTGGCCCGCGACGACGTCGCCCAGGTGCTCCTCGTGCCCGATCGTCAGGCTGGCCAGGTCGAACAGGGCATCGCCCGCTCCCGCCTCGGACCAGTCGACCACGCCGGCGATCTGGTCGCCGTCGACGAAGACGTGGCCGATCTGCAGGTCGCCATGCGCGAACACGCGCGGCGACGGTTGCATCGCGACCTCGGCGACCCGGCGGTTACGCGCGACCAGGTCGGCGGGAAGGACGTTGTTCGCGATGAGCCACTCGCACTCGCCGTCGAGGCGCGCCGCCAAGTCCTCGAATCTCGAACTGGGCCATGGCGGCAGTGGCGCCTCGTGCAGCATTCGTGCGGCGGCGCCGGCCGCGGCCCACGCCGCCGGCGACGCGCTCGACGGCTCGCCGATGCGACCCAGCGACGTCCCAGGCAATGCGGCGAGCGCGAGCACGGGTGGCTTGCGCCACAGGACCTCCGGAGTCGGGATCGGCGCCCTGGCCATCGCCTCGACCTCGACGTCAATACGCGTCTGATCAGTGTCGATCTTCAGAAACACCCCACCGACGCGCAGCGTGGCGCGCTCGTGATGAGCGACGACGACCTCCACCTCATCCACGCCACCCATTGTCGCACCCTGAAATGGGTCACAGCGGGAAGCTGCCTTCGCAATCACAGGGTTCGAATGTAATCCTCGTTCACAGCAGCCCGGCGAGGCGGTACAGGACCAGCGAACCGGCGACCGCGACGTTCAGGCTGGCGCCGTGCCCAATCATGGGGATCTCCACGGCCGTATCGAGTAGGTGGAGGGCCTCGGGTGGGATGCCTTCGCGTTCGTGCCCGAGGACCAAGACGGTGCGGCGTCGGGCCGGGGGCAGGTCGGCCAGGCGTACCGCCTCGTCGGCGAGTTCGGCGCCGACGATCATGCTGCCGGCCGCCCGCTGAGCGGTCAGCCAGGCGATCTGGTCTCCGGTGTAGTGCACGCACGTGGGCCGACGCAGGGTATTGCCACGCTCGAGCGCCTCGGGCACCCAGGGAAGCCTGGGCACCGCGAGGCATGCGCCGACCGCGTCGCACGTGCGCAGCAGGGTGCCCAGGTTCGCGCCGTGCAACGGCCACAGGGGCGCCGCGATCAGGTGGTCCCAACAGGAGTGCGGACGTCGGCGACGCTGATCGCGCAGATCCTTGCGGGTCTTGGCCCGCACCGGCCCGCTCACCGGGACTGGAGCGCCGCCTGCGCGTGCCGAGGAATGAAGGACACGTATACGGTCATGTGTGCGACGCTTCGCGGCGCGCCGTCGGCCATCATCGAGGAGCGCCACCCGTGCAGCGCTTCCCCGAGAGCATACCGGGTTGCGCAGCATCCGCTGGCGACTACGTCCACTGGACACGCCTTGGACGGGCCGCCGAAAACTTGGGACGACAAACAAAGAACTGGCGGCGAAGGATGGCTAACCGCGTGTGAGCGAGTCCTTAGCTGGACGGCGTCCCCAGGCGGAGATCAGCGGCGCGAGTGTCAGGTCGAGTTCGCCAGCTTCGATGGCGGCCAGGTGCGCGTCGATCCCGGCGTCGTCGGCCAGGCCGGCCGCGAGCAACTCGCCGCGCACGTGCCGGATGGTCGCCGCCTCCAGCCGGTCGCAGGCCAGCCCGCCGACCGGAAAGGAGCCCGACGCGGCGACGTCCACCAACCCGGCCTCGCGCAAGGCCCCCGGCAGCGTCCGCCCGTAGCGCAGGTCCGCGCCACGCCGCGCCAGCAACTCCCGCACCGCGTCGCGCAATCGGTTGGCCCGCAGCTGCGCAGGGCCGCTCGCCTCCAGGCACGCCAGCGGCTGCAACCCGGTATCGGCATCCTCGACCAGCAACCAGCCGCCCGGCCTCAGCGCCGCCACCATCGTGGCCAACGCCCGATGCCGGTCGGGCACGTGCACCAGCACGAGCCGGGCGTGCACCAGATCGAACGTCCCGAGCTCCGGCGGCGCATCGGCGGCCACATCGTGCCGGCGCACTTCGTACCCCTCGCCCGCGGTCAGCCATGACGGGTCGATGTCCGTGGCCAGCACGTACCCGCTCGGACCGACCGCCGACATGAGCGCCTGCGGGACGCCGCGACCACCGGCCCCCACCTCCCAACAGCGCCAGCCGGCCATTACCCCCAGTCGGTCGAAGTGCCCGCAGGTGACAGGGTCGAACAGGTCGGCCAGCCAGGCGAACCGCTCCCCCGCCTCGGCACGCGCGTTGTCCAGCAGATACCCGCGCGCGGCAACGGCCTGTCCACCGAGCGCGCTCGTCTCGCCGATCTGATCCGCTTGGCCACCGACGTGCGGCACG
>Ga0070741_10014834_pt1 | contig 13374 bp, 10 predicted proteins | sample Coa_R1_4_FD_66440 | JGI IMG/M metagenome (GOLD analysis project Ga0070741, IMG submission 66440) | Surface soil microbial communities from Centralia Pennsylvania, which are recovering from an underground coalmine fire - Coalmine... | ecosystem: Environmental > Terrestrial > Soil > Unclassified ... | reverse complement strand
CTCCTTCCCCACCGGGGGCGGGTCAGAGGCCGATCGCCGCCTCGATAACCAGACGGCGGGGCGAGCTCGCGTTTTCCGTTCGGGACCCATCGCTATACGGGGAGTAAAAGCACGCGATAAGCGACCAGCGGTCGGGCTGGAACTGCTAGCCGGCGGTGATCTGGCGGCGGCCGCCGCCGACCAAGCCGGTGCGTAGGCTGGGGGCGGGAATGGCCACCGGACCGGTGCGCTCCGGCATCGGCGGGGCGGTGGTGAGGCGCAGCGCCAGGGCGGGGCACATGTGCACCGCTTGCTCCGCGTCCTTCTCCAGCCAGCTCGGTACCGGGATGTTGAGGATGACCGGGTAGCCCTGGGCGTCCAGGTGGATGACCTCGGGTACCAGGTGCGCGCAGAGCCCGTGCCCCTGGCAGCGCGTCCAGTCGACCACGAGCCGCTGCTGGGTTTCCTGCTCGGGGCCGGTGGGCAGCGGCAGCAGGCCGCGGACGGGCCGCCCGCAGGAGGAGTGGAAGACGTGCGCCGCCAGGTCCTCGGTGAAGACGTCGAGCGCCGAGAGCACGAACCTGGTCACCCCGTCGGGGTGGGAGCAGGCGCCACGTCCGGCTACCTGGGCGGCGGAGCGCCTGGCGATGTCCAGCGCCTCGATTCCGCCCGAGCCGTCGATCAGCGCGGCCAGCGCCCGGGCGATGGACGGCAGGCCGAGCTTGCATGGCCCGCACTGGCCGGCCGACTCCCCGGCCAGGTAGCTCGCGATCCGCGACACCTCGCCCAGCGGGCAGGTGCCGTCGCCGAGCGGGAGGATGATGCCCGAGCCGAGGGTGCCGCCGACGGCGGCCAGGCCCTCGCGGGACACCGGCACGATGTACGCCGTGCTGGCGGGCAGCCACATGCCGTGGTAGCCGCCGACCAGGATGCCGTCACCGGCCGGGGCCTGGCAGATGTCAAGGACCGCGGCCAGCGGCACGCCGGTGGGCACCTCCACGACGGCCGGGTTGGCGGCAGAGCCGCCCACGCTGAGCAGGACCGTTCCTGGCTCGTCCGGCGTGCCCACCGCGGCGAACCGCTCGGGGCCGAGCAGGGCGAGCACCGCCAGCTGGGCGAACGTGCCCGCGTTGGAGAGCAGCGTGGGCAGCTCGGCCACGCCGGATTCGGCGGCGAGCACCTTGCGTCCCGGAGGTATGGGCCGCTTGCCGTTGATACCGCGGATCAGGGCGCCGGACTCGCCGGAGATGAACCGCTCGGGCATCTGGACCACGCGGGCCAGCTTGCGCAGGCCAGGCTCGGCCGCGATCGCCGCCTCCAGCGACCGGTTGGCCAGTTCGTCACCCGCGACGCCGACCACGATCTCGTCGGCCCCGATGGCCTCGGCCACCAGCGCGGCGCCGCTGAGGATGAGGTACGGCGAGCGGATCATGAGCATCTTGTCCTTGATGCTCCCCGGCTCGCCCTCGGTGGCGTTGACCACCACGACCGGCGGGCAGTCCCTCTCCTCGGCGTTCTTCACCACCGCGCTGAGCTTGCGCGCAAAGGGGAACGCGGCGCCGCCCTGGCCGCGCAGGTCGACCTGCTCGGCCATGGAGATCAGTTCCTCGGCGGTGAGCCGGGGCAGCGGGCCGAAGATGTCGCGGTGGGCTTCCAGGTCGAGCCGGGGCATCCGGTCGAGCCCGGCTGTCAGCCGGGCCGCGCCGATCCTCATGATCGCGGGCGCGTCATTGCCCTTGACCGAGCTCACTCCCACTCGCCACCTCCGGTCGGCCCGGGTATGTCGCGATACCGCGGGTCAGCGGGTTTAGCTCGGTGCGACGGGCGGGTCGCCGACCGGGGCTGCGAGCCGGCGCGGGGTCCTGTCGCCGGCTCGGCCACCGGACGGCCGTGCCTGGGACCTGATCTCGCGGCCGGGCGCGGTCCGGTGTCCGGGAGCGGCATCGGACCGGTGTCCGGGTGCGGCGCCGGACCCGGGCCGAGGCGGGGCATCGAGCCGGTATCGGCCCTCGGGGCCCCCCGGCGGCCCGTCCGGGGCGCCGGGCCCGTGCCGTGAGCCGGGCCAGTGCCGTGACGCGGCGGCTGACCGTCACCGACCCGCGGGAACGGCCCGGTATCCGGACGCGGCATCGGACCGCTACCCGCCCGGGGCATCGGACCCGTGTCCAGACGCGGCATCGGACCGCTGCCCACGCGAGGCATCGAACCGGTATCCGGACGTGCCCGGGGACCACTGTCCATCCGGGGCATCGGACCCGTACCCGGCCTCGGCGGCGGCCCGGCATCGGCTCGGGGCATCGGCCCCGTACCTCCGCGGGGCATCGGGCCCGTGCCGCGACGCGGCGGCTGACCGTCACCGACCCGCGGGAACGGCCCGGTATCCGGACGCGGCATCGGACCGCTGCCGAGCCGGGGCTGGGGACCGGAGTTCCGCTCCGCTGGACGCGGCGGCCCGGCGATCGCCGCCCGGGGCGGCGCCGGCTGCATCGGGCCAGGCCGCGGTGCAGTACGTCCGTCTGAACGTCCGTCCGGAGCGCCGCGATAGTCCTCGGGATACGGCGAGATCGGCGTCGGCTGACGGTCCGGCGGGCCGTAAGGGTAGGAGGACAGCGCGTCCTGGGGGACGTCACCGTGGCCGCGCGGCGCGCCCTCGAACCGGGGCGGCCCGTCGTACCCGGGCTCGTACCGCGGCTGCCTGGCCGGGCCGGCCAGGGCGGGCCGGGGCGGGGCCGCGGGAACGTAGGGACGGGCCCGCAGCTCGTTCTGCGGGTCGTCGCCGAACGGTGGCGCGCCCAGCGGCGTGAAGCCGAGGTCGGCGTAGGCACCAGGAGCCGGGCGGTACGGGTCGGGGACCGCACCGTAGGCGTCCATGACCTGAGTTGACCCGGCGTACGCCGGGACGGCCCCGTAACCGGGAGCGGCCCCGTAGTCGGAGGCGGCCCCGTAGTCGGCAGCACCGTAGTCAGCCGCCGTCGCGTAGTCGGGGGCGCCGTAATCCGGGGCGCCGTAGTCCGGGGCTGGCCCGAGCGCGGGCAGCGGTCCTGAGGCCGGGGACCGGCTCGGCATCGGGAGCGCGGTCGCGGTCCATGAGCCGGTGTCGGAGGCCCCGCCCGCGCCGAGGGCGGCCGGGAGCACCTGGACGGTACTGCCGAACTGGGCGCCGCTGAGCTGCGCCTGCGCCATGGCCAGGGTCGCGGCCCGCATGGGGGACGCGCTGCCGGGCCCGGCCCGGTCGACGCTCGGCGACGTGCTCAGGCTCTCCTTCGGCCGCAGCGAGATGGCCAGGAACCTGATCGCCAGGCCGAGGGCGGTCACCGCGATCGCGAAGCCGTAGCTCCAGTCGACGTACGGCTTGGCCGCCCGCCCGCCGAGCAGGCCGTGCAGGACACCGAAGACGAACGCCACGTACGAGCTGTAGTGCATAGCCCGCCAGCGCCATGCCTTACCGTGCGCAGTGAACCGCTTACGCAGAATGCTCGTTATCACGAGCAGGAGGATCAGGTCGGATGCGATGGTGCCGAGGCCGATATAAAAAGTGCGGTAGGGCGAGAGGAAAGGCACGACCGCATCGAGGGCGTGCGAACGCTGGGCCAGGATCTCGGTCGTGATGTGAATGATGAGAAAGGCCAGCGTGCCGAACGAGAAGGCGCGGTGAACGGCCTGCGCCATCACCCGGTGGCCGGGGTTCATGACGATCCGGTCGGTGGCCACCAGGCCGAGCAGCACCGAGCCGGTCAGGCCGACCAGGGCGAGCACTCCGGCGTAGTAGAGCATGAAGTGCTGCGTGGCGGCATCGATGACGTGGCCGATCTTGGTGACGGCCAGTATGGCTACGATTACGACGATGGCGGAGACCGAGACTGCGACGATCTTCCCCATGTGGTCGCCAGCCGCTCCCTGTGCCCCCGAATGCACACCCTGACGACCGCGTGAACGGCCGACGGTCGTTGGCACGCGTAACCTCCTCAGGATCGTGAATAGACGCGAGAAGACCAATTGCGACGCCCAGAGCGCTGGCTGTTGTCCCTAGTCCGGTTGCTTGTGGCTTAGCGACTATATCAGCGCGAATAACTCTTTGGCGGCAGAATGATCTACGGACGATTTCGGGCCGGTGAGACATGCGCGGAACTGACCTGGATCGGCGCCTCGGGTCCGCTACGACCGGGACCGGCGACCGCCACAGGCCCGGCGACCAGCGCCGCCGCACGACGGTCAGGTCCGCCTGCGAGCGGCGGCCATGCCCGCACGGGACAGGCCATCCCGGGCCGGAGCATCCTTGGGCCAGCAGGAGTCTTGCGGTATCCCAGCACTTCCCTCCTTCGCGCCACCCCGGCTCCGCATCTGTTATACCGCCCGCAACCGCAGCAGATCTGCCAAACCGGCAAGGTCTCTGCTTACGGAACTCTTCTGCCTGTACACCTCTGCGTAGGCACAAGTGTCCATTTCCCGGCCTCGGAAATACGACATAAGGCACCATAGGTGCTGTAACGACGCAGAAATTCAGGAGCCGCTGAGCGAGTAGCCAGCCTGGCCTATACCATCCCGCATGGCGGCGGCACCACCCGGCGCCCGAAGCCGTAAGAGTCGGTAAGAGAAGTAACAGCCTTCCCAGCTGTCACACACTCCTGGGGTCGGTGACGCACAGCCCACGCAAGAACGTGGCCGGGGGCACACCGACTCCTCAGCCCGGGGCGGCCAGCCCGGCGGCTACGCGCGCGCCGCCGCGGCCGGGTGGTATCCGACTAGCACCGGAAGGTGGTCGGAGGCCGAACGGGCCTGCGGCGTGTCGATGACCCGGTGCGTGCGCAGCGCGGGAATCAGCTCACCGGTCACCCGGACCGCGTCGATGCGCCGCCGTACCCCGCGGGCACCGTAGGCATCGGAAGGGTGATGGCCGGTCGTGGGCTGCCAGGCGGCGCCGGTGACCGCGGCCGCGTCGTGCAGGCCGCCCGCCCACAGCACGTCCCCTGGCTCCCGGTCGGCCCGGTGGCGGCGCTGGCCCCGTTCGTCGTAATCCCACTGGCACTGGTAGATAAGGTCGGCGAACCAGGTCACGCCGTCGTAGGGGTCGGCCGGCTCGTACAGCGTCCCGTCCGCCCTCCGGTCCGCCGACTCGGTATTCCAGTCCGCGCCGACCAGCACCGGCGGCTCGCCCCGCGGCCTGGTGACCGCGGCCACCAGGCGCTCGTTCTGGTCGGCGCGCAGCCGGCGGCAGAACGGGCTGGCGTGGAACGCGCCGTGCCTGATCAGCGGGCCGCCGACGTCCAGCGTGAGCAGGGCAAGCCCGTGCCAGAAGTCCCCGCCGCCGTAGCAGCGCAGCGAGCCGGGCACCGGCTCGATCCCGTCCCGCCACAGCAGCCCCACGTGGTAGCCGTGGCCGCCGAACGCGACCGCGGCTTCCTGCTCGCCGTCGGCCCCCGGCACCTCGCAGTTCAGGCCGGTGTCGCCGGCCAGCTGGCGGAGCCGCCGCGCGGCCGTCCCGGCGTCAGGCGCCAGGATCTCCTGCACGGCGAGCACGTCGGCGTCCAGGTCCCTGATCACTCCGGCGACCGTCTCGTAGTGCCGCTGGTGCTCGGCCGTATCGGCCGCGAACAAGTCGAGCAGGTTATAGGTACCGAACCGTACAGTTCCCGAGAGCGTGGGGACCGCCGACGCCGGCACAGCAGACACAGCCGGCGCAGCCGGCACCGCCGGCGCAGCCGCTGCCGCGGGCACCGCCATCGCGTCTCCTGCCGTCATCACGTCCCCGCCGGGAAGGCATAGGCCGCCGGGACCGTGGCCGGGCCCGGCCGGTAGGTAACGGCGATCTGGAGGTGCGGGGTCAGCAGCACCGAGCCGGGCGGGCCGGTCACCGGCGAGCCGTCGAGGAACACGGTCACCGGCGCGGCCCGCAGCCCGCCGAGGCGCCCCCGCTTCAGCGGCACCTGCCACTCGCCGAAGAACTGCCCGAGGGTGAACACGCCCTGGTCGCTGTCCGCCGCGACGTGGACGATCCCGGAGTCATCCGCGGTGTACAGCGGCGAGATCCGCCGGTCACGGGGGTCGACGCCGATGCCGGACGGCACCGTGACCGGCTTGCCGCCGACGATCACGTCGAGGTGCACCGCGAACCGGACCACGTCACCGGGGGCGGCGAGCAGCGGCAGCCCGGCGGCGCGGACGCCGGCGGCGACGGCCGCCGGAGCGGGAGCGGGCCACGGCGGCGCGCCGCGGGCCAGCAGGCCGGGGGCGTGCGAGCCGCGCAGCCCGAGCAGCAGCAGCGCGGTGGCGACGGCACCCACCGCCACCCGGACACCGAACCAGTCCAGCCGAGCGCGCCGCGGGCCCCTACGGGCGCGGCCCAAGGGGCCCACGGGAACCAAGCTCGGCCGCTACCAGCTCGGCGATCTGCGCCGTGTTCAGCGCCGCGCCCTTGCGCAGGTTGTCGCCGCAGACGAACAGCTCGATGGTCCGCGGGTCGTCGAGCGACTGCCGGATCCGCCCGACCCAGGACGGGTCGGTGCCGACCACGTCGACCGGGGTGGGGAACTCGGCCGCGGCCGGGTTATCGGCCACCACCACGCCCGGCGCCATCCGCAGCACCCGCCAGGCCTCCTCGCGGCTGACCGGCGCGGCGAAGGTGGCGTGCACGGCGACCGAGTGGGTGGTCACCACCGGCACCCGGACACAGGTCGCGGCGACCTTGAGCCCGGGCAGGCCGAGGATCTTGCGCGACTCGTTGCGGATCTTGAGCTCCTCGGACGACCAGCCGTCCGCCTTGAGCGAGCCCGCCCACGGCACCACGTTCATCGCCAGCGGCGCCGGGAAGGGCCCGAGGTCGCCGACCACCGAGCGCACGTCGCCGGCCCGCTGCCCGAGCGAGCGGGTGCCGGCCACCTTGTCGAGCTGCGCGTAGAGCGTGTCGATGCCGGCCTGGCCGGCCCCCGAGGCCGCCTGGTACGAGGCGACGACCATCTCCTCGAGGCCGAACGCCCGGTGCAGCGCCCCGACCGCCACGATCAGCGACAGCGTGGTGCAGTTCGGGTTGGCGATGATGCCCTTGGGCCGCCGGCCCACGTCCTCCGGGTTGACCTCCGGTACCACCAGCGGGACCTCGGGGTCCATCCGGAAGGCGCCCGAGTTGTCCACGGCCACCGCGCCGCGGGCCGCCGCCGCCGGCGCCCACTGCGCGGAGACCTCGTCCGGCACGTCGAACATGGCCACGTCGATGCCGTCGAACGCGTCCTCGGACAGCGCGACCACCTCGGTCTCGCGGCCCCGGACGGTCAGCCGCCGCCCGGCCGAGCGGGCCGACGCGATCAGCCGGATCTCGCCCCAGACGTCCTCCCGGGTGGACAGCAGGTCGAGCATGACCGTGCCGACCGCCCCGGTGGCCCCGACGACAGCAAGCGACGGGCGAGCGCTCATCGGCCGGTCCCCCCGTAGACGACGGCCTCCACCTGGTCGGAGTCGAGCTCGAAGGCCTTGTGCGTGGCCGTCACCGCCAGGTCGACGTCGTCCTGGTCCACCACCACCGAGATCCTGATCTCCGAGGTGGAGATCATCTCGATGTTCACGCCCGCGTCGGCCAGCGCGCTGAAGAACGTCGCGCTCACCCCCGGGTTGGACCGCATGCCCGCTCCGACCAGGGAGATCTTGCCGATGCGGTCGTCGTAGAGCAGGGACTCGAAGCCCATGGCCTCCTGGATGCCCTGCAGCGTGGTCATCGCGCGCTGGCCGTCGTCCCGGGGCAGGGTGAACGAGATGTCGGTGCGCCCGGTGGCCACCGCGGAGACGTTCTGCACGATCATGTCGATGTTGATGCCAGCCTCGGCGACCGCCGTGAAGATCCGCGCGGCCACGCCGACCCGGTCCGGCACGCCCACGACGGTGAGCTTCGCCTCGCTCCGGTCGTGCGCCACGCCGGAGATGATGGCCTGCTCCATCTCGGTTGCCTCCGCAATCTCGTTCGCGTGCCCCTGGACCCAGCTCCCGGTCCGGTTGGTGAAGGACGACCGCACGTGGATGGGCACCCCGTACCTCCGCGCGTACTCCACGCAGCGCGGCATCAGGACCTTCGATCCCGACGCGGCCATCTCGAGCATCTCCTCGTAGCTGATCCGCGGGATCCGGCGGGCGGTCCGCACGATCCGCGGGTCGGCGGTGAACACGCCGTCCACGTCGGTGTAGATCTCGCACACGTCGGCGTTCAGCGCGGCCGCCAGCGCGACCGCGGTGGTGTCGGAGGCGCCGCGGCCCATCGTGGTGACGTCCTTGGTCGTCTGCGACACGCCCTGGAACCCGGCCACGATGGGGATCGCGCCGTCGGCCAGCGCGCCGGCGATCCGGCCCGGCCTGATGTCGATGATGCGCGCCCGGCCGTGCACGTCGTCGGTGATCACCCCGGCCTGGGAGCCGGTGAACGAGCGCGCCTCCAGGCCCAGGGTGGCGATGGCCATGGCCAGCAGCGCCATCGAGATCCGCTCCCCGGCGGTCAGCAGCATGTCGAGCTCGCGGGCGGGCGGCACCGGGCTGACCTGGCCGGCCAGGTCCATCAGCTCGTCGGTCGAGTCGCCCATCGCGGACACCACCACCACGACCTGGTCGCCGCCTTTGCGGGTGGTCACGATCCGCTGCGCGACCCGCTTGATCCCGTCCGCGTCGGCGACCGACGATCCGCCGTACTTCTGCACCACGAGCGCCACGGCCCCGCCGCACCTCCCCGTCAGGTCGTAGATGGGACCCGTTGATTTTATATAACGAACGGGGGACGGCGTCCGCCCCGCTCACGGGCTCGTGCTCTCCTCGGCGACGTCCAGGCTGGCGTGCGCGACCACGGCGTGCAGCGCGCGCAGCGCCGCCCCGCCGTGGGTGCCCCAGTGGTTGAAGTAGGAGTACTGCCACCACCACAGCGCCTCGAGCGACCGCCCGGACTGGTAGTGCTTGAGGCCGTGGATGAGGTCGGCGGCCACGGCCGCGATGTCGTCCGAGATCCGGAACGGCAGGGCCGAGCTGTCCTTGTACGGGTCGAATACCTCGGCGTACTCGTCGACCGCGGACAGCCGGCCGGCCAGGCCGGTGCGCAGTGCGTCGAGGTCCGGGTCCTCGCCCACCTCGGGCTCCCAGTTACCCGCCGGGATCACGTCACTGCTGGCCCCGAGCTGGGCTCCGGCCAGCAGGATCTGGGATACCTCGAGCAGCAGCAGCGGGACGGTCTCGTCCCCGCCGCCCTGGGCCAGCGCGGCCACGCCGTCGATGAAGTTCTTCACGTTCACCGCGATCTGGTCCGCAATCGGCCGCCACCCTCCCCCGTCAGCTGGCTCTGGAGTCGGCAGTTCAGACATCAAGCGGTCTCCGTCCCTCGAAGGCGCGGCCCAGTGTCACCTCATCGGCGTACTCCAGGTCGCCCCCGACCGGCAGTCCGCTTGCGGGCCTGGTGACCCGCAAGCCCATGTCCCTGACCAGCCTAGCGAGAAAGGACGCGGTCGCCTCCCCTTCGAGGTTGGGATCGGTGGCGAGTATCAGTTCTGTCACCGTTCCGTCAGCGAGCCGGGTCATCAGCTCCTTGATCCGCAGCTCGGCCGGGCCGACCCCGTCGATCGGGCTGATCGCCCCGCCGAGCACGTGGTACCGGCCGCGGAACTCGCGGATCTTCTCCACCGCCGCGATGTCCTTGGGCTCCTCCACGACGCAGATCACCGTGAGGTCGCGCCGCGGGTCGAGGCAGATCCGGCACTCCTCGGCCTCGGCCACGTTGCCGCAGGTCTTGCAGAACCGGACCTTCTCGGTCACCTCGATCAGCGCGTCCGCGAGCCGCCTGACGTCGGCGTGGTCCGTGGCCAGCAGGTGAAAGGCGATCCGCTGGGCACCCTTGGGACCGACCCCGGGCAGCCGCCCGAGCTCGTCGATGAGGTTCTGGACAACCCCTTCGTACACGTCAGTCCCTAGGTCTTCGGCTTGTCCTCGTCGTCAGGGTCGTCGTGGCCCTGGTCCTCGTAGGCGGGGGCGCCGCCGATGCCGAGGCTGGACAGGTCGAGCCCGCCGGGCAGGTTGAGGCCGCCGCCTCCGCCGGGCATCCCGGGCAGGCCGCCGCCCTGCATGGCCGCGGCGAATGGCCCCATCTGCTGCTGCTGGAGGTCCTCGGCCGACCGGTAGGCGTCCCTGACCGCCGCGAGCACGAGGTCGGCGATCGTCCGCGCCGTCTCCTCGGGGTCGTCGGTGTCCACCGCGCCCGCCGCGATGCTCAGGTCCATCAGCTCGCCCTGGCCGTTGACCGTGGCCTTGACCAGCCCGCCGCCGGCGGTCCCGGTCACCTCGGCGTCCGCCAGCGCCTGCTGGGCGTTCATAAGTTGTTCCTGCATCTGCTGCGCCGCGGCGAACAGCTGCTGCATATCCATCTGGGGTTCCACATCGCCCTCCTACGCAGAGCCTACGACCCACCTGGGGCGGATTAGCCGGTCCGCCGCGCGGGGACCTGTCCCGGCGGCGCCGGGCTAGTCCTCGAACTCGCCGATCACCTGGCCGCCCAGCTCGCGCTGGATGAGGTCCATGCCGGTCAGCTCGCTGCCCTGGACCACCTGGTCGTCAGGCGACGCCTCGTCCTCGTAGCCCTCGTCGGGCGGCATGTCGTCGTCAGGGCCGTCGGGGAGCCCGGCGAACTCCGGCGGGACGAACTCAGGCGGCGCCGGGGCGGGATCCCGCCGGGGCGGCGCAGCCGCCTGGCCTCCTGAGGGAGCGCCCCCGGCGCCCGGGCCGCCCGGCCGCGGCCCGCCGCCGCCCGGGGAACCCGGCGGGGGGGTATCTCCGCCGGTCATCCCCCTGACCATCACGTTCAGGCCGAAGCGCTCGCTCAGCACCCGCTTGAGCACGGCCTCGTGCCCGCTCGCGGTGAAGCCCTTCACGTCCCCCTCCCGCGGGAACCGCAGGGTGAGGACGTTCTCCTCCAGCGACAGCACGCTCGCGTTGCTGAGCAGCATCCACGCCACCCGGCGTTCCTGCTTGACCGCGTCCAGGATCGTGTCCCAGTTCGCCCGCAGCGCGTCCGCCCCGCTCGCCGCCGGGGCCGCCTGCCGGGACGCGGCCGGCTCCGCCGCCCGCGGCTCCTGCGCACGCGAAGCCGACCCGGACTGGTCCGACCTATCCTGCTGCTCCGGCGGGCGCGGCCGCGCCTCCTGGTCTGGTCTGGTCTGATCTGCCCTGCGCTGCTCCGGCTCCCGTACGGCCGGCTCGGGCTGGGCCGGCGCCGGCCGGGGCGCCTGGCGGGCGGCCGCTGGGCGGGAAGGTGAGGCGGGAAGCCCAGGCCGTTCTTCTTCATCGTGGGCGGGACGGGGCTGCGACGGGCGCGGGGGTGACTGCGGGACCCCCTGCGGCGGGGCCCCCCGCTCGAGCCGCTCCAGCCGGGCCAGCAGGGACTTCTCGTCGCTGGCGGCGGCCGGCAGCAGCACCTGGGCGCAGGTCAGCTCCAGCAGCAGCCGGGGCGAGGTGGCCCCGCGCATCTGGTCGAGCCCGGTGTTGACGATCTCGGCCGCCCGGGTCAGCCCGGCCTGGCCGAACCGCTCCGCCTGCCGCGCCATCAGCTCGGCCCGGTCCGGCGCGAGGTCGAGCAGCCCGATCTCGGCCGCGTCGGGCACCGCGGCCAGCACGATCAGGTCGCGGAGCCGGTCAAGCAGGTCAGCCGCGAACCGGCGCGGCTCGTGGCCGCCCTCGATGACCCGGTTCACCACGCGGAACACTCCCGCGCCGTCGGCCCCGGCGAACGCGTCCACGATCTCGTCGAGCAGGCCCGCGTCGGTGAAGCCGAGCAGCGCTACCGCCCGCTCGTAGCGCAGCCCGGACTCGTCACTCCCGGCCAGCAGCTGGTCGAGGATGGACAGCGAGTCCCGGGCCGAGCCGGCCCCGGCCCTGATCACCAGGGGCAGCACGGAGTCCTCCACCGTGACGCCCTCTGACCGGAGGATGTCCTGCATCAGCTCCCGCAGCACCGACGGCGGCACCAGGCGGAACGGGTAGTGGTGGGTGCGCGACCTGATCGTCGCGATGACCTTCTCCGGCTCGGTGGTGGCGAAGATGAACTTGAGGTGCGGCGGCGGCTCCTCGACCAGCTTGAGCAGCGCGTTGAAGCCCTGCTGGGTGACCATGTGCGCCTCGTCGATGATGTAGATCTTGAAGCGCCCGGACACCGGCGTGTAGAAGGCCCGCTCGCGCAGGTCCCTGGCGTCGTCCACGCCGCCGTGGGACGCCGCGTCGATCTCGATGACGTCGATGCTGCCAGGTCCCGAGGGCGCGAGCGCGACACAGGAGTCGCAGACCCCGCAGGGTTCCGGGGTCGGTCCCTTGACGCAGTTCAGGGAGCGGGCCAGGATCCGCGCGCTCGACGTCTTGCCGCAGCCGCGCGGCCCGCTGAACAGGTACGCGTGGTTGATCCGCCCGGTGCGTAGCGCCTGCTGGAGCGGCCCGGTGACGTGCTCCTGTCCCCGGAGCTCGGCGAACGACGCGGGCCGGTACTTGCGGTACAGCGCCAGACCGGACTGGGCCAGGCTGGCCGGAGTCGTTTCCTCGTCGTCCGACGCGCCTGCTGCCATCAGCCCATCCCCACCGGTGATCGGGACCGGTCATCGAAGGACCCCCCGCACACCCATCAGAGCCCGCGTACCCTTGCTGCCTTCCGGCCCTGGGGGGGTTGGCGGGAGTAACGCCGTGCGGGGGGTCATCGGCCAGTGTAGTCAGCTCGCGGACTAGATGTGCGTACTCGGACCCGGGACCGGCCCTCGGTGCCCGCCTGCTGGCGGTTTCGGGTAAGCTCTGCCGCGGAGGATTCGCCTAGTGGCCTAGGGCGCACGCTTGGAAAGCGTGTTGGGGGCAACCCCTCAAGAGTTCGAATCTCTTATCCTCCGCCACGCTGACCCGGTAAGGCGGCATGCTTACACCGTGCCGGCAAGGCGTTTACGTATGCCGCCCGCTGAGGGATCGCGGGGTTCGCCTACGCCAGGGCACGGATGATGTGCCTGTTCGCGAGGATGGGGCACTTCGTGGCGGCCCGGCGTCGTCTCGCGAAAGGCCGCCGTCGCCGCGACTTCCGCGAGCCGCCGTCAGGCGGCGTCCGCTTCTTGTTCGGGAAGCGCGGCGTGCTCCCGGATCGCAGCTGCGGGGAACAGCCTTACCTGCTGCTGTTACAGCCAACTGCCAACCCATGTGAACAGGTCCGCCCCTACGGGCTCGCGTGGCGTCCTGGATTGCGCTCGTGACGACCCGACCGCGCTTTGGTCATGAAAACTTCCCAGCGCGCAGGAGGCCGCGGTCAAGCTTACATTCAAAGGGCCCCGTGATACCCTATGGCTAAAATACTATTGCGGCTGAGAGATCAAGAAACCTGCACTTGGCTATAAATTGGAATAGAGGCAAGGTGCGGGATATTAC
>Ga0070741_10014833_pt1 | contig 13375 bp, 10 predicted proteins | sample Coa_R1_4_FD_66440 | JGI IMG/M metagenome (GOLD analysis project Ga0070741, IMG submission 66440) | Surface soil microbial communities from Centralia Pennsylvania, which are recovering from an underground coalmine fire - Coalmine... | ecosystem: Environmental > Terrestrial > Soil > Unclassified ... | reverse complement strand
CGCGATCTGCTCGCACAATTGCCGAACCCGGACGCTGTCCAAGATGCGGTCCTGCGGGGCGAATTGATCGAGGCCAACGCCGTGATGGCCGCCCGCGAAGGCAATGCGGGCGAGGCACGCGCGCTGTTGCAGCAGTTGCTTGGTGCACCGGATTCGAATCGCCGTTACGTGGACACGTGTTTCCTGCTGGCCAAGCTCTGCGACAAGCAGGGTGACTATGCTGCGGGCATGCAATACCTGCAGCGGGCGCATCAGGCGCAACTCGAGGTCGCCGCGCAACTGGTACCCGAATTGATGCAGCCCAGTGCCAATCCGCTCAACATCGCGGATTTCCATGTGACGCCTGAGCAATACGCGGCATGGAAGCCGGTCGCCGCGCCGCCGGTGACGGAATCGCCCATTTTCGTGCTCGGCTTTCCACGCTCGGGCACCACCATGCTGGAGCAGATGCTGGACGCGCATCCCGGGATGGCTTCGATGGACGAACGCCCGTTCGTGCAGCGCGTGATCGAACGCATGCAGGCGACCGGATTTCAATATCCGGAGCAACTGGGTGAACTCGATTCGATCCGGTGCGCGATGTTGCGGGACGTCTACTGGAAGGCGGTGGCCGAAGTCGTGCAATTGGAGCCGGGACAGCGCCTGGTGGACAAAAATCCGCTGACGATGTTGCGCCTGCCGCTGCTGGTGCGGCTGTTCCCGAATGCCAGGATCATCTTTGTGGTACGGCATCCCTGCGATGTCGTGTTGAGCAACTACATGCAGCACTTCAATGCGCCGGCTTACATCGCGCTGTGCTCGACTCTTCCGCGCCTGGCAGCGGGTTACGCAGCGGCCATGAAGTTCTGGTTTGCGCACGTCGAACTTCTGAAACCGAATGTGTTCGAGTGGCGCTACGAGCACGTCATCGAGGATTTCGATGCCAATGTCGAACGCCTCGCTGCGTTCCTGCAACTCGAAAACGCTGCGCCGCTGCGGGAATTCAGCGAACATGCCCGTCGCAAGGGATACATCGGCACGCCAAGCTACGCGCAGGTGGTGCGGCCGCTGTATGCGAGTTCAATAGGGCGGTGGAAACGGTATCGCGAATATTTCCTACCGGTTCTTCCGCTGCTCGAACCCGCCATGAGGCATTGGGGTTATGAGTCCTGATGCATCCCCCACCCCGAAGACGCTGCGCGACTACGTGCGCTGGTACGACGACGCGCTGCCGCGGTCTCTTTGCGACAGCTTGATCGCCGCCTTCTCGAAAGTTCCCGAGCGGCACGTCCAGCGCACGCCGGGTTGGCGCGCGGGCCTGGATGACAGTTCGTGGACCGAACTGGACGTCACGCCGCTGGCCGATGACGCCCTGAAAAGTTTTTTCTTCCGTCACATCGAGCAGTATCTCGCGCGGTACAACTCGGAAATTGGGCTTTCCATTCCGGTGCCCAACTCGTCGCGCCTCGCCGAATTTCGCATGAAACGCTACCGCCCGGATTCGGCGGAGAAGTTCCAGTTGCATTTCGATTCCATCAACGAGGTCGCGGACCGCTTTCTGGTTTTCCTCTGGTACTTGAATGGCGTGGAGCAGGGCGGCGAGACGGAGTTTCCGGATCTGGGCATCAAGGTGCCGGCGCGCACCGGCCGTTTGCTGATGTTTCCGCCGTACTGGATGTTTCAGCATGCCGGATTGCCGCCATTGTCTGGCGACAAATACATCTTGTCGACCTACATGCTGTTTCCGAAGAGCTGAGGATCAACTTCGCTGCCCGATGGGCCGCTTTCGGGGAAGTCCAGCAACTCGGGGACGTATGTGGAATATGTCCGCCAACGCCCGACCGATCGTGAATACACCGGTTGTCGGGCTTGCCACAAGCTGGAAGTACCGATGCTGGATGTCTGTGCCGGCGCGGGCTGCGCCGACGGCAGGCCCAGCCATTGCGATGTTTCCATCAGAATCCGATCGGGATTCGCAACGAGTGTCTCGTAATGGATTGCCCGGATCGAATGCGGATGCGCGCCGCACCATTTCGCCATCAGCCGGTCGCAGCCTCGCATCACCTCGTCGATATCGCCGAAATCATAGGCGTAGCCGTGCAAGTCCTCCTTGAAGGACTGCATCCACAACGACAGCGCCGTGTCGCGCGGCCCACGCCGGCACCAGATGATCCGCGCGTTCGGAAACATCGCCAGCATCAGATCGACATACCGGAAATTCATTGGTTGCTTGTCGATGAACCAGCGCGCGTCGCCAGAATCATCCTGACGGGTTTGAGCTCGATAGAGCGCCTCGGCCTGTTGCAGTGCCGGCGCATCCGGTGAGTTCCTGAATTCGGGCAGTTGCGCCAGTTCGCCGATCCATGGCAGTTCACCTCGGTTGCGCACCCGTGGAAGACGTCCGAGCAACTCGGCGAGCAGTGTCGTGCCCGAACGCGGCATGCCGATGATGAAAACGGGAACGAAATCGTCCGTCGCAGTCGACCTGGCCTTGATCTGCGATGCCGTCAGCCTTGCCTGCACATCGATTCGCCAGTTGTTGCGTGACCAGGACATCAGGCCGCGGGCGGACGCATTACCCTGGCGGAAACAGTCGGCTGCCTCCCGCCACGCGCCGACATCGTCGTATGCCTTGCCCAGCGCAAACATCAGGCTGGACCGGGCTCTGCCGCTCAAGTCCGGACGCCGCAGCAAGTCGCGGAACAGGATGAAATCGGGATGCGCGGCATCCGTGTAACGCTGGGCGCTGGCCAGCCCGTGCGGTACGTGCCATTCGCAGGCTTCCGGAGAATGGTCCAGTGCGAACAAATAATTTGTTCGCGCCTCCTCGAAGCGTCCGAGCTGGAGCCGCAGCATTCCGGCATAGGCGTGCAAACGCGCATCCGTCGGCGTTGCTTCGAGCGCCATCTCCGCGATGGCCTCCGCCTCGTGCTTGCGATCGGCTTCGTCCAGCAGTTCGATCGCCTTGATCGCCAGCTCGGGATCCCGTTCGCCATGCTCGAAGCATTGCCGTAGCGCCTGCGCGGCGGCGTGCCCGCGCGCCTGCGAAAGCAGCAAGCGCGCGAGCGTGAACGCGCTGGCGAAGTCCTGCGGCCGTTCGTGCAGGAGTTCGCGCAGCAGCGACTCGGCGGGCCCGGTTCTCGCGGTTTGCTGGTAAATACCGGCGAGCAGCCGGCGCAGTTCGAAGGAACGGGGATGTTCACTCAGCGCCGCGGCCAGCAGAGATTCCGCCGCGCCGAAGTCGCCGTGCAGGATGCGGACACGCGCCTCGTGCAGCCACGCCTGTTCGTTCCGCGCCATCAGTTTTCGAATGCCGGCAAACCGAGGGCCTTGCGCAGCGGGTCCAGCAACGCACCGTAACGGGACGCACGTGCGGTGTCGCGGCGCAGCGGCTGGCGCACCTGCATCGCGCTGGGCGAATGCACGTCGCGCTGCGTCTGATGGAAATCGATGCAGGCCTGTTCGAAAGGCAAGCCGCAGAACTGCAGCAGTGCGCGAGTGCTGCGCTCGGGTTCGGCGATCAGATCTTCGTAAATATGTTCGTGGACATGATCGGGATACAGCGATCGCCAGTGCCGAATGCTGCGGTCGAAGTCCCGCCAGTACGCCGCCAGATCTTCGAAAGTGCGCTGATATTCGTTGTTGTCCAGATATTGTCGATAACAGGAAAAACAGGTTTCCAGCGGATCGCGTCTACAGCAGATGATTTTCGCGCCGGGCAACATCGCGCGGATCGCGCCGATGTAATACCAATTGCCGGGCAACTTGTCGGTGAACCAGGCGCGGTGCCTCCGCCAGTAGGCGGTCCGTTGCAGATAGCGTGCTCCCAGACGGCTCCAATCGTCGGCGGTCATCGCCGCCACCCACTGCGGAAAGGCCTGCTTGCGGCGGCGGGTTTCTTCGGAAAGAGTGAGCGCCAGATCGGGCAACTCGCCGGTCCCTTGCACCTTTGAGTGCGAAGCCAGTATTTGTTCTGCCAACGTGGTGCCCGAACGCGGCAGGCCGACAATGAAGATCACACCTTGGCCCAGCGTGGCATCGGCGGCAGGGTGCGACGGAAGCGAAAATGCCTCGAGTATCGACGACGCTCCGGTGCTGAAAGCGCGCGCGTCCCACTGCCTTCTGCGCCGCGCAATGGCGTTGGCGCTCGCCAATGCTTGCAGGGATTCTGCAAACTTCTCGCGGTCGTCGAGCGCCTTGGCCAGGGCGAAACCCGTGGCGACGAGATCGCCGTCGCCTGCACGAGGATCACCGAGTGCGCGCCGCATTCGCTCGATGTCCTCATCGGAGAAGTGGAGCGTCTTCAAGTCGGCCAGTCCCCACCATGCCGCGCCCGTCCAGGGTTGCTCGGCCAGCACGCGACGGTATTCCGCGGCCGCTTCCCCGGAGCGGTTTTGTCCGCGCAGCATGTCGCCGAGCAACACGCGCGCGTGCATATGCCGCGGATCCAGGCTCACCGCGCGATGCAGCGCTTCGATCGCTTCCGCGTGGCGAACCGCGCGCGTCAGGATCACGCCTAGATTGAACCAAACGATGGCAAGATCGGGCTGCAACTCGGAAGCGCGCCGTAGCGCCGCGACGGCTGCATCGTATTCGTAGGCTTCGCCGAGAATGCTGCCCAGGGTGTTGTGGTAAAGCGCGTCTTGCGGACGCAACCGGATCGCATGTCGCATCGCCGCCACGGCTGCGGTGTAATCGCCGCGCAGACTCAATACGCCAGCCTGCACGCGCAACACTTCGGGATGGACCGGAAAATCCGCCAGCGCCGGCGCGAGATACGCTGCCGCCTGATCGGGCCCTCCGCTTTCGATCGCGCGCGCGGCCGCCATCACCTGCTGTGCGGCGCTTGCCGTCAAGCCGTGCAGTCGCGACGTAACCATTCATTCCTCTGCGCGTACGGCGGCGGCCGGGGCGAGAGAAAATTGTGCCAGTGTGCGGAGCTCAATGCCCGCCGCCCTGGATGTGCACGTCACCGCTGAAGCTATTGACGGTGATCATGCCGCTGCCGGCCCCGATCTGCGTGTCCAAGTGCTCGCCGGGCCCGTGCTCGCTGCTGACGGTCTTCCCGAAATCGCTGTGGAGGTCGCCGGAGAACGTGTCGGCCCTGATCCGTGCCGAAACGTCGGAGGGGAGATTCAACCGCACGTCCCCGCTCATCGTATCGATCTTCCAGGCCGCATCCGGTGCCACCGCGCCATCCAGTTGGATGCGCCCGGAGACCGTGCCGAGATTCACCTTGTTCATCGAACCGGCTCGCAGCAGCACGGCACCGGAAACCGTCTGCACATTGGCATTCCCGCTCAATGTGGCGGCCTGCACGTCACCGGAAACGGTCTGCGCTTCGAAGCTGCGCGCGGAGCCGGAAAGATCGACATCGCCGCTGACGCTGTCCACTTTGACGGCAGCAGCGCGCACGCCGAGGTGCACGCGTCCGCTGACGCTGCCGGCAGTGATGCTGCGGCTGTTCAATCCATCGATGTCCACCGGTGCGCTGACCACATGGACTTCCAGCGCTGCGGAGTGCGGTACGTGCACGTCCAGCGAAGTCGGGCCCATGTTGTCATTGTTGCCGAACCAGCCGGAACCGCCAGCGCTTTCCACTTTTATTTCCAACGCGCGCGTATCGCCCGTGATCTGCAACGGCTTGGCGCCGCTGCCGAGCGTGCCATCCACCTGCACGCGATTCTGGTTCCAGCCGGTGACGCGGACGTTGCCCTTGACGTTGCGGATGATCACCGTCGCGTCGGGTCCTGCGTCGTGACTGAGGTGGATGGGCGCATCGGCGCGTGCGGCAAATGTCACGCTTAGCAGTGCGGCGGACCCAAGCAGGCTGCGCCAGAAGATCTTGGAGATTTTCATATGGTGTCCTCAGCCCGCCTCGTGCTCGAGCCGTTGCAAATGCGACTGTTGCCGTTCGGTTCGTTCCAGCAGTTGCTGCAGATAGTCCGCGTGCGGTGCGATCGCCAGAGCCTGCTTCAATTCGCCCTGCGCGGCGCGCAGCTCCACCGCTGCGCCGCGCAGGCGCGGATCGACCGGCTTCCAGTGCGCACCGGGCGCATCGCTCCCGGCGACGAATGCATTGGACTGACCAGCGGATACGGGCACGCGATCCGCATGCATCATGCGCGTGCCGATCACGCCGGCCAGCAGCGCGACACCGGCGAACGAAGCCGCCATCGCGAACCACTGGAATCGCCGGCGCGATCCGCGCGAGTGCGATTCGATGCGCGCGGCGATCTGCGGCCAGAGGTCGCGCGACGGTTCCACCGGTTGCGCCAACGCGCGCAGTTTTCGCCGATCTTCAAAGTGCAGAGCCATGACTTACTCCCAGCGCACGCCGCAGCAGCCGGCGCGCGCGATGCAATTGTGCCTTGGACGATCCGACCGCCATGTCGAGCTCGGAGGCGATCTCTTCGTGCTTCCAACCTTCGACATCGTGCAGGACCAACACCGCGCGCGTGCGCGGCGACAATCCGGCGACCGCGCGCTCCAGCTCCTCGCGTTCGGCCGGACAGAACGGCGATGCACCGGATTCCGGCACGATGTCTTCTTCCACGCCTTGTTCCACCGGATCGTTTTTCTGCGCGCGCAGATCCATCAGTGCGGTATTGACCGCCAGCCGGTACAGCCAGGTGCCGAACGCGCTCTCGAAGCGAAAGCCCGGCAGTTTCTGCCATGCGCGCACGAAAGCTTCCTGCGTCAATTCTTCCGCGCGCGCGTGGCGGCCGCCGACCAGGCGCAGGATCGCGCCATGCACCCGCCCGGCGTGACGGCGGTACAACGTTTCGAACGCGCGCGTGTCTCCGCCGGCCGCCGCCCGCGCCAGCGGCGCGTCTTCGGATCCGAGAGGCGCCGCGTCCGCTAGGGGCGCACTGTGCGCTGGCTCCATGAGCATTCCGGTGGCAAGGCAGGCGGCATCCATTTGACAAATTGGATGCAAGCTTGCCGCGAAAGGTTGAACCGCTCAACGAGCTTGTCCCGCGGCGCCGCTGCGGCGTTTCGCGGTTCGATCCGCACCGGTACACTTCCACGATTCACCTGCCGTCGAACGGTCCCGCAACGATGAACGAGCCACCGAAGGCGTATTGGGGCAGCTACACCTTCCAGCCGGGAGAGGCAGATCAACTGGATCGGCGGCCGGACGTCGTTTCGATATCGCGCGGTGAATTGTTCCTTGCCACCTGCTGCGACATCCTGCGCAACGGACACGGCTTTGTCGCGGCCACGAACGCCGGCACTCCCAGTGACGTCCATGGGCACTGGATTCCGCTGTTCACCTATCCCTGCATCGAATACATCCGTCAGTTCGATCTCGCGCAAAAGCGGGTATTCGAATGGGGCAGCGGCGCTTCGACCCTTTACTGGATGGACAAGGCCCAATCCGTGGTGAGCGTGGAGAACAATCCGCAGTGGTTCGAGCGCGTTTCCCGGATGAAAAACGATCGGGTGCAGCTCATCCTCGAGGAATCCGACGGCTTTCCTTATCAGATCCGCAAACACGACGGGTTGTTCGACGTGATCGTGGTGGACGGCTATGGGTACCGGTATGACTGCGCGATCGAGGCCATCCGGAAACTCGCTCCCGGCGGCATGATCATTCTGGACAATTCCGATTGGCACCCGATGACCGCGGGAGCATTGAAGAAATCAGGGCTGATCCAGGTGGATTTTTCCGGATTCAAGGTCACCGAAAGCCATACTTCGACTACATCCGTATTTCTGCACCGGGAATTCGACTTTCCCACCATCGATCCGATCCAGCCGTCGTACTGCGTCGGAGCCAAACGCTGGCTTTCTGGTTGGGACCGCCCGTACTCGGCGCAGCCGGCGGAGTCTCGTCCGGAATGAGCCCGTGTGGGAACACTCCGCAGCGATGATGGGGTTCCGACTCTGTATCGTCAGATCGTCGCTGCTTTCTTTTGCGGCGGAGACGATTCGTTCACGTCCTCGAGCACTGTCCTCTCGTTCCTCAGTTCGTCGCGCAAACCTTGCGGGAGGCGTTCACCGTAGCCGTCGAGGTATTCGCCGATCGCCTGCAACTCCGCGCGCCAGCCTTCGGGTTCGAAAGCCAGCAGGGTATCCAGCGCGCCGTCGGCCAAATGCAGACCTTCGGTATTGAGATCTTCCGCGTTGGGCAGGAGACCGATAGGTGTCTCCACCGCGCCGGCTTCGCCGGCCACACGCTTCAGCATCCACTCCAGCACGCGCAGGTTGTCGCCGAAGCCCGGCCAAAGGAATTTGCCGCTCTCGTCCTTGCGGAACCAGTTGACGTGAAAGATCTTCGGCAACCGCGCGCCGGGACGGTCGAACGAAAGCCAGTGCGCGAAGTAATCGCCGTAGTTGTAACCGCAGAATGGTTTCATTGCCATCGGATCGCGACGTACCACGCCGACCTTGCCGGCTGCGGCTGCCGTGGTTTCCGAAGCCATGCCGGCGCCTACCAGCACGCCGTGTGTCCAGTCACGCGCTTCGAAAACCAGCGGCACCAATGATTCGCGCCGGCCGCCGAACACGATCGCACTGATCGGCACGCCTTCGGGATTCTCCGCTTCCGGCGACCAGCTCGGACATTGCGTCGCCCGCACGGTAAAGCGCGAATTCGGATGCGCGGCGGGACCGTTGGCAGGATCGTAATCGCGGCCTTGCCAGTCCTGCACCGGCTTGCGATCGTCCAGCCCTTCCCACCACGGTTCGTTGTCGGCGGTGACCGCGACGTTGGTGAAGAGTGCATCGTGGTCGAGCATCTTCACCGCGTTCGGATTGGTCTTGCTGGAAGTGCCGGGTGCGACTCCGAAATAACCCGCTTCCGGATTGATCGCATACAAACGGCCATCCTTGCCGGGCGTCATCCAACAAATGTCGTCGCCCACCGTCCAGATTTTCCAGCCTTCGCGGCGGTAGCCTTCCGGCGGAATCAGCATCGCGAGGTTGGTCTTGCCGCAGGCGGATGGAAACGCCGCAGCCATGTAATGGATTTCGCCACGAGGATTCTCGATGCCGACGATCAGCATGTGCTCGGCCAGCCAGCCTTCCGAACGCGACTGGAAACTGGCGATGCGCAGCGCGTGGCATTTCTTGCCCAGCAGCGCATTGCCGCCATAGCCGGAGCCGTAGGACTTGATCGAAAGCTCTTCGGGAAAATGCATGATCCAGCGCCGCTCGGGATCGAGCGTGCCGATCGAGTGCTGGCCTTTCACGAAGCGGCCTTCGCGTTCGATGCGTTCCAGCGCCGCGGTGCCCATGCGCGTCATGAGTCGCATGTTGGCCACGACGTACGGCGAGTCGGTGATCTCTACGCCGCAACGCGCGTACGGCGAACCCAGCGGACCCATGCAATAGGGGATCACGTACATCGTGCGGCCCTGCATGCAGCCGTCGAACAGCGCATCGATCTTCTTGTGCGCCTCGGCCGGTGCCATCCAGTGATTATTCGGGCCGGCGTCATCGGGATTCTTCGTGCAAATCAGCGTGACCTTTTCCACGCGGGCGACGTCGCGCGGATCGGAGCGGTGCAGATAACAACCCGGATGCGTGTGCTGGTTGAGTTCCAGCAGATCGCCGCTTTTCAGCATCAGCTCGGTCAGCGCCTTCGATTCGGCCTCGGAGCCGTCGCACCAGTGCACGCGATCGGGACGGGTGCGCGCGGCGACCTCGTCGACCCATCGGTTCAATGCGTCCAGCTGGCTGGGCATGTCGTGCTCTTCCCGGAGGCGCAAAAAAGCACGGTAATCCGGGCCGGAGGCGAATGCAAGAAAGCGTGGCTCGCGCACCTTCCGGGTCGCGCCTGCGCTCAGATGCTGCTATGCATCATGCGGAACCATTGCGCTCGACCAGCGTATCGATCACGTGTTCGACATAGGCGTCGAACTGCTCACGCGAGAGCGGTGGCAGATCGGGAATCAGGTTCAACTGCAGAAATCCGGCATAGGCCGCATAGGCCAGCCGTGCGCGGTGTGCGGCTTCGTCGGTAGGCATGCCGGCTTCGCAATAAGCCTGGCGCAGAAATTCCATCCGCCGTTGCGATACACGGCTCATCACCTCGGCCACCGAGGGCTGGTCGATCGCCTGCAACATCGCCGCGTAGGCCCGGTGTGGCTGTACTTCGCGTGCGACCCACAGGAACAACTCGCGCAACCGGGCGCGCGGATCCGGGATCGGTGCGATACGGGTCGCCAGTTCACGCTCGTCGCGCGCTTCCCAACGCAGCAGAGCCGCCTTCAGCAAGGCTTCGCGGGTCGGGAAGTGCCAATAGAAGCTGCCTTTCGTCACTCCCAGCCGGCGCGCCAGCGCTTCCACCGCCAGCGCGTTCACGCCCTGCTCGGCGATCATCGCCAAGGCGCCGTTCTCCCAATCCTCGGCGCTGAGGCGGCTGCGTTCATTGTGCAGTGGCATGGACGACACGCGAATTTCCCCTTGATGAAGAACGCAATGCGAGCCTTATGCCAGCGCACGGGTATCGGATATCGAGACGAGCTGCTAAAATATACCGTACGCATGCGTATGGTCGATGCCACTTCTCGAAATCCGGGCCTTTTGGGGGCCGGCATCGCCTTGGCGGTCGAATTCCGGGGACCTGCCGTCGCGCCGGTATTGCTGTTCGTGCACGGCTTTGGTCAGACCCGACACGCCTGGAGACGCAGCGCGGAAAAGTTGGCGAACGCGGGCTTTCGCACCCTCACCTTCGATTTGCGCGGACATGGCGACAGCCCACGCACGGCTGATGGACGCTACGAATTGCAGCAATTTCTCGATGACCTGCTCGGCGTCTCGCGATCACTGCCCGAACCGCCGGTGCTGATCGGCGCCTCGATGGGAGGACTGCTGGGCTTGGCGCTGGCCGGCGAAACGAGTCCGCCGCCGTTTCGTGCGCTGGTGCTGGTGGACATCACGCCACGCTGGGAATCGGCTGGGGTTGCGCGCATGCTCGGATTCATGCGCGCGCACCCGGGCGGATTTGCGGATTATTCCGAGGCGATCGCGGCGATCGCGAATTATCTGCCGCACCGCACGCGCGCCAAGCGGCAGCACGAACTGGAACCGCTGTTGCGCCGCGGCGCGGACGGGCGTTTGCGCTGGCATTGGGATCCGGCGCTGCTCGACACCATTGCGCACGAAGGCGAGCGGCATCAGCCGCGGCTGCTGGCGGCTGCGCGCAAGATCGATGTTCCGGTACTGCTGTTGTCCGGCGGCCGCTCCGACGTGGTTTCGCGCGAAACGATCTCGGAATTCATGCAATTGTTGCCGCACGCGCGACACGTGGAAATTACGCGAGCCACGCACATGCTGGCCGGTGATGACAACGACGCGTTCACCGCCGCGATCGAAGAGTTCATCCGCTCGCTGCCTGACGGCGGCACCACGAGGAAAGTCTCATGCACGTGATCCTGATCCTGGTCGCCGCGGTGATCGTCACCGGGGCCTGCGCGTATTTCCGCAGCCGCTTGTGGCTGTGGACGCTGCTGACGGTGCTGGCGATCCTGGCTGTGGGATATGGATTGCACGCGTCAGGGGCAGCCTGGGTCATATTCGGCATTTTTATGGTGCTGTTCGCGCTGCCGCTGAACTTGCAGCCGCTGCGCCGCGCGTTGTTCTCCAAACCACTGTTGAAGATCTTCCGCCGCGTGCTGCCGAAATTGTCGGAAACCGAACAAGTCGCGCTGGACGCCGGCACGGTCGGTTTCGAGGGCGAGTTGTTCGCGGGCAAACCGGACTGGTCCAAACTGCTCTCGCAACCCAAGCCGCAGCTCTCAGCCGAAGAGCAAACCTTCCTGGATGGCCCGTGTGAACAATTGTGTCGCATGGTCGACGACTGGCAGATCACGCACGAGCTGGCCGATCTGCCGCCGGAAGTGTGGGAATTCGTCAAGCACGAAAAATTCTTCGGCATGATCATCCCCAAGCGCTACGGCGGCCTGGAGTTCTCCGCGCTGGCACATTCGGCGGTGCTGCAGAAGCTCTCCAGCATTTCCACGACGCTCGCCTCCACCGTTTCGGTGCCGAATTCGCTGGGACCCGCGGAATTGCTGCTGCGCTACGGGAGCGAGGAACAGAAGAATTTTTATCTCCCGCGTCTGGCCGATGGCCGCGAGATTCCCTGCTTCGCGCTGACCGGCCCGTATGCGGGTTCGGATGCGACATCGATTCCGGATTTCGGCATCGTCTGCAAGCAGACGGTCAATGGTGTCGAAACGGTCGGAATCAAGCTCACGTTCGACAAGCGCTACATCACGCTGGCGCCGATCGCCACGATCATCGGCTTAGCATTTCGTTTGTACGACCCCGAGCATCTGCTGGGGAGCGAAGATGATCGCGGCATCACGCTGGCGCTGATTCCGCGCGATACGCAGGGCTTGCAGATCGGCCGCAGGCATCTGCCGTTGAACATTCCGTTCCAGAACGGCCCGCTGTCCGGCAAGGATGTGTTCGTGCCGGTCAGCACGCTGGTCGGCGGTCCGCACATGGCGGGTGAGGGGTGGAAGATGCTGGTGGAATGCCTCTCGGTCGGCCGCGGCATTTCGCTGCCGAGCAATGCCACCGGTTTCGTGCGCATGGCGGTGGCATCCACCGGCGCGTATGCGCGCATCCGCAAGCAATTCGGTCTGGCGATCGCGCGATTCGAAGGCGTGGAGGAAGCGTTGGCGCGCATCGGCGGTCACGCCTACGCGATCGCCGCGTTGTCGCGCGCGTTGGCTGCCGCGGTGGATCGCGGCGAAAAACCGGCCGTGCCTTCGGCGATCGCGAAATATCACGCGACGGAACTCGGCCGCGAAGTGGTAAAAGACGCGATGGACGTGCACGGCGGCAAGGCCGTGCAGCTCGGGCCCGGCAATTACATGGGGCGCAATTGGCAAGGTGCACCGATCACGATCACGGTGGAAGGCGCCAACATCATGACGCGCAGCCTGATGATTTTCGGTCAGGGCGCGATCCGCTGCCATCCGTGGGTACTGAAGGAGATGCACGCCGCGCGCAATCCGGATCGCGAAGCAGGTCTGCGCGAATTCGACCGAGCGCTGTTCGGACATCTGGGTTTCGGAATTTCCAATGCGACGCGCAGCTTCGTGCTGGGACTGGCGTTCGGCAAACTTGGGCTAGTTCCGGGTGATGCGTACACGCGCCGCTATTATCGCAAGCTCGATCGCTATGCCGCCGCGCTGGCGCTGGTCGCCGACACCGCGATGGGTGTGCTGGGCGGCCGATTGAAATTCAAGGAGAAATTGTCAGCGCGTCTGGGTGATGTACTTTCGTACCTTTACATCGCCAGCGCGATGTTGAAGCGCTACGAAGACGAAGGCCGGCCCGAAGTCGAGCGTCCGCTGCTGGCGTGGGCATTCCATCAATCGATCTGGAACATCCAGATGGCGATCGACGGCGTGATCCGCAATTTTCCGGTGCG
>Ga0070741_10014832_pt1 | contig 13378 bp, 13 predicted proteins | sample Coa_R1_4_FD_66440 | JGI IMG/M metagenome (GOLD analysis project Ga0070741, IMG submission 66440) | Surface soil microbial communities from Centralia Pennsylvania, which are recovering from an underground coalmine fire - Coalmine... | ecosystem: Environmental > Terrestrial > Soil > Unclassified ... | reverse complement strand
GATCAGCCGGCGGCGGCCTCCGATCATGTGCAATCCGCTCTCGTGCTGATGTTCCTCCAAGATGTGATTCAATTTGCTCTCCAGTTCCGTCATTGGAAGATCCCCGCTTTGGACTCGCCTGAGTGCCCGGGCAATCTCAGACTGTTAACCCTACCTTACCAAGTTTGAGGCCCGATCCATAATCGGAAATTGTGATGGATTGGATAAGAAAATTGAATTGCAAAGAATTCCATTAAGAATCTCGAGGCTGCCCCCTCCTCGTCCTTCGCGCTCTTTGCGAAGGACAGGGCGGGATCCTGATTTCATCATTGAAAAAAGTAAGTCAAAATCCCCACCCTGTCGCCATGAATCCGACAAGAGTGGACACCCGCCGGATTTTTTGAGAGCCGACAGGCCGATATCCGGAGCACGGTTACTTCGAAGCTGCCGCCAGTTGCCGCACGGTGCTGATGAAGGTCGTGGTTGCTCGGGTGAGCGTCCGGTCGCGGCGGTAGGCCACGCCCAGCTCCCGCCACAACTCCTGCCCTTTGATGGGAATCAGCTTCACGCGTCCGGCGAGTACCTGGTCGCGGGCGAAGCTGGCGCTGATGATCGAAACCCCCAGCCCTGCCGCCACGAAGCTCTTGATCATACCGACGCTAGGCAACTCCATGCGAATCTGGAGATGAGAAGCATAGGGACGGAAGAGCTTGTCCATCACCCGGCGGCTGAAGCCAGTCTTCGGCATCAAGATCGGCTGCCTGGCAATCTCGCTGATCGGGACCACGTCCAGTCGTGCAAGCGGATTTTCCGGCGCGACCATCAGCATGAGCTGGTCACGAAAAATCGGATGGGTCTTCAGGTTCGAACTCTTGATTGGTAAGGTGATGATGCCGACGTCAATCGAGCCATTTTCCAGCTTCTCGACGATCTTATAACTGAAGTTGCGGTAAATGCTGATCTGCACCCCGGGATACAAGCTGCAGTACTTCGCGAACACATCGGGCAGAACGTACAGGCAGGTGGCCTCGTTGGCGCCGACGCTGATAGTACCGCGCGGCATATGGCCCTGGTCGGCCACCGCGAGCAGGGATTCGTCCCGCAGCTGCAATATGCGCTCGGCGTATGCGAACAGCGCTCGTCCCGCGGGAGTGAGGGTGACGTCTTTGCCGCTGCGGTCCAGCAGACGGTCTCCGTAGGTCTGCTCCAGTTGCCGGATTTGCGCGCTCACCGCCGACTGGGAGCGGAAAATCTTTTGCCCGGCGCGCGAAAAACTCCCCGCCTTTGCCACTTCCAGGAAGGTGGTCAGCTGTTCGAAGTCCATTGTTGCGGTGAATTATAGCGGATGAGGCTGTAGTCAGCGGGCGGTGACGGTCGTGCCTTGCCAATCGTGAACAGCCAAGGGCCGGGAGCCTGCAGTTTGCCGTCCCCTGAGCGCTGGTCACTGATCACGGCCACTGGTTTGCTGCCCGCTACCTTACTCTTCCGCCCCAACGGGCGTGAGCTGCACCAGCGGGGAGGGCGCTGCCGGTGTGTGCAGGCCGCATTCAGTCTTACCAAACCCGGACCAGCGTCCGGCGCGCGGGTCTTCACCTGGTTTTACCGGCCGCGTGCAATGGGTGCAACCGATGCTGGGGTAGTTCCGGTCGTGCAGCGGGTTGTAGGGGACGCCGTGCTTCAGCGCATAATTCCAGATCATCTCGCGCGTCCAGTCAGCGAGGGGATTGACCTTGACCAGATTGAACTTGCCGTCCCAGTCCACCTTTCTGGCGCCGGCGCGCTCCGGCGTCTGAGTGCGGCGGATTGCCGTGACCCAGGCGTCCAGTGTGGCCAGCTTGCGGCGCAGCGGCTCAACCTTGCGGAGATTGCAGCACCGGTCGGGGTCGCGGGCCCACAGCTTCGGCCCGAACGCGCCCTCCTGCTCCTCGGGCGTGAGATCGGAAAAGATCCGCTCGATCCGGATCCCATAGCGTTCCTCGACCCGGTCCATCAGGTCGTAAGTCTCGGGGAAGAGAAACTCGGTGTCGCCGGTAAAGACCTTCAGGTCAGGATTGATCCTCCAGGCGATGTCGAGAAGCACCATACCTTCCACACCCATGCCGGTGGCGACGGCGATGTTCTCGCCGTATTTGGCGAACGCCCAGGAGAGCACTTGCTCGGCGTTCCAGCTTTCGGCGACTACCTTGATCTGCTCCAAAGAGGTCATCACTCCGTACTCTCCGATCTATCAGGACTGACTTCGGAATACTCAAACTTGAATCCGCTGAACTGCTCGGCGATCCGGCGGGGCTGGGCAAAGCGCACGACTTCGCCGACGATCAGCAGTTTCGGCGCGGCCAGGCGTGGCGCTCGGGACAGGTCGCTGACGGTCGTAAGGTGGACCTGCTCGGCCTCGCTGGTGGCGCCGGAAACGACGGCGCACGGCGTCCGGGGCGCGACTCCGGAAGCCAGCAGCCTGCGCTGAAGCCGGTCCAACTCATGCCCGGGCATGTACACCACGATGGTCGCGTTCGAAGGCAGGCGGTCCGGCCAGTTGGCAATGTGATCAGAATGCCGGCTGCTGCCGGTGACGAGGATCAAGGTGGACGCCACCTCGCGGTGTGTGAGCGGGACTTGAACGCCAGCAGCAGCGCCCAGCGCCGCCGTGATGCCGGGCACGACTTCGACCTCAATGCCCGCTTGCCGCAGCCCTTCCAGTTCCTCGCCGCCGCGGCCAAAGATGAACGGGTCGCCGCCCTTCAAGCGCACGACCTGCAATCCCATCAGCGCATGCTCAAGCAGCAAACGATGGATTTCATCCTGTGGTGTGCTCAGCCTTCCGCAGCGTTTGCCGACGTTGACGATCTTTGCGCGCGCTGGCAGAAGCGAGAGAATCTCCGGGCTGACCAGTTCGTCGTGCAGCACGACCTCAGCGGAACGCAGGACCTTGGCGGCCTTCATCGTCAGCAGGTCGGGATCGCCCGGCCCCGCGCCCACAAGATAGACCTTGCCTGCCTGCATCAATTGCTCCTGCCCGTTCTGTCCTCAAAAGCGCGGCGGCTGGCGATCTCATGCAGCAGCCTTCGCCTCGATTCCATATCCAGACCCAAAGCGTTCAGCTCATCGCGCTGTTCGCCGAGATGCTTCAGCCACTCCTCGTACTCCGGCCCGAATTGTTCTTCGAGTTCGCGGCGGAGCCGTTGCGCAAGCGCCGGGCTGCGGCCGCCGGTAGAAATTGCGATCTGCAGATCGCCTCGCCGGACCACCGCGGGGTAGTAGAAGTCGCAATGCGCCGGGTCATCCACGGCGTTGCACAGGACTCCTCGTGCGCGGGCCTCGTGAAAAACTGTCTGGTTTACCTGTCCAAAGGGAGTGGCGACGATGACCAGAAATGCGCCGTCCAGGTCGCGCGGTTCAAAGACGCGCACGCTCCACCTCAAGGCGCCCTGTGCGGCCCAGGTCCGGATTTGGGCGGTAGCTTGCGGAGCGACCACGTGGACCGAAGCGCGGGCTTCGAGCAGACCGCGAACCTTGCCTTCGCCGACTACGCCGGCCCCAACCACCAGGCAGCGCCGGCCCTCGAGTTTTAGAAAAATTGGAAACATTACCGTTGTACGCAAAACAAAAAAGCCCATCGCCAGCTTGCACTGGCGATGGGCCTTTTCTAACCGGTTCTACTAAATTCTCAGGTCAGCAGCCTTCCCGCGCCAGTGCGAGGACACATACAACAGCAGGGACAACACTGGCACATTTGCGAGGAAAGACGCATTGGTTCTTTAGATGTTAGAAACCGGCGGGGGATTTTGTCAATGTTAGTTCGCGGGTTTTGGATTCAAAGTTTGGATGGGACAGATCGGAAAAACAGAACAGGCGTCGACCTTCCGGCCGGCGTCTCTTTCGAGCGTTGGCTGGTTGTCAGCAACACTGTGGGCGGAACCTGTAGCCTGCTAATGCGCCATCCCCGGTCCTTTGCTCTTGGGCTTTTTCATGAGGAAAAGCAGCGGCAGCAGGAGCAGAAACAGGACGCCGAGGAAGCGGAACACGTCGTTGTAGGAAAGCATGGCCGCGTGTCTCTGCAGCATTCCCCAGAGGGCAGCCTGTGCCTGGTGTTCGGCAGTTACGGAGTCCGCGCCTCGCGAGATAAACACCTGCCGCATGCCGGCCAGCATCTCCCGGGTGCGCGCGCTGGCGTTATTCACATGCTCACCCAGGTAGTGGATGTGCGCCTGCGTGAGCCGGAACCGCATAGCCTCCACGCTGGATATGCCCACACTGGCGCCAATGTTCCGCATGAGGTTGAAAATGCTGGTAGCGCTGCCCATGAGGTGGCGCGGGATGGGATCATTCGTGACTGTAGTGAGCGGGACGAAAATCAGTCCCAGCCCGGCTCCCTGCAGCATCAGCGGCCACCAGAAGTTCCAGAAGCCGGCATTCAGGTTGAAAGAGGAGATTCGGAACATTGCTCCCGCGGTGAACACCAGCCCGGCCGCCAGCAACTTGCGGGCATCAACTTTGGTGGTAAGGATGCCCACGACGGGCATGAACAGAAATGACGCCAGGCCGCGTGGAAAGTTGGTCACGCCGGCATGGGTGGCGGTGTAGCCCAAAAGCTCCTGCATCAGGAGCGGCAGCAGCACGGTGCTGCCATAAAGCACAAAGCCGACGATAGTCATCAGGAACGTTCCTACCGCGTAGGAGCGGTAGCGAAACACGCTGAGATCAATCACCGGATGCGGCGTGCTGAGCTCGCGGATGATCAGCCCGCCCAATCCGATCACGGTCAGTACCGCCAGAGTCACGATGAAATGTGATCCGAACCAATCCTCCTCCTGGCCTTTATCCAGCATGATCTGCAGCGAGCCCATGCCGACGACCAGCAGGCCGATTCCCCAATAGTCAATCCCGGTGCGCTCGCGGCGAAGGTAGGCCGGGTCAAAAACGAATGCCTGCGTCAACAGGATGGCGGCCACCCCAATAGGCACGTTGATGTAGAACACCCAGCGCCAGCTGTAATTGTCGGTGAGCCAGCCGCCGATGACCGGGCCCAGCATGGGCGCCACCACGATGCCGAGCGCCCAGAACGCCATCGCCTGGCCGCGCTTCTCCGGCGGGAAAGACTCCAGAAGGACCGCCTGGGAGAGCGGCTGCAAGCCTCCGCCGCTGGCCCCCTGAATGATGCGGAAGATAATCAACCATCCCAGCGACGGCGCCAGTCCGCAGAAAAAGGAAGACGTGGTGAATCCGACCACTGCCATGAGCAGGAGCCGTTTGCGCCCAAAGCGGCCTGCGAGCCAGCCGGTCATGGGAAGCACGATGGCATTGGCCACAAGGTACGACGTCAGCGTCCAGGTGGCTTCATCTGTGCTTGCCGAAAGGCTGCCGGCAATGTGCGGCAACGACACGTTGACCACCGTCGTGTCCAGCACCTCCATGAAGGTGCCTGACATGACCGCGATCGCGATCAGCCAGGGATTGATGTCGGGGTGTTCTTGCTGAGGATTCATCCGGCTTGCTCGGTTTCAGATTACATTCGATTCGGGTTTTCAGGGGCAGGTTCATGAAAACGGGTCAGGCACCCGACTCACGTAAGGCCCAGATGGGCCTGGAGAGACGCAGCCGCTAACGCGGCCTGGCCTGAGTAACAGCCCGGGTAATCGGGTATCGACCGTATTGTGGCTAGGGCTGTGCCCAGCAGGATAATAGTTCTGCTCGGGTCAGGAACGCTTCCTTCGCACGCCAGGTCGCGTACCGGCGCCCGCTCCCCCATGGCTGTGCGAATCTTGATCGCCGATGATGATGCCGCAATCCGCCGCCTCCTCCGGCGGTTGATTGAGAACCATTCCGGCTGGATCGTGTGTGAAGATGCCTTCGACGGCCGCGATGCGGTGAGAAAGGCCTCGCAGCAGGTTCCTGACGTCATCGTGCTTGACCTGGCTATGCCGGAAATGAACGGCCTGCAGGCTGCCCGCGAGATTGCCAGAGCCATGCCGGAAATACCAATGCTGCTCCTGACCGTCCAGCAGGTCTCGAAAGAATTGACGAGAGAAGCCCTGCATGCGGGTTTCAAGGGGGCTGTTTCCAAGAGCACCGGCAGCGAAGTGGTGCGCGCCATTGAGATGCTCTTGAAGCGCCAGAACTTCTTCCAGCCGGCGCTGAGTGACATATACGTATGACTCGCTCAGTTAACGGCGAGCGGTGAGCCCCGCGCTCAACGCTTACGCGGGTCGCTCACCCGCTCGAATTTTTCCAGCGCCTGCAGCAGACCGTCTTCCGGCGCTGGCGGCATTGCGCCCTCGCAGGACGCGACCCAGGCTCCCATGCGGCTTGCCAGGCGATGGACCGATGGGAGCGATCCGCCGCGGAGAAGTTCGTGGATCAGACCTGCGGTGAAGGCGTCCCCGGCGCCGACCGTGTCTTTCACCTGAATGCGGAAGCCGGGCTGCTCGTCCATGCTGGCGCGAGTTACCAGCAGGCTGCCATTCGCCCCGCGAGTGACACAGACCAGGCGCAAGTTAAACCGCTGGATGAGGCCGCGGCAGAATGAAGGCTCGTCATCTCCAGACATCTGCAGCAGTCCCGCGACCGTGCCTGCTTCTTCATGATTCAGCTTCACGACGTTGGCTCGTTGCAGGGAGCCGGCCAGGACGTCCGCTGAGAAGTAGGTCTGACGCAGGTTTACATCAAAGACCCGCAGCGCTTCGGGACGCGTGGAATCGAGGAACTTAAGGATTGCTTCGCGCGAAGCCGGCGACCTCTGTGCCAGGGAACCGAAACATACCGCGTCGGCGGACCGGGCCAGCGCCCGCCAGTCTTCCGAACACTCGAAAAAATCCCATGCAGCGGGGAAGGCGATCTGAAACTGGGGTACACCCGCGGCGTCCACCTGTACCGGCACAGTGCCGGTAGGGTGCTCGGGGTCGGCTTGCAGAAACTGGTCCCCAATGCCGGCAAGCCGTAGCCTGCGGCGAATTTCGTTGCCGGGTTCGTCGTCTCCAACGCGGCTGGCTACGACCGCGCGGTTCCCCAGCAGATGCGCGCAATAGGCTACATTGGCGGGCGCGCCGCCGAGCTGCCGGCCGGAAGGCAACAGGTCCCACAGGATCTCTCCCAGTCCGACGACGGTGGGCAGGTGCCTCACGCCGCCCGCTTCCTTCGCGCCGCAAATGTATGCAGACTTCCAGGGCGCCCCTTCGTGTCGCTTGCGGTTTTCTGAGGAGCGGTTGACCACAGGGGACACGAAGGCGCGCGAAGGAGACTGGGCGAAGCCATCGCGCCGGGATGGCCGGCGGCAACCTCGATTTTCTGCATCTCAACAATTCCTACCCACTGCCCGTGCCGGCGCTCGAGATACACCAGACGTCCGCCGAGAACTGAAGCTGCTGCTTCCGGCCCCAGCTCTACGTGATAGCCAAAGTATCGCGTCTTCCATTCCTTCCAGAAGCGCCAGCGGTCGAAGAAGGAGTGCGCCGGCTGGTATTTGGTTGGGAAGACGAGCGCCACGTCGAACCGCGATCGCGCATCGGCGGCCGACATCAGTTGCTCGGCGGTAAAATTCTCAATCCTCAGCACCTCCAGAGGGTGGCCCACGTATCCGAGAAATGGGCGCGACAATTCGTCGCTGGCCGGCCACGCGGTGAGCACCCGCGCGTGCGGATACGCCGACTCCAGAAAGCCCTCCGCGCGCTGGTGCAGCCGTACGTAGTCGCGATAGGCGAGATTGTCCTCGGGAGCAAATCCGTAAGGAGGATTAACAAAGATGGCTGCGGCAAACGCGAGGGCTATGACCGTGAGCACCGCCTTCCACATTGGCAACCGGCGCCAGATGGTGGACACACAAACCAGGATGAACAGTGGCACGATCGGGAGCATGTAGCGGGCCAGCACCGCGCCTCCCACGGCAGACAGCGCAACCAGGTAGACTCCGGCAATCGCCGCGAATGCGAGCTGAATGGAAGCGTCAATGCGCGGCCGCGGCCCGTTTGCGTCTTCGACCGCCGGAAATCTCATCGCCATCAGGCAAGCCAGCGCCAACACGTAAAGGTTGGGATAAGCGACCGTCTGCCAGATTCGCAAGCCGAACGCGATGACCATGCGGAGAGGATGCAGAGTCTCACTGACGTTGTAGCGGAAGAACTCGGGGTTGCCCAGCAGGTAGCCGGTGCGCATGTAGTGATGAAGATACCAGGCGGCCAGAGGCACAACCGGGGAGATCAGCGCAGCCGCTGGGATTGGTTTGTCCTCTCCAGCCGCCTTTCGGAACCGCCGGACCGTGTCCCACAAGAACAGCGCAATCGGGACCAGGATTGCAGTTTCTTTGGCCAGCGCAGCCAGGGAGAACCACACTGCGGCGCTTGTGGCCCGCCGGCGAACGTAGGCCTCCAATCCCCAGAACACAAGTCCAGCCGCGGGCAGGTCAATCTGCGCCAGAGAACTCTGCGCAAAGAAGACGGGATAAACCGCAGTCAGCAGCGTGCTGGCTGCGGCAACGGTTGTGTTTGCCGCAGCTTTCGCCAGCCGGAAGAATCCCACCAGGGAAGAAGCGGCCAACAGAAGCATGGCGCACCGGGTCACCAGCGGCTTCTGTCCGAAGATCTTCCACGCGATCGCCAGCCACGCCATTACCAGAGGCGGGTGCGCGTTAGAGGGTGTCGAATGAGGAATCACCGAGCCGGCAAGCAGGTCCCGGGCTGCGGGAATGTAGTATCCGGCCTCGTCCCAAAAGTAGGGGAGCCGCAGCAAAGATGCGTGCGACACGAGGAGCAGGCCGGCAAGCAAAGCCAACAGCGCTGCCGTCCCGAGCGAGTTCATCGGGGAACGGCCCGCCGGCGGGTCAGTGCACGGGTCCGGCTGCGGCGACTCTGGGATCGAGCTTGATCTCGCCAAAGGTGCTCTCGTAATTGGAAACGTTCTGGTTCAGAATTGCGGCCAGCGCCTTGGCTTGCTGCGGGCTCAGATAGATGCCCTGGAAGTTCCGTACCTCGACTTGGGTCTCGGACTGCTGCTGCATGGTGCCGAACACCAGAAAAAAGTCCCAAACATTTACGCGCACCTGCACGCTGTTGGCATAAGTTTCGCGATAGTCGGGAGTATTCACGACAGTAAAATTCGGCTGCGTGGGGATGATCATGATGGCATTAGTGTATGGCAAACGGCGGGCGAAAGGAACGCCGGCATGGCGCAAGGAGGACGCAACAGCCGGCTGGGCTGGGAAAGGCTGGAAGGCGTCTACCTGATCGCGGAGGTCTCAATGTCGTCCAGCGAATCGCCGCGATTGCTTTTATTTATGCCGCCTTTACTAAATCTGCATGGGAGTTGAAAATAAGGAACTTGCCGCGCATCGCCCAGCGCAGCAACAGGAGAGCGAAGCATCATGGCAGCCACTGGAGAACTCATCCGACTCATTAACTACGTGGACGACATCACAACTACGCTGCGCCGTATTCACGCCTCGCTATATGGCATGGATGCAGAGGAGCGCAGACGCCTCGCCGAAAGCCTGCGCGCTGCCGACGCCAAACTTCGCGAGCTGCTGGCTGAAGTGGAGAAGTAGTTGGCCGGGATCAAGACCATCGCAGTGATAGGCGCGGGCACCATGGGCCGGGGTATCGCCCACGTGGCGGCCCTGGGTGGCTACCGCGCCGTGCTCGAGGATGTCCTTCCCGCTGCCTTGCGACAAGCGGAAAGCGAGATCCGCGGCAATTTTGACAAGGCCGTCGAGTTGAGGAAGGTGTCGCCGGAAGAGGCCAGCGCGGCCCTGGCCCGAATTGAATACGCGGGCAGCGTTGAGGAAGCTGCGCGCGAGGCCGACCTGGTGATTGAAGCGGTCCCCGAGGAGATGGAATCGAAGATCGAAATTTTCACACTGCTCGATAAGATCTGCCGTCCGGCTGCGATTCTGGCTTCGAACACTTCTTCGCTCAGCATCACTGAGATCGCGAGCGTCACCTACCGTCCCCGAAAGTGCGTGGGCATGCACTTCTTCAATCCGGTCCACAAGATGAAGCTGCTTGAAATCGTGCGCGCGCTGGAGACCGATGAAGAGACCCTGGCTGCAGCCGCGGAAGTGGGCAGGCGCATGGGGAAGGAAGTGGTGGTGATCCGGGAGTCTCCGGGATTCATTACCAGCCGCATCAATGCCATGATCGGCAACGAAGCATTTTATATGTTGCAGGAGGGGATTGCGTCGGCGGCGGACATTGACAAGGCGCTGAAGCTTGGGCTCAACCATCCCATGGGCCCATTTGAACTGGTGGATCTGGTGGGCCTTGACACCCGTCTCCACATTCTCGAGTACCTGCACAAGGCCCTGGGCGAGAAGTACCGCCCTGCGCCGTTGCTGGTTCAGTATGTCAAAGCCGGACGGCTGGGACGAAAGAGCGGTCGAGGCGTGTATGAGTACAGAGAGCAGAAGTCGGGCGCCGCTGAACGCTAGTTCAGGGAAAGCCGATCACCAGGTACACGAAGGTATCGGGTGGAGACTGTGCTTTAATTGAGTGAAGCTGTCCCCTCTTCCCCAGGGAACTGCGCATCTTGGAAATTCGTACCAAGGATTGATACCGGGAGGGATTGAGACCTCCCACCGGGAATCGCCCCCTGTTGTCTCCCCGGCGGCAGGGGGAATTTGCTTGTTATAAGGTGGTCTCCCAGCGGCAATATGCAGATGTTCCTCGACATTGTCCGCCAGTCCCTGGCTACGTTGTGGGCGCATAAGCTTCGCTCCTTTCTGACCATGTTCGGAATCGCCTGGGGTGTTGGCTCTCTTCTTCTGCTCGTCGGACTGGGCGAGGGGTTCCGCAGCGGTCAGGAGAAAAACCTGAAAGAGCTCGGCTCAGACATTCTGTTCATCTTTCCGGGACGAATTCCCGCCGTTGAAGGCAACCAGCAATCAGGACGCCACTGGAATTTCACCTATAGCGACTATCTGGCCATCAAGGAACAGGCCCGGCACCTGCGGTCCATCTCGCCCGTGCTGAACCGCGAGGACATTCGGGCGGTGAGCGATTACGGATCCACCAACGGGCAGGTGTTTGGCGTGACACCGGCGTACAACCGGATTCGAACCGTGCCGGTCAGCACGGGACGTTGGCTTAATGATCAGGATGACCAGGAACACCGGCGAGTGGCCGTGGTGGGATGGGAGCTGCTGAAGAACATGTTTCCAGGCAGGCCAGCTGTAGGCTCCACCATTCTCCTGAATGGGATGCGGTTTGCGGTGATCGGGGTGGTGGACAAAGTGGGGCGCGAAGCCAATAACGGCACCAATGCCAGGATCTTTATCCCCATCGGCACCATGCGAACTCTGTTCCGTCTGAAGGGCAATCACCAGGAGGATGCTCTGTCTTTCATGAACTACCAGCCGCGTACTCCCGAGGAGCACCTTGCAGCCAAGAACGAAGTGCATGAAATCATCGCCCGCCGGCACCGCTTTGATCCCAAGCTGGAAGATGCCTTCGAAGACTGGGATACGATTGAAAACATGAAGAAGGTCGGCTTGATCTTCGACGCCATGGACTGGTTCCTAGGCGTGGTGGGACTGGTGACGCTGGGTTTGGGGGCGATCGGGATCATCAACATTATGTTGGTCTCGGTCACCGAGCGGACGAAAGAGATCGGACTGCGCAAGGCGCTGGGGGCAACCCATCGCAGCATCATGACGCAGTTTTTCATCGAAGGCGCATTTCTGACGCTGTTCAGCGGCGGGCTGGGCCTGCTGGCGGTCACAACCTTCGTGGTGTTGCTTGCGCAGTTGCCCTCGCCACAGGGGTTCGATACGCCGCGCATCGTGCCGGCATCGGCTGCGGCTGCAATCCTCTCGCTGGCGGTCGCAGGCGTTGCCGCCGGCATGTATCCGGCGCGCAAGGCAGCGCTCCTCGAACCCGTAGAGGCGTTACGGCAGGAATAAACCGCATGGTGAAAGACATCGGAAAACAGGCTTACAGCGCCTTGCGGCACAACCGCCGGCGCAGCATGCTGACCATGTTGGGCATGGCCTGGGGCATTGCCACTGTCGTGCTGCTGCTGGCCTATGGCTCCGGTTTCGAGCGCGGACTGATGGCGGCTTTCACCACGTTTGGCGGCAACCTGATCGCCGTGTTCCCCGGACGCACTTCCTTGCAGGCCGGCGGGACCAAGGCGGGTACACAGATTCGCCTCACCATCAAAGACTTGGAGAACATACGCGCCGAGGTGCCGTTCCTGAAGCGCTCATCCCCGGAGGTGAACAAGCAGAGTCTGGTGGCCTATGGTTTGCGAAACGCCACCTACACGGTTCGTGGCACCTATGCCGGCTATCAGCAGTGCCGCCATGTTGACGTCGCGCAAGGCTCATTTTTTGATGACCAGCAGGATTTTGCGCACATGCGCGTTGCCGTCATCGGCGCAGATGTGAAGAAGAAACTGTTCTCTGGCCAGAACGCAATCGGCGAAAGCATCCGTATTGACGGGATCAGCTATCAGGTTATCGGAATCATCCGCAAGATGCTTTCCAATGGCGAAGACAACATGAACGCCATGGTCTATATCCCCTACAGCACCATGTCCGACCTGCGCAACACGTACTACATTGATGCGATCGTACTGAGCTACGAAGGCGAGCATGCCAAAGTGGCCCAGGCAGTGCGAGATTCGCTGGCCTTTCACCACAATTTTGATCCCAAGGACAAGCGCGCGGTTTTTGTCTTCGACAGCCGCGAGGACTTCAAGGAGCTGGACATTATTACGGCGGGGATCAAGATCCTGCTGGGCTTCATTGGATTGCTGACTCTGGGTATCGGCGGCGTGGGCCTGATGAACATCATGCTGGTCTCCGTCACACAGCGGACCCGGGAAATTGGTGTGGAGAAGGCGCTGGGAGCGCGCCGCTGGCATATTCTGCTGCAGTTTTTGGCGGAAGCGCTTACCATCACGGCTATTGGCGGGCTCCTGGGCGTAGCCCTGGCATATCTGATCTCGTCAACCGTCGGGGCCCTGCCGTTGTGGAGCGCTTTCCTGGAAGACGCCAGCGAAGGCGATATTCACCTGAAAATCAACGCCGCAATTCTGGTGTGGTCCACCGCGATTCTGGTGTTTGTGGGAATCGTCAGCGGCATGCTGCCCGCCATCAAAGCCGCACGGTTGGATCCGATCGAGGCCCTGCGGTATGAGTAGGCAAGTAGAGATATTGGGCTAAGGAAACAAATACGGTTTCCTGAAACCTATACACCCGCCTGTGCTCCCATACGCATCACAACGCTATGTTTTCACGGGCGGGCGCGGCTCAGTCATGCGCGCCGGATCCAGGATTTCCTTTATCTGTTCTTCCGTAAGCAGCTTATGGTGGCGAACAATATCAATAATGGAGCGCCCGCTGGCCACCGATTCCTTTGCCACCTCCGCCGCTTTTGCGTACCCGATGTACGGATTCAGCGCCGTGGCCAGCGAC
>Ga0070741_10014831_pt1 | contig 13378 bp, 10 predicted proteins | sample Coa_R1_4_FD_66440 | JGI IMG/M metagenome (GOLD analysis project Ga0070741, IMG submission 66440) | Surface soil microbial communities from Centralia Pennsylvania, which are recovering from an underground coalmine fire - Coalmine... | ecosystem: Environmental > Terrestrial > Soil > Unclassified ... | reverse complement strand
ACCCGGTGGTAGAGGCGCCCGACGAGCTGGCTCGAGACCATCACACCGACCGCCTGCGGGAACGTCGTGAGCCCCGATTCGAGCGCCGAGAGGCCCCGCAGCTCCTGGAGGAACAGCGGCAGCAGGAACAGCACGCCGGCGAAGCTCCCGTAGGTGAGCGCGAGGACGAAGTTGGCGTTGCGGAACATGCGCTCCTTGTAGAGGCGCAGCGCGAGCATCGGCTCCGGGACGTGGGTCTCGACGTAGCCGAGGAGCGCGAAGAGCGCGAGGCCGCCGATCCCGGTGAGGAGGATGACGCTCGACGTCCAGCCCTTCTCGGGCGCTTCCGACAGCGCGTACAGCACGAGGGCGAGCGCCAGCCCCGAGAGGACGAACCCGGGGGCATCGAAGCGACCGGCGCGCGGCTCCCGGTGCTCCTTCAGGAGGAAGAAGCCGACGAGGAACCCGAAGATCCCGACCGGGACGTTGACGTAGAAGATCCAGCGCCACGAGACGTCGGTGACGAGCCAGCCGCCGATGATCGGACCGAGGGCGGGGGCGAGGACGGTGGGGATGATGAGGATGGTCGACGCGCGCGCCCGTTCGATCGGGGGGAACGCGCGGAAGAGCATCGCCGTCCCGACGGGCACGAGCATGCCGCCGCCGACGCCCTGGAGCACGCGGAATCCCACGAGCTCGCCGAGGCTCGACGCCTGCCCGCACAACGCCGACGCGGTCGTGAAGGTCGCCAGCGCGAACAGGAACACCTTCTTCGTGCCGATCCGGTCGCCGATGTAGCCCGACGCCGGGATCCAGATGGCGAGCGAGAGGAGGTAGCCGATCACGACCCACTCGATGCTCGCCGTCGAGGCGTGGAACTCCCGCGCCAGCGTGGGGAGCGCGACGTTCACGATCGTCGTGTCCATGATGTCCATGAACGCGGCGCAGACGAAGACGGAGGCGACGATCCACTTGTAGGGGATGCGCGTCATCCGGTGCTCCCGCCGGCCTGCTGGTGGGCGTCAGGGTACCGGGCGCCCACCACCCACTCCGCCGGCCCGCCCCCGGTGCCAGACTGCCCCCATGAGCGAGAAGGCCGAGAGCGGGAAGTCGGTCTACGACCCCTTCTCGGCGGAGACCCTCGCCGACCCTTTCCCCGGGTACGCCGCGCTACGCGCCACGTGTCCCGTGCACCGCACGGAGTTCACCCCGCCCTTCTTCACCTTGAGCCGGTACGAGGACGTGCGCGACGCGCTGGCCGACCCGACGGTGTGGTCGATTCGCTACGGGCAGAGCCCGCAGTACACGAAGCCGGCCGGGCTCGTGAACGACCCGCCCGAACACACCGCGTTCCGCCAGCTCTTCAGCCGCGCGTTCACCCCGCGGACCGTCGAGCAGCTCGAGGAGCCCATCGGCGCGCTCGCCGACGAGCTCCTCGACGCGATGCTGGCCGCGTCCGATCGCGCGGCCGACTTCCACGACGCCTACGCGTGCCCATTGCCCACGATCGTGATCGCGCAGCTGCTCGGCATCCCGCCCGAGGACCTCCCGCGCTTCAAGCAGATGTCGAACGACCTCACCGCCACGTACAACCTCCCCGACCCGCGCGCCAGTGCTGCGCCGCGCGCCGCGTTCGACGAGTACTTCTCGACGGTGATCGCGGCGCGTCGCGCGGAGCCACGCGACGACCTCGTGAGCCGGCTCGCCGCCGCCGAGGTCGACGGGCGCCGGCTGAGCGACCACGAGCTGCAGTGGATGTTGCTCCTGCTCCTCCTCGGCGGGAACGAGACGAGCACCGCGTTGCTGACGAACGTCGTATGGCGCCTGCTCGAGGTACCCGAACGGTGGGAGGCGCTGCGCACGTCACCCGAGCTCGTCGACGGGGTGGTCGAGGAGTCGTTGCGCCACGACCCGCCGGTGCTCGGACTGTTCCGGACGCCGACGCGCGACGTCCCGCTCCACGGCGTGACCATCCCGGAGAAGTCGAAGGTCATGCTCTGCTACGCGTCGGCCAACCGCGACGAGGCCGTCTTCGACGACGCGGAGACGTTCCGCCTCGAGCGGCCGGTCGACGAGACCCGCCGGCACCTGAGCTTCGGGTTCGGCGCGCACTTCTGCCCGGGCGCCGCGCTGGCGCGGCTCGAGGCGCGCGTCACGCTCGAACGCCTCGTCGAGCGCGTGCCGTCGCTCCGGCTCGCGGGCGCGCCCGAACGGATCGTCCCGTTCAACCTCTGGGGTCGGAGGACGCTGCCCGTCGCCTGGTGACGCGCGCCGCCCCGCGCGCGACACCCGACGGTCTGAGAGCACTCTCAGAAAGCGACTCGCTCCGCGCCTCCACTTCGGGAACCCTTGGAAGTTGCCGAAACGTTACGGGTGAGTGCCGGCGGCAGCGCCGGTCGCACCATCAGCTCGAGGAGCACCATGTCCGAGGAAGAGACGTCGAACGAACCCGCGCCGGACGCGGGGAACGAAGAACCGACCGTCGCGGAGCCGGCGACCGCGGACACCTCGGCGGGCGACGCGACCGACGAGCAACCGGCGCTGGTGGGCGCGGCGACGCCGCCCCCGGTCGCGGCCGGCGGCCCCGCGCCCGCCGAGCTGGGGTGGGGCGCGCCGCCGCCGGGCGCACTGCCCCCCGGCGCCGTTCCGCCGCCCGAGCCGCCCGCGGCACCCCCGACCGAGCCGGTCGGGCCGGTCCCCGCGGGCGCGACGCCCGGCCGGCGCTGGACACCGGGGCAGGGCCTGCTCGCGGCCCTGCTCGTCCTGCTGATCGGTCTCGGCGGCGGGTTCGCGATCGGCCGCGCCACCGCGGACTCCGGTCCGTCGTCGCTCGCCGACGCCGTCCACAAGGCCGCCAACGGCGACCTCCCGCTCGGCAACACCAACGGGTCGCTGCGCGAGCTCTTCCAGGAGCTCGGCCGCAACGGGAACCTGCAGCAGATCCTGCGCGACCTGCTCGGCGAGCTCGGTCGCAACGGCAACGGCCGCAACCTCTTCCCGCCCAACCCGCGTACGAATCCCGTCAATCCCAACGTCCCCGACAACGGCGGGAACCAGACCCCGGCGACTAGCTCGGCGTTCCTCGGAGTGCAGGTGTCCGCGTCGAGCAACGGACAGGGCGTCGCGGTCGACGCGGTGCAGAGCGGGAGCCCGGCGGCCGACGCCGGCCTCAAGGCCGGTGACGTGATCACCGCGGTCGACGGCACCACGGTCAACAGCCCGGCGGCGCTGAGCAACGCGATCCGTTCGCACCAGCCCGGCGACTCGGTGAAGATCACCTACACGCGCGGTGGCACCTCCACCGACGTGCAGGTGCGGCTCGGCAACCGTTCGTCCACCACGACCACCACGGCGCCTCCCGCCTGACGTCGGATGCGCCCGCCGAACAGGGCCCCTCCTGCGGGAGGGGCCCTGTCCGCGCGAGGGTTGCCCCGTGCATCGGCTCGGGGGGAAGGTCGCCCTCGTCACGGGCGCGGCGAGCGGGCAGGGCGCGGCGGAGGCGCGGCTGTTCGCCTCCGAGGGCGCGGCCGTCGCGGTCGCCGACATCGACGAGCCGGGTGGCCGCGCCGTTGCCGAGGAGCTCGGCGAGCGGGGCCTGTTCGTGCCGCTCGACGTCGCGGACGAGCTCCAGTGGGCCGCGGCCGTCGAGCAGACCGTCGGTGCGTTCGGCGGTCTCGACATCCTCGTCAACAACGCGGGGATCGGCTTCCCGCCTCGGCGCATCGAGGACGAGCTGCCCGCCGAGCACGACCGCGTCCTCGCGACGAACCTGCGCGGTGTCTACCTGGGGATGCGCGCCGCCGTCGCGCCCATGACCGCACGCGGCGGCGGCTCGATCGTCAACATCTCGTCGATCGACGGGCTCGTCGGCGTCGCCGGTATGACGACCTATGCCGCGAGCAAGTTCGCGGTCACCGGTATGACGCGCACGGCCGCGCTCGAGCTCGGCCGGCGCGGGATCCGTGTGAACTCCGTCCACCCCGGCGTCATCGAGACCCCACTCGTGCGCACGGCGCCGCCGGAGGTGCTGGAGCGCCTGCAGCGCCTGCTCGACCACCAGCCCATCCCGCGCATGGGACGGCCCGAGGAGGTCGCGCACCTCGCGCTGTTCCTCGCGTCGGACGAGAGCTCGTACTGCACGGGCGCACAGTTCGTCGTCGACGGCGGTCATCTCGCCGGTCCGTACCGGGAGGGGTTCGACGACGTCTGAGACTCCCGCGACCGAGCCGGCGTTCGAGCCGGTGGATCTCGCGACGCTCGAGGCGCGCGCCTGCGAACGGCTCGACCAGCTCGCGGTCGACTACATCTCGGGCGGGGTCGGCGACGAGGTGACCCTCGCCGCGAACGTGGAAGCGTGGGCCCGGCTGCGTGTCCGGCCCCGTGTCCTGCGCGACATGTCGACGGTCGACACGAGCACGACCGTCCTCGGGCGCCGCCTCGCGACCCCCGTCGCGATCGCGCCGACCGCCATGCACCGCTTCGCGTGCGAGGAGGGCGAGGCCGCGACCGCCCGCGCCGCGGCCGCCGTCGGCACGCTGATGGTCGTGTCGATGGCGTCGAACACCGCACTCGAGGACGTCGCGCGCGCCGCGCCGGGCGCGCCCCGATGGCAGCAGATGTACATGCTGCGCGACCGCGGGCGCACGCGAGCGTTGTGCGAGCGGGCGCGCGACGCCGGCTACGACGCGATCGTCGCGAGCGTCGACGGAGCCGCGGTCACCGAGCGGCGCCGCTTGCCCGGCGGAGGGCTCCGCCCGCCCGCGTTCTTCCGGTTCCCGAACCTGGCGCCGGCCGACGCGCCCGACGACGCCGACCTCATGGGCCTGGTCTCGGACTTCGACCCGTCGGTCACGTTCGACGACCTGCAGCGCTTCCGTGAGTGGAGCGGGCTGCCGGTCGTGGTGAAGGCGGTGCTCCGGGGTGACGACGCCGCCGCATGCGTCGACGCCGGCGCCGCCGCCGTCACCGTCTCCAACCACGGCGGGCGCATCCTCGACGGCTGCATCGCGACCGCCGACGCCCTGCCCGAGGTCGTCGACGCGGTGGCCGGGCGGGCCGAGGTCTACGTCGACGGCGGAGTCCGCAACGGCGTCGACGTGCTCAAGGGCCTCGCGCTCGGCGCTCGGGCCGTGATGGTCGGGCGGCCGGTGGTCTGGGGCCTCGCGGTCGGCGGCGAGGCGGGCGCGGCCGCGGTGCTCGCCCAGCTCACCGCCGAGCTCGGTCGCGCCATGGCGCTGTGCGGCGCCGCGACCCTCGACGCGATCGATGCCGACCTGCTCTGGCGGGGTCCCGGGCGGGATGCTTGACCCGGCCGCAGGGGGCCGGGGAAGCTACGAACGTGCTCACCGCCGAGCGACACGAGTACGCCGACCTCGACGCGCTGCAGGACGACTACCACCGCCGGGGCTGGACCGACGGCCTGCCCGTCGTGCCACCGACGCCGGAGCGGGTCGAGGCGTTCCTGGCGGTCGTCGGGCTCGACCCGGGCGCCGTCGTCGGCACCGTCCCGACCCGTGACGCCACCGTCACGGCCGAGGTCGTCGCGATCAACGCGGTGATGGCGGGATGCGCTCCCGAGTACATGCCGGTGGTGCTCGCCGCCGTCCGGGCCCACCTGAACGAGATGGCGAACTGCCATTCCACGACCGGGACGCTGTCGGGTGCGGCGCAGATCGTGGTGGTGAACGGGCCGGTCCGCAACGAGATCGGCGTCCACGGTGGCGCCGGCTGCTTCGGGCCCGGGTGGCGCGCCAACGCGACCATCGGCCGGGCGCTGCGCCTCGTGATCCGCAACGGCTGTCGCGCCGTGCCGGGCGTGTTCGACCGGGCGTCGTTCTCGACGCCGGCGCGCTACGCGTTCTGCTTCGGCGAGGACGAGGAGAACAGCCCGTGGACGCCGATGCACGTCGAGCGCGGGTTCGCGCCCGACCAGAGCGCGGTCACCGTGCACTCGACGATGACGATGCTGGCCGCGGGCGACTACGCGAGCCGCAGCGCCGAGGGCGTCGCGGACACGATCATCCGGACGCTGCGCCGCCAGGGGACGGCCGGCGACAAGTGGCTGGGCGACGACACCAACGTGCTGCTCGTCGTCGGCCCCGAGCAGCGGCGCTGGTTCGCGGAGGCGGGCTGGTCGAAGGACGACTTCCGGGCCTACGCGTGGGACCGGTTGCACGCGCCGCCCCAGCCCGGCGAGGGCACCGTGAAGCTGGGCAGGCCCGAAGGGCTCCTCATGGTCGCCGCCGGCGGCCCGGGGATGCCCGAGACGTGGATCATGTTCCCGCACCTCGGCCGCGCCATCACCGAACCGGTGCCGGCACGCGCCGACGTCTGAGCAAGCCGGACCGAAGGGAGAACGCGTGACACTCATCGGACTCGATCCGACGAGCGGGCCGCCGCCTGCGGCGGAGGAGCGGTCGCTCGCCCGCCGGCCCGAGCGTCTCGACGGCGCGGTGGTCGGACTGGTGATCAACGGCCTCGGCCGGGCCGAGGACTTCTTGGGCGTGCTCTACGAGGAGCTCGCGGCGAAGGTCCCGGTCGTGGCGGCGCTCCCGGTCGTGAAGAGCGGCGTCTCGGTCCCGCCCGAACCCGGCGACTGGAGCCGGCTGACCTCGGAGGTGTCGGTCGCGATCACCGGCTTCGGTGGTTGAGGCTCGTGTAGTGCGCGCAGTTTGCGCGACGCCGCCGAGCTCGAATGGGCGGGCATCCCGTCCGTCGCCGTCATCCACGAAGCGCTCGCCCCGACCGCGGAGGCGATGGCGAAGGTCAGTGGGCTCCCGGGTTACCGCTTCGCGACCGTCGGCTACCCGCACCCACCGCTGTGCACGTGGAGCGACGACGAGATCCGCGAGCTCGCGCGCGAGCTCGTCCCGACCGTCGTGGAGCTCCTGAGCGCGCCGGAGGGCGCCTGAGCGGGCGTCGCGAGAGCGGTATCCGGCTCGCTGATCAGCGGCGAGTGCGCTTCATCTGGTCCGACAACTGCTGTTCGAGGAAGCGCAGGATGCCCTGGTGCTTCTCGGTATCGCGCTGCATGAGCTCGACGAGGAGCGGCCACACGGACGTCCCACGCAGGTCGCGGAGCTGCCTCGACAGCCGCTTGAGCTCCTGCTCGTCGGAACGCTCGCGGGCGAGCAGCTCGCGCGTCGCGTCCAGCAGCTCGTCGGCGTTGGTGGCGTTGCGGATGAGCGGGACGGCGAGCCCGTCGGGGTGCTCCACGATGCTGCGGATCGCGTTGGCGAGCTCCGTGAAGAGGCGGTGGTGGCGGATCTCGTCCTCGACGATCAGCTCCACGCAGTACGTCACGTAGTCGGCGTCGGAACTCTCCGCGAGCTTCCGGTACTCGGACAGGAGCGCACCCTCCTGCTCCATGTGCTCGGTCAGGTGCCGGAGCAGGTCGGCTTCCCATACCGACAGGCCCGGGGGCGTTGCCACGTTCGTCATCGCGTCCTCCTCGTCGAAGCGCGCCGCACCCTCCGTGCGCGTCGTACGTCTCGACGATGATGGGGCGGCGCGGCGAGCCGGACCAGGGTCCGAAGCCCCTGCCGCCCGGGGACTTTCTCCGACCGGGCCGGCGGCCGGTCGGGCGGCGTCAGGCGGTGAGGGCGGTCAGGCGGTGCAGGCGGCGTCAGGCGGTGAGGTCGGCGAAGCGGACGACCGTCGCCTCAGGGGTCGGGACGTCGCCCTCGGGGAGGAAGTAGCGCCAGTAGACCTGGCCCGACGGGCGGCCCTCGGTGTCGATCCAGTTCGGGACGCCCGGGTCGTGGTGGGCGAGCACCATTCGCCAGCTGCCGTCCGGCTCGAGCACCGTGTTCGAGCGGTTGAGCGACACGCGGCGGTTCACGTAGTCGTAGGTCTGCAGGAAGCGGTTCCAGATCGACACGTTGGCGAACACGCACGCCGGCCAACGCCCGGTGATCACGAGCGCCTCGTCGGGACCGAGCGCGTACGGCGCGACGGAGTAGGCGGCGTCGAAGGCCGAGAACGCCATGTCGCCGGGCCGCTCGGGCTTCGGGAACACGTTCGGCACCGTCCCCACCCACGACGGGAGCGCGACGGTCCCGCGCGGTGGCTGCTCCACGGTGCGGCCCCGCAGATAGGTCGTGACCCGCTTGATGCCCGCCGCGATCGAGTCGTCGTCCCAGGGCGCGGGCGGCCCGACCGGCTCGACGGTGCTGATCGTCAGCGGCACCACCTTGTTGGGGTCGGCGGCAACCGGTTCGGGCTCCTCGAAGTAGTGCCGGGTGATCACGGCGGCGGCGTCGTCGGGGAGCGCGAGCCAGTTGCGGTCACGCGGCGGGCCGCCGAGGAAGATCTCGTAGCTGCCGTCGGGTGCGACGTCGATCTGCGTGTCGTTGAGGACGCCCGCCGTCCGCGTCGAGTAGCGGCCCTCGGTTGCGCCCGCCTCGACGGTGAACGACGTGTAGACCGCCCCCGCGAGGTTGCCGGTGACGTGGTACTCGCGCTTCGGGTTCACCGCGGCCTCGAAGTAGATCGCGTCCGGGTTGTCGCCCAGCGCCTTGCGCGTCGGGGTGACGATGCGGCGCCAGGTCGGGCGGTCCGGATCGAGCTCGAACTGCATCACGACCGCGCTCTCGACCAGGTGCATCAGCAGCCGGTGCCCGTCGGCGTCGTCACGCGCGTCGCTGACGCCCCACTCCGGGCTCAGGTAGCGGGTGTCGATCTCGGCGAGGGTGTCGAGCAGCTCGCGGAAGGCGGCTCGGCTCGCGGTCTCGGCCATGGCGGTGACCTCCGGGTCGGATGCGTGGCGGCATCCTGTCACGGCGACGCGGCTGACGGCGCCGGCTCGGAGCCCGCGACCGCCCAGCCCCGGCGGGTGAACCCCCGCTCGAGCACCCGGTCGAGCAGGCCCTCCGACAGGTACTCGGGGTAGTCGAGCGCGTTGACGGGCCGGGCGAGCTGGCCCGGGTAGCCGATGCGCTCCCGCACGCCCGGGTCGAGGTAGTAGCCGCCGGCGACCGCGAGCTCGACCGCGTGCAGCGCGGGGCGGTCGGACGCCGCGAGGGCGTCGAGCCGGGCGCGCGCGTCGGTTACCGGCTCGGCGAGGGCGCGCCGGAGCGGCTCGGTGAGGTCGGGCCGGGCGTCGAGCACCCGGTCGGCCAGCGAATCCGCGATGCCCAGCTCGCGTGCCGACGGCATGCCGTCGGCCGCGGGGATCAGCACGTCGGCCAGCGCCCCCAACCGCTCGCGCTCGACCTCGCCGAGCCCTTCGCCGTTCTTGGCACGCTGAACACCGCTCTTCGGCGTTCTGCGTGCCAAGAACGCGTTGGGAACGGCGAACGGGCGCCGGTGGTCGGGGACGGGGATGCGCGCGCGGTGCTCGAGGAGGTGGTCGGCGGCGCGCAGCGCCAACGCGCAGATCGTGCTCGTGGGATTGGCGGCACCGGCGGTGACGAACACGCTGCCGTCGAGGATGCCGAGATTGGGAACGTCGTGCGCGAGGCCCCACGGATCGACCACGGACGTGCGCGGATCGGTCCCCATGCGGGCGGTGCCCATGAAGTGCCCGTTGGCCGGGTAGCGGTTCACCTCGATCGTGTGCGCCCCCGCCTCGTGGAGCGACTCCGAGCTCCGCTCCACGTTCCAGTCCATGATCCGGCGCGTGTTCTCGGGGATGCGGTAGACGACCTTCGGCGCCGCGATGCCCGACGAGTCGACCATGGTGGGCGACAGCTCGACGCGGTTCTCCTCGTCTGGCAGGTCCTCGGCGATGAGGCCCCACATCGTCGTGTGGCCGAACCGCTGGCGGAACGCGCGGTGGTGCCCGGGACCCCACGTCCCCCCGTTCGCGAGCGCGGCGACCAGCGGCCCGGCCGTGCCGCCCAGCGCCCAGCGGGCCCCGCGCACGAACCCGCGCGACTCGTCGGTCTCGTAGAACTGCAGCGACTGGATCGTCGAGCCCTTCTGGCCCTGCCAGCTCTCGAGGTCGTCGTCGAAGATCCCGAGGACGGTCGCGAGCGGGTGCAGCATGAGCCGCCGGCCGACGAGACCCGACGAGTTGGCGAGACCGTCGGGATGTGACGCGTCCGCGGACGCGAGCAGCAGGCGCGCGGTGCCGATCCCGTTCGCGGCCAGCAGCACGACGTCGGCGGCCTGCAGGTGCTCGTGGCCATCGCGGTCGACCCACTCCGCGCCGCTCACCCGGCCTCGCCCGTCGGTGACGAGGCGCCGGACGCGCGCCCCCGTCACGAGACGCGCGCCGCATGCGATCGCCTGCGGCCAGTGCGTGAGGTCGGTCGACGCCTTCGCACCCTCGCCGCAGCCCGACATGCACGTGCCCCGCTGCACGCACGCGTGCCGCCCTTCGTACGGCGCGGACAGGATCGCGTTGGTGTCGGGCCACCAGTGCCAGCCGAGCCGGTCGTGGGCCCGGGCGACGAGCAGGCCGGCGCGGCCGATCGGCAGCGGCGGCAGCGGCGGATCGGCGCCGGGCGGGTACGCCGGGTTGCCCCCCAGTCCCGACACCCCGATCTGCGCGTCGGTGCGCTCGTACCAGGGGAGCAGCTCCTCGTAGGTGAGCGGCCAGTCGTCGGCGACGCCGTCGAGGGAGCGGACGCGGAAGTCGGACGGCAGTAGCCGCGGCCACTGCGCGGCGTACAGGATCATGCCGCCGCCGACGCCGTTGAAGTTGAGGACCCCGACGTCGGAGTCCGACACGTCGACCGGGTAGTCGGCCGGCGCGCCGCGGACGTTGGGCGAGCTCGACCACTGCTTGCGGGCGGTCAGCTCCCAGTCGGGCTCGGCGCCGCGGTACTGCGACCGGTCGGGCCAGTCGCCCTGTTCGAGGCACACCACCCGCAGCCCCGCCTCGGCCAGCCGCCGGGCCGCGACGCCGCCCGACGCGCCCGCGCCGACGACCAGGACGTCCGCATGGGCGCGCTCGCTCATTCCTCTCCCGCGGGTCGCGTCCCGATGATGCCGGTGCGCTCGAGCTCGGCCAGCTCGGACGGGTCGACGCCGAGCGCGGTGAGGATCTCGGCGTTGTGCTGGCCGAGGAGCGGCGCCGGGTGGCGGATCCAGCGGCCGCCGGGGGCCGCGTCGAGGCTCGCGAAGCGGAATGGGACCGTCGGCACCAGGCGCCGGCCCACGACCGGATGGTCGACGTCCTCGTGGAAGCCGCGGTGCGCGAGCTGCGGGTTCGCGACCGTCAGCCGCGCGTCGCGCGGCGCCGCGGCCGGGACGCCGTGGCGCAGCAGCACGGTCGCCGCGTGGTCGGCGTCGAGTGGCGCGCACCACTCGCCGATGCGCTCGTCGAGGAAGTCGTGGCGTGCCCGCCGGCCCGCGTACGTGTCGAGCGCGGGGTCGGCAGCCCAGCCGGGATCGCCGAGCGCGGCCCGCAGCCCCCGCCAGTGCTCGTCGGTCGCGACCGACACCGCGAGCCACCGGTCGAAGCCCGCGCACCGGTACAGGCCCTGGGGCGCGACGTGCGGTCCGCGGTTGCCGTCGCGCCCGAGCACGTTGCCGTACGCGCTGCGCTCGATCGCGATCTCGGCGGCCGCGTTCAACGCCCCCTCGACCATGGTCACCTCGAAGTGGCTGCCGAGGCCGGTCGCGTCGCGGCGCGCCAGCCCGACGACGAGCGCGAACGCGGCGTGCATGCCGGCGTTCGGATCGCTCGGGCCGCGCTGGATGCGGGGTTGGTCGTACGCGTGGCCGGTGATCCACGCGAGTCCGCTCACCTGCTCCATCGTCTGCGCGAACCCGCTGTTGTCGCGCCACGGGCCGGACAGGCCGAACGCGGGCATGCGCACGAGGATGCAGCGGTCGTTCAGCTCCCGGATCCGCTCCCGGGTGAAACCGAAGTTGGCCATCACCCTCGGGGTGAAGTTCTCGATGATCGCGTCGCTCTCGCGGACGAGCCGCGCGAGCAGCTCGCGCCCGGCGGACCGGGTCAGGTCGAGGGTGAGGTTGCGCTTGTTCGCGTTCGCGCACAGATAGTGGGTCGCCCGCTCCCACCACTCGCCGTCCGAGCCGTGCAGCCGCCCGGTCATGCGCATGCCGTCAATCCGGCCCACCGACTCGACGTGGATCACGTCGGCGCCGAGCATGGCGATCATGCCCGCCGCCACCGGGCCGGCCCACCATGCGGTCAGGTCGATGACGCGGACGCCGTCGAGCGGCAGGCGGCGCGTCTCCGTCGGAGCCGCCCGTTGCACGGGACGGGCCTCGACGCGGCCCGTGTGCTCGCCGAGCCGGGGCGCGGCCCGGGGCGGCGGCGGGTCCTCGTCGTCGAGGCGCCACGCCGGCCGAGGCATCTTGAACGTGCCGGTCGGGTCGTCGACGAAGACGCCCCGTTCGCGGAAGTGCTCGCACTTGAAGATCGAGTCGCCGTCGAGCACGGGCGCGACCGGGATGCGCAGCTCCGACGCGCGCTTGACCACATCGGCCGTCGTGTGGCGCGTCGTCCACGCGTGGACGGCCTCGTTCCACTCGGTCCACCGCTTCTGGCGGCCGGCGAACGTGGCGAGCTCCGCGTCGCCGAGGAGGTCGCGGCGCTCGATCAACTCGAGGAACGCGTCGAACTGGGCGCGGCTGTTCGTGCAGAAGCCGACATAGCCGTCGAGGGTCGGTTCGATCGACGGCGTCTCGAATGTCCGGTGCACCGTCGTCACGGGTGGGCTGCCCGCGAGCTGGTACGCGAGCTGGCCGTAGCTGCCGCCGGCGATGTTCATCGTCTCCATGACCGAGAAGTCGATGTGCTCGCCGTGCCCCGTGAGGCGCGCGTAGCGCGCGGCCGCGGCGACTGCGACCGCCGCGAACGTTCCGGCGACCCACTCGCTGATCCGGCCGCCGGCCATGATCGGCACCTGGTCGGGGCCGCCCCGCCCGGCGAGGCCGCCCGACTCCGCCTGCACGGTGAACTCGGTGCACGGTCGCCCGGCGTAGGGCCCGGTCCGGCCGAACGGCGTGATCGACAGCACCACGAGGCCGGGGTGGCGGGCGCACAACGCCGGGGCGTCGAACTCGTCCGCCGCGAAACTGTCGACGACGACGTCGGCGGATGCCACGAGCTGCTCGACGAGCGCGTCGCCCGGCTGCCCCGCGACCGAGCGGACGCCGTGGTGCAGGAAACGGAACAGCGCGCTGCCCTCGACCGGATCGACGGGCGCGTCCCCGGCCGTCCACGCGCGCCACGGGTCACCCTCGGGCGGCTCGACCTTCACCACGTCGGCCCCCGCGTCGGCGAGCAGCCGGCAGCAATAGCCGCCCGCGATCCCGAAGCTGAAGTCGACGACGCGGAGCGCCTCGAGCCCGCGGTCGACGGCGCTGCGCGCCGGGCCGCTCGGGCCCCGCTCGCTGCTCCGCGGGATACCCGCTCCGCGACGCTCGCTCACGCCTTGCCCGCTCTCGGCGCTGCGCGCCGGGCCGCTCGGGCCCCGCT
>Ga0070741_10014830_pt1 | contig 13380 bp, 12 predicted proteins | sample Coa_R1_4_FD_66440 | JGI IMG/M metagenome (GOLD analysis project Ga0070741, IMG submission 66440) | Surface soil microbial communities from Centralia Pennsylvania, which are recovering from an underground coalmine fire - Coalmine... | ecosystem: Environmental > Terrestrial > Soil > Unclassified ... | reverse complement strand
CTCGTCGACGCAGACGTAGGACAGGCCCTCGGCCTCGAGCAGCCCCAGCGTCCGCCCCCGCTCCTCCTCGGTCATCCACGAGCCGTGGCGGAACTCGACGGCGAGGTCGTAGTCGGGCAGCCGCGCCTGCAGCGTCTTCAGGTAGGCCCGGTTCTCGTGGTTGGGCCGGAACCACGGCGGGAACTGGAACAGCACCACGCCAAGCTTCCCCGCCGAGTGCAGCGGCATCAGCGCCCGGCGGAACAGCTCCCATGACTCGTCGACCGCCGGCTCCGGCAGGTGCGACAGGTACACCGACCGCTTCTCCCGGTGCTCCAGCGGCACCTCGTCGGCCACCTCGGGCCAGAGCGAGTCGGGCCGGGTCGGGTGCTGGGTGAACAGCGAGTAGGCCTTGATGTCCATCGTGAAGCCGTCCGGCGTGCGCTGCACCCACATCCCCGCCATCTCCTCGGTCGGCGGGTAGTAGTAGGGCGCGTCGGCCTCGACGATGGGGAAGATCGAGGCGTAGTACCGCAGGCGCTCCTCGGCCTTCATCGAGCGCCGGGGGTAGAAGTCGCTCTCCTTGACGAGCGTCTGGTCGGTCCAGGAGCAGGTGCCGACCAGGATGCGGTGCTTGTTTTCCCGCCGGGCCCCTGCGCCCGGCTCCTCCGGAGCATGGGGCCCCTGCCCCATGCCCGGCCGTCCCTCGGTCAGCGGCGCCCCACGTTGGGCTTCTTGCCGTGGTTGGCCTTGTTCCGGCGGCACTTGAGCTTGCGCTTGCTCGTCTTCTTGCTCATGGGCCGCGGACTCTACCGCTCGGCGGCTACGAACCGCTCATGGTCATCTCGGGGACGAAGAGCGTGATCCCGGCCGCGCCGCCGGCCAGCCACTGCAGGTCGTTGCCGACCTCGAGGTCGAGCAGCATCCGCTGGAACGTCGACGCCACCGTCACCTCCCGGACGGGCTCGGCCAGGGCGCCCTGGCGGATCATCAGCCCGTCGGCCCCGACGGAGAAGTCCCCGGTCACCGGGCTGGCCCCGGAGTTGAGGCCGGTGATCGCCTGCACGAACAGGCCGCCCTCGGCCCGGCGCAGGAGCTCCTCGGGCGAGGAAGGCCCGGGCTGGAAGTGCAGCGCCCGGGCGCCGACGCCGGGCGTCGACGTGTAGCCGGCCCGCACCGCCGAACCCGTCGTTCCGCTCCCGCTGCGCCGGCCGGTCTGGACGTTGTGGAGGAACCGGCAGAGCGTCCCGTCCTCGATCAGGCGGACGGGCCGGGTCGGCACGCCCTCGCTGTCGTAGCCCGCGGCGCCCAACGCCTCGGGGTTGGTGGGGTCGTCGACGATCGAGAGGTGCGGCGCCGCCACCGCCTCCCCGAGACGGGTGGCGAACATCGACCGGCCCTTCAGCACCGACTCCCCGTTCAAGGCGCCCGAGATCACGCCGAGGATCGACGACGCCACCAGCGGGTCGAACACCACCGGCAGGCGGCGGCTCTTCGGCTGCGTCGCCCCCAGCAGGCGGACGGCCCGCCCGGCGGCCATCGCCGCCGCCTCGGCCACGTCGAGCTCCGAGGGCTCCCGTCCGACCGAGAAGCCGTAGCCCGTCCGGGTGCCGACGCCCTCGCCGGCCAGGGTCAGCGCCGAGATGGAGCACACGGTGCGCCGGGACGTGGCTTCGACCCCGAGCGAGTTGGCCAGCGCCATCTGGCTGGCGCCGTCGCCGTAGGAGACGGTGCGCACGCCCCGGATGCGGGGGTCGGCGCCCATCACCGCCCGCTCCAGCTCCAGGGCCAGCGCCACCTTGTCGTCGGCCGCCGTCGACAGCAGGCCGGCGCGCCACAGATCCAGTGCGGCACGCGTTGCGCCGGGGTCGGCCGCCTCGTCGGGCCCGGGCAGGCCGAGGAACTCGTCGGGCGTGCCGAAGCCGGCGTTGTCCCGGGCCTCGGCCAGCGTCTCCGCCACCACGTCGGCGTCCAGCGACCCGGCCCAGGCGAAGCCCTGCCGGCCGTCGACCACCACCCGCACGCCGACGCCCTCGACGTTCTCCGACGCCAGCGACTCCACCTCGCCGCCGAAGACCTTGACCTCGACGCCCTGGGAGCGGGCGGCGTAGGCCTCGACCTGCTCGCCCGGCCTGGCCTCGCCGGCGACCTTCCGGACGAGCGAGAGCAGGCCGTCCCGGTCGGCAGCAGAGAACTCAGCCACCGGCCGTCCCGCCCACGGTCATCTCGGTCACCCGCACCGTCGGCTGGCCGGCCGAGACCGGCACCCCCTGCCCGTCCTTCCCGCAGGTGCCGGCCCAGGTGTCGAAGTCGGTGCCGACGGCGTCGATCCCGAGCAGCGTCTCGGGCCCGTTGCCGATGAGGTTGGCCGCCCGCACCGGCGCGGTGAGGCGCCCGTTCTCGATGAGGTAGGCCTCGGTCACACCGAAGACGAAGTCGCCGGTGGCGGTGTTCACCTGACCGCCGCCGAGGGCGGCGCAGTACAGGCCGTAGGGGGTGGAGGCGATGATGTCGTCGGGATCGCTCTGCCCCGCCAGCAGGTAGGTGTTGGTCATGCGGACCATCGGCAGCGACTGGTACGTCTCCCGCCGGCCGTTGCCGCTCGACCCCCGGCCCTCCTTTCGGGCCCGGAGGAGATCCCACATGTAGCCGGACAGGACGCCGTTCTCGATCAGCGTGTTCCGCCGGGCGGGGTGGCCCTCGTCGTCGACCGACAGCGTCCCCCAGCCCCGGTCGAAGGTGCCGTCGTCGACCAGGGTCACGAGCGGCGAGGCGACCTGCGTGCCGACCCGGCCCCGGAAGACGGAGGCGTCGCGGGCGACGAGGTCGGCCTCGAGGCCGTGCCCGCACGCCTCGTGGAAGAGGACGCCGCCCGCGCCCCGGCGCAGCACCACCGGCAGCTTGCCGACCGGGGCGGGCCGGGCGTCGAGCATCCGCAGCGCCCGGCCGGCGGCGGTGCGGGCCACCTCCTCCGGGTCGAAGTCGTCGAAGAGCTCGAAGCCGACCGTCCGGCCCGGGCCCTCGAAGCCGGACTGCAGCCCGCCGTCGCCGAGCGCCGTGCAGCTGACCATGAACCGGGTCCGGACCCGGTCGTCACTCACCAGCAGGCCGTCGGAGTTGGCGATCAGCACCCGCTTGCGGGCGTCGGCGTAGGCCGCCGACACCTGGCGGATGGCGCCCCCGGCCGAGCGGGCGGCGTCGTCGGCCCGGCGGAGGACCTCGGCCTTGCGCAGCTTCTCCACCGTCTCGGGCAGTTCCCGGACGGGATGCGTCGGTGCGCCGTCGCGCCGCTCCAGCGCCACGACGGTGGTGCGGCCCCCGGCCCCGCGGGCGGCGGCACCGGCGGCCCGGGCCGCCTCGGTCAGCGCCCGCTCGGAGAGATCCGACGTGTGGGCGTAGCCGGTCGAGGCGCCCGACACGACCCGGATGCCGGCGCCCCGGGCCCGGCCGGCGGTGAACTCCTCGATCTTCCCGTCGTCGAGGCGGGCGCCGGCGTTGCGGCGGTCCTCGACGTAGACCTCGGCGAACTCGCCACCCGACCGCAAGGCGGCGCCCAGCACGCGCTGGAGGACCGATTCCTCGACCACGGCGATCCCTTCCTCTGGGGGGAACTGGGCCCCGGGCCGCCCGTTCCGGCGCCTGTGACCGGGGGCTTCTATGGTACGGCCGTGGAGCTCCAACCGGGTTCGGCGGCCAGCGTCGAACGGGTCGTCGGCGAGCGCGACACCTCCGCCGCCGCCGGCACGTCCGACGTCCCGATGCTGGCCACCCCGAGCATCATCCTCTTCGCCGAACAGGCGATCTGGGCCGCCCTCGACGGCCGGCTGGAGAAGGGCACGAGCGCGGTGGAGCACCGGGTCGAGATCAGCCATCTGGCCCCCACGCCGGTCGGCGCCAAGGTGCGGGCCGAGGCGATCCTGGAGAGCATCGAAGGCCGCCGGCTGGTGTTCCGGATCTCGGTCACCGACGAGCGCGGCCTCGTGGCCGCCGGCCGCTTCACCCGGGTCGTCATCTCCAAGGACCGGTTCCTCGAGCGGGCCGGCCTCGGCGACGACTGACGGCGCCCCGGCTCACAGCGGGGCGCTCGATCTCGGAGAGGCGTCGGCCGGGTCGGTGAGGACGTTGACCAGCGCCGGCACCCCGGCCGCCAGCGCCCGGTCGATGGCCGGGCCGATCTCCGCCGGGTCGGTGACGAGCTCGCCGTGTCCTCCGAGGGCCGCCACCACCTCGTCGTAGCGGGTTCCCGGCCCGCCGTTGGCCACGATGGCCACCACCGGCGCCTCGTGACGGACGAGCGTGTCGAAATCCATCAGCGAGAATCCCGCCGCCCCGTCACCCAGCATCAGGAACACCTGCCGGTCGGGCCGGCCCCCGGCCACCGCTGCCAGCCGTGCGGCCAGCCCGTACCCCGGCCCGGCGCCGAGGCAGCCGGAGGAGCCGGGGTCGAGGAAGGCGCCGGGGGTCTCGGTGTCGATCAGCCTGCCGGCGTAGGAACCGAAGTCATCGCCGTCGACGACGACCACCCCGTCGGGTTCGAGGCGGTCCCGCAGCTCGCCGCAGATCCGGGCCGGGTGGATCAATTCGTTGTCGCTGCGGAGCGTCTGCTCCTCCTTCTCCCGGAGGGCGGTCTCCTCGGCCGAGAGGTCGGCCAGCCACCCGGCCCGCTCCTTCGGGCGCGACGCCTCGACGCCGGCGGCCACGATCCCCCGGAACGCCGCCGACAGGTCGCCGGCCGCCGAGCCGGCCAGCTCGACGTGGGTGGCGACCATCGACGGGTGCTCGACGAGGTGCACGACCCGCGCCCCGAAACCGAGCCGGGAGTCGAGCGGCACGCCGGCGGCGACCACGAGGTCCGCCGTGCGCAGGGCGACCGACCGGGCCCGCGAGAAGGCTAGGAGGTGCGACGCCCGCAGCGTCCCGCGGCCGAGGCCGTTCATGAGGACGGGCGCCCCGGCCGCCTCGGCCAGCTCCTCCAGGGCGGCTTCGGCACCGTCCCAGTAGACGCCGGCGCCGGCCATGATCACCGGCCGTTCGGCGTCGGCGAGCAGCTTCGCCACTCGGGCCAGGGTGTCGGGGTCGGGGTCGCCGGGGGCATCGACGGTCACGGACCACTCGTCCGGCACCGGGGCCCGGTCGAAGAACTGGTCGAGGGGAAAGTCGACGAAACACGGCCCTCGGGGCGCAACGGCCGCCTCGGTGAGTGACCTGGCGACCTCGCGGAAGATGTCCCGGGTGGTGGCCGCCGTCACCGCCCGCTTCGCCACCTCGGCCACGATCGGCACATGGTCGAGCTCCTGCAGGGAGCCCGAACCCCACCGAGCGGCGGGCGCCCGTCCTCCGAGGACCACCATGGGCGAGCCACCGAAGAGGGCGCTGGCCATGGCACCCAGGCCATTGGTGATGCCGGGGCCCGCCGTCAGCGCCGCGACGCCGGGCCGGCGGGTGACCTTGGCCCATCCCTCGGCGGCGAAGCCGGCCGTCTGCTCGTGGCGGGTGTCGACCAATCGGATGCCGGCCGCCACGCAGCCGTCGTAGAGCGGGAACAGGTGCCCGCCCGAGAGGGTGAAGACGACATCGGCGCCGGCCGCCTTCAGGGCCTGCGCCGCCAGGTTTCCACCGTGGCCGAGCCCAGGGGTCTTGGGGTGTCCCCCGGAATTTTGCATTCGCGCCGTTCCTTCCCCGGGATCCGGATGCGGCCCGCGTCCAGCCGATTAGGCTAAAGCGGATGCAGGGCCGATCCACATCTGACCCGCCGCCAGGCCGGCCGTCGGGGGCCGCCCCCTGGTGGCCGGCCGTCCGCATCGTGGCCAGCGCCGTGATGCTCGGCCTGCTCCTCCCCCGGATGCACCTGCCGTCGCTGCTCCCCCGAGGCCACGGCCGCGACACGATCGTCTACCTCGTCTTCGGGCTGCTGGCCACGTTCGGGGGCATCGTGCTCTCCGCCTGGCGCTGGCAGCGGGTGCTCGGCCTGTTCGACGCCGACACCCGCCTCGGCAACCTCGTCTCCCACTACCTGGCCGGCCAGTTCGTGGGGAACTTCCTCCCTTCGACGATCGGCGGCGACGTCCTGCGGGTCAGCCGGCTGAGCGCCGGTTCCGACGTGCCCGGATCGTCGGTCTTCGCCTCGGTGGTGATCGAGCGGCTCACCGGCTGGATCGTGCTGCCACTGCTGGCCGTGACCGGCCTCCTGCTCCGGCCCTCGCTGCTGGGGCTGGGCGTGGCCAGCCGGCTGGCGCTGGCGCTGTCGTTCGGCACGTTGCTGCTCCTGGTGGGCATCGTGGTCGCCGCCGGCAGCAGCCGGGTGGCGGGCCGCTTCGCCACCAACGAGGGGTGGACCCGCTTCATCGGCGCCGTCCACCTCGGGGTCGACTCTCTCCGGCGGCGGCCCCAGGCCGCCGCCGGCATCCTCGGGGTGGCCACCGTCTACCAGCTGTCGATGGTGCTGGCCGCCTGGGCCGCCACCCGGGCGCTCGGCCTCCACCTCCCGATGGTGGCGCTGCTGGCCTTCACCCCCATCGTGGCCATCGCCCAGGTGCTGCCGCTCTCCCTCAACGGGCTCGGCATCCGGGAGGGTGCCTTCGTCCTGTTCCTCGGCCCGCTCGGGGTCGCCGCCGGCCAGGCCGTCGCCGTCGGCCTGATCATCTACGCCATGACGCTGGCCATCAGCCTCCTCGGGGCGCCGGCCTTCGCCGTCGGGAATCGCAGCAGGGCGGTTTCCATCTGAGCCTGTTCCGGGGCAGATCGGCGGCCCGGCCCGCCGTCCGGCGCCTCTACTGGTGGCGCGAGGTCCTCACCGTCGTGGTCCTCTACGAGATCTACTCGGCCATCCGCAACCTGAGCGAGGGCAGCAAGGCGCAGGCGTTCCGGCACGCCCGGGAGATCATGCACTGGCAGCACATGGCCGGCTTGAACCACGAGGCCACGCTGCAGTCGTGGGCGCTGCACTTCACGCCGCTGATCGTCTTCCTCAACTACTTCTACGGGTCGCTGCACTTCATCGTCACCGCCGGGGCCGTCATCTGGCTCTACCGCCGCCACCCCGGCGACTATCCCCGCTGGCGCAACACGCTCGTCCTGACCACGGCGCTGGCCCTCGTCGGCTTCGTCTTCTGGCCGCTGATGCCGCCCCGCCTGCTCCCGGCCCACTACGGGTTCGTCGACACGCTGGCCCGGTATCCGACGTTCTGGTCGTTCGACTCGGGAGCCATCCACAACATCTCGAACCAGTACGCCGCCATGCCCAGCCTCCACTTCGGCTGGTCGCTGTTCTGCGCCGCGGCGCTGGCACCCCGGCTGCGCCACCGGGTGGCCCGGACGGCCGCCGCCCTCTATCCGCTCCTGACGCTGTCGGCCATCATCCTGACCGCCAACCACTACTTCCTCGACGCCGCCGGCGGGGCCGTCGTGTTCTCGATCGCCTACCTGCTGAGCCGGCGCTTCACCCGCCCCGGTCCGGTCGTGACCGACCCCGGCTCCCCGACCGACGCCGGAACGTCGGCCGGGGCCGGGGAACCGGCCCCGGCCCGGGTGCTCAGAAGGCCGTGACGATGCCCGTCATCGGCGCCCGGAGGCTGCCGGTGAGGCCGCTGCCGGCGGCGGCGTTCCCGAAGGGGATGACCCTTCCGTTGGCCAGCGCCACGCGGTAGCCGTAGGGGCTCTTGGTCGGCGCCATGCCGACGACCGGAATGGGATCGTCCGACACCGCCGAGCCGAGGAACGGCGCGTCGCCGAAGGCGAAGATGCCGCCGTCAGAGGCCACGAACCAGTAGCCGTGGCCGGTCTGCGAAGCCGCCATGCCGACGATGGGCTGGTTCAGCCGGATCGAGCCGGTCGAGCCGTAGAACGGCGCGTCGCCGAAGGCGAAGATGCCGCCGTCCGACGCCACCAGCCAGTACCCGTTCCCGGACGGGGTGGCGGCCATACCGACGATCGGCTTGTTGAGGTTGATCGCCCCGGTGGAGCCGAAGAACTTGGCGTCGCCGAAGGCGAAGATCCCGCCATCGGACGCCACCAGCCAGTACCCGTTGCCCGACGGCGTCGCCGCCATGCCGACGATCGGCTTCTTGAGCGGCACGCCGGCCGTCGAGCCCCAGAACGGCGCCTTGTAGACGTAGATCTCCCCCGTGGAGTCGACGAACCAGTAGCCGGAGCTGTCGGGCTTGGCGGCCATGGCGACGATGTTCTTGCCGAGCGGGATGTTGCCCACCGAGCCGTAGAACGGTGCGGTGCCGAAGCTGAAGACGCCGCCGTCGGCACCGAGGAGCCAAAAGCCCTGGTTTCCGGCCACCGGGGCGGAGACGACCGGGCGGGGGGCGGTGGTCGTCGGCGTCGGGCCGGGAAGCGGGCCGCCGCCACCGCCGCCGCCGGGCGTCGTCGGGGGCGGGGTCGAGCCGCCGCCGAGGCCGATCGGGCCGAAGTAGTTGTTGGGAGGCTGGCTGTTGTCGGGGAAGCGGTCGATGATCTGGGAGCCGCTGTCGCCGAACTCGCTGCGGCCGCCCCAGTAGAAGGACGACGGGTTCCCGAAGCAGGCGGGGTTCACCGTGACGACGTAGCTCCCGTCGGCTCCGAGCGACGGGGTGCCGCCCTGGCCGGCGCCGGCGCAGATCGGGGTGTTCTCGTTGGGGTCGGAGCTCGGGTAGATGTCGCTATAGAGCGCCTTGTTGTCGTCGACGCCCCAGATGATGTGGAAGTCGTACTTCTTGTCGCCGTTGGTGTCGATGAACCAGGAGATGGCGCTCTCGGTGTTGGTCCACGTGGCGTCGGTCCGCGGGTCGACCGGGTTCGCCACCTTGGCCGACAGCACGATCGCCCCCGGCTGGTAGGACGCCGAGGCGGCGAGGACGTCGGCCCGGGGCTCGTTGGCCACCGTCGCTGTCGGGTTGCCGTTGGCGTCGAACTGGGTGTTGGCGTCACCGGCCTTGTCGGTCACCTGCTGGCTGGGGGTCGCGGCCTGGGCGTTCAGCAGCAAGGTGCCGGCGCCGTAGGCGGTGAGGAGCGCCAGGCCTGAGGCCACCGCGGCCCAACGGTGTCGCCTGCTCACGTCGAGACCTCCACTGATGCGCGTTCGGGGGGCAGATTCAGCCCCCCTTGCTTCGACGCACGGTGGCCGTTCCCCCTCCGGCGGCCGGGTCGATGTGGCCGCCGGGACCGGACGAACCCTCCCAAACCCCCGCGAAGACGCGGGGCTCAGGTGCCGGCGTGGAGCGTGACGAGGCGGCGGACGGAGTCCCGCACCGCCCGGTCGGCCAGCGACAAATAGGCGTGGCGGGCGGTCACCAGCGCCAGGCGGCGGGGAGGCATCCCGGCGATCGTGACCGTCCGCAGGCCGGCCAGCCCGGGGGGCACGGCCGTCTGGGGCAGGATCGACGCCCCCCGGCCGGCGGCGACCAGGTCGGCGATGAGCCGGACCCCCTCCACCTCCACCGGGACCGTCAGCCCGAGGCCGTGGGCGGCGGCCACCTCGTCGATCTCCAGCCGGAAGGGGTTCCCGCTGGGCGGCAGGATCAACGACAACCCCGCCATGGTCGGGAAGGGGATGGGCTCCGCCGGAAGCTCCAGGCCGGCGGGGACCAGGCCGACGAGGTCCTCCTCGAGGAGGTGCTCGACGGTCAGCCGGGGGTCGACGATGGGCTCGGTGACGACCGCCATCGTCAGCTCGTGGCTCACGACCTCGGCGGCCAGGCGCTCGGAGGCCCCCTCGTTGATCCGGAGCATCACGCCCGGCGCCCGCTGGCGGAGGTCGCCGACGAGGGCGGGGACGAGCCACCGGCTGGCCGTGCCGACGACGCCGAGGCTGGCGTGGCCGGCCTCCAGCCCTTGGAGGAGCGACAAATCGACCCGCATGGCCTCGAGCTCGCCCCGGATCCGCCGGGCCCGCTCGAGCACCACCCGGCCGAACTCGGTGGGAGTCGCACCCCGCCGGCCCCGGACGAGGACGGGGACGCCGAGCTCCCGTTCGAGCTGCCTGATCTGCTCCGACACGTTGGACTGGACGGTGTGCAGCACCTCGGCCGCCGCTGAGAACGACCCCGCCTCCGTGATGGCGAGCAGCGCGTCGAGGTGCCGGATCTCCATCACTTCGCCCCTTCCTGCCGGTCATATCTGCTGAGCAGATTACACACATCCAGGATAAGCTCTTTTTTCGATTGCTTAGCCGTGATTGGATTCGGGCAGAGAAGGACGGGTCGGGGGACCGGACCCCCCCACCCTCCCCCGACCCTCCTCTTCTCTTCTCTTCGGAACTCACCGGGACGACCTTGCAGGAGACGATCATGACCATGTTGGCGACCGCACCGGTGTCGGGCGGTACGGCCTGGATGGCGGACGCGGTCTGCTACGGGCACACAGCCGTCTTCTTCGCTCCCCCGGGGGAACGGCCGGAGGCCCGCGAGGTCCGCGAGGCCAAGGCCCGCTCCATCTGCCACACGTGCCCGGTCATGAAGCCGTGCCGGACCTGGGCCCGGGACAACCGGGAGTACGGGTTCTGGGGCGGCGAGTCGGAGGAGGAGCGCGCTGCGGCCGGTTTCCGGGTCGAGATGCCGGTGGGCCGTATCGCCCGCTACCCCCGGGGCGAGGGCAAGCCGGTCCAGGCCCGGCCCGACCGGGCCGCCCGCCAGCGCCTGGCCGCCACCGGCTAGCGCCTCCGCAGCCGACATATCGTCTTCGCCGATCAGTCCGATCGGGGGGGCGCATTGCGTTGATTTCTGACATCGTGGGAAAATTGTCGATGTTGGGGATCCGCAGTCTCTCCGAAAGGCCCTTCTCGTGTGTCCGTCGCTCGCTTCGGAAGTCGTCATTGATGTCCGTGATGTCCGTACCGACATCGGATGGCAGTCGATCGCGTCCTGCGCCGGCCAGACCGACCTGTTCTTCGCCCCGCCCGGTGAGCGGCCCGAGGCTCGGGCCCGCCGGGAGTCCAAGGCCCGTCAGCTGTGCCTGGCCTGCCCCGTCCTAGCGCAGTGCCGGGACTGGGCCCGGGAGAACCGGGAGTACGGCTTCTGGGGCGGAGAGTCGGAGGAGGAACGGGCCATGGCCGGCTACCGGGTCGACATGCCGGTCGGCCGGGTGGCGAGGTACCCCCGGGGCAAGCGCTCCCGTCTCTTCGGCCGCTGATTGACCTCCCGGCCGTCCGCTGGTCGGAGATAATTCGCCGGGCATGAACGCACACCGCCGCGGCTTCTGGCTTCTGGGCCTGCTCGTGGCGAGCGTCGTCGTGCCATCGAGGACGGGGTGGGCGGCCAGCACGACGGTGGTCGAGCGGGGAACGCAGTACGTGCAACCCCGGATCACCGTCGCGGTGGGCGACACGGTCTCGTGGGTCTACGAGAGCAGCCCGGCCGGCTCGCCCGGGCACACGGTGACCTTTGAAGACAAGGACCTGAACCCCGGGTGTCCGCCTCAGCTGGGCGGTCTGATCAACGACTGCCAGCGCACGCCCGGGCAAAGGGTGTCCCGGACCTTCAACGCCCCCGGCACCTACTCGTACTACTGCAAGATCCATCAGAACCAGGGCATGGTCGGCCTGGTGGTGGTCACGGCGGTGACGACCTCGTCGTCGACGGCGCCTCAGTCCTCGACGACGTCCGTCACGGCGCGGGCGTCCTCGACGACCACCACCACCCGGGCGACGAGCAGCACCACGACGACGACCAGGCCGCTGGCCACGAGCTCGACCGTCGTGCGGTCGTCGACCACCACCTCGGACACCTCCAGCGCCCTGGTGCCGGGCGCACCGCCGTCGCTGTCGGGCGACTCGACCTCGGCCGCCGGCGCCGGCTCGGGCGACTCCGGCGGGAGCGACCGGGGGCCGGTGGCCCTGATCGTCGGGCTTCTGCTCGTCGTGTCGGCCGGCGGCGGGTACCTCCTCTGGCGGCTGCGCCCCGGCCGGCCCTGATCGGTCGTCCCGGCCGAGCAGGAATCGGGCGTCCATCCATCGAATACCCCGTGACTACGGCGAGGGGTGGAGCAGGACCTGCGGGCAGCTGCTCCCCCTCGCCCTGAAGTGGGCTCCCCCGGCCCGGTGCCCCGGGACGGCTACCCCGTGCGGCGGGAGCCGGTGAGCGTGGCGCCCTTCTTGTAGAGCACGCAGGCGACCTGACGGTCGTGCTTGTCGCCCCACGACTGCCGGTCGGGGCGGACGCTGCCCACGTCGAGGTCGGAGTCGTCGTAGGCCGATCCGGTGTAGGCCGGGAACCGCTGGAGGCACTCGGAGGCGGCGAAGTCGGCCAGGGCGTCGTCGCCCGGGTAGGCGGCGCCGGCCGCCGCCGGGTGGGTCACCACGGCGAACACCTCGCCGTCATGGGCGCCGGTGCAGGGCACCGGCGAGACGTCGTCGACGTGGACCGTCCGCCCCGCGGTCGTCCCCGCCGGGCTCTGGAAGCACTCACCGGTCTGGAGCCGGAACACCGAGGAGGCCCCGGCCTTGTCGACCGTGGCGCCGTGGCAGCCGGCACCGGCCAGGCCGCCGATCACGGCCATTGCTGCCAGCGCGATCCCTCGCCGCCCCACGGCGGGACACATTAGCCCCGCGGCATCCGTCCGGCGGGGGCTGGCTAGGGTGGTGCGGTGTCCGGGAGCCCCGAGGAGCGGCGGAAGGGTTCGTCCTGGGCCCGAAGCTACCTGCCGCTGCTGGCCCTGCCCCTTGCCGTCGTGATCGCCGTGGCCGTGCTGCCCTCGGCCCTCAACCTCCCCCAGGCCAACCCGACCGAGACGCTGGAGTACGCGCCGGTCCCACCCTCCGACCAGGACAACCCGCCTCCCCCGGCGCCCGGGAACCTGGCGTCGCTCGGGCTGGCGTCGAGCCCGGGGGTGGTGTCGGGCCCGTCCGGCGCCGGCGCCGCCACCGGCGGCGGCCAGAGCCCCGGGCCGCCCCCCACAGCCCAGGAGCCGCCTCCGGCGGCGCCGGCGGCCGCCGCCCTGCCGCCGGCGGTCAAGACGCCGTCGACGAAGCACTGCATCGGCAAGCCGCCCCGCCAGACGGAAGACCCGCTGGCGCCGCCCTGCGTGGCCAGCTTCACCGGCGACAACTTCGGCGCCACCTACCAGGGTGTGACGAAGGACGAGATCTCCGTCCTCTTCTACTTCGACGGGTTCATCAACGACATCGGCACGTCCCGGGGCACGGAGCGCCGGCCGATGGGCCAGTACTTCGACCTGCTGAAGCCGCCGAAAGACGACGAGCACGTCTTCATCCGGGTGCTGCGGGGCTGGCAGCGCTACTTCAACGACCGGTTCCAGACCTACGACCGGTTCGTGCACTTCTACGCCTACTACGCCACCTCGTCGACGCCGGAGTCCCGCCGGGCCGACGCCGCCGACAACTACGCCAAGCTCAAGCCCTTCGCCACCATCAGCTACGCCCGGGAGAACGCCGACGACTACCTCGACAGCATGGCCAAGCGG